>Ga0307512_10004680_pt1 | contig 14827 bp, 16 predicted proteins | sample 14_EM_MG_FD_200267 | JGI IMG/M metagenome (GOLD analysis project Ga0307512, IMG submission 200267) | Populus trichocarpa ectomycorrhiza microbial communities from riparian zone in the Pacific Northwest, United States - 14_EM | ecosystem: Host-associated > Plants > Roots > Unclassified | place... | reverse complement strand
TATTGTCAATACGATGATGATGGGGTGTTACACCTGGTAGCTTACCTCTCGAAGAAACATTTACCAGCCGATTGTAATTATGATATATACGACAAGGAGCTTATGGCAATTATCAAGGTACTCGAGGAATGGAGACCAGGATGTGAAGGGGCCATGTATCCCCTTGAGTTGATAACTGACCATAAAAACCTTCAGTATTTTACGACAAAGAAGCTCTTGAATCGACGGCAGGCAAGGTAGTTGGAATTTCTGACTAGCTGTGATTACGAGATTGTCTATCGACCAGGCAAATCTAATGGGAAGTCAGATGCTTCAACGAGCAGGCCGGGAGACCTCCCTGAGGGGGGGGATGAAAGATTAAAAAATGTGGAACAGGTGGTTCTAAAGCCGCAACACCTACCGAAACAATTGCGTTTGTTGGCGGATAGCCCCCCCACCCAGGGGCGTCTCTCTTTATCTGATTTCATGACAGAGGCATATGAGGCTAACCCGCTACCAGGGTAAATACTGGAAGCAATTCAGACGAAGAATGGGTTACTGGAAATTAGTATTGCACAGTGCATAGAGGATGAGGGACAGATAGGATATAGAGGGAATTTACACGTACCAGATAGTGACAAATTACGCTTATGCACTATGCAGGAACATCATGACACAGCGTCACCAGGACATCTGGGATGGGCAAAGACGTTTGACCTGCTTGATCGATGATATTACTGGAAGGAAATGCATCAGGATGTTGATCGGTACATTCGGAATTGCCATGATTGTCAGTGGTCCCGAAGCTGAAGACATTCAACCATTGGGGTCCTTCAGCCTTTGTCTGTTCCGAATAAACCATGGGAGGATAGTTCGATGGATTGTGTGGTAGGGTTACCGGAGTGTGGAAGCTTTGATGCAATATGGGTAGTGGTGGATCGGCTGTCAAAGATGCCACATTGTATTCCCTGCCATACGACTATAGATGCTTTGGGATGGGTGGAGTTGTTTCAATGAGAGGTAGTACGCCTTCATGGACTCCCATTGACCATTGTTTCGGATCAAGGCCCACAGTTTGCATCAACCTTCCGGCACCAGGTGCATAGTCAATTGGGGATTGACCGAAGAATGTCGACAGCGTTTCATCTACAGACAGATGGACAGACGGAATGAATGAATGCCAGTATGGAGCAGTACCTCCGGGTGTTTGTGTATCATCAGCAGGATGATTGGGTTAAGTGGCTCCCATTGGCTGAGTTTGCTGCAAATAATGGAGTTTCTGAGACAACTAAGTGTACTCCATTTTATGCGGTTCAGGGTACGGATCCCCAGATGTCATTTGCAGGAGAACTAACAGAGGAACATGATCAATGACGAGTGAATGCCGATGAGGTCCAGGCAACGATGCAACAAATCCATGAGCACCTCAGAGTACAGATGAGACGGAGCGAAGCAGTCCTGGAAGAGGGAGCAAATCGTGGACGAATTCCAGCCCTGAATATTCAGGAAGGCTCCCAAGTATGGCTGGACACCCAACATGTATGAACAGCGACGCCCACATGGAAACTCGATTGGAAGAGTTTGGGACCTTGTATGGTGGTTCGTCGAGTATCCCCAGATGCGTATGAACTTTAGTTGCCAGCGTCAATCCGGATTCATAGAGTTCAACCTGTCTCCGGTTTGGATCCCGTAGTGAATGATTCCCTGAAAGGACAACGGGTTAATCCGCCACCTCCGGTGGAAGTTGATGGTGAAGTGGAGTATCAGGTATGGAGTGTTGAAGATAGTTGGATGTATCGAAACCAGTTACAGTATCTTATACGATGGACTGGATATGATTCTGTGAGATGGGAACCTGCAACGTTCGTGGACGGTTTACAAGCGGTAGGAGATTTTCATCAACGATATCCCAGGAAGCCAGCCCCATTGGAAGAAGTTTTTGGCGGACCTCGAACGTAGGAGGGGGAAACTGTCACAGCCCGAGTCACGAGTGAGGGGTATGGATGGTACTCAGTAATAGTATCCAATGTGCAGAAGGAAATAGTGTTACGGAAAGGCGGAGATGCTGATAGACGGGGGAATGGTGTGTGGACTTTGGGAGATGGTGGCGGTATGATTTGTTAAGATAAGGAAGTGGTGTGAAGTTTTGTGAAGTCGGGCGATGTGACGTGGTTGTGTTGATAAGGAGTTGTGTTGGGAGTGTGTAAGATCATGAGGAGATATTCAGATGGTACATTGGAGCATAGGGAATTGTTCGAGGACTGCAGACGAAGTGTATATCAAGAGACGTTGTTAGGTGTCGGAGGATTTCCTTTCTTTCTCTCTTTGCTCGTTCTCTTGTATAGCAAAGCAAGTACAACTTTGAACCACCTCTGACTCTTGTTTTGTCTTGATTTCCTCAATACGCATTTTGAAGCATCTGGTCCCGATTCTGATATCACATTACAGTTACCAATATCACCTACGCCCGACCCCGCCCGTTACAGGACCTGTCACCTCAAACTAAGTCCTGTCAATTTCCGACAAAATATCCAAATCCTTTCTCTGAGACAGGGGGAGTCCATTATCCCTGCTAAAAGTTACTCTCCTCTTTTCCATCGATGTTTGTCCCAGTGGGATTGGTTTCAGCTCCTCCTTCTTCAGTCTTTAACTTTCCACCTGCCGAAAACCTCTCTCTTCTTTATCATGTGGCTGATTTCGCTGTTGTTGTTGCTTCTGCTCACATCTTGTGTTCACTGGTGCTGGTACCGCAGCCCTCTACACAAACATAACACGATCTCCTTTCTTCATATCCGCCTTCGTTTTCCTCGGTTGTGGCTACATAAATCGGGCTTCTTCTTCTCCGGCTTTGGTCCATTTGGTACCTCCTTTTCCTCAAGTTTTTTCACCTCATGTGTCTTTTGCTGCAGTACCTCTGGCACCAGTCTCTTAGCAATGGTCACCTGTCCAGTTGAAGTTAACATAGGGAACTCTTGCCTCGTTTGTGCACATAGAATGTGTAATTCAGGTCTTGACTGCTCTGAATCTTGGCCTTCCACCTGCGTTCGCTAATGTTCTTCATCAATCTCCCTTACCAAGTCCTGGATATCTTCGGGGATTTTGCTTCCAGACACAAATCTTTCTTCATCTACCATCTCTTCATCTTCCGGGGTGGCTTCTACCTGTTTCCCACTTTGGATTTCTTCTCTTTTCTCCATCTAAGCCAACTTCTCAAGTTTACCCACCACTTGATCCGTCACCTGCTCCACCATCTTTGCAATGCAATTTGTCATTGCATTTTCAATCATTTTTGCCATGTTGACCAGTGCCAATCTGGCTAACATCTTCTCGATCTTACTCAATCTGTCATTGAGTTTCTCCACCCTTTCTTCATCATACTCCCTACAGTTGTAAAATACTTTTTGACTCTTTTCCCCAGTATTTCTGATCGACATAATGTCTGCATCAGTATGATTTTGTCCTGCCGCCATACATTCCGCTTGCTCCAAACACCATGCATCATTCAATTCATAATGTCTTTCTTTCGCCATCATAACATATCTCAGCCCCTTAGTGGTCCTAAGATACTCACCAACAACAGCCTCCAAATCAATTGACTTCCCCTCATTGGTCACCTCCCCTGCAAGCTTGGCCCGATCAGCCTCGAGTTTTCTCCTGCTGAGGGTTTACAGCATATTCCGGATAGGTTGTTCGGGCATTACCGGCCTCTCAACCCCTTTCCCCTCATTTCGTTTCATTCCTGTCTTTGTTGGCATCATGTAAGGCACCTCATCCTTCCTTTCAACCTCTGTCATTGCATCATTCCAATCGCTATTTTGGAAAGCAGGTGTGCTGCTCCTTTTCAGGGACACCAGTGTCCTCTCCTCCATTTTCTCCCATTCCATATACATACTGATATGTTCCTCCGACTGAATGGATCTGTGCACAATAATTCCAGCGCTCATGCTGTGAGTCAAACAGGGATTCTGAGGAATTGTGCTTGGTGATATGGCTACCTTGCATTCCCCAAAGTCCATAGTCCTAGATGGTACTGAGGACAGCGGTGGCAATGATACGATCAAAGATCAATCTTCGCTCTCATCCATTTTACTTTCGAATCTGTTGACTCCTGTGACTCCTGGTTTTCCGACAAGGTCAGAGTATACTCTTATATCGATAAGGTCACTGGGTAGCTATCCTGTCTCTACTCCCAAGGTTACTTCACTATCATCGCATGTCCTCAAATTTTCTTTATTTCCAGCTTTATGTAATTCATACTCGAATCTATCTTGTCCCTCTCCCGCCTTAAGTTGTTCGTATTCAGGCATTTTCAAACATTCTCGTTGCATATCCTCATGGGCAATATCAGAGGTGGTAGCTGTGCCTTCCTGGTTCAGCTGCGAAAGTGGTCCTGTAATTTTATTGAGTTGGGGGACAATCCAGCTGCTGGAAAGGGCTAAAGACATGGACGGGGTACTTTCTATCTTTTCTTTCGTAATTCTCCTTTTACATTTCTAGGGTCGGTTTGAGAGGGTTTCTCGCTCTGAAAAGGCTCATTGTTGCTGTTTCTATGCGGTTGAAGCTTGCGCAAATGAAAACTAAAGTAAAAGTTGTCACATGATGTGAGACTTGATGAGATATAATTGGTCGTGACCGAACTAAAAAGTTGTGAGGTGTGTTGTCGGTGGTATGTGTATCAGTAGGTATGGGGGTACTGTACATGCCCATTAACCACTACACCATGTATGCAGTTTGTTGAACGTCACATCATAATAGGGCAATTTGTAGGTATCTCGCTTTGTTACTGTCACATCATTGTGAGATGAATGTAAATTGCTTGCCACCTCTATGCAAATGCTCAATGCTCCTCAATTGACTAATATTATCCCATTGAACGAAATACTCCATGATTTACAATGTCATATATGTGGGTATCTTCCATTACTGTGGTATTTTGAGCTATTCCCCAGAAATTTGAATGTTAAATTTAGCCATTTGCTACACTCACTGGACTTTGGGAGTCATGCAGCACTTGGGTGCATGTGGCACTGCAGACACTTGAATAAACTGTGGTTATTTGCCATACTGGGTATCCCTAAACCCACCAATCACTATATCAGAAAATCGCCATCAACTAAGTAATAGACAAGTGAACAATGTGAGTGAATCTACACTAGTTTCACATTGTGAATTATGACAACCCAAAATATTTTTCAAAGCTCCCCTTCCACAGTTATGCCAGTTGATCCTGGTGACAGGCAAAGGGAGTCAACCAACAACATATATATCTGGATTATTCAGCTAAAGTCTAAAGGCTATTACTATTACCAAATTCAACAGAAAACCAAATTGGGTAAAACTGCAATTTATTGCATTGTCCATACCTGAAAGAAAGACAAGATACTAGCCATTAAGCTATCCTGAGGAAGGCGAAACAAATCTTTGTACTTTAATATATGATATTTCAAGACAATGTTTACATGTAATCTACATGCTGTATAAAACAAAATCACTATTAATGATAGTCTAAGTAGAATGTACAAGAGATTTTGATTACTGTTTCTTTTCATTCATATGGAGTAGATATATACAGTCATTTAGTACTGATGAAATTTACTGAATAATGCAAATAAAACTACTTGACTCAGAAGTATACTTCACAGATACTAATGTGGTGGAGAAATCATATATTCATTTGTGAAGTGTATATTATAACTAGCTTTGTGCTATAGCGATTAACTGCCCAGTATAAACTAGATATATCATGAAAATTCTACAATTGTCACAGCAGGAAAAGATAAGACATTGAGGGTATTATTGACCACAATTGATGGAGGGTATTGGATTAAAGTGATTGATGTCATGAGATATAAGACTGGTATGATGTTAAAGGGTTGTGGTGGCAGAATGATTTGGAACAATAAGGAAGTAGTATGAGATATTTTGATATTGGATGATTTTGTATAAGTGTATTGATAAGTATTGAGTTGGTGCAGCGAAAGGGTGTAATTGAGAATGATGAGAGCATGGCAGAGTATAAGAAATGGTCCAGAAATAACCAACGAACTCTATATCAAGTGAGATTATTGTGTATTTGGGTTTGTTCTTCTGTTTGCATTAGTAATTTTCTTATTCATAACAGTTTCTTGGCACTCTGGACAGACTGTTCACTCTATTGGTTTATCATGCAATGATGGAAATTTAAAGTTCAAGTTAAGCAAATCACATGTTGATTCCAATATCAACTAAGTTTGCCCATGTTTATAATACTAGAATAAGTCAACTAACAGTTTATTTGTGATTGAATATGCTTGTACCTATTGTCTACATTAGGTATTATCCCAAGCCTTGTTTCTTTATATATTTGGATTACCTAGCACCAACACATACTTAGATTCCCATGTGGTACAATTATATTGACTCTTTGTTAACAGTTACTGGATATCAAATCCATCTGTATCCCAATTGCTCACCAGGTGTGGATATCTAGTTTTGATTTGAATTAATGATCACAAAGCAATTAGTCGAACTATGCAACAATCCCTTGTACATTGTCAGAACCTGATGCTTTGAATACATTTTAGAGTATAGATGCGATTCTCACAGTACGTGATGAATATTATGAGTAGGAATTGTTAGAATAGTCAGATATACCCTTTGACAAGATTCTACAATAAACTGAAATGGTAAAGGAAGGTAGTGGAACTTACAGCATGGATCCCATGTTTGAATAACTTTAAATGAACAATTTGGGTTTGCATTTTAATTAGTTTACTTACCACATCTAGAAGAATATTGCATTATATAGGATATTGGTGTGGAGGAACTACAACAACTGTCAGCCAAGCACCAGTAGCAATAACAACAGCATATCCAGTTGGAGTCCCTTTGATAGTAGTGATACCTTGGTCACCAACTCACACTCCAGTGAATTAGTATATAAGCCATTGCTAGATATACTTGATGCATTGTGATAACAGGATGAGATATCAACTGCTTGGGTCTAGTGTGAATTGAATCAATCAGCAACCATAACAACACATACTGACTACCTTGCGGAGAGAAGTAGTTATCCAAGATGAAAGGATTAAAGGACAGGTTTGCAGTGAGCAAATAGGTTTACCTCCAGATGGAACAGTACTTCGAACCCAGAATGGTTGTACTGGTATGTCACCATCCAGATCAAAGCACAGTATTTCACAATGAGATTATCATATACTGAGTGCAGTATTTTCTTCCACTGGCTTTTAACTTTACAGTGAGGGACAAAGAAATTGCCACCCTGGAAAAATAACATGATTATACAAAACAATGTCTCACAACTGATCAGTGCCTGCAAGTAGTATATATAAAACTGTCCAACACAAGATAAGCTGTAAAAGCATTCGGTAAGTAAGCAAATTTGCTAGACCCACAGCCACTGAGGAATGTGACAAAGCCAGAATTGAACCGGCTGAACAACAGTCACAGAACGACACAGGGTACATATTTTCTTACACTCAAGTATCATCTTGTGCCAACCAGAACCTGTTGAGAGTCTGAATCACCCAGTGGTGAATTGCAATGAAGGATAACCCAGATAGATTCTCTGATGAGAAATCAAAGATTGACTATATCTTAAACTGATCCTAAGAGATTGCACTGTCACTGATCCTCACAGATACCCCACAATATGGAACTATTTGTTTGTGAGATGGCACAATGTTTGTATACATCCTGAAAGTATCTTTTGGGAATTTAGATTAAGAAGCTACAGAGGAATGGACAATCCACAAACTTTAACAAAAGCATAATGAGTAGCTGTATGGTATATTGGCAGTCAAGTAATTATAACTGACCCAGACTAGGATCAAGTTGCTGTTGAATTATTACAATAATAGATCGGACCGATGAATCATTGAATCGCTGTCAGTAGTATGATATTTCTAATATACTATTCATCTTCATTACAATGTGCCACTAGCAGGACAACTGAATTTACCAAAGTCACGTGTAAAAGGCAGCTTCCAAGAGAGCAGCAATGTGTTTTACCTCTTTCCTAAAACACCTTGGGCTTTCAATAATCAAGCAACAACTGCTATTGGCACAGTGACAAGTAATTCATGACCAGAGCCAATAGATTTCAGTGTAATCAAGATAATCCATCCTGCAGTGAAAAGAGAGAAGACATTTGCATATAGAAGGAGTTTGTGATGAGACTGGTGTAATGAGACAGTAGCAGAATATATGGCCAGTGATACTGTACAGGCAATGAAATCTGTTGGGGTGAAAGTACAGACCTGGAATGGAAGTGAGTTGTCAGCAATATAAGGACATGATTGAATCAATCAAAGAATTAGGGCTTCTGGGTTGATGCAACAGTTTTTGATTCATACACTTCATCAGCAAAAAGTAAAATGAACTGGATGTCACAACTGAACAAGTCAGCGACTCGGAACTGCCAGACCAAAATGAATGAGAGTCATACCAAACAAAAACAGCGAATTAATCAACCATGATGACTGTAATCAGAATGCAGACATGGGTGATTCCTATCTAATGTCGAATTGACCCTGGATCGAGACTCCCAGCATACCCAGACCATCTGAGGAGAGTGGGTAAGTCAGCAAAAAGGAATGCACACAGAAATCCGCGCAATTGAGTGGATTCGCAGGAACTCTTTGCGAAGATCACAAACCAGAAACCTCGAAATAACTCAGCAACATCGCTGGAGAGGGACGAACGGACACAGGCACCCGATCCCAAGCATGGAACTGACCCCAGAATGACATTTCCAGCCCCCATAGACGATCGAAGGAGGCTAAACGCTTGCGACCCGACGCCATGACAAGCAATCTAGTCACAATGGCTACCCAAAAGGGTGCAAAAACATTTCGAGGAGTGATTGAGAAACCCCAAAATGAGCGAGATACGGCAATTGCGGAAGCTGGAGAGGCTGGTGGCACGGTTGGCACAATGCTGGGACAGACAACACGCATGTCCTTCATGGCTGCAAGCGAGCAGTGGGAGTGTAACAAGAATGGGAAAAGACTGAGGTGTGAGACCTCAGAGTTAGCCAGCGCACTGGGAGACTGGAGGAGTGAACTGGAGAGACACATGAGGCAGCAGGCGCAAAAGGTGACACAGCTGCACCAGACTATCGACAGGATGGCCAGAATGCCCGAATCACGTGTGGCATGTGACGATGAGCAATGGCTGAGCATGAAGGAATGGCTGGCGGATAGGGGGATGAACTCGGATGAGCGCCACAAGGACAATGTACTTTGCAGGACAGGCATTGTGGACATCCCCACGAAGGTGCTGGCCAAAGCAGGAGTAGGCGAAACATCACCGGCCCAGGAAGTAATCAAAGAAGAAAGCAATCAGACTGTATGGCAGAAAGGTGGAGGCCTAAAGGCTTAACAGCATGCAGGGGCAACGCAGGATAGAAAGCCAGAGAAGTGCCAGCTACAGCAGCAACCAAAACCCAAACCCAAACTGCAACTCAAACAGCAGCCTGAACTGCAACATGTACCCGAACCTAAGCCAACACCAACTGCGGCCAGGAGGTGGGAGATAGTCCAACCCCGCACCCAGAGTGCGAAGGCGCCCGCCGGCCAAGGCCTCGCCACAATGGCTAGATCTAGCATGGCAGTGAGATGCATAATTTTAAAGAGGGACAAGAGTGTACCTCTGCCCAACAAGATGGACCAGGTTATTGCATTGGCAATCAACAGAGTGCTTTCTTACCAGAAGGTACCGGCCCCTATCTGGATCATGAATGAGAAGAGCAACACGAAAGGTGCTATCTCGGCGCTCACCCACCAAAGCGCAATTGCTGCGATGGCACAGGTGTGCTCCGACGCTATCATCAATATAGCACATACGGTCGACAAGGTAGTCATCGATGTTGAAGAATGTGAATCCTGGGAAAGGCTTAAAGCCCATGTAATACCACATGTGAGGTACATGGGAGAAGGCACAGAGTGCCAGCAAAAGATGCGGGATGAGATCCATGCTGAGAACGAAAAAATGGTGATCCCCGTCCAAGTGCGATGGCTGGCGAACCCTCACAGCATCAGGGAAAGGAGACAGAGGGGGGAGATCTCCGCATCATCAGTCATCTTTGTAGTTAGGGGGAACAACATGGCGCGGAGACTGGTCAATGAGGGCATCAAGGCGGCAGGAATGCGATACCGAGTCGAACCATTCATGAATGGAGGCCCAGACTGAAGATGTGAGCATTGCTACGGATCGGGCCACATAGAGAGTAAGTGCAGCGGTGATGTGGTATGCGGCTACTGCTCAGGGCCGCACCGTACCGGCACCCATATGTGCAATGTCGTAGGGTGCATTGCAAAGCAGGGTTCTCTGTGTGGCCATACACAACAGAAATGCCCTAACTGCAAAGGAAACCACATCGCATTCAGCAGTAGGTGCGCAAAGATGGTGGAAGCCACCTGAGACGCACGGGAGTGGAGGACATCATGATGGCAGAGAGCACGATGCCAACATCAGCGGCAACACCAGCACCAACCACAACTGGAACTGCGACGGCTGCGGGGATCGGCATCGAATTTTAAAATGGAATGGGTGCTGCTGCCCCAGTATTTAGAGTGATCCAACACAACTGCGCCAGGTCATACATATGGACCATGGCTACTCCTGAGACGGGGGTGGAAGAGAAGGCGGATGTGGTGTGGCTTCAAGAACCACCGAGAGACAGATCATGAATCGGAATGAACCACTTGGTATGTGAAATTATAAAAAGAAAGAGGGCGTGGATCGCGGTGGACAACACCTGCAGTCTTACAACAAACAAACGAACCGAGTTGAGCGAGATCGCAGGTGATGACATAATCGTTGTTGACATCAAAATGAGGGGAGAGAAAATGATAAGGATCATAAACATTTACGATCACAGAGCAAGGGAGACAGGAGAGAGACCAGCAAGGGAACTGATCTGGCAGAAGATGATCAGGAAGTGGGGGAGGCGGCACAGTGCTCACGGGAGATTTTGACACCCACAGCAAACGCTGGGACCCAAGTTGCACAGAACTGTGGGAAGCCGCATACTGGGAACGAATTATAGACCAGCATGGGCGGGTAATTGGAAATGACGACCTACCCACTCACTACTGGACAGGGAACGAAAGAGCTGGCGAATCCATCTTAGACCTGACCTTGGCCAACCGACCGTTTGAAAAATGGACAATTTTGGAGGGGAATGATGCCACGGGGTCTGATCGTGAGATGATAGAATGAGAGGTAGACATGGAGAAGATCGAGGAAGCAGGAGGCACACAAGTCGTAGGGTGGAACCTGGTGGCCATTGAGCAGGTGGACAAGGAGCAGGTTGAGAAACTCTGGAGAGAGCAGGCGAGGGGAAGGGAATACTTGGGAGTGGAGAGCACAGGCGACGATGTCGAAAGCGAATCCGAGTGGTCCCAGGAAGCACTTGGCAAGGTACTTGATGCCACTCGCAAGGAAGCTTGGTCACAATGATGGTGGAATGGTGAGATTAAGGAGAGGAGGAGCCAACTTGAAAGAAAGAAGAGAAGAAGGCGCAGATCTGCGGCGACAGCCCAGGCCAAGGCTGAGTTGCAGAAGTCAATTCGGAGAGCAAAAGACAGGATGTTGAATGACTACCCAAAGAACCTAAGGGGAGCTGAGGTCTGGAGACCAGCGAAGTTTGCCAACCCGTGGGCAGGATTGACCGTGGAGACCCTGACCGACAGAGATGGGAAACAGACAAATACCATCACCGACAAAGAGGAAATACTGAGATGAGAGTCATTTCCGCAGAATGAGCACGACCAGCACTTCGAACTAGCCCCGGCAGGGCAAGCGGACCAGTCTGTCGCTGAGCAAGCGGTAGAATGAGCCCTATTCGCACAGTCTGTCAGGAAAGCACCAGGCCTGGAACAACTGTCTTTGGGAGCCGTACGTCTGCACTAGGTGTGGCAGAGAGAGATAATCATGGAACTAGCGAAGGCAGTCATCCGAATGGGCCCACAGCCAGCCGTGTGGAAGCGGGCTAGTGGGGTTGTGTCCTGCAAGCCAGGAAAACACGACTGCACCAAACACAAGGTGTATCGCTGCATTGCTCTACTAAGCAGCATGGGGAAAGTTGTCGAGAAAGTTGTTGCAGGGCTACTGGCTGAAGAGGCTGAGAGAAGAGGACTGCTAAGCGATGACCAGTGTGGAAGAAGGACAAGGTGGTCGGCAATCGACATGGTGACAATCATGGTTGACAGAGCACACACATCCTGGAGACAGAGCCCCATAGCTGGCGTACTCCTGATGGACATCAAGGCAGCTTTCCCGAGCGTCCGGAGGGGGTGAGTGAGCCACCCAAAGAGAGCTACGGGGATGGATGGAGACATCATATGATTGACGGGAAGTTGTCTCCAGTCCGAACAGTCAAAATCGTACTTGAGCCCAATGTGTTGGAGAGACACCCGGTGGATGCAGGTATACCACAGGGCTCACCAGTGTCTCCGATCCTCTTCACAATTTACACAATAGGGCTGTTGAAATGGGTTGAAGAGGGGGTCTCCCGCATCGAAGGTCTGTTCTCCTTGGCCAATGTTGGATGGGCAGCAACGAGAAGCGTCGTAAACCACATCATCACAAACCTTGACATCTGTGCCAGAGTAAGCATCAACTGGGCAGAAAGACAGGAGCTGGAGTTTGACAGTCCAACAACCGCAGAGGCACTCTGAACCTGCAGATGAGGCCACAAGAAGCACCAGCGTCCGAAGCTAACAGTGAAGATAGGAGTTGGGAGCGGTTTCGTCAGATTTAACTTGGAAGTGACCAGATGGCTGAGGGTCTGGATGGACGCCCACCAAAGGTTCAAGGAGCATTACAATGGATGCATGAAGGAAGCGAGAGCCGCAGAAGCACGACTCCGGTCACTCATTGCAATGTATGGAGCCGTTCCAGCGTGTGTGTGAGCAGTACAAATTGCTGGCGTCCAGGCCATCACGCTATCTTGAAGCGAGCGCTGGTGGGATCCGACGGCAGGCAGCCGACTAGACGACCTCCAGCTGGTCTTGAATCGACAAGCCAGGTAAACCTTGGGTGCACTGCCGACGACTCTTAGAGGTGTGGTAATGAGAGACTTAGGGCTCTCACCTGCGGTGGTGGCCCTCGATGCCAGACAACAACCATTTGTGGCAAGGCTAGTGAGCATGTGCGATGGCTCCAAGTCAAAGCGCTCTATGATCACCCCACACTGGGTGCACCGGTAAGCAGAGTGGCCGCGAGAAAGCACGCATTGGGCAGGAGAGCATGGTCAATCTGCTGGCCCGTTCCGGGCGAGGAGCCAGCGGTCAAGACGACTATAGTGGAAGATGACGGCGGGCGCAAGGGAGTCGCTGAGCTACGGGCAAGAAGAAAGGAAACCTAGCTGGGATCTGGATCATGGACATGGTGGACATATGGATCTGGAACGGAGAATGGAAGAGTAGGAGCCACAGCGGTGTGTTGAAAAGGAGACAGCTGGACGGTCTTGTGCAGCTATGTCGGTACGTGACAAACGGAGATGTTTGACACTGAAATCTGGGCAATTGAAGTTGCACTCCGAAAGTCTGTTGCAAGAGCGGAGGCCTTGTGAGCACCTGGAGTCACAACAGTGGCAGTGTTTAGTGATTCACAGGCAGCTATTAGACAGACTGCACACCTGGACCCAAGGCCAGGGCAGCAACTAGCACATCAGCAAAATGTATTTTAGTCACTGGGAGCCTTCAGGAGTGTGTGAGAGGAGGTGGAGTGTAAACTTAGAAGAGTCAATTTCAGGAGAGAATCGGACCCAAGGAGGGCATTCCACCCGGCCTTCATAGTCACTGGGGTCTCTGACCACTGGTACAGGAGCACTTTGGGAGCGGTTGTGGTAAGTTTGGGAGCACTTGGGACTGTCACCCAACCAATGCGGGAATCCCAAAGTAACTCTGAGAGATGGCTGGGTACTTATGAATATTCATTCGAAGGACCACAGGCGTAATCTGAGATTCTCTGCATGTACACAAGCAATAAGAGTACCTTCCATGTATGATCCATAGATTATTCTTCATTATCAACTTCAAAGTCATACTATCGTACCCAGCATCCCATTCATCATTCTGTTGTTTGCATCGCTACATTAAGGAGAACCAAAGAAAATTGCGAGTTATTCAAAAATGAACCCAGGTAAAACCGAACCAATGACCTGACTAAACAATCGAATGATATCAATCAAACATAGTCTGAATGTCATCCACACAATCTCCCATCACATCGTGGCCGACAAACGTAGCATCATTCAATTCATCAATGGCGCAAGGAAGCGGGAGGCTCTGCTTGTATTTCCGAATGATTTGGGCCTGGCAAGTGAGTGAACTTGAATTCCAATGTTGTTTGGCTCGATTTGTGATATCTAAAAGATTAGAATTGAGAGGTTAGCTCGCGGTTAATCAAAATGGAGTTTGAAAGGCAATATGATGAATTCGGGGGAAACAGCGGTGCGCCATCAGGAGAGGAGGAGTGCCTGATGAGGAGTGCGGGGCGGGCAAGGGGATTGCTGATGGTGATGGAGGAGTGCGGAATGAAATTGAGGGGTGCAAATCCAGACCAAAGAGCACTGACAAGGATTGAGGAGGGCCTATGCAGGCCAAGGAGCCCCGATGGGGATTGAGGAGCGCCTATCCAGCGGAGCAGCCAATCCATATTGACCTGCGCCGAAAGGGGAGGGAGGTAAAGAGTCTGGAATGGACTGGAAGAGGGGATTGAGGAGCGCCCAGACTACAGGAGGAGCGCCGACAGGGAAGGCAGTGAAGAGCGCTGAATGAAATATCGATGTGGCAATCCAGACTGAGGAGCACCGACGGGGATTGCGGAGCGCCTATTA
>Ga0307512_10004679_pt1 | contig 14828 bp, 17 predicted proteins | sample 14_EM_MG_FD_200267 | JGI IMG/M metagenome (GOLD analysis project Ga0307512, IMG submission 200267) | Populus trichocarpa ectomycorrhiza microbial communities from riparian zone in the Pacific Northwest, United States - 14_EM | ecosystem: Host-associated > Plants > Roots > Unclassified | place... | reverse complement strand
TGATGCTGTTATTCTGGCCAACCAACTTAGGAAAAGGTTTGCTAAACAGGTAGAGATTTGTGTCCCCTACCTGTTGTATATGATTGAAAATATTTCTTAGTTGCAGTCAGGTTTATTTTGATTGGATTTTTACTGTTAATCTAGTAATTTGCATCATCAGTGATTGGAAAATGCCTTGAAGTAATCGAAGTCTTCCTTTTTATGTGTTGGAATCACGAGTTTCATTTTGTTTCTTCTGATTTTTCTTGCAAAACAAAAACTGGTTATTTGAAGCTTGCTGGTTGAGTTTACATGTGATTAATTGTAGAAAGAATACAGGATTGGTGACACATTACGTTTGATCAATTTGAACTTAAAAAATGAACACTTGGATAAGATCAGACATGCTTGCTTGTACGATATCATGTGAATTTGACTTTTTTTGTGATGCCCATCTCTCTCTTGTGCACGCACTTTTCTCATGCACATTTCTTTTCCATCTAAGGTAGCATTCAATACAAGGTTAAAAATTGGAAGGGAAGTTCTTACAAGTGTAATCATTACAAAAGTAATTTAGAGGACATAGAAGTTAGTTTTAAGGAGGTTTGGTGAATTCATAAATTGAAGGGTAAATTGTTAGTGATAGGAGAGAAAATAATTAAAATATTACTAATGATTTGAGAGAGAGAAATAAAAAATTATCTGGGTGTCTGTTAAGATAAAAAGAAGAGAATGAAAAGAAATAATCTTGCTCGTGAGGTTAAAATTTTATCCTCCACGCTTGCAGGGTAAAACTTAACCTCTAAAGGCATCAAGATGGGGGTAATAATTATCCCTCTCAATGTTTCACCTTTCCCATTAAAGGAAACCAATCTAACTTAAATACATAAAAGGGCAATTTTTAACCTCATTACCTCTGGGCCAGATATATCCTGATCAGTTATATCTGACCGAGATTTCCATTTTTTATTTTGATCTATTATTTGCATATTGTGCTTGAGGCATGGAATTTGACTTTTTGTATACAGGTTATGACATCGGGGCAAAAAGTAACATTTGAGTATCACGGAAACAATTACATATTTACAGTCACTCAAGCTGCTGTGGAGGGGCGAGAAGATTCTAAAGATGCTGAGAGAGGAATGATTTCAAGTGACACGTACATTGTCTTTGAAGCATCAAATTCTAGTGGCATAAAGGTCAAATTTTGATATTTGTGTTGTGAGCTTGCCTTTTATTCTCCATGCTTAACTTTTGTGGCTTAGGACAAACCACCTATCTGTGGATTTTAATCATCTTAAAAAATTGTTCTTGGAAACGTGAATAGATGATGACCTGCTTCTTTTCAACTTTTGAATTGTTGTTCAGTATAACATGTGTATGCCATTTTAAACTGTATTTTCTTTTCTTTTATAAATAAATCTAACTAGAGGTAAATTGTAATGGTTTTTGACATGGATACTTCCATGGTTGTGTCAGTCTAATCTATGAAATGGTATCATCCTAGATTGCACAGAATTTGCACCTGGTAAATGCTCAGCATTACCAAACTTGATGGTGAATGTGTGTTTGATGCCATGTTATTGCAGACATCTGTGACAATTGAATCTATTTCCTTTGACTGTCCTTATTGCTCGGTCCTCTTTAGGAAAGTATTCCTCTAATCTGACATGCTGATCATAATTATAACTTGATGAATCGATTGAAACTTTATGGATTTTATTTACATGTATTGTCACGCAGATTGTCAATCAGCGTGAAGCTGCCAGTAGCAACATCTTTAGGCAAAAGGAGTTTAATCTTCAGTCACTAGGTATAGGTGGTTTGGGCGCAGAATTTGCAGATATATTTCGAAGAGCTTTTGCCTCTCGTGTTTTCCCACCTCACGTGACAAGCAAGTAATGCAGTTAACTCTTCAAGTTATATTGATCCAATTTGGGATATGCACATGTTCTTGCTGTTAATAAGCATTTGATTTTCCAGATTGGGGATCAAGCATGTAAAGGGTATGCTGCTTTATGGGCCTCCTGGCACTGGAAAAACTCTTATGGCTCGTCAAATTGGAAAAATGTTGAATGGGAGGGAGCCAAAGGTTTGGAATTGATTTCACAGTTTTTTTCTTTGCATGGGTGTGCGTGTGTTTGTTGGTCTGCTAGAAGGAAAAGAATATTTGACCTTTTGCTGCTAGTGTCATCTGAAATTTGCTTTTACTTTTAATATTTATGCCTATCTCAACACCTGAGATTTCTATTTCATTTTTATGTGTGGGAAGTTGGACAAACATATTAACATTGATGCTTTATAACACTTAGTATTCCTGTTTATGACTGATGTTTTAATATAATCGAGCTTTGTGCTATGTTTTGGTAAGCAGTAGAATACGGCTGGTTTACTTGTGTGTTCAGTGGAATGCTATATTTCAGGATCTTATAAGCCATCCATCTTAGTTAATAGTTATGATGTATTTCTACCCTGTGTGAACCTTTTGTGGTTATGGTTTTACTTTTGAATTACATCTTATACTTTTTATGTTAAGGTTCAGATTCAAGTGTGAAATAGTATATTGTAATGGAACATCAGTAATAAATATGTGCCTGTTATTGTTAATTACTGTTTAATGTCAATGTGTGATTTCTTTGTTTGGTAACACTGCACTAGATTGTTAATGGCCCTGAAGTCCTAAGCAAATTTGTCGGCGAGACTGAAAAGAATGTTAGAGACCTGTTTGCTGATGCTGAAAATGATCAAAGGACCAATGGTAAGGGACCTCTTTGAACCACAATATGATTTTAGATATTTTCTCCATGATGCTAATGCCACCACTACTTTCACTTTTCAGGGGACCAAAGTGATTTGCATGTAATAATCTTTGATGAAATTGATGCCATATGCAAGGTATGAGATTTCTAAACTCTTTGTTACCATTTATGCAAGTAGATTTTATTGCCTATGTTATATAGCAATTATTCTACTTTTTCAACCCCGCCACTGTCCAGGACGGGAGAGCCATTTTTAAGCCAATTAGTATTCATCTAATGGTGATTGAAAGTGTGTTTTTGATCCTGGTTTTGGTGGTTGGTAAAGTCTTTTGCAGTTATCTTTCAAATATAGTGAGAAAATGGTAATGATATCCCTGAGTAATGGTTAGCTAATCTTCAATCTAAGGGTAGATTGTTAACATCTGTTCTGAAAAGAAGAAAAGTAGACGAGAATAAAAAGTGACAGAAAAGCACTGTTGAAAAGCCAATTAAGTGCACTGATAGTTTGGGGAGGGATTTTATTAAAAAGAATATTATTCAAGCACCTTTAGATGAGAAAGGCATTTTTATCAAGTAAATATATTGTGTTACCTAGGAAAGATGTACCAACTTTGATTGTGGTTCTCTTCATGTATGTGTATATGTTAATGGCAAAAACTTTAAGCAAGCACACATTTCTGGCATAGTTGCTTTTGTTCTAATGATAATCTGTCAGTGATGCAATGCTCATTAGTGTCCATGTATGTTGGAATTGAGGCTGTCGGCATACATTATAAAAACGATAACAGAAGACATGCATGTTTTATTTTTGTTTTTGCAGTCAAGAGGATCAACTCGAGATGGTACTGGAGTCCATGATAGCATCGTGAACCAGCTTCTTACAAAGGTTGGTGAAGAGTTCTCAGTGCTTTCTGAACATTCGAGAAAATAAAATAATTTTCCTCAGCCCTTGTAATCTGCTTAAAACGCTTTGTGATTCCATCGACATGACTAAGAGACTGCTTGCTTTTCAGATAGATGGTGTGGAGTCCCTGAATAATGTTTTACTTATTGGAATGACCAATCGAAAGGATTTGCTTGATGAAGCGCTTTTGAGGTTACTGCCTTTCTCCTTTTCTGTTACTCTCATGTAAAACAGTGTCCCATTTTATTGCAATTGCGTATAGTGGAAGCATGGGTTGCAAATAATAGAAAAAGTTGAAGTGTAATTAGTTCATTGAATTAAAATGTGAGAGATGAACTCTAGTTAGTTTTTGGAACTCATGGAGATTATGATGATTTAAATCGAGAACAGTAATGCAGGATGCAAAGAGTGTAGATAAATATAATTTATTCTGAAAAATACAAGAAATTTGAACTCTTTTCTCCCCACTATTTTTTGGCTTATGACAACAAAGCTTCTACTTGAACAAATATCCTTTCATCTTCAAACATTTTGATTTTGTGGTTTGTAGGCCAGGACGATTGGAGGTTCAAGTTGAGATAAGCCTTCCTGATGAAAATGGTCGGCTGCAGATTCTTCAAATTCATACAAACAAGATGAAAGAGAATTCTTTTCTATCTCCCGATGTAAATCTTCAAGAGCTTGGTATGTACTCTCACACAGTGATTTTGTGGAGGGGGGGTGCGAATGTGGAAGGGGTGCGGTAGGAGGGTGGAATGAGGGTTTATGTCCTGCCATATCATATTTGTTGGTGAAGTCATTTATCTTCAAAACTTTGTTAATGGGACTGACTGAGTAAAGTTTATAAAATTGATTTATTTGTGTACAGCTGCTCGTACAAAAAATTACAGTGGAGCAGAACTTGAAGGTGTAGTGAAAAGTGCAGTATCATTTGCTTTGAATCGACAACTGAGTCTAGATGATCTTACCAAGCCAGTAGATGAAGAGAGTATTAAAGTAACTATGGATGACTTTCTGCATGCACTCCATGACATTGTTCCAGCATTTGGAGCCTCCACTGATGACCTTGAACGATGCAGGTAGAGTTAGAAATTTTCTACTTGAAATCATACATTATTTTTAATTCAGGCTTTCAAAAAGTGTTGACAATTGTTTGAATCTCAATTTACCCCCACAATTCTGGATGCAAAGCTCTTGGTATTAGGAGCTAAATTTTCTATGGTGGATAAGAGCTTAAATAATTATATTATAGCTAGGCATGGTTGGTTGTGTGAAAGTAGAAAATGTAATCCCACTCAAATATAAATGCCTAAATTGTGCCACGTAACATGACTTGTAGACTTAATGGCATGGTGGACTGTGGTGATCGACACAAGCATATTTATCAGAGAGCTATGCTACTGGTGGAGCAAGTTAAAGTTAGCAAGGGAAGTCCAATGGTTACTTGCCTTCTGGAAGGCCCAAGTGGCAGGTAAGAACTTTCCCTTCCGATTTACATTTCCCTTTTCATTTGCTTCACCTAATCTCCTTTATTGTCAGTTTTTTGAATGTTACTCTCTTGTGTACAGTGGTAAAACTGCATTGGCAGCTACTGTTGGCATCGACAGTGATTTTCCATATGTCAAAATAGTGAGCTCTTTCCCCATAATGTACATCAATTTTCATAGCCACTTTAATACTGTATATTTTTGTTCTTAACACTTTTGAGTTTCCACTTATTTGATAGATCTCAGCTGAAACAATGATTGGTCTACAAGAGAGCACTAAATGCGCTCGGATTGTTAAGGTGTGTCAATGGGAGGTTTATGTGCCCTTGAACAAAGCCCCTGATGGTACCCTGGGGTTTTATCATGCTTTTCATTTTTCCCTTTTAAATTGGAACTTGAACTTCTCCACACCCCAAAACTTGCTAACAAGCGTTATCAATCTATAATATATTTGTAACTCTGTATTTACTGTTCAGTTTCACCCGCAACTAGTACTACTTGCCTTTATAATGTAAAGAATTAAGCACTGGATAACTTGGTACTGTCCACAGGTGTTTGAGGATGCGTACAAGTCTCCTTTGAGCATTATAATTCTTGATGACATTGAGAGGTATCTACTTTGGAATTTACATGTTAACTTCGATCACTTGCTTAGGTCCTATGTTTTTATTTTAAATGAATATTCATGATGATCAGTTGATAATTGATGTTGCAGATTATTGGAGTATGTTGCTATTGGGCCTCGCTTTTCAAATATAATTTCTCAGACATTGTTGGTACTCCTCAAACGTCTTCCTCCCAAGGTTTTCTTTCTTCCCTTTTCCCTTTTTTGGGCTATAGCTACTTTTGTGCATATTTTGTGGTAATGTGTTTTCTTGCGGCTCCAGGTAATATAACACTTGACTTCAGATATTATAAAATTAAGAGCAAAAAAAGTCCTCCTTCCATTCAGTGTTCTACAGTACTTTGTGCATAATACTCTCTGATTAGCCTTGGCACCTGGAACCTTCTGAATGGTCAAATAACTATATCCACGTAAGAAATGCTCATCAGTCTCTGTAAACCGCTGTTACTTTTTAGGCCAAAGTAGCACCTTTGGTTGATATGTTGGTCATACTATCAGTTTTTCCCCAAAGAAAAAGGGAAAATAGAGTAAATTATGGTCTGTATAGTTTCAACGAATTGAATTTCTTGGAGCATCAGTGAATAGTTTGGATTCTTGTAATCTTGATATTGCCTATTTAGTTGTGAAGGAAGGGAAAAGGGATAAGAAGTTTACATGGGTACTGGATATAGGCTATTAATGCAATGGCTAAACTTATTTTCGTTCAGTACTAGTGACTGTTGAATTTCTTGGAGCATCAATGACGTTCGTGATTATTTAAGAATTATCTATCTTGGGACCTTTTTCTTCTTCACTTATTTGGTTAGTAGTTTTCCTGACCTTATTAAACCTGCAATTTTTATAATTCTTGAACTTCGCTTTCAGGGGAAGAGACTTCTGGTGTTAGGGACAACAAGTGAAGTAAGCTTCTTGGATTCAGTTGGTATTTGTGATGCTTTCTCTGTTACTTACCTCCTCCCCACGTTGAAGGCAGAGGATGCAAAGAAGGTAATATGGTCATTTGATGTACAACTTTTCATCCTTTTGCAGATTAGTATTTTTTCCTTGGTCATTAATGGTAAGAGTATAAAGCATCTTTTTTTGTTTATGTTATTCATAATTAAGCATTTCTTGTAAACCAACAAAACTACTTGAGCTTTTGAATAAAGGTTTCTAATGGAATGATGAATGTGAAAGGTGTTTAAAGGGTTGCTGTCTTCTAGCTAGGATGGGGAATTGACACCATCAATTTATTTGTTTTTCTAACAAAAAGATTCATACAAATCTATTTCAAAGCTTTTAAGAGCGGTTCTGGCTGGAAATAATTGATTTGTCTTAAGGACGTTGCTTGTAATGAATGATATATCTGGTCATTGCTGCTAAGAGATGTTTGGACAGCTCTATTCTCTATGGATGTCGTACTTGTTCTCAAGTCCCAACTCCCATCTCTCTATAATTTGTTTCCAGGATTCTGCATAGATAATTCAAACGCGAGCTCACATTTATTAGTTCCTCTGATAGTAAATATTTGACAGAACCTTTATGTTAATATGGTGCATTCCTCTCCAGGTATTGAAACAACTCAATGTTTTCGCTGAAGATGACATCAGTGCTGCTGCAGAAGCCCTGGATGATGTAAGATTGTCTCCTGAAATGCTTATTTTATACTCAATTTTGCTGCCAAAACTGAGATCTGGTCAAGGAGAGATGAATTGCTCTTCTAACACTATTGGATGCCTCCCTTGTCAGTAGATTGGTCATTACATACTTGAATCGCGAATCATAACTAATTTCTGATGGAGGCTACTACATTCACGATTTCATCCATCAAGGGGTGTATTTTTGAGATCATGCCCTAGTCATATATGCAAATGATGGTTTAGGCTCTTAATTACTACCCCTTCGCTAGGAACTAAAATGACACGGTTTTTATGATTGTCTTTTCTGCAATCACAATATGGAATTGCTCAAGCCTGGCCAATCAATGGCATTTAAGCAATGATACGGTCATGGTATCTCACTGGAGAAATTTGTTTGATCGTTCTTGCGTGAACTTGACTTCCGTTGAATAACGAATAACCATCTGGGATTTTCTTCCTATATTTTTTATATTTAAATAGGTAAATCTATAGTTTTCTGCCTTAATATTCAATTCTAACCTCTTATCTTTCCTCAATCTCTCTTCATTAGATGACTATCAAGAAGCTCTATATGCTGATTGAGATGGCTGCCCAAGGAGAGCAAGGTGGAGATGCAGAGGCTATCTATTCCGGCAAAGAGAAGATTAAGATTGCACATTTTTACGATTGCTTTCAGGACATGGTGCGATTTTAGTTTGAAGCTCGCTCGTTGACCTTGCCAAAACATACATCCCCTCCCATTTTAATTTTTTTACCACATCCGTTGTGGCGATCTTTTGCTGTATATTTTTGGTAAATTTAGGTGTGATTTACCCTGAGCTTCTGAGGCACTAAGGTTTGTATTAGGTTTGTAAAGTTTCAGATGAGTTTGAGAACAAGGTCGATGCATTTTGTATTGAAACCCACTCCTAAAGGTTTGCGCCACTTGCGTCTTGCTCATCACAATACATAAATAAATAAGTAAGTAAATTCCCAGTTGCCCATGGAAAAATCAGGTGCTTCAATATAATAACAAGCTTTTCACAGTTCACACAGCAGAAGCCTAAGAGTTGTCCACTCGAGGACGAAGGGGTAGGGCGTGACTATACACATCTCATCAAAAGGAAAATAACACTCAGTCGGAAAAGGGAAAGAAAGGAAAAGAAAGGAAAACCCTAAATATGGAGATTAAAGCAAATAGTATAGCCCTAATCGTACTTCTCTCTCCAAGAACAAACAAGAAATAAAACCCAAGAGAGAGCCAATAAGATATCACCAACTGTCTGTCTCAAACAAACCCAAGCCAACACCTCAACTCTCCTCTCAAAATTAACCCTCCAAAGAACCATGAAAACATGAAGAACAGCACACCCCTTTGCAAAGAAAGATTGAAACTCTCTATCCTTGACAAAGGAAACCATGAATATCAAGAACCCGATATCAAACAGAAGCAACCCGGAAAATGAATCAGAGGTCCGGATCAGGAGCTGGTCGTGTGGGGTCGACCCCATCAGCTTTGTGGCAGTTTCATTACCATGTGTGAAGGTGTAGATTTCCTTCATTTGGAACATCATGAGTGTTCCACTTGTTATGGCTATCAGGGAGTGTAGGATGCAGATCGTAGAGAAAGCTGACGAAGATGATGTCATCTGAGGGCTGATGCTTTAATCAGACGGTCGTCGTTCGTTTGGGAACTTAGGCATGGTTTTAATTCTGAGGAGATGGGAAACAAAGGAACATGAAGAGAAAGAGTTCCCTTTGAGATACGGAGCAGAGTTTTGTCAGCGGGTTCGTGCGGGGGAGATAAATGGAGAATGTAGGTGTCTTTCTGTCAAGATAAGGATCTTGTGGGGCCCAAAATAGAGGACCGTTTGTCCTAATATTGGACACGTGTCATGTGTTTAGTCGCACTGACGTAATATGACGACTGTGCATTAATTAATTAAAAGAAACTAAGCCGTCTGTCATTTTACTGTAGCATTTTTGTAGTGTTTATTCTTTAACAAATACCGAGGATAATATTCGGTGTTTTTAAATCCGGCCCGGGGTCCACCCGGTTCAAGATTTAGATCACAATTTTTTTTTCACTAAAGATTTTGAACCTCAGTTAGCTTGTAACTATATATTGTTTTAGAAGGAAGAGCTCGATTGAAAGTTAGGGGATTAAAGTATAAAAAGCTAGTAAAATAGATAGTGATTTTAAATTTCTTATAAAACCTTTATTTTGATCCTTATATTTTTTGGTTTATAGGTGATTTATCATTTTAGTTGTCAAAATTTTATTTTTGTCATCAAAATTCATTTAGCTTATTTTTCAGTCATTTCTTTTGTGTAAGGAGAGAGAAAATGTTGAATTCTAATGTAGAGAGAGAAAATTGTTTTTGATGATAATTTTAGCCTTTAAAAAGATTGAAATTAGTGTCAATGAGTTCCATTTCATGAGGATATTTTCACCTGAGTGTTTTATTTTCTTCTCTTTGCCTGAGGAGACAGATCTAATCGCGGGAATGTTTTTGGGTTCGGGTTGCTTTTAGTTTTTTGAAGTCATTGATATGTTTATCAAGGTGTTATCTAAGTGTTTTAGATAAAAATAAATTGAAAATGAATTTTAAAGCCAAAAAAAAATTCAAAGTCCTGTATTTTCAGCGACCTCTTGTTGCAAGATTATGTTGAAAACAGATGACACCTTATCTTCTATTTTTTTTAAATAAATAAATGGGGCTAACAACATGTCATCCGTCCCTTTAAGAAATTACAAAAATAAAAATCGGCCAAGAATATATATATATGGGTTAAAAATTTTGATAAAAAAATTATTGAATTCAATTGAGCTCATGAGCCGAGTTATAAGTTTAACGAGTTAATCTGCAACATCCAGGATACTATTATTTTTTATTATTTAATTTTTTTTCTTCTCCTTAATTTTTTTTGAAAATACAATTTCATCATTTGTTATTGGTGATTTTTTTTCTTAGCTCAAACCTAAAAGAATTCAATATCATCCTTTGTTATCAATAATGTATTTTTATGCACCACATGCTTATCATGAATTTTTTACTTCTCGAACAAATATTTCATATAAAAAATTATCACGTGTTTTAATATTATATAATTAAATAAAAAAAATTCATGAGATAAAGAATTTATTGAATTCGATGACGTGCATGACTTGGATCGCGAATTTGCTTGGTTGATTCGAGTTTACTTAATTTTTTAATTAATTTTATCCTTTAATATTAAGTTAATTTAAAATTAAATTTTTTAATTTTTTTCAAGACTATTCCTATAAATTTCATGAGTCAACTCATGTTAATCTAAGTTAACACCTAAGTAGATCAAATATTTTTATATTTTAATATCAAATAAAATATGAGATAAAAGTATCATTTTAAAAATCATATTTTGTTTTAGAAAACAAGTGATCAATATCTAGATATTTGTTTTTGTACTTTAATATTTTTTTATTCAAATCCGCTGCGGAGTGCGTACCGCGTGCTAATGGTATAGTCTTGACTCTTTACAGAATTGGGGGCAAGGTCGGACTTCAGTGATGGGCCATGGCAGGCTAATTAGTAATTGATTACGTACCCTAATTAGCCCTAATTGGTTACTTAAAGCTTTGATTTCTAGTAGACTTCGTAGATGTAATTATGCCTTTGAAAAAACAAATAAAAGCCAAAGTTTGTGAATGGAAATGGAATTGCCATTGGATGTAATCATCATGCCCTTTGAAAATGGAAATGCTAAGCATCGCTAGTAGATAGAGATTTTTTGGCCTTAAAGGGAGCTCGAGAAGCCTTTCAAGATCAATTAGAATAATGAAATAAATAAATATAAATGGATGTTATTTAACTTTTTCAGAATTATTTCTTAAAAATTATTCCCATATTATATTTCAATAATATTATTTATGTCATTTAAAATGAAAGCATTTTCATCAAAATATATTATCAAAAATGGCTACGCGGATAGATATCCAAGAATTTCTTTAATTAGACCTGCAAAACTAGCTCGTTGTTCTTTATAGTTTGAAACTGACTGCGCATCAGATTCTCTAGGAAAGGGGGCTGAGGCGTTGCTGTCATGAATTCTGGTTGTTTTTAGTCATTTCAATGGTGCTAGCTAGCATATCATCAACTCAGCAGTCGGAAAAGTGAGAGAACAAGAATGGTTGACGCCAATCTAAATCTAAATCTTTCAATCACAATCGACACCGTCTTTGCTAGGAAATATGAGCATGCAGTGATCACCTTGTATTGGTTTCAGGCGAGTGGTGACTGATGAGCAAGTCTAACCCCAGATGTGAGACATGGGCCATGATTATCCAACCCGAGCTCGATATATGGATGATCTTGCAGCATGTACATTACTATGGCCATGTGCGCTTATGATTCAGAACGAAAGATTGGAGACAAGCTTTTCTCCAAAGAATTATGGCCAACGCTCGCCATGTGCATGTGGACACGATGGTCGGTTTTTTGCTCTAGCTTTTATTTGTCGCATGTGATGCAATGCCTGCATCAATCAAGGAATGGCTTGCCTTGTTTCGCAGGCTAAAAGCACGTCTTTCAGCTGTACCAGAAACAAGTTTAGCACAATGAGTTGAGATGAGCTTTTGACACAAATTCCAGATGATGTCTGCAGTTGCTTGCTTCTCTTTACATCAGCTCACTGAAGGAAAAAAAAACTTGCTTCCATAAATTAAGCCCTGTCTTGGAAGCTATTCTGCATTTATCCAGATATTCATGAATCACAAATATAATACGACATAAAGAATCGATACAAATCCTCAAAAAATGACAATCTCGTAGCTAGCTGTGGTGCCGGCAATTCTGTCAAACGAGGTTGAGCAGTAAGCATGCCCACACCAGGCATGCAGTTTTATCCTACGATTTAGTAACAGAGGAAGAGAATCATGGCCGTGAATGATTTTTGCATGTTCAGATTTTTGGGTCTCCGGTGTCAAAGCCTAAAGAATTCCGACAAGATTAAATGCGAGAGAGAGCCTCGATCGTCTCTTTACTTGGCTGTTGCTAGGGTTAAGCTTGCAAGGGTGAGTCGACTTAGTTGGATTTGTTTTCTAATCCCTTCCATTCTAAACTAAGATTTATCCCTTTTAGCGAATGTCTCATTGTCACATTGTCATTTAAATAAAAAAATGATACAAGGTTACAGACTACTCACTAAATAACTTTGAATGTTTAGGTTGAAATTGTTTTTTAAAATATATTAAAATAATATATTTTTTATTTTTTTAAATTTATATTTAACATCAATCTAATCTAAAAATACTAAAAAAAATAATTTAAACAAAAATAAATTTAAATTTTGAGAAAAAACATTTTAGTTCCCATGCCAAAACGCAATGAACATGGCTCGTGCCATTCGTACACACATGTTTACACGTTTAATTGGTAAAAAGATAAATTACTGTTCTGAGAAGATTCAGTGGTTAATATCTAATAGCCACTCGTAATACAGTAGATCTTCAATTATTTTTCTGTTTCAAGCTCAGAATTAAGCCACAGCACTGGTAAATTCAGCTGTCTAGTTGTAAGCCTTGAATCTGGTAGAAATAACTGCTGTTGTAGGAGTTAATACCTCAACATATTGGGTTCTGCCTCAGCAAACCAGACGATAATGCAAAACAAAATGGTAGAGCGACAAGGGAAGTGGAAAATGATGTTCATTATATTTATTTGTTCCTAAAAGAAGAGACATTAGTATTACTATTAAATAATCGAGTCTAATATGACCTTTCTATCATAATGAACAAAAAAATGGGTTACTACAGTGAGGATTTTGGTAGCAACCCATGTCATAATTATTAAAATTTTAATCTATATACATCAAAAAATGAGTTGGAAAGGATAATTCAAAAAGTAGGGAAAAAGGAATGAGAAGGAACTCCCTGAAGCGGCAGAACTATAACACTATTCTGGCACGAATCTTCAGTTCCTGCAAACAATTTTAGAAGAGAAGGAAAAGGAACGGTACGTTTCCTGATCAAAATTTTTAACTTGCATCAGTTTCCTTGCCACCAGCAGCAACTTTGCGGTGGCGACTAGAGCCAGACCTCCTTCCACGCCTAGCTGGGGCTCTCCGGACAGGAGCACCTATCACCTTTTCAGTTGAAGTATCAAGTGTTGTTTGAAGTGGAGGTTCATCAACCAAAAGAGGTGGAGGAGGAGGTGGTGGTGCTAGCTGCAGTGGTGGCGATGGAGGATAAACAGGCGGACGATGAGCCATCTGTTCTAAAACATCTCTATGGTATTTCTGCACATAGGAACAAACAGTCCAGGGTTAAAAAGAAATGCAAAAGGAGACAACAGAAGAGTTGGACTATCAAGAAAAGGAAAAGTATCATTAGATAAATATCCGTTTCTAAAACATCTTGATGTTTAACAGTTCACACAAATTCAAACAAGTTTCATATGAGCACAAAAATCTATTGCACTCAAGCACAAAGAAAAATTTTAGGGCAATGCCTTTAAAGCATTAAAGACACCAGTGAGAAAGCATTACAAAAATATAAAATTACTAATTTACTTTTGGCAAACCTCAAGAAGTTTATGAAAGTCTGCCTTGCAAGTTTCATATGCATGTCCTTTATGCAGTTCACTAATTTTATGTGAGCTTCTCCACTCCACAACCAATCTCCTGGTTAAACACATCCTCTGGTAATTAAATATAAGAGAACTCTACACTATGATGAGTTTCTAGCAAGAACCATTTGAGGTAATTTTCATAAAAAAAGAATCAGGACAAAAAATCACTGTATGGGATAAAATTCAGGATATCACCAGCAGTCGCCATGTGAAGCCTCCTTGCGATAAGCCACCATGAAATATGGCATTCTTTATCACAATTTGGTCCAGTGCAATTAGACCGAAACTGTAACTTCCATGAGGGGTGCTAATGGACTCTATAAACATACGCAGTTATGGAAATCAGAAGGAAATGCTTATCTGCAACCTAAAACTAAAACAAAATTATGTCAGAAACAATTTTCTATAAAGGAGTTGAATTTGTTCCAATCTTTCTTTTTTTCCTTGAGAATTTGTTATAATCTTGTTTTCCAATGAACTGGGTGTTCACATGATATTTTGGTACAAACAGAACCAACAGTACATAAAATAATTACCTGAACAACAAAGTTGCGCCTTTGACAGTCCAGGAACATGTTGACAGTCCAATTTGTTTTCTCATGAATCTTATCCCTGACAGTGGAAAAGCTGATTTGGTCCCTGGAAGTAAAGCGATCAACTTCATTGAACCAAAGACAAGTAAAGAGGTTGCTAATAGGAACATGCTCCCTTATCACAACACATCCTTCAGGGACATCTGCAGAGCCACAGGTAAACAGGAACTATATCAAAGACAAAGGACAGGCAACAAAACACCGAAAGAAAACCAGGAACTTGCACCTACCACTTATAATAGGAAACTTGGCCTCAGAATATGGAGTCAAACCCT
>Ga0307512_10004678_pt1 | contig 14828 bp, 17 predicted proteins | sample 14_EM_MG_FD_200267 | JGI IMG/M metagenome (GOLD analysis project Ga0307512, IMG submission 200267) | Populus trichocarpa ectomycorrhiza microbial communities from riparian zone in the Pacific Northwest, United States - 14_EM | ecosystem: Host-associated > Plants > Roots > Unclassified | place... | reverse complement strand
CATCGCAAGATTGCCATGCAGGCGCTCAATCCCAGGGCTGTCCAAGAATTCACCTCTGTGCTGGATTACGAGGCCCACACCTTAGTTCGATCGATGTATCACGAAACAAGGAAGGGCACCATACCAGTCAACCCAGCGCGCTTCGTCTGTCGTTATACCTTGAAGTACGTGGCTATGTATTCCGTCGTTCTGAAGATGCAGAGGTCTAACAAATATGACCCCGTTTGCAGTAACATGTTGACGTTAGCCTTCGCGACACGTACAGGTTCCACACGCGACCCCTTGACTGAGCGCGCGTTAGCTATAAATGAGGAGTTCATGCACCTCACTGGTATATTCGTCCCTTTCATCCTCTACAAGTCAGGTCCCCTGACAAAGGTCACTCCCCAGGCGCTTTGTCAAATATTGTCGATTTCATCCAACCGCTCCAGTGGATCCCTACTCCCATGCGATCCCGGGGCCGTCGGCTCCATGATGCGATCGTGGAAGTCTACGGTACCATGATCACTCAGGTGAAAAAGCGTATGGATTCTGGCGAGGACGTGCCAGATTGTGTTGTCAAGACCCTCATACTGACACAAGAGCAAGAAAACTTGGACTGGGAAGACATGTGCATGCTATCATTGGTGTTCACCCTCGGCGGCGTCATTTCTGTACGACCTTAAGCTCCGTTATCTTGTCAAAATGTAGCCTAAATCCCCAAATGTCGTTCATAGACGTCGGGCGCCATCCTGTGGTTTTTAGCTCTCATCTCCTCATATCCAGAAGTCCAGGCTCGCGCTCATGCAGAACTCGACAACGTTATTGGCCGAGACCATTGGCCGAGTGCAGAGGATGAGCAAAGCCTTCCGTACATTCGGGCGATCATCAAGGAGGTACGATGCGAAAATTGGCGGTTTGTCTCTCGCTCCTCACAAATGCTGTCTCATCAGGTGTTGCGCATCCATTCGCCATTTTGGGTTGCGCCGCCACACTTTTCGATGGAAGACTTTGTGTACAACGGGATGTACATCCCGAAGAACACGGCACTCATTCTGAATACCTACGAACTCCATCATAACGAAGAGAGGTATCCCGACCCGTACGCATCCACTTCAAGTTTCTCCCCCTTGATTTCATTCAAAGCTGAGGACCTCCTGCCACAGATTTGCTTTCAACCCTGATCGCTTCCTGGGCGACTCGTTGACGTCCGGAGAGTCGAGCAAGCTTCCAGACGCAATGGATCGGGACCACTGGGCTTTTGGTGCGGGGTGCGTACCAAAGAGTTTCTCATCGCCGTCTCCCCGAGCCATCACGAACCCCACTTGCTGACTCCCTTCTCCCTCCATACTTACTTTGGTTTGCGCCCGCAGTCGCCGTATCTGTCCGGGTATCCATATCGCAGAACGTGAGTTGTGGCTCGCAGTCTCACAGCTACTTTGGGCCTATGACATCCGTTCCCCACCCGACGAGCCTATCTCTCTGGAGGAATATGATGGTGATTCTGGACGCATGCCGCTACCGTATCGTGTCGCTCTCATACCGAGGCACGATCGAGTTCAGACACTGCTGGAGACGGAGAAGGAAGTCTGATGAAATCATGAATGGCACAAGCGAGACCTGCACCTAGTAATGGGGACTTGACGTTTGCTTAACAAGTACCTTTCATGGTTCACTTCACACAATGTACAAATAAGCTTAGTTGGCGCCTCTGTTGCTGTCAATGTATGACCCTTCACTCGAGATATTAGTAGTGTCAACAATGATGTCCAGAAGCCATGGCCAACGACATATCAGGGTGCGCCCCGGTCCATATTATGCTAATCACCTATAACTTTGACATGTTGGGGTATTCGGGGCCTTCGTCGAAATGTGGAGTCTGGTATTATGTGACTTCTAGAACACATCAGAGCTAGAGTCTTGATTTCCAAGACATAATCTGGCAATCATTCACGCTATCACAGGCACATCATGTGGCAGAGATTAATCTGGATAAATGGTGGAAAACAAATGTAGAGCACGGCCACACCATAGTGGACATATCGAGGCTTATATTATCCACGAGAGTCTCTGAGAGGCATGATTAGGGGAAACAACTGGCACCTGGAGTGTTGGTACGATACTTTGGTAAGTAGCTGCCTCAGGCTCATCTGACCGATCTAATCTTTGCTTTGAGATGAGACGGACGTGGTCGGATATATTGGATCCATGATAGCAAGGCCTGCGCTTGGTTCGATAGCTTGACCTTGCTTAACCTGTACCTTCCAGGGTTCACCTCATCCCATGCATAAAAAAATCTTAGCTCGTATGATAATATCTCTGAGGGTCTTCTCGCCCGCTCAAATCTAAGATGATGTGGAAATTATTCCTCTGTCCTCCTTGACGGTACACCTCCTTTCTTCTGAATTGCTCGCCAACGCAGCTTTCTGGCGATGCCTGCTTCCGATACAACCAATAGACCATCTTCCCTCCCGGTTTCCATCGTTCTTCCAGCTGAGAGAAGCCGATGGCACCCATGATCCCCCTCATACGTTCCAATGTCGTATACCGCGAATTGTTAACGCAAGGAAAGGGAAGCTATATGCCCGCAGTCAACATTACGTTTCAAGGCGTGAGAGAGAGACCTCAGTCCTATCAAGACGCACAGCCAGAAAGCACAGACCGCCCTCACGAAGCATCGAGTGGGCGTGAATCAACATCCGCCCTGGAGGTAGGTAGGAGACGCATCAGTCGTTGTTGGAGTTGGTTAGTAGTAAGCCGGCAACATCGGAAGAGGGAGGTATGAGAGGAGAGAGCGGGTATGATGAGGAGTAGCGCACCACGATCCTTCCCATCCGGGACGAAATTGAGGACCAAACTGAGGCTCACGATATCCCACGTCTCGCGATGCTCGCTCAGGTCCATGAGTAAAAAATCCTGTTCGAGGATAGACGGATGACGCGAATGCAGGTCGATGGCCGTCACATCCATCCACGATGCACAGCCACGATAATTGTCAGGCTTGACAACGCCGACCTCCAATAGCCTTAGTGAGAAGGGAAAAAAAAAGGAGCCAGTCACCGATGGTGTGGATCCATCCAGCGGTTGTCACTTATCAATGATGCGAAGAAAGCATACGAGAGCATACAGCTTCGAACGGGGCTCACCTGTGCTTCATTTTCTCCTTTCTGTCTGCCCAGCCCATCTGTTTCAGCCATCCAATTAATACCTTTTCGCTCCCTCCACCTCTGTCGCTACCTTGTCCGATGCATGACATACGCTGGTATTTCTCGAGCCCGCCGAGCGCCTCAATTTCGCGGTTTATGTTTGCCAACGCGTCACCCTGCGCGCATTTTTGTTGCTTGAGCAACGTGTGAAATCTACGGATGACGGTGCGACTGGCGCGCGGTGTACTGGACGAGCCATTCTTCTTCTCGGTATTAGTGAGCGTGACGGGGAGTTTGCGCCGACGGGACGTCCTGGGCATATTTAAATCGAGTGGCAAAGACTGCACGGACGAGCGCGCAAGATCAATCAAGGGACTGACAGACTCGTGATTGATGTACTTCTGCTTCTTGATCCAGAGCATGCTCCCTATCGCCTAAAGAGGGCAGTGCCCACCATATGACGTAACACAACACATACTGTATTGTATCACAGTAATCAATGGTTACGCCAAAAAAAGTACAGACTATTGGATACCACACAACGCTACGTCACCCACTAATATTGTTACTATGAATGATCTGAGAGCCAAAACCTGGATGCAACCGAGAATAGAACCATGTTAAATGAAAGGAAGGGCCGTGAGGAAGGAAGGGGATATCAAACACCGTATCTACTAGACTTGCTAGAACTCTAACAGTGCAGGAGTCAAATAGATATTGCCAGCGTCGGCACGAGACAATATGAAGGGCGGGGATACGAATGATTGGTATCCGTCTCAAACGAATCCCCTTCCCCCACGTTTTGCATCGATCCTCCTGAACCGTTCGAACTCTTGTCTCTGCGAGGATAGTCAGAACCCAGATGAGAAACTAAAAGGGCGACTAAGGACGCACAACTTTGATAACGCATAAGGACGTGAGAAACAGGCCGATGACGCCGGCCATGAAACCATAGGTCGTCCTAATAACCAGTCCTGTCATTGTGTCTGGACGGGAAAAATAATTCAAACATACGAGAAAACGTTGTTCAAAGAGACATCAGCATGGTGAGTGATGGGTGTAACGCAGAAATTGCTCGTATCGGTCGTGTTGAGTGAATTAGCGAACGTGGAGTTTTGGCAAAAGCTTCCGCCGATTTCAATGAGATCCGAGGCGTCGAAATATCCGCAGCATTTAAACTGATTGCAGTTCATGGAGCGATTAGGAAGACAAGGGGAAAAAAGGTAACAATAATGGACTTACCTGATCCTGGATGGAGATACGCTGTGATGGCTGCAGCTTCGCATATATGGAATGATACTCCGCGCGTTCGTGGAGGGTATAAAACCAGACAAAGGTGCCAACGACAAGCACAATCACGGCGTCGGCGATGAGAAGCCAGTTGAGAATAACGAGACCAATTGTGACGTGGTTCCGTTGGATGATTGCTCCGACGGACACGAAGCTAGTGAGCAGGAGCGCGATACCCACGGCAAGTCCAGCTGGCGAGAGACCTTGTCATGAGAAGAGAGCGACGGTGGATGAATCCAGCCAACACGCACCGTTCAGGTCGGCAGTACTAAAAGTCATGTTCAGAAGTAAGTCGTTCCTCCTCCACAGGAACGAAAATATAATGGATAGAATGCCGCAGACTGCAACGCCCAGCGTGAAGAACCCGTAGAACCCATGCAAGTACTTTGACGGCATTGCTTCAGGCTAATACTGTGGCCATTCTTGGGCATCAGCGAGCGATAGATGGAAGACTAGAGGATACGCACAGGAATGAAAGGCACACTCTGAGGATAAAGATAGGGTAGGGGGCCAGCACCAAAAGGATCAAGGATTGTTGGGTTGAAGGAAAGGAGGGGACGACGGTCAACGTCAAAGGGCTTGCACTGAGTGAAGACGAAGGTAAGTGAAGTCCAAAGGAGGGGCGCGTCGCACCCAAGAAAGAAGATGAATGGAGTGGTGGAGGAGGAAGAGAGAAAGTGAAGGAAAGGGTGCGGTTGCAGTACCTGCGGTGTGAAATGTCCCACTTGAAATGGAAAGGGTCTCCAGTAGTCACGACCCCCGTCGTGCACGCTGCGCGCCTGCGCCGTTCGATCAAAAAACTGGTTGCAACCGTCAAAACAAATTGTGAAATAGGCGCGCAGGAAACCACCCTGTCAATTCAATGGACCGGATTATCCAAAAGGTTCAGGCATTACTCACCAAGGAACACCCGATGGCCAGTCAATGGTCTAGGGAGTGGAGCTGTGGAGGAAACAAGTCGCAGCTGGCTGGCATCGTCGTTTTGCCATAAGTCCGCTTTTCGTGTCCTCGTTGTGGCCTTTGGCCTTGTGGTTATTACAATGCTTTTATTGTTCCCATAACTACTCATTTCACCATGTGTCGGTTCGACGTTCACCTTTGTTTTTTCTGCCTTGGCGTTCCGGTACTATTGCCGAATAAATTTTAAGGTGCGTAAGTATTCCGTGATAGAGGTGTGGGAGAGGCGTTGCGGCGTTGCCTCATGCCGTGTGCGGGGTAAACATATGGACCACGGATGGACCATCTCGGCCCCATCGACCATGGAAACCACCACCTCCGCGGGTTCCTTGCTCATCGCTTGGCAACTCAAAGATAAACAAGTCGTGGTCGTCGGGGGCGGAGAAGTCGCTTCCAGTCGAATTCAACATGTCCTCGCTGCCGGTGCCAAAGTAACCGTCGTCTCACCCGCTCAGGGCCTAAACGAACGGACGAAATCGATTATCGATGCCAACCCGGAAAATCACATCGTATTCTGCGATCGTATATTCCTATCTACAGATCTGGACCGTGCGGACATGGTCCTGACGGCCATCGACGACGTCGAGCTCTCCAGAGACATCGCCAGGGCGTGCAGGGCCCGTCGAATTCCCGTAAACGTCGGAGACGACCCATCCTACTGCGACTTTTACTTTGGCTCCCAAATCCGACAGGGCCCGCTGCAGATCATGGTCTCGACGAACGGGAAAGGCCCAAAGCTGGCAAACATCATCAGAAGGAGGATAGAGGAGAGCATACCAAAGGGTGCGGGCGAGGCCATCGAGAAGGTTGGATTGCTCCGGGAGAAACTCAAGGCGCGTGCGCCAGGTGTCGGCGGTGATGTCAGTAAAAGGCGAATGAAGTGGATGGTGGATCTATGCACGAGCTGGGAAATGGAGGATCTGGCTGGATTGGACGATGGACAGATCGAAAAGCTGTTGGACGAGGGCTGGGAGAGGGATGTTGTTCCGAGCCGAGAGAGCATTGTCCCGGTAAAACAAGCTGAGCTGTAATGCGATGATGATGAATAAGTCAGGGTGCCTGTGTGCCGAACCGAAGCAGTCAAAAAAAACACAGCTTTCCACATCTTTCAAATTTCAACTCCTCCTCCTTCCCTCGCACACGATGAGCAACGCCGACTGGGATACGAAGAAGCTAGTCATCGGTCAGAAGGCCAAGGCTCCCAAAGTCACCAAGAATGCTGCAGACCTCAACGGTACGTGATACACAATAGTCGCCTGCCACGCTGAAACTTACATTCCCTTCAATTCCTTTGCAGCCGTACGTTTTTTTCTCTTTTAAAACAAAAAATATCAAAGCAGACTTTTGTCTCATCATGCATGACCTCTAGGCCCGTCGGGCAGGCGCGGTCGTCGCAACAGAAAAGAAGGTTAGCGGCGGTGCAAACAAATCTAACCCAGGTAGAGTGTCGCCTCACTGTAGTTCATCGTCGCTTCATCGCCTTACTCATTATCCTCGAGGCACGGACCACCAACGTATTGTCAAGCTTGACCGCGACAATGAGGTCGCTCCCCCAACCAAGGTAGCCCCGAGCGTCGGACGTGTACGTGTCGTGTTTGTTTTGTCATCTTCACCCTAACCCTGATCTCACGTTATACAGGCGATGCAAACCGCCCGTATGGAACTGAAGCTCTCGCAGAAGGACGTTGCTCAAAAAATAAACGAGAAGCCGTCTGTGCTGCAAGATTACGAATCGGGCAAGGCCATCCCCAATCCCCAGATCCTCTCCAAGCTAGAGCGTGTCCTTGGGGTTAAGCTGCGCGGTACGTCACCTTGGTTTCAAACCTTGACCTCATTTGATTCTCATGTCTATGTCCCGACTCGCAGGTAGTGACATTGGAAAGAAGCTGGAGGGTCCGAAAAAGTCGTAATTCGCTCCCTCCGTAGTCGCCATCCCAGTACGGCTCCACGTAGTCTGTTCCAACTCGGTGTTATGTGATTAGATCATAGACAGTTAGTTCATAATGTCATCGTTTCAATTACTGTGCGTATTCTCTCAAAAGTACATCCAGCGGCAATGTCGGTCAGTACAGGTACAGAAAGATCTCGAAAGTCGTGGCATTAGCCTGCTTGTTCGCCATCGTTGGACCCCTGATGATGCACATTACACCAACACAGAGAAGGACTGAAATTGGGAACTCACATAAGATATGTAATCTGGGCTTTCGCAAGCCTTGTACTCCTTCAACAATTCGTCCGCGGTCGCCCTAACGGCCACATGGATCGTTGATGGTGGTCACGCAAGACGCATAACATGATACGTACCTTGCGTCATCAAACTCTTCCAACCCATTCTCAAACATCCTCTCCTTTTTGTATTGTTCAAGAAATGCATTTCGCTTTTTCAAGCGGTCAAACTGATCCAACATACGCTTGAATAACTGGAGCAAAGCGTGGGGCCAGGTGTAGTCAGAGCATTTACGTGTGAGGATCTGGACGGGCCAGCTTCGAGGGATGTTCACGCACCGAAGCGATGCTCGTGTGGTTTGCAAGCATAAGCCCGCTGACGCGGTGGTTCGTCGTAACGTAGGGCGACCGCCGTGTCAATGCAACCTGGATGGAGGCCGGACCCCAAGGTATGAAATTGGCGAGCTGGCGTTCTCGGATGCGGAGAAGTGATTGATGCACCTGTTAAATGAAATAAACAACAAAACGAGACTGTTGGTATCGACTTTTGGGGCTAGATAGGTGGGAGAGCTGCGCGTACGTCGGTAGGGTCAACGTCACCCTGGATAATGTTGAGGATCGAAATGTAGCATGCCGTCTTGCTCGGTACGGTGGAAACCATCCTGTTTTTGGGCTGTAGGAGACGACGCATCACGTCCAACACAGTCGTCCGCCGGATCGGCTTGGCCTTGTCGGAGAGACAGGAGAGAACAAAGGGTGAAAGGAAAGCGAAAGGTCAGACACACCTCCCTCTTCGGTTGACGACATGGATAAGCTGTCATTTACCTTGTCGATCGAGTCTGACGTGAACGGAGTGTAGGACGTCATCAAGAAATGACAGCGGGGCGTTGGTATGAGCGAAGCGATGATGCCGACTAGGTCGTTGTTCATGTATCCCGGGTACCGTAGGGTCTGCGTGCTCGCCGCCATAACCGTAGACACCTATAACACACAACAATCACGACCGGGCGACACAACGACACCGTGAAGTGGGGGGACCAATCAACAACCTCCTTCCCTCGAAAGCAGAGGTGAGAGAGCGAGAGAGCGCACGCACGAGCTGATTGGTCTGATCGAACGAAGGCGTCTGCAGGTGCAGACGATCCGCGTTGATGCGCGCCAGCGCGCCATTGTCGAGCACGACGACCGAGTCGGCGTGGTTCGCGAGCCGCTTGAGCGTCAGGAGCGCGTTGTACGGCTGCACGACCACGTCGCCCTCCTGCGCGTTCGGAAAGACCGAGTAGGTCTGGACCAGCTTCTTCGGGAACTTGTCGTTCAGCCTCTCGAGCAGGAACGAGCCCAGTCCTGAGCCTGTCCCGCCTGCGATCGAGTGCATCAACATAAAGCCCTGCGGGGAAAAAAAAAAGTACGTGGACACCGCCGCCATCATCGAGACGAGGTGCGGTGTCGGGCAAGGTTGAATTGAGTTGTTGTTCGACACCCCTTCGCGGGGCCTTTGATGAAAATAAGGAGGGTTGGAAAGGGTTGCGCACCTCGAGCGAGTCACTACCCTCAGCTTCTCGATCAACCATCTCCATGATGTCCTCGTACAGTTTCTCGCCAGCCGAGTATCCTTGTGCCCAATTGTTTCCCGCACCACCACCATCCTTGGACATGAATATGTTCTCAGGGTTGTACAAGTTCGCGAACGGCGATGTCAATATGTTGTGGATGACCTGCGGGGCGTGCACACATTTCAGAGTTTCATCTCACTGACCATTCCGATATATCGAAGCAGCAAACGCACCCGTGGCTCGAGGTCAACCAGGATTGCGCGAGGAATGTAATGCTCATCGTCCGCCTGATAAAAAAACACGTCTTTACGATCGCCCCCCTCTGTCGCCCAGTCCTCGAGGATGCCCTCTTTGTTTATACCGTGTTCGGCGCAGAGCCGCTGCCAGAATACGGAGCCCACTGTAACCCATGGACGGAACGTATAAGTATCGTAAAGCCGAGTTGCTATTACGCATACTTTGGTTGCCACATTGGCCGATTTGTACGGTCACGATTTCGCGAGGCATAGTGTTGTGTTGATGACGACGGGTTGCAGCAATCACTCACGAGACGCGTTCACGCGTAGATCATATGACATGCCAGTCGCACGAGTCGCACACGCACACACCGTACCATAAATGTCCAACGCTTCACAACAGGATACAATTGCGGGAAAATACGTAGTTCAAGATGCCAGTCGGCCTTAAGCCGTGTGATAATGATAATATGCAGGGTGAGCGGCCTTGAGCCTGCAAGAACTAATGTGTTGTTTGTATGACGGTCTACTTGTAGATATCGAGATCCCAGTAATGCCAAAAAAAAAAAAAGTTGCGTCAGAGAGCATGGTTGTGAAATGGGGATAAAAAGCACGGGAAGAGAGTTAAGTACGATGTGAGAGCACGGTGTTGTTAAACACTTGGCCATTTGGGGATGGAAACTAGGGCAGGCAGCCTGAGGGTTTGGTGTCAAACGGATTTCGAATGTTACGGAACACGTGCGAAAACGTACCAGATAAAAACCACTGAGCCATAATCTTGGAAAACATGTATTGGGAAGGTGGCTGCACGCATAGGATCATGTGCTGAGATTCACAATAGGAGAAAGAGGAACAAGAAAAAAAGTGTTGATCATGATGAGACTTGGTCCGCACAATGCAACGTTAGCAGGTACTGTTCACCGCTTGACGTTGGCATTTCTGCGCGTTGGTAGCTTCCTCACTGGGCGTGCCCCGGGTGGTACTGTCTTCGGTGATTGAGTAGTGCCCATAGTGAACATGGTACTTTCGCTATTGCCCGTCGCTGGGGTCTGGGGTGTGGATGCTCCAAACGGAGCCGTCGGCGTCTGCGGCGTGCCTCCCCCGAAGCTAAACGTGAAATCCTGCTGTACAGCAGGCGACGTGGGTTGCCCAGCCCCCGAACCAAACCCGAACGGATTTGGGGCGGGTTGTTGCGCTGGTGCGCTGGTGGGCCCTGCGAATGGGAACGGCGTGGACGGCGCAGGAGCCAATTGCTGTGAGCCAAATGCAGGACTGGCAGGTGCAGACCCAAATGCCCCAGCACTTGCAGGAGAGCTAAACGCGAACGGAGTGGTGGTAGCCGGTTGCTGGGGCTGCGTTTGTCCAAAATTGAACCCTGTGGAAGAAGACGGGCGCGCAGGTTCGGGTGGTGTCTGTCCGAACGTAAAACTCGTCGAGTGTTGGATTGGCTCCGGTGCTTTGAAGGAGAACCCGGAAGACGTTGCGTCAGCTGTTTTAGGTCCCGGTTGGCTGAACGTAAATCCTGTGGAGAGTGAAGGCTTGCTATCTGTCGTGGATTGGCTGAATGTGAACCCGGTAGACGGTGTGTTCTCCGCAGGCTTCGATGCGGTGAGTGGGAATCCTCCACTTGAACTCTCGGACGCCTTTGTATTCGTACCAAAGGTGAACCCTCCGCTCGTACCTTGGCTTGAGGACTGATTCTGCTGTCCAAATGTAAAGCCGCTCCCAGAATTTCCTCCGAATGGGGAAGGTGATGGTGATCCAAAACCAGAACCTGCGTTGGTACCAAAAGAAAAGCCAGGTTTGGAAGTACCGGGCATTTGCAGTTGTGGGAGTGACTGGGGTTTTGCACTTCCACCGTTGACTTCTATTCCACCTCCACGTGTAGGGCTCTCTTCCATACGCATACCATCATCCGCGGGTGGTGGAGTTATGGTACGAGCCGGCGTTGGGGTACCAAACGAGAATGTCGGCTTCGATGCATCCGAGGAAGTAGGAGCAGGTGTACCAAACGGAAAGCTTCCGGTACTAGCTGCAGGTTTGGTTTCGGATTGGGAGGCAGGGGAACCAAACAAAAGCCCTGTGGGTGCATTGGCATGAGTTGTGGTCGAGGAACCAAATGTGAACCCAGTAGGCTTTTCAGCTGTCGAGGGAGTTATTGAGGAAGCACTAAAATTGAATAAACTTCTAGCCGGAGTTGAAGGTGCAGCGGTTGTCGTTTGTTTGACCGACTGATCAAAGGAAAACGGAGTGGACGATCCGGCGGGTTTCGGTGACTTAGTCGGAAGCGCAGACCCTGAAGCAGATGTCGATGTCAACGAGGGACTCTGCGCAAGCGAAAAGCCAGGCTTCAAGGGCTCAACGCTCTCTGTGGGAGCTAACGTTGCTACTTTCGGAAACGAGAAGGAAGTCGTTGTAGTCTCCGCTGATTGGGTTGTAGACTTTGTATTAGACTCTGGTGCTGATACAGACGTCCCAAATCCAGGAAACGATGCGGTTGTGCCGCCGAACAGAGGGTTGGGGGGAGGTACGCCGGCATTATCATTCGCCGGCAGCTGCCGCGCAGCCGAAGGTGTGAGACTAAATGGAAGTGAGCTGCTAGGGGATGATTGCTTAGTCGTCGACGTCGACGTCAGCTGGATCGACGGGGTTGAATCAAACTTAAACGGAGTTGGCACAGGTGGTTTCTCGGTTTCCAGACTTGCACTCTGCACAGAGGCAGGGGCCACTGCGTCGGTTGCAGGGGTGGGCGCAGTGGAAGTACCCGATGGCTGTGGGGCTTCCCCTGGTTCGGGCTTGCTGACTGGCACAGGTTCATTCGCAACCTGAGAGACAGGCTCGGGTTCAGGTTTGGATGGAGTGGTGGAGATGGTCTGAGGCGGAGTTACGCCAGTGAGTGCAAAAATTTGGGAATTGGAGAAAAAATTTGGAACAATTGGTTCCGATGCCGGCTTGTCCGTCTTAGGTCCCTCTGGCGTGGGTGGGACAAACGCAATCGTGGGCGGTTGCGGGACAGGCGTAATCATCGGTGCCTCTGGGATGGTGATTTTCGGGGTCGTGGGCTTAGAGAACGTGAAGGGAAGAGCACTGATGGGCGGTTCATCGCGACCAGAGGGCGTATCCTCAACCCGAGGTATCGATGTAACGGATGGCGGCTATCGACAAATGATTAGGTATCTGCCATTGAAATAGACGAGAGAGACGCACAGGAGCAAAACTGAATCCATTCGGAGGTTCAAACTTCGGAAGATTCGAACTGATGCTGATACTATCCTTCCCCTTTGGTGGCTCCTCGGGCATAACGGCCAAGTCATCTGCACCGTCTGGTTCATCGTCTTCATACGCTGCCGTGAAGCGATTTCTCGTACGCGTCGGGCCAACCGTACGTGCACGATTTGGGCCAAGGTGAGCGGGTTTCCGACCAGTCAAACCGAAAGAAGGAATAGATGAAGGAGGTGGTGGTGCAGAGACTTTGCGCGCAAAAGTGGCAGGAGAGCGAACGGGTTCGGCTATCTTGCTCGTGTGCTTGATGAACTCAGGTTCACGCTCAGTATCATCGGCCATGGCCTCTGCGTCTGGATCCTCCACTGATTTTGCTTCTATCACCTCTTGTTTTCGCCGGGCCAACAGCTTCTTGAGACCACCCTCACCAGCATACGGCTTACTATTCTTACTCTTCGATGGGGTATCCTTGTCCTTTTCTTTGGAAGAGTTAATATACTTGCTCGCATGGCCAAGGCGAGGTTTGTCATCGCGCTGATCACGTTTCATGAGGACAAGGGCGCGAGCCTTTTTGCGCGCTTGAAAGAGTTCTGGAAGTGCAACATCGACATTGCCTGACCCAAGACGGGTGGGGACGAGGGGAGTGCGGTATCTCTCAAGCTGCTGGAGCGCAAGCTCAGCGGCATTGGCGGGTTGTAAACCTGAAACAGATGTGAAACAAGGAGTGAGAGAACAAATAGCGGGCGCTTACCGTCTGCGGCTTCGTGACGAAGGACAAGGGTAGAATGGGATCGATTGGAAAGACTCTGCTGATGAAGCGATAAGGAGGAGAAACGAGCAGCCAGGAGAGGAGAATAGATACCGGTTTCTGAGTATCGACAAGAGAACCAAGAGTAAGATTTGAGCCATCCTTGATGCGCCTCTGGTCTTGTGTCACAGGTGGCGCTTTCACGAAAATTGGATTTTCGATAAGAGCAGTAAGAGGCGGAGGTTCAGACGGATTACGTTCACGTCTCTGTGGATTTGGGCCATAGAGTGGAGCACCGGGCTGGGGGGTGAGCGCGGATCGCATGCGGAAGGGAGGGTTGGTGGGCTGTGCAGAGGTATTTGGAGACAACTCCATGGAAACATCGCGCGAAATGGGGGGAGGAAGGTAAGAAGGTTCTTGGATGGCAGTACGACGAGCTGTCGGGGGATCCATGGACATTGTACGGGCAACAGGAGCGGCTTGGGTGCGCGGGGGCTGCTGGAACGAAAGGGGAGAGTGTCGGGAGGTATCCGGGCGAGGAATGGGGAGGGTATTGCTGGAAGGAGCGTAGGGCCGTGCGGGCTTAGAAGCATGGGTGCGAGTGTGAGTCGATGGTCGGAGTGAGGGAGAGGGAGGGTCGAGGTATGGAGTTGGGACAGGAGGGACAGGGAGCGTGGTGACACGGTCTGGTGAATCGAGACGGATGCGTTTGACCCTGTATGCCGAAGGAGCGTCTTTCTGATCCCCTTCACTGTCGTATGGATTAGAGGGACTGTGAACGAGCTTGCGCTTTCCAGGGGTATCCTCGGTTTCGAAAGAGTCATTCGTAGGGTCAGCAAACCATGAAAAGGGAGTCGTGACGAGGGATTTAAGAGATGAAAACATGGAAATCGAGCGAGAAGGAGGAGGTCTTCTTGTGTGGTGAGAGGATTTTTTGCGACGAAGGCTGGTGAGACGAGCCGACGACGATGGGGACGAGACCGCTCGTGTTGCGAGCGACGGGGACGAGGTCAACATGTTGTCCGGGCCAATCTGCCGGAGTCCACACTTATTTTCCTTTTTCTCTTTGTTTGGCTTTCTTTCCTTTCAGCGCCAGCGTTAGTCACATGAGCACTGGTCTGAATACCAAATATGGTATCGTCATCTAACTCCGCCAAAAGCGACGGACGCCGACAAACCCACTCGAGGAGGTCCCCCAACAGATATCGTCCTCGCAATTTCTCGGACACCGACACACATGTGAGTCTCTGTTCCCGGTTTATATCACCTCTGTAGCTATTGAGTCACACTGGGTCGGCTGTTGGGTTGGCTGTTGGGTTGAAAGTGCTGGATGTACGAATCAACTTGTGGATGGCATGTGCTGATTGATCTAATGCATAGCCAGACCAAGTTACCTCCTCACGAGTTTTCGCTTGCACGAAATGATCGTTTCCAAAGAGAACAGGCGTGTCATCTACCAGAACCTCTTCAAAGGTACGTTATACAATCCATCCACTCACGCGAGCGGCTCACGCCTATTCGCACATGCAGA
>Ga0307512_10004677_pt1 | contig 14832 bp, 15 predicted proteins | sample 14_EM_MG_FD_200267 | JGI IMG/M metagenome (GOLD analysis project Ga0307512, IMG submission 200267) | Populus trichocarpa ectomycorrhiza microbial communities from riparian zone in the Pacific Northwest, United States - 14_EM | ecosystem: Host-associated > Plants > Roots > Unclassified | place... | reverse complement strand
TCGGTCATAGCGGCCCTTTTTGCAGCCGGCCAATAAATTCTTTGACATACACCTAAGTATCATGGGATCTGCCGTATTACCGCCCTAAGTGCAAAAGAATATACCAAGGTCAGACATCCGGCATAAGAGCACCCCCTGCTCGCTTGAGTAGACATCCCTTCTCCATGTGCGTTCGCCCTGACATACACTGAATGCTTAAATTCTCCAATCATCCCGATTGCGATCTCGATCATCGTCGATGACACTTGTTTTCTGCGAAAGGCACCTGTCTTTGTTTCCTCCATCAAAGCCTCTCTGACGTGAGTTTACTGATCAGGGACACCGACATGTGACACGAGGTCCTGCCATTGAGCTACTTCGTATCACCCTCGTGGCGCCAACGCAGCGCCGGAGTTCAAGCGTGAACCTTCGACGGTGCCCCTTTCACTACGCAGTGCTGTGGGTAATTCAGGGTTCAAGGGAGGAAAAGCCGGTCCGATGAATGCAATTCGGGTATACCGAAAGCGACTAGATGTTTGGGATGAGCGCGCTCGGTTCCAGTCATCTCATGCACAACCTCACATTTTGTCCACAGCCCTTCATCCATTAACCTTATCATCTAGCCATCTCGCAAATCCGGTGACCACGACAGCGACTAGGAACGTTCCATCAAACGTTCCGCCAAATACTACGTATTCAGGTAGCGTTTTGAAAAGGTTCTCCTCCGTGTCGCTAGATGGAAAGGACGTCCGCAGTTGAATCAATGTGGAAAGCAGATAAATGCCCTTCACAAAATTATCAGGGGTCCTCCCCTAAACGTTAATGTAAACCAGCCGTACCATGATCTGAGCCAACAGTAGCAACATCATCGAGGCACCAAGGTTTCTGTTGGTAACTCTGAGTACCTGAAACAGAATTCCGTGTGAATATCCCCCTTTATTCCTGAAATACGCAGAACAAGACATGCCCGTTTTACGCCGCTCATGAGTTGTCTTAAGGAACTTAGAATGATCGCCCCTATCAGAACCAAGCTCACTTGGCGGGCAACAGAGGCCACCTGGTCCCTCTGCAGGTTGATAGAAGGGAACAGGGATACACCATACACGAGTAGTTGGGTCACCACGTCGGATGATGTTGATGTCGAATCGCTTGAGCGAACAGGCCCCACGAGATTTGCGACAGACTGTGGGATGTTATTTACCAGCTGCGATTCGTTAGACACATTTACACTTACGCTGATGATTCGGAATACACAGTATACGGCGAATCCGTGACCTATGATGGCAAATACTCTGCCTTTCAAGGTGGTGGAAAATATTGCATTGTCCCGTCGTTGTCGTAACACCTCTAGGTTCTTTGACATTTGACTTTCCAGGATTTCCAGGCCCTGTAGTTCCTGAGCCAACGCTGAGGTCTCTGATTCGCACGTGAGCTCTCGTCACGCGACACTCGATGGGAACCCACCAGAACCACCACGGAAGTTCACAGCAACCTTCGAAAGCCATCCGCCGTCAGGTGAGTTTTGAGAAGATTCCCTCCTTAGTAGATCCGCTTGTCTGCTTGTTAGATCTTGTCGTACTCTAGCCAAAGCTTGTTCAGAGGATGAAACATCGGCATCTGTGGGTATTCTTAGCTAGAATGAGTACAATCGCAGCATCTCAAGGAAAATCACCACGGTACTTTTGGTTTCTGGAAAAGATCGGCAAGTAATCCCACGCATTGTTGATGGAACCAAAGCCAGAGAGGAGGCCAAGAATGACCGTCCCGATTACGGTGAGGCGCGAGACGATGGCGGACACCCCAGATGTTTCTGATATGGAGGAGGGCAATGGTACGTAGGAGAGGATGAAAAGGAAGAAGGAGACCGGTAATGCGGTCAGAAGGCACCTGGATGCAGACGACCGCCGCTGGGGCCGGATATCTGGAAATGTAGTTCGCTGGTTAGGACGAACCACCGGTAGCAGAGAATCTCGTACCATTCGCTGACCGTCTATACGTCAACACGAGACTGAAAGACAGCGGTATAAAGACAGTGATGCACAATAGTATAACAGCGAGGGAGAATTTCCAGTGCACCATCCTCGGCCTATTTAACTTGGGAAAAATGTTCATTCGATTTAAACAAAATATACATACCCTGCGTCCAAGATATCGAGTCCTTGAAACATCAACAGGACGAAAAGAACGATACTTTCCCCGAAGCAGACCGAGAAGATGGTTCTGGCGAGGGTAGAGTGGAAATGACCTCTCATCTCGTGCCCGGACTTAGGGCCCGTAGTAGTAGGCTGAGGGAGTCCTACGAATTCGTCACTCCCATCCCCGATGTCAATCACGTCGTTCTTTGCGACGTTCAGTAAGTCATGGTAGAGAGTTCGCAAGAGGTATTTCCGGCAGCTGAGGAAGAGAATAATTCTGGGCAAGAGGGATCAACAGCTGGTACACAATCCGTCAATAATTCCCTCTCACCTCAATAAACAGACAATCGCTGAGTCCAGTACCAGCCCACCCATCAAGGACGGTGTTATGTAGTCGAAGCTCTTTCGGATTGATGTCGCCTCTGGGCTGAGACCTGAGGCACGTGATCACAAATGCAAAACGCGACTCCGAGTGTGACCGTCACAGTTGAATCACACCGCGTCACCCCTCTTGATTACCACAACCATGGAAGAGGAGATTCCTCAACTCACCACCGGTGTCTGCGACGAAATCGCGTCCTCGACCGGGCCAGAAGATCCCGTCTGGTCTACCACTCCCGTCTTGCAGATTGTTCAGGCGAAGGTCATCGAAACCAATGGTCAAACACGGTGGCGGACCGTCATCTCCGACGGAGTACACGTCCTGCAGGCGATGGTCGTCACTCAACTCAACACTCTTTTTGAGAGTGGGGACGTGGGGAAAGGTAGCATCATCCGCGTTCAGCGTTTCGCGATCAATACGATTCAGGGCAGACGGTAAATTATTTCTCAGCTAGACATCATACAGGTTTCAGGAATTCTGAACACAATTTTTTGAACGAGCAGTGTTGTGATCATCCTCGGTCTTGAAATTCTGGTTAAAGAAGTGGAAAGGATCGGAAATCCTGTTACACGCACTTTGGACCCACCTGGGACGACCTCCAAGCCACCGAGCACAGCGGGATCTTCGGGAATCCGAGCGCCATCTCATAAGCCGAGTCGAGCAACTTTGCCCATCGAAGGCTTGAGTCCATATTCGAACAATTGGACAATCAAGGCTAGGGTTACTCAAAAGTCGGAAATCAGGAATTGGTCGAACCAACGCGGCGAAGGAAAACTCTTCAGTGCCACATTCATGGACGAAACTGGAGAGATCCGCGGAACCGGTTTCAATCTGGTGGTCGATCAACTTTACGAAAAGTTACAAGAAGGAAAGGTTTATTACATCTCAAAAGCGAGGGTCAACCTTGCCAAGAAAAAGTTCAGCAACATCGCGAACGATTATGAACTTGCTCTGGAAAAGAACACCGAAGTCGAGGAGGTAGGACTCGACAATCCAATGGTTTATTTGCAGAGAATTAACGACAGCCATAGTGCACAGATCAGAGCGATGTGCCTGAGATCAAGTACAATTTCGTGAAGCTGGATGAGCTCATTAACAAGCTGAAGGATACGACATGCGGTATGTGTCACCTCTATCCCCTCGTTATCCCAGTCCCCTCATGTCCCCACCCACCAGATGTGATCGGAATTGTTAGCGAAGTTGGAGACCTTGCTACGATTTCGACCAAAGCCAATAGGATGGTCAGCGTGATCCGGCTCTTCACCTTGTTATGACTAACAATGGAATGTAGGCCTCGAAGCGAGAAATCACGCTTGTTGACCGCTCGAACTCATCAATCAGGCTCACCCTTTGGGGGAAACAGGCTGAGACCTACGAAGATGATGGCAGTAACCCTGTTATCGCGTTCAAAGGTGTGAGGATAAGCGATTTCCAGGGTAGGGCATGATTTTATTCGGGATCTCCAACCAGAACTGATGTTTGTCAACTTCGCAGGATGCTCTCTGTCCATGATTGGTACCAGTATTATGTCCATCAATCCCGACATTCCTGACGCCCACATGCTTCGGGGGTGGTACGACTCCGTCGGTATCAACCAAAGTTTCACGGCGTACTCTGGCATAGGATCTGGGGGAGGTGCCACGTTCAACAGGGCTGAGATACGGACCATCGATGACATCAAGGCGAACCTGCAGGTTGTGGAAAAGGCCGAGATGTTCTCGTGCCGCGGTACCATCCTGCACATCAAGGGGGATAATCCAGCCTACCCCGCATGTCCTAACCAAGCATGCAAGAAGAAGGTTAATTATATTAACGATGGCTGGCACTGCGAAAAGTGTGAAAAATCTTGGGATAAACCCGAATACAGGTACGTCATCTGTAATCTGGGTACCAGAACTCCTACTGACGCTTGCATAAGGTACATCATATCCATGGCAGTCTCCGATCACACCGGGCAAGCTTGGTTGCAAGGCTTCCACGACGTCGGTTTGGCTGTCTTCAATATGTCCGCGGATGAACTCATGGAGATCAAGGTATGTTTCTTGGGTAACCCATAACTGATGTTTACTGAACGACTCTTGCCCAGGACGGCGACCCCTCGAAGTACCCCGCAATCTTGTCTAAATCCAGTTATTCCACTTTCAACTTCGCTTGCCGCGCGAAGCTCGACACCTACCAGGATCAATCGAGGGTGCGATACGGAATATCGAGGATCCTTCCCTTGGACTACAAGGAGGAAGCGGGCTATTTGAGGGATGCTATCAAGTCTAACTGGGCCAGTTAGTACCCTTGTAGTCTCGTCGTCGATTTAGTTTTTCTTCAGACTCGTGTAACATTAGCTGTTAGCTGTAGCTAACACACATAATCCTCGCGTCCATTTCCACTCTGCTTCTACTACCGCATTACAAAACGCACAGCATTATAACAAAGGTATCTATTATATGCTACAGTTGGGGAGACTCGCACCAATCCCTAAACGACGCTGGCATAACGATGATATGATGCATGTGGGGGGAGGGGGGGTGAAACGCGCTAACGACACAACGGAAACGAAGAGAGAGAAAAACCAAAGGCTGTAAGGTTGCATAGAAATGTTCATGGGGGGTCTAGAGGATAATGGTAGACTTTGAGAACCACTTTCCATAATTTAACGATCGCCCATCGCAGATGCTCCGTCATCTCGCTACTCGAAGGTAGTTGGATGGACGACCAAGGCGAGGGGTCTTTCAATGTCTCGAAGACACCGGTCTTCGAATCGGTAGGTTTGGGTGAAGGTTTCGGTTTCGCGGAGGGTGTGCTTGTATATGCCAGAGGCGGATCTTCTATTGATTCCCACAGGTGATATGTGGGTTCTGAGGGCTCTGAGGTAGTGGAGGAATCTCCCACAAAGAACCACTTGTTTGCGAGAGTGAGCGTCGTAGTGGCAGTAGAAACGGAAATGGCCGTGGCGGTGGTTGTGGCGGTAAACGTGGAGAAGACGGTGGTAGTCACCGGGTCGGGAGTTGCCAAACTCGCTTCCTTCAAAACAGTGTTTTCCCTTCGAACCTGCCCCATCTTCGAATGGAGGTACGATGCGTAGATGGCTAATAATATCGCCGGGATGACCCATAATGCGGTTTTTCCCAAGGTCGAAACGGAGTTCCGGCTCGTAGTCGGTTTGGGTGGAGGTTCGATGAGTAGACGTGGTTGTTGGCCGTCGGGAGACATTTTGACGGTGGCCTGCGGATAAAAGCAGGCATCCAGACCCCAATGAGTGAGTTTTTGAACGGAACCACCCATAGTCTTCCGACTAGCTAAAGAGGAACTGAGAATCGTGAACTGGTAACCTATAGATGGCTGCACGTAAGAAAAAGCGAAATACCCATCATCAGAGTGAGGTACATACCGGAATGGGGCTCGAGATTTACATCGAGATGGCCAACTGGCAACGTGAATACCGGGAGGAGGATATTGAATAACAGATCTCCCATTTCCGCTTCCCTCCCAGCCAGTGGCTTGATCCTGCTCAAATACGCAATCTTGACTTGCCCTCCGCCGGTTTCCCCAACGTGTATCGATATCCAAGTGATCCACTCCTTCCCGCTCAGTTGCTCGAAGGGGACGCCAGTGCTCTCCGAGATATCCTCCTCCTTCGCTCCCGCACGGACCTCGTATCGAACAGGTACATCCTCCACAGAAGCGGATACGACATGCACGCGAGGTGGACCCTCACCGGACACTTGTGGATCACCCGTCTGAGCTAGCATAACCTCCAACCACTCCGAGTCCGAGTCGGTAGGTGCAGGAAGCGTGACCATCACTGCATACATGTCAGGGTGATTTGAACTGGTCGAAGGGTAAGGTGTGACATGTACGACTACCGATGGTATCATCAACTGACCGTCCCGCTTCGGTCTGACAGAAGCGGTCATGGTTCTCAGGGCTGAAGTGGAAGGAACACGTGTCAGGGAGGGAAGATTGGGTGTCCGCGATTGAGTGAGGAGAGGGGATACGACACGGGAGGTGTGGTTGGGTTGGCTCTGGCTCATAGTCCGCGTTCTGCTGGTCATCGTCAGAGCAGTCGACCTGACTCCGATGTGAACGCCGTCTCTGCTGCATTTTGTGCTCCGTCCTTTGGTCAGAGTGGTGGCTCGAGTCTTTGAATCTCGCACATCGACAACCAAGTCCTCCGCCGCGTTCCGTACAATGCAGCCCATGGACTGGGTGTTCAGACCATTGAAACGGAATACAGGGAGGGAGAAGGGTTTGGTAGGCGTCTCGTAGTCATCAGACGATTCTTGAGATGACGGAACGGAGGATATGAGGACGACCCCGGATACCGAAAGCGTGGTCTCGTTGGACGGGGGAAGGAGGCTGTCCATATTCAAATGGACGGTGATTATGGATAGGGGAGAACGCGGGAAATTCCTGAGGCCATTCGAGGAGGACGGTCGGCTTTTCCCTTCAAGGGATTCCATGGAAGAGACTGTCGCAGACAGTGTAGAAGTCGACGCTTCGAATGAATAATCGCTTGTTTGTTCGGGAAGCGCAACACGAAGTAGTGAGGAACCGGATGTGGGCGATTCATTGTACCGGGGCCGAGAGATTCCCACACTTCCGTTGGGAAGCGCGGTAGCGACGCTCTCGGGAGTGTCTGAGGGATCGTGGGTACTCAGCTGAACGGGAGCATCGACGGAAAACCCAGTAAATCCAGTTTGACCTGTGACATTCCACTTCGGGTCCGATCCAGGGGCCCATGAAACATCGCACTCTGATGAGTGAAGCTTGACGTCCAGACCGACCAGGGTAGCAACACCAGGAAACCACACCCCTTTGCAATTCGCCTTGTGATCGACCTTGACCACGAGTCCGTCGTTGTGCTTCCCAAGGATCTCGTACTGGGTTTCCGCGCTAACTTCCCGTATCCCGACCTGCCTGCGACCATCTCTCGTCACGAGAGTGGAGTTTGGTTTCAGCGGTGCTGCCCAACGGATCCGTATCCGCTCCGCGCTTGGAAAGTTGCCTTGGATTCCGCAGCCGTCGGGATATGTCCCTACTGAAGGGTAGGATGAATCAGAAGATTCGTCGTCTGCCATATCGCTATGATGGTTCGTGGGGCCTATGCCCCCGCGAGTAACAGGTGGGTCGGAGGTGAGGTCCCAGGAGGATATTTCATCCTCCGCTGAAGATAGTGACGCATAAGACCCTGAAACTTGCGAGGAATTTGGTGGAAAGATCCGAAGGCGAATTTGATTCGATAAACACCGGGGGGTAGGTATCGAGAGAACATAAGGTGCGTTTGGAGGGGCACATGTGTACGGGACCCACATTTCGATGACAGTCATAAAATTAAGGGTTCTCCGGTCAACCATAGAGGCGCGACGTTTATGGTGGGAGGTGGATGTTGTTCGGAGTATGGATGATTGGTCGCGTGGTATTACGGGTATCTCCCTTGGCGTAACGAAACACACGTTGTAATCGTTCACGAGAATAGTACCCGTGTAGCGGTCGTCTAAAACGGTGGATGGGTCGATATTGCTGACCATGGACATGTTTGACATAAACAGGGTGAGATACGATTGCTCAGACCTGGTGGGCAGGTTCAATGCACGTGCGGCCTTGTTGAGTAGGGGGTGTATTGATTCGTCAAAGGAGTAGGGAACCATTTCTTGGTCGAGTGGGTGGATCTTAAATTTGAGTATCTTGAGGTTCTCTTCTTCGCGAAAGAGGGATATTGGCGTCCCAGGGGACGTTGTGTCCGGGATGGAAAGCTGAGAGACGCGTAAATTTGGGAAGCGAACAAGATGACCGGTCCAACGCACCCTCAAGTACATCTTAATCTTCGTCCCGAGCATTCCCGCCCTCGTCTTCCCCTCGATAGCCACCCGCGAAACAATATTCGTTCTGGGTTGCTGGTGGGTAGACACAGAGCCCGTGATTGACATCGGAGGACTCCCAGTACGGGAATAACGAGAACTAGTGGGCGCGCCTGTCGACCTTGTCACCATCTTCCGCACGAGACAATAGAGGTAACAGGTTCAGAGGTAGCTTGGATCGGTGTCGCTCAAGCCTGATTTAGACGGGAACAAAACGTGAATTTCGTGAATTTCGGTCGAGGGTTGAGTGTCCTAGCCAATGTAGGACCGAGTTTATCGAAAACCGCGTAGATTTCCGGTGGACTGGAAATGAGTCCAATAGTGCCGCGTCGTGATGATCGAAGTACTTCAGGAGGAGAGGTGCCGCGTCTGTCACACAGAATGTCACTGAGGAAGAATTGTCACGCGACTAATAACTGATGAAGGTAAGTACGAAGGGAATTATAATGCAAAGTCCGTAAGTCTAAGGTGTACTTTTATTCTAAGATGGCTCTCTGGGTCGCGTCTCGGCCTGCCTTGAGTAGCGACGCGACGTGGTTGCCTCCGGTCCCCCTAGCCCCCTCTAGTCCGCGAGTTTCCCTCCGTTGGAACCCGTCTGGGGGGTGTGTTCTGGCCATACTGATAACATAGAGGCACGCCACCCGAATATGGATGTCCCGGAGCCTTTTCAGCGCCCTCATCGCGTCGCTGTACGCCTCCTTAAGGCCACTTCGTTCCGTCGCCACCTCCCGGATCGCGACTGGGGTATCGTCGATGCGGTCCAAAAAGTCTCGATGCGATCCAGGCATATACCTCCGCATGCGATCCATGAATGCCGAGTCGCCGTGTTGCTTCCGAATTGAGGGGATCGGGCACCTCAGCTGCCGGTGGTCGACCCCAAGGAACGCATCAATAGCGTGCATGATAGTACTCTGCCCAGCCGATGGCCCGCTCGTGTCTACCACAGCCGACTCGGCAATACCTTCATACACCCATCTCTGTTCGCCACCGCTCCCGCTACCGTTGAACCAGGGTCGGACCTGCCAATAGAAGACCCTCGGATCGACCGCCTCCTTAACGCTCCCCATCAGCTCTGTCAGCTCCTCTAGAACCGCCTTCAGTCGAGCGAGGTCATTCCGCAACCCGGATTCGTTAATACGATCCTGGGGGTCGTCCAAGTTCAGATACCGATGAATGATCTGAATCGCTTCGATACCCTGCAGCTCCACCGCCGCGGAGGTTTTGTAAAAGTTCATCTCGTCTTCTGTCCCCGAGAAGGTATTCTCGAAATGGATGTTGTCTATCGACAGCGGTCGGTGCGGATCTCTCGGCCGGGCGTTCCAGAGGACGGTATCCGCAAACGTGAGGATAGGCGCCATCCTCAAAACCTTCGAAACGCGTACAAGCGGGATGGCAAGCGATTTTGGAATTCGAATCGGCCCTGACCCGTCGGTCGGTATCGAGTGGGCATAATATTGAACGAGCCACGCGAGTACGGTGTGGGCTCGTTGAAGTAACCTTGTGTCGTCTTCTAAGGATTCCGTGTTGAGGACCGGCCACTGGTAACCCATCAGACTCAATCTGAGATTTACGGAACAAACTTTGACGCACGTTATCGATCACTCTCCTCCATTGGCGTGTGACTTCCATCTCGGTAAAGTCGCCGTCCTCAACCGCTCCGAGAATCAAACGACCGTTTGCGGCCGCCAGATGCCTCTCCCAGATGTCAAACAATTCGGGAAGTTTCCCGTGTGGAACTGAAGGGAAGAACCCTTGACATTGCTGTACAGCACGACCCTCAGCATGAGTATGGGGTTACCGTCACACCAAGGGCGAAACTCACGTCTATATCGTATTCTTCTAGGCAGCATTGGGACTCGCTGGTACCAGAATAGTGTCTGGAATACGAGGAGATTTTTTGGATGAAGTGGACGAGGAGGAAGGCGTTCATGGGACGAAGGGGAGGATGTGAAGAGGATCTGCGAGGTTGAAAGATATGTCTACCCTGGCTTTTATATGTACCATCGAGTCTTCTACCGCGATTTCTTTGGTATATCTACCCTCTAACCATCATAGCAAACCCCCCCACGTGCACACCCGAGAATCCGTGTTATACTTTATGACCGGACGGTGGATCAGTGAAATGATGGCTTCGTTTTCTTGATGTCAACAGGGCTTACCGCGTACTCGAGATGATCATCTCCTACCCGCGAACGAGAGTATGGCACGTTATGTACCGTTTTAAACCGATCTGCCCACGCAGAGTGCACTGAGAGCTGTCGTTACGACCCTGCCGTACTAATTTTTTTCTGGCCTTTACGAGGCAGGTCACCGTGCACGGGGGTTTCCTGCGTGGGTTTTGGGGCACTTACCTAACCGCCCAAAACACCCGGGGTCTTCTTCATATTTCATCGCTCCCAGTTAAGGGCACGAGCTGCCATGGCACTAGGATAAAGAGCTCGCCAACCTTCTTTTTCCGATGCCCCGCGATGAAGGTCCTCATCATCAACTACGAAAGCCTCCGAGGAACTTTTCTTCCGAAATTACACTGATACGGGTGTTTTTTTATTTATTTCAGCGCCCCGAATCCTTTTAGGCTTGGGATCATCCTTCACATACTCACGCGCTACTCCATAATTCCGACGATAGCTCGCCCGGCGCCGCTGGTCACTGTCTCAGGCGGTGCAGTGCAATGTCGTAAAACGACCTTGACCCCGTTTTAGGTCCGAAAGGCCCGTCTATGTTTTTTTTTCTTTTTTTTCTCTCTCTCCGGACACTCTTCGAGACGAGATAGAGTGGTTGACCCACCGAGTCATCTCTTTTGCCTGATCTCTTCCCTACCCCAAACGGTTATTTGATCTAATCTCCAAGTAAGTACGTTTTCGCCATCAAACGGCCTCGTTGCGACAGGCGTCCCACGGGATGTCCTCTTTCGCGTCATTTGATTACGGCTACATAACGCCTATTGTTTGCTGGACACGCGGAGTACCGGCTCAGAAAGGAATGTGATTACATTCTGAACGATTTCCTCCGAGCGGTCGCAACCAAACCACACAGTCGCAGCCGCAGGCATCAGATATTCTCCGCAATTCGCAGCCAACGTTTCACGCTCATTTCGCACCTCAATTTCTTTTCGGATGCCCAGAAAATCAAACCACTGACCGCAACTCCGGCAACCGAGACGCGTAGGCGGGATGAGGAGATGTATTCCTGTTTGGTATATGAATACACGATAAAACGGTATACATAACCGCGTGGGAAGAAGGAATGATTGAAAGAGCGGAGGTGTGCGCTCTGAACCAACGTGACGATGTAATCCTGGTGTCAGCTCCCAAATTCTTGGGACGGGTTAAACGCGTCGTTATTTTCCGCAAAAGTTGTACCTGACGGCGCTCTTGCCAGAAATGCCCATCTGATTCTCGTCCCCCCGGGTTTAACCCAAACGATTGTGTCGATCAATTGATCCCGTACAGTGGCCATGGGGGGAGCTCCGACACCGGCCCCATAACGTTACAGCAGCTATCCCCATGTGTTCACGGATAAGTTATTCTGACGACCTGAGGGTCCTTGGCCAACGACACACGTCGCGTCCCGGTCGGCGTTCCTCGTGGTTTGGGCAATAGCCTCGGCGTAACGGATCTCATCATAAACTGTTCTGTGATGGGATCGGGAGTCACAATGGCAAGATGAGACGTTATAATTAGAGACTCCATTTGAAATGTCGTCTAAATTTTCTTGAAGCCCGGAGTTCGGGCAAATCCTAGACCTACGGGTAACCGGGACCACGGAAGTTTTTCTTTATGTGGGCCTGAGCGATAAGCTGAATAGCGGGAGTCGAGTCGGTATGCCTCCAACCCAACCGGATTGCTCGGCATTGATGTACATGTAAACAGAATCAGTCATCTGATGGCATACATAACACCCCCGGTTTATGCCGGGTGGGCGCAAGAGTACTTGAGGCCCGCCGAGGCCAGTGACCAAGTTTGCCAAGGGGTCTGACTCAATGACTGCGAAAACTCTGGCAGTAGGGTACTCTGCAAGCGGATCATCAAACATTTTCACCCTCGGAACGGGTTTCAGGGAATCTCTAGGCTTACTCTCAATCGTACGACGAACTGATCGACGCAGAACTTATACTTAGCAGCGCGGCAGTCAGCGATAGCGAATTCACCGGCAGATGCCAGAGTGGTCTAGCAAGCCCTAGGCCAAGGTTCGGAGATTGCGTACCGGCTGGGGCCCGCTCAGGATCTCTCCAAATCTGGAACCCTGGCAACAACGCTGAACCAGATGGAGGCTGGGATCTCGGCGACAGACGTAGCCGTTGAATTGGGGCTAGCGTCGACGATCTTGTTGACAGCGGCAGGGACTTTGAGCAGGGAGACACACGGATACTGGAACCGGGGCGGGAGTTTCCAGTGAAGTGATCGGGATTCCGTTGGGTCCAGTGCCGCAGGCGGTTGTCGTGGTGATATTGAATGTGGTGGGAGTTGAGATAGAAGGGGAGGATCCTGGACTGGATAACGGATGTAAATCATACCCTGATGAAAAGCCATGGAGCCGGAACTCACATAGACCAGGAATAGCATTTGTTGATCATCGAACATACCGGCTGTAAGTCTTACGATTGTCAACGAGATCCCTCTGTTTCAGGGTCAATCGGATCAAGAACGTAAAACGTACTCCAGTTCCCTCCGCTGGGATTATGGCCCAGACAGAGGCCATGGGAGGGTGGGAATCACAGAAGCGAATATTGCGAATTTCAGCGAATAGAGTGGAGCGGACCTCGCAACGGCATGGTCTTATTCCGTACCTCCCGCAAAGCGATCGTTTACGGATTGGGAATTTGCAGCACGGTCTCAGGATGGCGATAACAGTCAGTGATGACGGAAGAGAAAAGTCAGGTCAAATGATGCAGGCCTCATTCAGTAAAACACGGAAATGAAGGTGGACGGTAAAAGCTTTTCAAAATCAGAATCCCGCGTGAGATCTTCAGAGGCCGGTCAACGCAAAAGGCAGGTGTAGAGCAAACAACGAAGCCTGTGATTGATCTTCACAATGCCGGAACGCTACCAATGGCACAGAAAAACGAGCATTTTCACGTAAGCTGGAAGACCAAGGATCAGATTTCCTGACATAGTCAAGGGCGAGATGATAAACGATGCAGTTCACGTGTCCTCTCCAAAGCGAACAAGGATCAAGATTAGGACTCTACCGGAAATCTAATGTCTCCATGTGAGCCAGCCCTTTCCATCCTCCCTGACCTCCTCGCACAAACGGTCCAGAACTTCAGAGACCTTGTCTCGAACACCACCCCTGCCCTTCGTCTGCTGTTCGAAATGCTGCAACACCTGGTCGCGGGTAACGGCGAGCCCGCCGCTGCCAGGGGTATCCTGGGTCACATAACGCCTGATGCTTTCCTGCGACGGCAGTGCATATCGCATGGGGTGTTTGGGTCTGTCAAACCCTATCGGTGGGTTGAATTCGGGCTTGGCATCGAGATATTTGGAAGATGGGGAAAAGAAATCCCGAATGACCGATTCTTCCGACACCTCGGCGAGCGTTGGTGGTTTCCAGTCTGGTCGGCCGGGGGTTTTGTTGAGAACAGCTCTTACGCCTGTCGCAAAATCGGGGCTTGCGCCACTCTTTGTTGTGAGAATCAGTAAACATTCACCAATGAGAGTTCGGAAGGATAACATACGCAGAGGGCCGTCGCGATACCGAGTTCAGTCCGTAGAGCATCAATCAGCCCACCATCTTTGCTCTCGCGAAGAGCAAAGAGGGCGACGCGTAGACTCATCGGACTGCGGAGGTTCAAGGCCTCGAGAGTCGAAGTCGCCCAAGCCTTGACTTGTTCATCGGAGGACTGCTTGTAATTCTCCAGCGATTTGAATACACCCTCGACGGATTTTTGGCCAAACGCCGAATCCAATGCGACCCGAACGGATCCAGTCAATGCGACTGGGGGCTCAGAAGCTTCAGGCTCGTAGTAACATTGTTCGATGGTGCTGTTGATCATATCCATAGTAGGATTTTCCAGGGATGCCAAAGCTTCGAGAAGAGCAGGAATCCGCCGTTGTGGAATGTAGTGAGTGGCGAGTCGGTGTTGGCTACAGAGGGTCCGATTAACAGATCCCCGCGGTGAGCTCTACATCGGACTTACAAGACGGCTCTGCCTTCCAAAGTTTCTCCTGTCAGGGCTAGGTATGCACCGAGTTCCCCGTCCAGACGGTTAAGGAAGTAATTAGCTCCAACATCCGGAGCGTAGCCAATCTTCGTTTCTGGCATTGCGAATGCAGTAGTCTCGGTTGCAATCCTAAACGGTGCCATGCCCGACAAGCCCACTCCTCCGCCCACTGCGAAAACAGTCAGGATTCATTCGAGCGAGATCAAACTGGGAACTTGCTCGTAATTCCGTCCATGATAGCAACATATGGCTTGGAAATGGAAGCGAGCATATAATCGACCTCGAACCTTGACTATTTGTTAGCATATGGCCTCGAGG
>Ga0307512_10004676_pt1 | contig 14832 bp, 10 predicted proteins | sample 14_EM_MG_FD_200267 | JGI IMG/M metagenome (GOLD analysis project Ga0307512, IMG submission 200267) | Populus trichocarpa ectomycorrhiza microbial communities from riparian zone in the Pacific Northwest, United States - 14_EM | ecosystem: Host-associated > Plants > Roots > Unclassified | place... | reverse complement strand
CCTACTCCACCGTACGGCTCCGGCCGTTGGTGATGTGCGGCAATGCGGGAATTGGTGCGGCGCGACGGCCCCCGTGCGCGGGAGCGCGCGCCGGGGCATGTGAGGCGGCGTCAGTCTGTGTCAGTCTTCGTGCCCCAACTGCAGGTCCCGCTCGGTCCGTCCGCCTCCCGCGACCTGGAGCACGGTGGCGACCGGCGGGTAACCCGCGGCGATGACGGTGTACTCACCGGAGGACAGGTCGACGAACCGGAACGTTCCGTCGGGGCCGGTGGTGAGCGTGTCCACGACGTTGCCCGCCGCGTCGAGCAGCGTCACGCGCGCGTCCTCCACGGGCCTCCCGCCGCCGGCCCGCACGGTGCCGCGCAGCACCGCGCCGCCCGCGAGTTCGATGTCCTGGCGGGTCTCCCGGGAGGCCTGGACGGTGACGGGGAGCGCGGCCGGCCGGAACGCGGGCGCGCTGCCGGCGAGGGTGTACTCGCCGGCCACCAGCTCGGTGATGACGTAGCCGCCCTCGCGTCCGCTGCGGGTGGTGGCGACGACCTCGCCGTGCACGTTGGTGAGCGTGACGGCGGCGTCCCGCACGGGGGTGCCGTCGGCGGTCAGTACGTGGCCGGCGAGGCGGCCGGCACCGCCGAGGACGACGTCCAGCTCGACGGGGCGCTCACCGACGGTGACGGAGACGGCCTGCGGCTGGTGGCCGCCTGCGGCCGCGATGAGCACGTAGGACCCCGAGCCCGGCGTGGACAGCGCGTACCGCCCGTCCTCGCCGCTCACGCCCCGCCCGATCTGCTGTCCGCTCACGTCGATGAGCGTGAGTGCCGCACGGGGGACGACGGTCCCGTCCGGGTGCTGCACCGTGCCGCAGACGGGAATTCCGGCGGCGGAGTACGAACGGGCCTGCGGGATCGGGGTGTTCATGGGCACGGGCACGGGCTCCGTATCGGCGGCGTTGTGGGACGCTGCGCTGTTCAAGAGGGGGATCTCCTTGAGAAAGAAGGCAATGAGCAGGCCGAGGGCGAGCACCGGTACCAGGTAGAGGAAGATCCGGGGCATGGCGTCGGCGTACGCCCTGATGTAGTCGTCGCGCAGCGGCGCCGGCAGCGCGTGGACGAGCTGCGGGGTGATGGACTCCGGGTCGGGAAGCCGTGCGCCCGCGCGCGCGGGCAGACGTTCCGCCAGGGCGTCGGCCAGCCGGTCGGCGAAGAGGGTGCCGAAGATCGCCGCGCCGACGCTGCCGCCGATCTGCCGGAAGTAGTTGTTGGCGCTGGTGGCGGTGCCGAGGTCGGCGGGGGGCACGGAGTTCTGCACGGCGAGGATCAGGACGGGCATCACCATGCCGATGCCGGCGCCGAGAACGGCCATCCAGAGGCTGTAGTGCAGCCGGGGCGTGTCGACTTCGAGGCGGGACAGCAGCCACATGCCGACGACGGATACGGCGCTGCCGAGGACCGGGTAGATCTTGTAGCGCCCGGTATGGCTGATGAGTTGCCCGGAGACGATCGAGGCGCCGACGATCCCGCCCATCATGGGCAGCATCAGCAGCCCCGACTCGGTCGCGGAGGCCCCGTCGACCATCTGCAGGAAGGTCGGCAGATAGCTGGCGGCGCCGAACAGCGCGACACCGATCACCAGGCCCACCAGGCCGGTGACGTTGAAGACGGAGTCCCTGAACAGCCTGAGCGGGATGAGGGGTTCGGCGGCGAAGTGCTCGGCGACGAGGAAGAGGACGGTGGCGGCCACCGCGCCGGCACCGAGGCCGAGGATCACGCCGGAGCCCCACGCGTACTCGGTGCCGCCCCAACTGGTCAGCAGGACAAGGCAGGTGGAGGCGGCGGCGAGCAACAGCGTGCCCAGGATGTCGAACCGTGGCTTGACCTGCGGCTTCGGGAGTTTGAGCACAACGGTCACGACGGCCAGGGTGAGCAGGCCGAAGGGGACGTTGAAGTAGAAGCACCAGCGCCAGGAGTGCTGGTCCGTGAAGTAGCCGCCCAGCAGGGGTCCGGCTACGGACGCGAGGCCGAAGGCGGCGCCGATCAGGCCCATGAAGCGGCCCCGCTGCCGCGGCGGCACGATGTCCGCGATGATCGCCTGCACGCCGATCATGAGCCCGCCCGCGCCGACGCCCTGGACCGCGCGGAAGGCGATCAGCTGGTCCATGGACTGCGCCCGGCCGGCGAGCGCGGCGCCGATCACGAAGACGACGATGGCGAACTGGAAGACGCCCTTGCGGCCGAGCAGGTCGCCGAGCTTGCCGTAGACCGGCAGTCCGATGGTGGCGGTGAGCAGGTAGGCGGTGATCGCCCAGGACATCCTGTCCAGGCCGTGCAGCTCGCCGACGATCTTCGGGAGCGCGGTGGCGACGATCATCTGCTCCAGGGCGGCGAGCAGCATCGCCAGCATCAGCCCGAGGAAGACCAACCGCACGCGGCGCGGGCTCAGTTCGGCCGTCGCGGCCGGCCCGGCGGCGGGGGTCCGCGGGGGCGCCACGGCCGTTTCGCCCCGCAGTTCGCCCTGTACCAGAGTGGTCCCGCCCACCTACCGCTCCCCTCGTCGCGCTGCCACACAATTCCCGCTTGGGGCGACAACTACGAGCAAGCGCGACGAGTTACGGCAGACCGGCGCGGTGTACGGAGATCCACTCGATCCAGTGAGGGGGTCAACGACCCCCGAGCGCTGGGGACTTACTTCTCGACCTCGGTGGCGAGCTTCTCGAGGACCACGTCGTAGATCCGGCCGAGACCCTTGGGCGCGAAGGCCTTCTCGAAGAAACCACCGATCCCGCCGGCGCCGTTCCAGACGGTGGTCACGACGACGCGGGACTTGCCCTCGCCGGCCGGGGTGACCCGCCAGGTGGTGACCATCGAGGAGTTGCGGTCCTTCTCGACGAGCTCGCCGTCGGTGGGCTCGCCGACCTCCAGGAGGCAGTCGCGCACGCGCTTGCTGGTGGCCTGGAGCTTCCAGTGGACGAGGGTGCCCTCGCCGTCGCCGCCCTCGCGCACCTCGTACTCGCTGAAATGCTCGGGCAGCAGCTTCGCGCGCGTGCCGTTGTAGTCGGCGAGGGCGTCGAACACCTTCTCCGCGTCTGCCGCGACGACCCGCTCGGTAGTGGCCTCGACCTGCGCCATTGGGTTCCTCCAGGACTTGCGTTCTCGGGGTTGGGGCAAGCCAACCACCCCCGCCCACGGCCGCCCAAATCGGGGTGCCCCCGGACGTCCGAAGCGATCAGGAATGACACTTGCACAGTAATTCGAACAAGTGTTTCACTCTGGGGGCAGGCCTACCAAGGAGGCGTCATGCGCTGGGAGAACCTCACCGTGGAGTCCGGCGGTCACAGCCGGGCGACCGACGCCGCGCTGTTCGGCGCGGACGCCGTGGTCAGCCGTACCTTCGACACGCCGGAGTTCCGCGGGATCACCTTCCACGAGGTGCGCGCCCGCTCGATCATCAACCGGGTACCGGGCGCGTCCCGCATGCCCTTCGAGTGGACGGTGAACCCGTACCGCGGCTGCTCGCACGCCTGCGTGTACTGCTTCGCCCGCAAGACGCACACCTATCTGGACCTCGACTCGGGGATCGACTTCGACTCCCAGATCGTGGTCAAGGTGAACGCCCCGGACCTGCTGCGCCGCCAGCTCGGCTCGCGCCGCTGGCAGGGCGAGCACATCGCGATGGGCACCAACGTCGACTGCTACCAGCGCGCGGAGGGGCGCTACCGCCTGATGCCGGGCATCCTGTCCGCCCTGCGCGACCACGCCAACCCCTTCTCGATCCTGACCAAGGGCACGCTGATCCTGCGCGACCTCGATCTGCTGGTGCAGTCGGCACAGGTGACGGACGTCGGCATCTCCGTGTCGGTCGGCTTCACCGACCCCGAGCTGTGGCGCACGGTGGAGCCGGGCACACCCGCCCCGGAGCGCCGCCTGGACGTCGTCCGCACGCTCGCCGAGCACGGCCTCGACTGCGGTGTCCTGATGGCCCCGGTGATCCCGTTCCTCAGCGACCAGCCCGCCCAACTGCGCGCCACCGTACGGGCGATCGCGGCCGCCGGGGCCACCTCCGTCACTCCTCTGGTGCTGCATCTGCGCCCCGGCGCCCGCGAGTGGTTCATGGCCTGGCTCGCGCACCACCACCCCTACCTGGTGCGCCGCTACGAGCGCCTGTACGCGGACGGCGCCTACGCCCCGAAGTGGTACCAGCGCCGGATCACCCGTCAGGTCCACGACCTGGCCCAGGAGTACGGGATCGGCCCCACGCGCGCGGGGATGCCGCGCCGGATCCGGCCGCCGGAGCCGCCCGAGCCGACGATGTCCGAATCAACCCAGCTCTCGCTGATTTGAGATCGTACGAGCGCATCCGGCAACCCAATTGGGTCAAGTCTTGCCAGAACGAGTTCTTCCGGGGCTGCTTTCCGGGACGATGCGGCGAAGACCGTGAGACTCGCGGTCCAAAACCCTCCGTCCTGGGAGGACTCCATGAGAAAACGCGCAGCCGTGCTGTGCGGCGCCGCCGTCGTCGTAGCCGGGACCATCACGGCCCTCCCCGCCGACGCGAGCGCCTCGCGGGCCCCGCAAGCCGCTCCCGCCGCGAAACTCACCTGGAAGAACTGCGGCACCACCGACTATCCGACGCTGCAGTGCGCGTCGCTCACGGTGCCGCTCGACCACCACAACCCGCACGGGAAGCAGATCACGCTCGCGCTCTCGCGCGTGAAGCACACCGCGGCGAAGAGCCAGGGCCCGCTGCTGGTCAACCCGGGCGGTCCCGGCGGCAGCGGCCTCACGCTCGCCGGTTTCGTCGCGTCCTCGCTGCCCAAGGCGGTCGCTTCCCAGTACGACGTCATCGGCTTCGACCCGCGCGGGGTGGGCAAGAGCAAGCCCGCCCTCGACTGCAGGCCGGGCCAGTTCAACCCGGTGCGCCCGGACTCCGTGCCGAGCACGCGGGCCATCGAGAAAGCCAACCTCGACCGCGCCAAGTCCTTCGCCGCCGCCTGCGGCAAGAAGTACGCGGGCGTGCTGCCGTACATCAACACCATCCAGGCCGTGCAGGACATGGACTCGATCCGCGCGGCACTGGGCGCAAAGAAGACCAGTTACTTCGGTTACTCGTACGGCACCTACCTCGGCGCGGTCTACGCCCAGCTCTTCCCGCAGCGCGTGAAGCGCCTGGTCCTGGACTCGATCGTCGACCCGACCGGCGTCTGGTACGACGACAACATCTCCCAGGACTACGCCTTCGACGCCCGCCAGAAGGCGCTGATGGCATGGATCGCCAAGTACAACTCGACGTACAAGCTCGGCATCGACCCGGCCAAGATCGAGGCCAAGTGGTACGCGATGCGCAAGGCGCTCGCCAAGAAGCCGGCCGGCGGCAAGGTGGGGGCCTCCGAGCTGGAGGACACCTTCATCCCCGGCGGGTACTACAACGGCTACTGGCCCTACCTGGCCGAGGCGTTCGCCGCGTATGTGAACGGCAAGAACTCCGATCCGCTGGTCGAGGCGTACGAGAACTTCGCCGCCGTCGACGCGTCCGGTGACAACGGCTACAGCGTCTACACCTCGGTGCAGTGCCGTGACGTCTCCTGGCCGCGCGACTGGAACCAGTGGCGCAAGGACAACTGGGCGGTGTACGACAAGGCGCCGTTCATGGCATGGAGCAACGCCTGGTACAACGCGCCGTGCGCCTTCTGGCCGACGGACTCGATGAAGCCGGTGCACATCGCCAACGACAAGCTGCCGCCGACGCTGCTGTTCCAGGCGACCGACGACGCGGCCACCCCGTACGAGGGCGGCGCGACGGTCCACCGCCGGCTGGCCGGCTCGAGCTTCGTGGTCGAGCAGGGCGGCGGGAACCACGGCATCACGCTGAGCGGGAACGCCTGCCTGGACAAGTACCTCGCTGCGTACCTGTCCGACGGCAAGGTGCCGCGCAGCGGCGGCGAGATCGACGCGGTGTGCCCCAAGCTGCCCGATCCCACGCCGCTGAGCACGAAGGCGGCGTCGACGTCCGCCGGCGGCTCGGAGCTGCACGGACTGCTGGGCTTCCGCGGCTGAGCACCGCCCGCATGTTCCGGAGGTGAAGTCCCGTCGGGGGCGTTGTCAGACCCATGGTCCACGATGGACGCATGAGTGAGCCGACCAGGATCCCCGCCCCCGACGGGGTCTTCCCCGCCGCCCAGTACAGCCACGTCGTCATGGGCACCGGCCGTTTCGTCGCGATCGCCGGCCAGCTCGCCCTCGACGAGGACGGCAAGCTCGTCGGCGAGGGCGACCCTGGGGCCCAGGCCCGCCAGGTCTTCGAAAACCTCCACCGCTGTCTGACGGCCGCCGGCGCGACTTTCGACGACGTCGTCAAACTCACCTACTTCGTCACGGACATGGCGCACATGCCCGCGATCCGCGCGGCCCGGACCACACACATACCGGACGACCGTCTCCCCGCCGCCTCCGCGGTACAGGTGGCCGCACTGGTCCGCCCCGAGTTCCTGATGGAGATCGAGGCGTTCGCGGTGGTGGGCGCGTGAGCGGTCTCCAGATCCGGGAGATGGCACTCGCCGACTGCAACCGCCGAGGAACCCTTCGAGGTGGACGGCGTCGCCGTGCCCGAGGTGCGGTATGTCCGGGAGTTGACGGACTGACACCGCCGCCGGGAGGCATGCGTCACCGCTGCTTCGGGATCCGCGACAGCGCCCGTACCGCCGCCTGGGCGAGTGCCGGGTGGGCGAGGGCCTCGTTGAGTACGGGTCTGGCGCGGGCGTCCTCCAGGTCGCCGAGTCCCTCCACGCAGGCGAGCGCCACCCGCCGGTAGGGGTCGTGCGGGCGCAGCCTGCGTTCCAGCGTGGTGATCAGCGCGGGCACGGACTCGGGGGCGCGCAGCTCCGCAAGGAGCCGGACCGGGTGCAGGGCGTAGGCGACGCGCAGTTCGTTGGTCGCGAGGGCGGCGGCCGCGCGGGCGGTGCGGGGGTCGTCGAGGCGGGCGAGGGCGTACGCCGCGGAGGCGCAGCGCTGCGGATCGCGATGGTTCAGGAACAGGACGAGGGACTCGAAGGCACGCCGGTCACCGCCGAGCCCCAGCCGGAACGCGGCCAGCTCCCTGGCCCACAGCGGCTGCCCGGGCTCGATCAGCACACGCGCCAGCTCGTCGGGGTCCTCGGCCGCCACGAGACCTTCGTACCCGGCCGACGCTCCCGACTCCGCCCGTAAACGCTCCGTGAGTGATCGCAACTCTTCGTCCATGGCACCGAGATTAGAGGGGCGTCGATCTCCCGGGACGTACATCACAAACACTCACAAGGACAAGGACTAGCGCGCTCGTTACCGGCCGGTTAAGCTCAGACGAGCGAGTTACCCATTCGCATATCCGCTTACGACGGCCTGGTGACGCAGCCGCCGTAAGAACAGTCGGTTCGGTACTTCAGGTACCGCTGCACGACCCGGCCACGGGACAGGGCCGGTCGGATTTCTCACCGTTCGCTTCAACGGCGTGTGCACGCCCGCGGCGACGGCACCGGGCGTGTGCGCTTGCAGCCCGGCAACACCCGCACTCATTCACGCACCCGGTGCGCCATGGTCCGGCTCCGGTCGGTCTTCCCTCGGCGCACCTGGGCGCGCTCCCAGTCGTCACCCTCATTCCTGGAGTCCCGCGATGGCCTCTCCCCTGTCCCCCTCTGCCTCCTCTTCGTATCCGCTCAAGACCGTTGCCGTCGTCGGCCTCGGCACGATGGGCACCGGTATCGCCGAGGTCCTCGCCAAGGCCGGCCGCGAGGTCGTCGGCATCGACATCAGCGAGGCCGCGGCCGCCAAGTCCGTCGCCGCCCTGGAGGCCGCCACCGCCCGCGCCGTGGAACGGGGCCGGCTGACCGAGCAGGAACGCGCGGACACCCTCGCCCGCGTCCGCACCTCCACCGACCTGGGAGCCGCCGCCGACGCCGATCTCGTCATCGAGGTGGCTCCGGAGTCGTACGAGATCAAGCACCGGATCTTCCGCGAACTCGACGGGATAGTGCGCCCGGACACCATCCTGGCGACCGGCACGAACGCCCTGTCCGTGACCCGCCTGGCCGCCGACTCGGCCCACCCGGAGCGCGTGCTCGGCCTGCACTTCTTCAACCCGGCGCCCGCGATGAGGCTGGTCGAGGTCGTCTCCTCCGTGCTGACCGCGCCGACCGCCGTGGCCGCTGTCACCAACCTCGCCCTCGACCTCGGCAAGGAGCCCGTCGCGGTCGGCGACCGGCCCGGATTCGTCGCCGACGGACTGCTGTTCGGCTACCTCAACCAGGCCGCCGCGATGTACGAGGCCAAGTACGCCTCCCGCGAGGACATCGACGCCGCCATGCGGCTCGGCTGCGGACTGCCCATGGGCCCGCTCGCACTGCTCGACCTGATCGGCGTCGACACCGCCCGTACGGTCCTGGAGGCCATGTACGCCGAGTCCCACGACCGGCTGCACGCCCCCGCCCCGATCCTCAAGCAGCTCAGCGAGGCGGGCCTGACCGGCCGCAAGTCGGGCCGCGGCTTCTACACCTACGAGACTCCCGGCAGCGCCGTCGTCGTGCGGGACGCCTTGACGCCGCCGGAGGGCGCCGGCCTGACGCCGGGCCGCGAGGTCCGGTCCGTCGGTGTCGCCGGCTCCGGCACCATGGCGTCCGGCATCGCCGAGGTCTTCGCCAAGGCCGGGTACGAGGTCGTCCTCGCCGCCCGCTCCGAGGAGAAGGCGCAGACCGCCAAGACCCGTATCGGCAAGTCGCTTTCGCGCTCCGTCGACAAGGGGCGGATGACCGCCGAGGCCGCCGCGCAGACCCTGGACCGGATCACCGCGGCGGGCACCTACGACGCCTTCGCCGACGTCGACCTGGCCGTCGAGGCGGTCGCCGAGGACCTGGAGATCAAGCAGCAGCTGTTTGCGACGCTGGACAAGGTCTGCAAGCCGGGCGCGGTCCTGGCCACCACGACCTCCTCACTGCCCGTCGTCGCCTGCGCCCGCGCCACCTCGCGCCCGCAGGACGTGATCGGCATGCACTTCTTCAACCCGGCACCGGCGATGAAGCTGGTCGAGGTCGTCCGTACGGTGCTGACGGCCGAGGACGTCCACGCGACGGTCCGCGAGGTCTGCGGCAGGATCAAGAAGCATGCGGTCGACTGCGGTGACCGTGCGGGCTTCATCGTGAACGCGCTGCTGTTCCCGTACCTCAACAACGCGATCAAGATGGTGCAGGAGCACTATGCGTCGCTCGACGACATCGACGCGGCGATGAAGCTGGGCGGCGGCTACCCGATGGGCCCCTTCGAGCTCCTGGACGTCGTCGGGCTCGACGTCTCCCTGGCGATCGAGAAGGTCCTGCACCGCGAGTTCCGCGACCCGGGCCTGGCTCCCGCCCCGCTTCTGGAGCACCTGGTGGCCGCGGGCTGCCTCGGCCGGAAGACGGGCCGTGGCTTCCGCGAATATGCCCGCCGCTGACGGCGCCGGCGACTGGTTCAGAGGCGAGACGGACTGGGGCGGGCTGCTCGACCCGAGCAGTCACCCCGTGTCCGCCGGGCCCGGCACACCCCCGCCCGCCCCGGGCGGGGGAAGCCCGGTGCATGCGCAACAAGCTGCGCACATGCAGTACGTTCGGGTCATGTCCCAGCCCGCCAAGTCCTCACGTACACCAGCCACGCCCGACGCGCCGGAGAGTGCCGCAGGCAGTCGCGGGGCCGCCCAGCGGCTCAAGATGCGCCGCGAACTGGCGGCCGCGGCGATGGAGCTGTTCGCGACCAAGGGGTACGAGGCGACCACCGTCGACGAGATCGCGGCGGCGGCCGGGGTCGCGCGCCGCACCTTCTTCCGCCACTTCCGCTCCAAGGAAGAGGCGATCTTCCCCGACCACGACGACACGTTGATCCGTGCGGAGGCCGTGCTCAACGCGGCTCCCCCGCACGAGCACCCGCTGGACACGGTGTGCCGCGGCATCAAGGAAGTCATGCGGATGTACGCGGCCCGGCCGGAGATCTCGGTCGCCCGCTACAAGCTGACCCGCGAGGTGCCCACCCTGCGCGAGGCGGAGATCGCATCGGTGGCCCGTTACGAGCGTCTCTTCACCCGCTACCTCCTCGGCCACTTCGACGAGCACGCGCACGACGACGACGCCAACGACGACCCGCTTCTGGCCGAGGTCGCCGCGTCCGCCGTCGTCACCGCCCACAACCACGTCCTACGGCGCTGGCTGCGGGCCGGCGGGCAGGGCGACGTGGAGGCGCAGCTGGATCACGCCTTCGCGATCGTGCGCAGGACCTTCGGCACGGGCATCGGAGCGGGGCGTTCGACCGCGCCGACGCCGGCGGCTCCCGCGACGGTGTCCACCCAGGGCGAGGTCCTGGTCACGGTCGCCCGCACCGACGCCCCGCTGGACGAGGTCATGCGGACCATCGAGCAGGCGCTCAAGGAGCGCTGAGCCCCTTCACGCGAGTGTCCTGAGACACTCCACCCCTGTGACGACGGCCACCCCTCGGGGTGGCCGTTTTGGCATGTCAGAGCCCCTTTTCCAGCAACTTTCAGACCCCGTTCGATCGATCATCGCTCATTTGTTACGTAAAGATTTCACCTGAGAGCAATCTCTGGCACTCAGTGCCTTGCAAGGTGACACGCGGTGTCATACGTTGAAAGGAGTCCGGGCGGCCGGCGTGCAGAGACCATGCGCACGTCGGCTGTCCCCCCAAGCCAATGGCTCGGGCGCCCGGACGCCTGCGTCACAGGCAACCTCCCGCGCCACAAAGCGCTGCCGAACAGCACCACCGCCGAACCGACGGCACTTCCCAAAAACCCTCAGCAGCACACCGACGTAACCCTCAGCACCCCTCCCTCAGGGTGCGTATCGCCGGAGGCAACACCGTGACCGTGAAGGACATTCTGGACGCGATCCAGTCGCCGGACTCGACGCCGGCCGACTTCGCCGCTCTGCCGCTCCCCGAGTCGTACCGTGCGATCACCGTGCACAAGGACGAGACGGAGATGTTCGCGGGTCTGGAGACCCGCGACAAGGACCCGCGCAAGTCGACCCACCTCGACGAGGTGGCGCTGCCCGAGCTCGGCCCGGGCGAGGCCCTGGTGGCCGTCATGGCCTCCTCGGTCAACTACAACTCCGTGTGGACCTCGATCTTCGAGCCGCTGTCCACCTTCGGCTTCCTGGAGCGGTACGGACGCCTCAGTGAGCTGACCAAGCGGCACGACCTGCCGTACCACATCATCGGCTCCGACCTCGCGGGCGTCGTCCTGCGCACCGGCCCCGGCGTCAACGCCTGGAAGCCCGGTGACGAGGTCGTCGCGCACTGTCTGTCCGTCGAGCTGGAGTCCTCCGACGGCCACAACGACACCATGCTCGACCCCGAGCAGCGCATCTGGGGCTTCGAGACCAACTTCGGCGGCCTCGCCGAGATCGCGCTCGTCAAGTCCAACCAGCTGATGCCGAAGCCGGACCACCTCAGCTGGGAGGAAGCCGCCGCTCCGGGGCTGGTGAACTCGACCGCCTACCGGCAGCTGGTCTCCCGCAACGGCGCCGGCATGAAGCAGGGCGACAACGTCCTCATCTGGGGCGCGAGCGGTGGACTCGGCTCGTACGCCACGCAGTTCGCGCTGGCCGGCGGCGCCAACCCGATCTGCGTCGTCTCCTCGCCGCAGAAGGCGGCCATCTGCCGGGCGATGGGCGCCGAGGCGATCATCGACCGCAACGCCGAGGGCTACAAGTTCTGGAAGGACGAGCACAACCAGGACCCGAAGGAGTGGAAGCGCTTCGGCAAGCGCATCCGCGAGCTCACCGGCGGCGAGGACGTCGACATCGTCTTCGAGCACCCCGGCCGCGAGACCTTCGGCGCCTCCGTCTACGTCACGCGCAAGGGCGGCACGATCGTCACCTGCGCCTCGACCTCGGGCTACAACCACGAGTACGACAACCGCTACCTGTGGATGTCCCTGAAGCGGATCATCGGCTCGCACTTCGCCAACTACCGCGAGGCCTGGGAGGCCAACCGGCTCATCGCGAAGGGCAAGATCCACCCGACGCTGTCGAAGGTCTACTCCCTGGAGGAGACCGGGCAGGCCGCCTACGACGTGCACCGCAACCTCCACCAGGGCAAGGTCGGCGTCCTGTGCCTGGCCCCCGAAGAGGGCCTCGGCGTGCGCGACGAGGAGATGCGCGCCAAGCACGTCGACGCCATCAACCGCTTCCGCAACATCTGAGACACCCGGGGTCATAGATGACTGAGCGTCAGAACGCCGACGGGGCAAGGGAGAAGGACCGGCCGTGGCTCATGCGCACGTATGCCGGTCACTCCACGGCCGAGGCGTCCAACGAGCTGTACCGGCGCAACCTCGCCAAGGGCCAGACCGGCCTGTCGGTCGCGTTCGACCTGCCGACGCAGACCGGCTACGACTCCGACCACATCCTCGCCCGCGGCGAGGTCGGCCGGGTCGGCGTGCCGATCGCGCACCTCGGTGACATGCGCCGGCTGTTCCAGGACATCCCCCTGGAGCAGATGAACACCTCGATGACGATCAACGCCACCGCCATGTGGCTGCTGGCGCTCTACCAGGTCGTCGCCGAGGAGCAGGGCGCCGGTATCACCCAGCTCCAGGGGACGACCCAGAACGACATCGTCAAGGAGTACCTGTCGCGGGGCACCCACGTGTTCCCGCCGGGTCCCTCCCTCCGGCTGACGACGGACATGATCGCGTACACGGTCTCCCACATCCCGAAGTGGAACCCGATCAACATCTGCAGCTACCACCTGCAGGAGGCGGGCGCCACGCCGGTCCAGGAGATCGCGTACGCGATGTCGACGGCGATCGCGGTGCTGGACGCGGTGCGCGACTCCGGTCAGGTGCCCGCCGAGAAGTTCGGCGACGTCGTCGCGCGCATCTCCTTCTTCGTCAACGCCGGCGTCCGCTTCGTCGAGGAGATGTGCAAGATGCGGGCGTTCGGCCGCATCTGGGACAAGGTCACCCGCGAGCGCTACGGCATCGAGAACGCCAAGCAGCGCCGTTTCCGCTACGGCGTCCAGGTCAACTCCCTCGGTCTGACCGAGGCGCAGCCGGAGAACAACGTCCAGCGGATCGTGCTCGAGATGCTGGCCGTCACCCTCTCGAAGGACGCACGCGCGCGTGCCGTCCAACTCCCCGCCTGGAACGAGGCGTTGGGCCTGCCCCGGCCCTGGGACCAGCAGTGGTCGCTGCGCATCCAGCAGGTGCTGGCGCACGAGAGCGACCTGCTGGAGTACGAGGACATCTTCGAGGGCTCGCACGTCATCGAGGCGAAGGTGGCCAAGCTGGTCGAGGAGTCCCTCAGGGAGATCGAGCGGATCCAGGAGATGGGCGGCGCGATGGCCGCCGTGGAGTCCGGCTACCTCAAGTCGCAGCTCGTCTCCTCGCACGCCGAACGCAGGGCCCGTATCGAGTCCGGCCGAGAGAAGATCGTCGGCGTCAACATCTTCGAGACGACCGAGCCGAACCCGTTGACCGCCGATCTCGACACAGCGATCCAGACGGTCGATCCGGCCGTCGAGGCCCGCGTCATCGCCTCGCTCCAGCACTGGCGCGACACCCGCTACCAGCCGCCCTTCAACCACCCGCGCCCCTGCAAGGCGCTGGAGAAGCTGAAGGAGGCCGCCAAGGGCACCGACAACCTCATGGAGGCCACCCTGGAGTGCGCCCGCGCCGGGGTCACGACCGGCGAGTGGGCCGGGGCCCTGCGCGAGGTGTTCGGCGAGTTCCGCGCGCCGACGGGTGTCTCGTCCGCGCCGGTCGCGATCCCGGCCGAGGAGGGCTCGGCCATGTCCGAGGTCCGCCGCAAGGTCGACCTGACGGCGAAGGACCTCGGCGTCGGCAAGCTGCGCTTCCTGGTCGGCAAGCCGGGCCTGGACGGGCACTCCAACGGCGCCGAACAGATCGCCGTGCGGGCCCGCGACGCCGGGTTCGAGGTGGTCTACCAGGGCATCCGGCTCACCCCGGAGCAGATAGTGGACGCGGCCCTCGCCGAGGACGTGCACGCGGTCGGCCTGTCCATCCTCTCCGGCTCGCACGCCCAGCTGGTGCCGGACGTGCTGGAACGCCTCCGTGTGGCCGGTGCCACAGACATCCCGGTGATCGCCGGTGGCATCATCCCGAATGGTGACGCCGAACAGCTCCGGGCCGCCGGAGTGGCCGCCGTCTTCACCCCGAAGGACTTCGACATCACCGGAATCATCGGCCGCATCGTCGACGAGATCCGGAAAGCGAACAAGCTCGACCCCCTGGAGGTCCCCGCATGACCGCCCGCCCGTCGCCCGCCACCGCCCCTCTAACGAGCGGCTCCGCCGCGCACCTCCCTGCTGTCAACCGTCTGCGTCCGCGACGCTCCTGCCTCGCGGTCCCCGGGAGCAACCCCCGCTTCCTGGAGAAGGCGCAGGGCCTCCCCGCAGACCAGGTCTTCCTCGACCTCGAGGACGCGTGCGCCCCGCTCGCCAAGCCCGAGGCCCGGCACACCATCGTCAAGTTCCTGAACGAGGGCGACTGGACCGGCAAGACGAGGGTCGTGCGCGTCAACGACTGGACGACCGAGTGGACGTACCGCGATGTCGTGACCGTGGTCGAAGGCGCCGGCCAGAACCTCGACTGCATCATGCTGCCGAAGGTGCAGACCGCCCAGCAGATCGTCGCCCTCGACCTCCTGCTGACCCAGATCGAGAAGACGATGGGCTTCGAGGTCGGCAAGATCGGCATCGAGGCGCAGATCGAGAACGCCCAGGGCCTCAACAACGTCAACGAGATCGCGACGGCCTCCCAGCGCGTCGAGACGATCATCTTCGGCCCGGCCGACTTCATGGCGTC
>Ga0307512_10004675_pt1 | contig 14833 bp, 22 predicted proteins | sample 14_EM_MG_FD_200267 | JGI IMG/M metagenome (GOLD analysis project Ga0307512, IMG submission 200267) | Populus trichocarpa ectomycorrhiza microbial communities from riparian zone in the Pacific Northwest, United States - 14_EM | ecosystem: Host-associated > Plants > Roots > Unclassified | place... | reverse complement strand
GGACATGTGAGCATCGGACATGGGGGTGTAGAGGATGTTGAGGACGATGCTGCAGACATGCAAGCAGGGTTTATCAATGGTACACACAGAGGCATTCCTTGCAGAAGAAGGCGTGTTCAAGTGCATGAATGTGAGAGATGTAAATCCGCTGCCTGGGCTTGAACTTGTGGAATCGATGGGTAGTATAGGGAGCTGGTCGGAGGAGGCTGTGTAGGAAATCTTTGTGGTCTGACTTGGGGAGTGAGGAAATGTGATGAGAAGCCAGGTTGGGGAGTGATGGAGTTGACAGCAAAAAGTCATCCTGCCTTTATACCCTTGAGTGGGGTTCCCTTATGGTAGTTACATATCAAGTCGGGCGCATGGACATCTGCTGTGGATTCCCACGTGTTGTCACTTTTGGGATATCCCTTCCATTTGATCAAATATTGAAGGACCCTGTTTTGTCCAGAGTAACGGTGGTTCTGTATTTGCTCCACTTCATATTCCGCTTCATCACCAATCAGGTCCAGAGAAGGTCAGGAGAAGTTAGGCCCGTGTGTGGTCGTTTCGCTATAGGGCGATAAGAGTGATGCATGGAACATGTTGTGAATTTTCCACAATAAGGGCAGTGCTAGCTGAAACACAACAGGAGAGATCCCCTTGGTAACTTTGAACGGTCTGTACTGTTTTGGGGTGAGCTTTGTTGCTTGAAAGGGGAGACAGAGATTCTTTCCTTCTAACCATACTTGGTCCCCAGGCGAGTATTGAGCCGGAGGCATTCCTGATCGTTCCGCAGTTTCATTCAGGGCCGCAGTCGCTTGTGCCCAGCGCTGTTCCATTAGTTTGACACGTTCTTCTGCAGTTTCATTGATGACAGATAAGATCAGTTCCGGGTTGAGCAGGATATCATATCCCAATAGGACTTGATTGGGCAATAAGCTGGTAGTGCTATTTCTCCAGTTGTTATGGACTGCAGAGGCTAGTGCCAGCCACTGGGTCCAATCCTTGGGCACTGCTGATGTGACTAGTTGGAGGTATTGCTCTACCCATTGGTTCTTTTGTTCTGAGAGACTGTCTGTTTGAGGGTGGAAGGCTATGGATAGGTTTTGTTGGATTCCCAGTTTCTTTGCTAGCCCCTTCCCAAAGTGGGATGTAAAACATGGATCTTGGTTGCTGATAACTTTGGTGGGGAGTCCAAACTACCTGTAGATATGATCAAGATAAAGTTGCATGATTCCTGGTCCCGTGATCGTGGTGTCACATGCCAGGAAGATAGCTGCACATGAGCACCCTTGATCCACTATTGTAAGGATCGCATCTTTCCCTTGGATGGGTGGTAATCCCGTAATTAAGTCCATAGCCATGCATTGAAATGGGCGTGCATTGGATTCCGTGGGGATGTGGTACATGGGAACCTTAGTCTGATGCGTGAGGATTTTATTTTGTTGGCAGATAGCGCAGCCTTTCATGTAGTTTGCGATCCATTCTTTTATGCTGGGCCAGTGGTATTGTTCTTGTGTTTTCCTGAGGGTTTCATCTCTTTCCGGGTGTCCTGCTGAGGAGTGGTCATGTATGAGCCTCATTATACCTCTTTTGACTAGGTTGAGGGGCAGTACTTCGATCAATGGTTGAGTTGGTACAGTGGCTATGGTGAATTTCTCTGGGGGTAGGACCACAATTTCTTTATTGTCATTTTTGCCTTTGTCCGCGCCTGGGAGTCTAGATAGTGCATCTGGGGGAATGTTAGTTTTCCCTGGGATGTATAGGATGTCGAAGTCATATTCTTGTAGGTCTGCATGCCAATGGGCTGTTCAGTGGTTTAAGTTCTTGGGAGACTTCCAATATTGCAGGTTTGCGTAATCTGTCATGATGGTAAAGGGTTCTTTTGTCCATCCTAGGTAGGGTCGCCAATGAGTTAAGGCTTTCATCACAGCTAATAGTTCCCTCTTGTAGATGTCGTAGTTTCATTCTGCAGGAATAAATGTAGCAGAGTAGTAGGCAACAGGGTGTAAGATGGGTTTTTGGCATTTTGAAAGGGCATGTGTTGTTGGGATATCTCCCTCTTGTGAGAGTACGGCTCCCACGCTGTATGCGGACGCATTGGTTTGCAAATAGAATTTCTTTTTGAAATTTGGCTGTTTGAGGACTGGTGCGGCGCACATCTTGGATTTCAGCTCTTCAAATGCTTTGTGTTGTGGCTCATTCCAATGCCATGTCTCCATTTTTCTTGTTAATTCCAGGAGCGGTTGTGCGATTTGGGAGAAGTGGGGGATGAAGTATTGGTAATAACCACATAGGCCTAGGAAGGCTCTGACATCAGTGGGGTTTTGGGGTATGGGATAGTCTGCTACTCCTTTCAGTTTTTTGGGATCCATGTGGAGGCATCCTTTTCCTATGATGACTCCAAGATATTCGATTTTGTCTTGCTTGAAGGTGCATTTCTCTGGTTTGAGATAGAGATCATTAGCCTCCAGTTCGTCTAGCATTTCGTGGACTAGCTTGCAGTGTCGTCAGAGGTATTGTTCCTCTGTTTCATCTTTCCACCTCTTGGTGTGGATTATGATATCATCCATGTAAACCAATGTGTGTCCTGCAGCTACTCCTGGTTGGAAGATCGTGTTCATCATCATCTGGAAGGTTGCAGGAGAGTTGGTGAGTCTGAAGAACATCATGGTCAGTTCGAATAGTCCCTCAGGAGTGAGGAAGGCTGCTTTCCATTCATCCCCCAGTTTAATTCTGATGTTATTGTACCCCCAGCGCACATCGACCTTGGTAAATAATGTGCATCCTGCTAGTCGGTCAATCACTGATGGGATGAGTGGGGAGATGTTCCTATTCCATTTAGTCCACTTGTTGAGGGGTTGGTAATCTTGTACTGGCCGTAACTTCCTGTCTTTCTTCTTCACGAAGAAGTTGGCCATGTATGGACTCCAGGATGGTCAAATGGTATTCCTGACTAGGTGTTCTTTGACGAAGTTACTAGCTTCGTCGATTTCTGACTGGGTTAGGGGGAGTAGTCGGCCTGGGAGTGTAGTGGGAGCTCCAGGGAGTAATTCGATTGTGTGATCCCACACTGTATGTTTGGGTAATTGGTGCGATGCTTCCTTGCTGAAAACTTTGGCATGTCGGCGATATTTGTCTGGGATGGCTGGTCCTGTTTTGGGGGTGGTGACGGATCTGATGGTCACTCAACCAATGTAATATTGGTCATGATGGATGGGTCAAGGGACGTTTCGGGTTCTGGGGAGGAAGCGAGCTTTCTTCATGTTGTTTGATCGCAAAATGATGGGTAATTGTGATGAATCGATCCAGCCTTGTTTCCAGTCGATTTTTGGTTGCACTGCTGTGAACCATGGGTAGCCCAAGATGGCCTTATGTTCTCCTAGGTCTGATAAGAAGAATCGTAGATTAGTGCGACCAGTGCCAGTTTGAACCTCTAGGTCAGTGTAATGTTTTAGGTTGCCACTTTTGTTAAGCGAGCCATCGACGTTGAACAGCTTTCTAGGCTTCTCCAGGTTTTTGATGGGGAGCTTTAGCCATTTGGCATAGGTGAGATTCATGAAGTTTTCGGTGGCACCTGAGTCAACCAGTGCCACTCCTTCAGCTCTTTTAGCAATCAAATGTGTGTAGAATCAAACAGTCATAGATTTTTGAGTGGATATATACACATTGTCGTTGCTACTTTGCTTGATCAGTGCCAACCTAATCAAGCAGTGGGAAAATCCTCAGCTACTCCCATCTCTTCTGCCAGCCGAGCTTTGTCATCAAGAGTCATTGAGTTGAGCTGATTGCAGACTTGGGTAACCTGATCAACAGGTTCCAATTCTTTGTAGAAGTCAAACTCGTCGTTGAAATCAATGAGATTTGCCCCAGCGCACCCCTGGTGGCAGCACGGGCAGTTTTGAGCAAAATGTCCCATCTGTCCACATTCGAAACAGGCATTGTTGGTTGTGCCTCAAGGGGGTCTGGTGGCAGCTGCGTTAGATCTGAATTGTCCGCATCCTTGGCCTTGTCTGTGCCAGTTTTGGTTGGAGGTGCAGGCACAGTCCAAATCCATTGGGACGGGTTGGTTGGCCATCCACTTGGGTGCATTGGTAGAATTAAATTGTGGCCTTCCTTGTGCTCCACTCTGGGGACAGAAACCTGGGCCGCATTGTTGGTTGAAGAGGTTTCCTTGTCCTCCCTGGTTGCCGCTGAAGAATCCTGGCCTCCTGCCTTGGAAGGGTCGATTCTGTTGGTACATGGGTCGCTGGAAGCTGCTGCCTCCTTGATTGAAACCTCCCGGGTTGGATCGTCCCCTAGTTTCAAGAATGCCTTTAACTAACAATCTAGATTGAGTAACTTTGATAGCTTTGTCTTTGAGTCCTTGGTAATCTGCTGGGATGGGGGATACAAATACAGCTTCCATGATGTCAGTTGGAAGCCCTTTGACGAATAGATGGAATACTTCATTGTTCTCTTGAGTGTAACCGGCATTGTGACAGAGTTCTTCAAATCAGGAGATATAATCATCGATCTCTGGGAACTTCATACAACAGTTCTCGAGCTGAGCCCTAGCTCTGTTCTCTTTCTGGGAATCTTGATATTGTTCTGCAAATTCATGCAAGAATTGATTCCACACATCCGGGATATTGTCATGGATCAGGTCTAGGGTGTCCAAGAAGTTCCCTACATCTTGTTTCCATCCAGTGATCTGAGGTCCATGCATGAGAGTGAGAGTAAAGGCAACCTTTTTGATAGGTGAATTATATCCTGCGACATCTTGGTTGAGCCAGAGGAATCCTTTGACCTCTTTGATGAAATTATCTGCTCTGAGATGATCTCTGTCGAATGCTGCTGGGAGTCCTCCCATCACTTTGACATCTGCTGGTACTGCCACTGGTACTTGTCCTCCTGCGCCAGGTTGGCCTGGAGGAGGTTGCGGTGGACCAGCAGGGGGTCCTGATCCTCCACCACCTCCACCACTCCCACCAGGGGGTCCTCCTGGGGGCAGTGGATTGGTGTATCGTCGGAGGGATGCTCTGAGCTTAGCATTGATGCTTGCTGGTGTTCCTGTAGCTGCCGCAGCTGAGCTACTACTTGTTGGAGCTGCTGTTCCCAAGCCAGATGTTCCTCCAGTGCCTGATACTGGAGCCAAAGATAACTGTTGGGCAAGAGTTGAGGATTGTTGTACTTGAGTACCCAACATTCTTGTGGATGATATTGATGAGATAGAAGATAGTTTCATTGGATGCTTCGGTAGAGAGATGGTCGCTCGTCTCAGAGATGATACTGGGGTAAACGATTCTGGGATAGGAACAAGCCTAATTTGTTCGTCGAGTTGTCTGGGTTCCTTGGTTGTTTCAATGACGTCGTTGTTGCTGTCCTTGACTGTTTCTCAGTTGGAATTGGGTTGTACATCTGGGGATGGGCTCCTTAGTTGTGGTGCAAAGCTGAACTCTTCGCCGGGTAGGTCATAGGTTTCTACTACAGCAATGGGATCTCCAATAGTTGGTGCTTTGTAGGTGAGTGAGTGTCCTAGTCATCTCCACTGCCTGTTGTAGTAGCAAACGGGGATGGCGTGCTTGTTGAATTCCTTCTGATCGTTGTCTGTATAGGCTAGGACTGGGTAATTGTGTTTGTTTTCTGGGTGGTCTGCTTCCACTAGGAGGATTCGAGTGTTTGGTCTGGCTTGTAAGGCTTCTAGTCTCAAGATAATGGTTTTCTTGGACGTCAAGGATTGTGATGTCGATCTCTTTGAACTACTAGCCATCTTGATTGTAGAAAGTTGAATCTAATGTCACTGCCACGAAGTGAGGGCAACACTAAGACTCAGTGTTGGGATATGAAGTTGAGAGACAAGTTGGTGCAGCTGTTAACTTATTGACTTGTTGTAGTCAAATGGATAAAGGAAGTGGTTCCCGCCTTAGAGTACGTCCTAAGGCCCACTTTAGACAAGAGAGTGAAGAGGAAATAAGCCTGAATTGACAGGAGATTCAACTTGCCGTCCTAAGAATGACAGTGAGCCTCATTTATACTAAAGGTACAAGGACACAACTAAGCTACTTAGTAAGTCAGATACAAGCTATGACTAAAGTACTAAGACACTTGCTAAGCTATCAGTAAGCTACTTACTAACCAGTTAGTAAGCCTATCACAGATGCTGACTGATACTACTAATATGGTTACAAAGCATGATGAAGCACTATGACTGATATGATCACCTGACAGGGCCAGTTCCCATGACTTACACTGGCTAAACCAGAGGCCAGTCACAGGTTGGTTGTTCTACTGTGCTGTTTTCAGCTAGTGCTGCTGTAGTCACCCGGGTTTGGGGCGCTTTGCCGCCTACTGAGCATGGCCTGGGAGTGCTATTTGTTCCTGCTTTTGGCAGGGGTTTAGACATGTCCGTGGTTTCCAGACTGTCTATACATGATTTAGGTTTTTAATTGCTTGTTTCAAGCAGAAGGGTGTGTGTTTTAAGACTATTTCCTACTCTAAGCTAACATGTTCTTTGGCAAGAATTTGCCACGGAGGTGGTGGTTGCCAAAAAAGGAAGTTCTCCGCCGAGTCCTTACTAGCGGTGACACGTGCATCGCATGGTCAGGTGCTGCCAGTGGACCTCGTTAGCCGGAGAAGGGCCAAGAGGGTTGAGTACGTTGAGTACCCGAACCGAAGGATACGGGCAATGACAATGAGTTTAATCTGGGGTCGTTGACAAAACCACAGATCGATTCCTTAAACTTAAAGGAGTACGAGACGGACATACGGTGAGAAAGGTTATATCGCTTCTTGACATTCTTGTTTTCGGCCTTGGCCCCGCTCTACCATCCGAGTCATTGTCATTTCCACTCTATGTACCTCCAGTATCCCCTCGTCACCAACGCCAGGTCTGCACGTTCCTTCATCCGGGAGCTCTGCGCCCATGCCATACCGTCCTCCGTCGACACGGACCATAACTTGACCATAACCTTCTTCGTGGCCATGTCGATTCAAGTTCGCCCTTGGCACCCGTCCGACTGCCACGGACGTCGAGTTCGCCGCGCCGCCCAAAGTCGTTCAGCCGCGACGACGGGCGGGATGGTGTATGTTGCGCCGATGGCGTCGACGATAATGACGACGACGAAGCTGGATGGAGCGAGCTTCGAGCTGGACGAGGGTCTCGTCACTTGCGGGCTTTTGTTGGTACTGCTGCTTCCCGCTCCCACTTCCGGTGTTGATGCTGCGTAGAGGGGCATAGCCTAGGCGCGCAGGCACAGCGTTACTTCGAGGGTTTGCGCGCGCAACGCGGAGGTGCGGAAGGACGCAGTTGACAGGGTAGGGCTCTCTTTACCCATCTCTGTCGTGATCACGATAGTTGGAGAGCGTGGTCCCCAGGCATGACCGCGAGAGGATTCGAAACGCAGGCGGAGGAAGTGCGCAGGGATCATACCACGGCTTGGGGGCCCCTGAGTCTCACTGGGTGTCGTAGTCCGCGGCGGTGAATGGTCGGGCGAAAGAGCGCATTGCATCAGAGGTCGTCGGCTCAGCGTCGTCACGCATCTGACATTCCGGGGAAGTGGGACCGCGATGGTGCAGGGATGTGCGACGGAGTCTTCGGACGCGAACGGGTGATGTGGCATTTCGGCCTGCTACCTGGGAGCGGGACGGCGGTCACTGAGGACGTGTCTAATCTGATTAGTAGATGAGGACGGGCGTGATGATACCATGGAACTCCGTGAGACACTTAGTTGGTATGCGGAACTTCACGACGGTAATGGTGTTCTGCGGGGGCGATGATCGATGATCTTTCGTCACCTCTGGTGGAAGAATTCCATGGCTGCTTCACCGATGTGATGGTCTTGATTTTTTATGCACATTTAGATGGGTCATGGTTTATGATGGTGGAGGACCGTGTGGAGGTATAAAGATGGCGCTACAGAAGGTAAAATATGTTTGACAGCAAAGAGGATATGAGTTCAGCGTATTACTGAGTAACCTAACATGCGAACATAGCGCCAGACTTTACAGTTCGGTTTTTTTTTCCTCTCTTCTTTTCGTCCTTGCTTTCGTGTTATCATCGCATTCCACTCGCTCGCTTCTGACTGAAAAACCTCAGACCGTTTCTCCATGTCGCAAAGCATGAAATACTGTAATTCTCCGTGTCGTATGCAGTCGTGGTAGTAAAACATTGATTCACGTGGAAATGCTACCTCTCTAGGGCGGGTCCCTGGACGATGAAAGGGAACGGAGCTCTTTCTTGAGGAATCAACTCCAACTTCAATTAGTGGGCATCTTGAGGCACGTCGTGCACAGACCGTCTCCGCTCCACTTTGCGACTTCGATTAGCAACTCGCGTTTCTTGTCGGCCGGGATGGACGATCGAAGCTCGTAGAGCGTGGCTGTGAACGAGGTACATCGTGTTCAGGAAGTGCCAAGAGATAAAAAAGACAAAGGGTTGAAAGTTGAAGCACGCACAAAGGTTGAAGAGGAAAGGCTCGGCCATCGCTAAAGTCGAGGGCGACGCTTGTAGAGCTGCTTCCAGGACCTGGGTACCCTCCTTCGACTTTCCTTGGCCGAGAAGAGCGACGGCCAAATTATTAACGGCCTAACAAACGAAAAACAAAAGTGACAGACACTTGTCAGTAACATGCGCCAAGCCGAGCATGACGACGAATGATGGAACGCACGGCATAGTTCGTGTCATCTTCCTCTACGAACCCGCGCAAGACCTCGCCGGCCGTGACCCAGTCCCCGCGCGCGGACGCCACAAAGGCAGCGTTGAGCGCTTCGGTCGGTTTGGGGCACGCTCGGGTCCGCGGCCACGACGGCAAAGTGCGCTTCGGCCTTGTCGATCTGTCCGGATTGGAGGTACACCTTGCCGAGCGCTGAGCGCAGCTCGCCGTTGGTGCCACTGCTACTGCTGCTGGCCGCTGCCGTTGTCGTCGACGACTGTTTTTGTTGCTGAGTGGCGAGAGGCTCGAGCAGCGCCGTAGCGGCGGTGTAATCCTAGAGTTTCAAGGTAGTGCGATAAGCGTCCCATTGATCATAATATGGGGGGGAAGAGAGAGAGAGAGAGACCTTGATCTCGATAAAGTGGGACGCGGCGATCAGGCCTACATGCGCGCCGCGCTCGATCCACATCTGGCGATCCGCGTCGAGACGTGCGCTCCGCGCCCGGCGTCTACACCGACGAAGGAGCGCACCGAGAGCGTCGGTGTACCCGTGCGCATCGCCGGCCCAGTATTTGACGCGTGCGTAGATGACGTCGAGCTCAAAGGGGAGGACGTACTCGAGGACGTGCGCGCCCGCGGAGGGAGGCTCGATGGCCGCGAGCGCGCCGAACAGGTTCGTCGCTTCTGCCGAGGCTTGGTCGAAGAGGCGGAGGCGGGCGAGGGAGGAGAGCCGAAGGGACCAGAGCTGTGTGAGGGGGAGGGAAAGGGAAGGAGGTGTATGTCAGAGATGAGGAGGAGGGGGGAGGAAGGGCGTACGAGCGTTCAACACGAGGGTCACGTCCTCTGGATTCGCCTGCACGATGCGGTCGCGTGCCATTCGCGCTAGTGCCCGCCAACTGTTCGTTATCTAACGGAGAAACGTGCGTGATCTCATATCGTCTCGGTCACCTTCATACTCGAGTGGGGGAAATGCAACTCACGACGAGAGTGTGAAAGTCTGTCTTGGTCCATTCACCTGTGAGACCTCGCTACCGATATATATTTGGTCAGCAGCGTAGTCAACGGGTCCATCTATATGATACAGGAAAATTACAACATGGGCGTGTGTGCGAAACAAGCGGAGAGGAAAGGCGGAATAAGTTTAATAATATATGGGGGTGCGGCGAGTGGGCCACCAAGTTAGATGAGAGCTTGTGCGTACGTTTGGAATCGGCAGGAACATCGTCGGCATCACGAGCTGGGGGAGGTGGACCGCGGGCTCGTCTCCAGTTTCTGACTCGGTCTCCTCGCTGACGGGAAGTGCGGGAACGGGCTTGTCGACGACGGGAGGAGGCGGCGGCTCTGGATCTGGCGGCAGAGGAAGCTCAGTCTGAACTGGAGTGAGCGCGACTGTCTCTGCAGGCGGGACCTCGAGCGGCAAGGTTACTGGATCGAGAGGCGGGACAGGCGCCGGGGTCGGCGATCCTGGGTCGGAAAGGGGATCCTCTGGATCATCGACGAGGAAATGAGTCCGTTCGCCTTCGTCAGAATGGTGAAGGCTGCTTTGTGGAGGCTCTGAAACCGCCATCGCTGGCTGTCGGGCTCGGGTTGCCGTGGTTCTGGTTCATTTGTTTGTGTTTGTGTTTGTGGCGGAGACTGAGGTTAGGGCTGCTGTTCTTGGTCCTCGGCTTGGTTGTGCTGATGGATGTCGGCCAAGCACTTCGACTCGTCGTGTGCGATATCCGAATATCCGAGCAGGAATATGAAGAATAGGAGCCCTTTCGGGAGATGGACAAATCACCGGTGCGAGAGATGTGAAGGTGGATGGGAACCGAATTGTTCTTCTTTCTCAGATGGGTCCAACACGGGCGTCAACATCCCACGCCCCGAACCGTTCGGCCCGCCCGGATTTACGTCGCATCGCGCAGCTCGCAGCAGTCCGATCCCGAGTCCTTCGTCAGGATTACGATCACATCTCGGGGCTGATCGAGAAAGAACCCCGAAACGTTAGTGGTCAAGCTGGAACGGGTGAGGTTCTTGTCTGTGTCTTCGCCTGGCTGTCTCGTGTAAGAATTTTTATTCCAGTGACTTTTGTATAGTCGCATGCTACAGTTTCCTCAACGTCTTTTCCGTCCGGCGTCCGCCTTCCGTCTGTCCGCATGGAGCAGTCAACTACATGAAGTTCTCAGACCTTCATCGTCTCGCCGTCTCCTTCTGGCCTCGGACCAACGTCCTCACACTCTCCTCGATACTGCCAGTGCGCCTATTGGGTTATTTTAACATGCCACAAACACGTTTGAGCGCTCGACCACTGCTCGACCCAAACTTACGCCCATCTGTTTCAAGCAACCGCGTTGCGTCCATTATGTAACACTGCGAAGGCCGCACTGACCTTCGCCCAAACCCTCTACCACAATATCTCACCATCTCGTTATCGTTTCCTCACAATCGACCAACTCCCCTTCTCAAGACTTTTTCTCCCATTTTAGCATGGCTGACCACTCAGTATCATTTCGCCTCCGGACGCTTTTCGAGTTGGCTCTCGAGGATTACGAAATAAAGACCCAAATATCATTGGCGAACCACCCACTCGCTCAGAAACTCGACAATTGCCATTCCATCGAGTCAATCGCCATCCTTCTTCAAGATCAAGCGAGAACCTTCGGTGAAACTCGAGGAAGAGATAGGGTAATGAAATCAATCAGGAGTACAGTATCGTTCCTATATAAGCTTTCGGCCACCGCTGCCCTCGGTAATGATTTAGGCCTGGTACGTCAGAATCTGCTGATGACGGTCTTCCATGTCTCTGATATTGTTTTACAGACGTTTCCTCCTGCAAAGGCATTACACACTGGCCTCGGTGTCCTACTTACTGTGTGTACCTTTCTATAGCTCCTCGTGCGTATCGATATGAAATCAGAGTACACTAGGTAGCTAATGGCGTGATCGCGAGCTACGATGCCATCGTCGACTTGCTCGAGTCGATTGAACATTTCCTTAAGCGTCTCGATATATATACCAAGATCCCTCCGACACCCGCCATGGACGAGATTTTAGTGAAAATAATGGTGGAGCTGGTCTCCATCCTTGCACTGGCCACAGCAGAACTCAAGCAGGGACGACCGAGTGAGTCTTTTCTTGCTGACGTGTTCTCTTACTGAGTGCAACGCAGAGAAATTCGTAAAAAAGCTTTTTGGAGGGGAAAAGGATGCCGAGGTCGTCCTACAAAGACTAGATCGGCTCACCCTTGACGAGGCTCGAACCACTGGAGCGGAGATTCTTAAAGTTGTCTATGGTCTTGTCCAAGACTTGAGTAAGTAAATGTACTTTACTTGCCTCTCACTGGCTGTTGAGTACCCTTCCCGCTAGATGGCAAAGCATCTGGTGACGCTGTCCGGGAAGCTCTTGGTACGTTTTGTTGGTAACAGCGAACTAGTTCTATACCTGACTGAGCGTTAGAAATCCTACATGAAATGTCGAGTGGTATGGACAAATCGAAACGTCGGTGATATCTTGATGTTGCCATTGTTGATGCTGAGGTCGCCTGCCAGGTGATAAATTACAGCAAGATATTCGAAATTGGCTCTCCCCTCCTGACCCTTGGAAAAATCACAACATCGCCTGCAAATCGCGCCATGAAGGGACAGCGACGTGGTTTGTTCAGGGCGATACCTTCTTGGAATGGAAATCATCTGGGCCAAGTTCTCTACTTTGGATACATGGGAAACGTCAGTTGTTGCCCTGCACTACACCTTCGCCGATGCTGACGGTTTCCCTTTGACTCAGCTGGAGCAGGAAAAAGTGTTCTTTGGTACGTTAGCTTCCCAACACTTTGTCTCAAGACCTTATCGTGCCGGGTAGTTCCACAATCATAGAGAATATCGATGCCATGAGGAAATGTGGGCTGGCGTTTCTAGCATTCTTCTACCACGATTTCAGGGAAGATGAAAAGAGAGATCTGCGGGGGCTGCTCTCTTCAGTCTTATTCCAGTTTTGCGACCAGTCCGACTCCTACTACGATATTTTTTCCAAGTTCTATTCAACACACCGCTATGGTGCACAAAGCCCTAGCGACGATGCGCTCGTCGATTGTTTGGAGGATATCCTGAAAGTTCCAGGACAAACCCCGATTTTCTTGATTATGGACGCGTTGGACGAGTGCTCGAACACATCCCCTATGCCGTCCAACCGTGAGAATTCCCTGGAACTCGTGGAGAAGCTTATCGTCTCGCGACTTCCGAATCTTCGCATATGCGTGACAAGCCGGCCTGAGGTCGATATCAAGCTTGTTCTCGGACCTTTGACTTTCCGGTCAATTTCTCTACACGATGAAAGGGGACAAATGGAAGACATCGAGAACTATATCAGGTCGGTCGTTGAGAAGGCCCCAAGGAACCGAAGGTGGACAACGCAGGACAAGGAGATGGTGGTTGACGTTCTCACAAGAAATGCTGACGGGATGTAAGCCACCAATGGCTAACCTCTTGAAGACTCTCGCTGACACCTGTAATGTAGGTTCCGGTGGGTGTATTGCCAGGTGCTCTATCTTCGCGGCTGCCACCCAGGACGTATTCGGCACGCTCTGGCCCAATTACCGGAGACACTCGATGAGACGTATGAGCGTACTTTGCGAGAGATCAATAAAGCAGACTGGGAACTTGCGCACCGACTGTTTCAAGTTGTCGCTGTAGCTTCCCGCCCTCTCCGTGTCGAAGAATTGGCGGAGTTCCTCGCATTGGATTTCAACGCCGGACCAACCCCGAGATTCAACGAGGGATGGTGTCTGGAAGATCCAATCAATGCGGTACAGGCTACTTGCCCCAGCTTTCTTACGGTCGTCGATATCGGAGGTTCTCAAATCATCCAATTTTCTCATTTTTCTGTCAAGGAATTCTTGACGTCTTCCCGCCTTGCCGAAGCAACGCAGGATATTTCCCGCTATCATGTATCCATGACCCCTGCTCACACCCTCGTTGCAAAAGCCTGCCTCGGAATCCTCCTTCACCTAGATAAAAATGTCGCCAAAGACGCCCTCCAGAACTTTCCACTTGCTCCATATGCTGCCTTGCACTGGGTCGACCATGCCCGGTTCGAGGACGTGTCGCGAGATGTAGAAGATGGGATGACCATCCTGCTTGATTCGAGTAAACCGCATCTCGCCGTCTGGGTCTCACTACACAACACGGAATTGCTTTCCTGGAAGCTATTCAAACGAGGCGAAAGGCCTTTGCCACCCAGCGGAACCCCCCTGCATTATGCTACCATTTGCGGCTTACACGCCTTCGTAAAGGTGCTGGTTGTTGAGCATTCACACGACGTGGACTCACGGGGCCTCGACAACTTGACTCCCCTGCACATGGCATCACTCAGGGGCTATGAGCAAGTCGCTCGCGTCCTTTTGGAGGGTGGCGCAGATGTGGCAGCTCAAAACGATGGCGACCAGACTCCGTTACATGTGGCATCACAAGAAGGACATTTGCAAGTCGCGCGGGCCCTTCTTGAGCACGGTGCATCTACAACAGCCCGAGATAAGGTCGGATCGACGCCACTCCATCTGGCGTTGCGACCTCGGGACGTAGAAGATCCACACGTTCCTAGCAGTGGTGCAGATGCGAGAGCCGAAGATGAGGGTGAGAATAGGCTGGCACGGTTGGATGGGGCCTTAGAAATCGACTTCCTGTCTTATCTGTTTTCCAAAGAGCGAAGTGTTCAAGTCACGGACGACCCTCTTGAGCGCCGGGTCCATCGAACAGCTCAAGGCGGCACTTTGCTGCAAGGCGCGTTGCGCCATAGATATGTAGGACCCCTATACTTCCATCCCAAGCTCTCTGCGGACGCAATGGCTGGAGACTCGAGCGAGTGGAATCATTTGGCATTGTGGAGTGGACATGTAGAAGTCGCACAGCTTCTAGTTGAGCATGGCGCAGATCCGACAGCCCATGACAAGGATGGGTGGACCCCTTTGCATTTCGTGTCGAGCAGCGGACATGTCGAAACTGTGCGGTTCCTTGTCGAGCATGGCGCAGATCCGACAGCCCAGGACAAGGATGGGTGGACCCCTTTGCATCTCGCGTCGCTAAACGGACATGTCGAAATTGTGTGGTTCCTTGTTGAGCATGGCGCAGATCCGAAAGCCAAGGACAAGGATGGGTGGGCCCCTTTGCATCTCGCGTCGCAAAACGGACATGTCGAAACTGTGCGGTTCCTTGTTGAGCATGGCGCAGATCCGGCAGCCCAGAACA
>Ga0307512_10004674_pt1 | contig 14836 bp, 19 predicted proteins | sample 14_EM_MG_FD_200267 | JGI IMG/M metagenome (GOLD analysis project Ga0307512, IMG submission 200267) | Populus trichocarpa ectomycorrhiza microbial communities from riparian zone in the Pacific Northwest, United States - 14_EM | ecosystem: Host-associated > Plants > Roots > Unclassified | place... | reverse complement strand
ATGTGACGCGTCTTTGGGGAGGGGAAACATACTAGAAGACATTCTGTTGAATGAAATGGTTGGTAGCTGTCACGGTATCATATGTACAATGAAGTATTCGCGTAGGTGGGATGAGAAGTATCCCCTTTTTTAATCCCCCTTTTTTCCCCGTTACTAATGCCAGCTGAGTTGTCGCAGCCACACGTTTATTTTTTAAGCTTAGCGTGGTGGCCGCTTGAAAAGATTCCGATCGCACAGTCCTGTCGCGAGTCACTCGGATGTGGAGGCTGGTGTCTACATACACTATCTACATACTCAGCGGAAGAAGGTCGGCAGCCAATAATAGGGGTGACCAATGTGCGTGCGGGCGAACCTCCCCAGGTGGAACTTTTAGCGTAAGAACTCTAGCCAATTTTTTTTTGTTTATTCATTACTCGCGTGCGACCTATCAGATCATGGGGAGGCTATTCTACAGTCCGTTTCCTGTCCGGTGACGGAGTAGGAGTGATGCAGCGAAGCGAGCGACGCGGGGGTTTTTCCTATTCAGTCATAGACTGGGTGCGACCTGCATACATACAAGGTATGTGCATATGTACGAGTATAATGTGCATATATAGTTATCTGGATCATGGCGAAGTCACACAGTACAACGAGGCGGCGCAAGGGTTCAACAAGTTTTTTTTTTTTGTTTATTCATTACTCGCATGCGATCTAGGAAGGCAAGGGTTTACAAGTGAGGACGTGGACGTTGACGTCCCAAAAAAAGTATGGGACCTAACCCCAACGTACGTGTAGGAACAAGGCTGCCGGGTTGACGCCAAGCACCGTCAACTCTACCGCCGCCCAGCCAATCGCACCACAGCACAGCCCATCATTGCGCACACATGAGGGAATTGTCGCGCAATCAGTCCCCCAGCTGGCGGCGGACTTTTGGGTTTAGCGGGCGGCTGCGCCGTGCAGCACCGCGGGCGCATCGATGAGTGACTGGCTGGCAGGAGCTTTCTCCGCGAATCATCTCGGACTAGCTTAGGAGAGCACTTCCCTCGCCGCAGCACCGGCGGTCTTCCGGATACATGCGCACGACTCGACCACCCCCAGCACCATCCGACGCCGCAGTGCGAAACCACAAAAAAAAAGCAAGCAACTCCATCAAGTACAAGCATCGCTTCCACCCCATCTGCCCATCCCATCCTCCCGCCGTCTCATCCTTTCATCCCATCAGTCCACAGCACAACGATGGCTCCGCAGCACGTCGCCACCTCTCCCGCTCCTGCTCCCGCCCGCTCCCCTCCGCCCACCCGCAACGGCAAGTCTCGCCCGCCCTCATCATCCATCCACTAACGTCCGCCAGGGTCAGGCCACGCCGCTCCCGCTGCAGGTGCGGGGGCGGCGGTGGCTTCGCAGTACGTCCCCGCCGCCGCCGCCGCCGCCGCCGCCGCCCTTCCGCCGCCCGCGCCCGCCCATATCGGTAGGTCCCACCCGCTCTCCAGCGCCTATCCACTGACGCCCGCCTGGGCCAGGCCAAGCCGAGCCCGCCGCAGCTACGGCGACGCCGTACACCCTCGGCGTGTGGCTGCAACAGACGCCGGACGAGGACGCCGTGGTCGTGTTTACGCATCATGTAGAGCTGGGGTAGGGGTCGGGGGCAGCTACGTGGCGGGAGGAGTGTATACGGGTTCTACTTCGTCTCCCTAGTACCCGGCCCCCACAGGCCGTGACTGACAACAAAATTCTTCCTCGCTGTTAACTATTTTTTTTTGCTCATTCATTAATCGCTTGTGACATATCTAGATCATTGAAAGCACTGTCGCTAGTCTCAGCTGACGTCCCCATCGCCATGACCTAGTGAGGCCGCATGCCATTGCGATGACGGTGATTCAGTAATCGGATGCGACTTCATCAGATCGTGGCGATATTGTATACAGTCCGGTAACCACGCGGACCGCGGCGGTTCCCCCTGTCCCCGCCCTGACCTATCCCGGCACAAGGAAAGAAAGAAAGATACCGCATCACTCCTCACCCGCATCCCTCTGAGTCCAAGCTCTGTACCTACTACCTCCACCGCCCTGTCCGGTACTACCCTGCGCCCCACCTCTGCGCCCCACGTCTGTGGAGTTGAGGAAGTTCAAGAGCACCCTCGTGCACCGGTCGTACGCCAGGAGGCCCCGGATCTCAAACCGGTCCTTCCTGCTCCCCGTAATTTTTCGCCCTCAGCCCACAGGATCTTCTGCTGCCGTTCCTACCGCGCACAGTTCTTGAGCGAGTGCTTCTGTGTGAGTGGCTTTTGTACGGACACCACAGCACTCAGCAGTGACCCGTTCCCCGTCCACCACAGGTACCCAGTGAGATAATGCCCCTTTAGCTAGTAGAACCGGCCAGGAAACCTCTTCGTTGCCAGCCTCCACCTTATTCGCGCGCTACTTTTCTGGTATCTTGTACTTCTTGGCGGTGATCCGACAGTCACAGGCGATTAATGAATAAGCAAAAAAAATAAAGGCACCTAGTTCAAGACGTCGAGTGACCTTCTATGACACAAACCGGCGAGCCAATGCTGGGAAGCGGAACGGCGTACGGCGTGGTCGGGCTAGAAATCAGCTCAGTTCTCTGTTTTAGGTGGAGCCAACATGCCTTCTATGGTGAGCACTGCAGAGGTGGAGCGCTGGCGTGGCCGGTATGTATCGATCGGCTGCCTTGATGACACCCTTTCCGTCCTATCCCATCGGCGACCGCGACAGAAGGGCGCTGGAGCCACGGCGCACTTGGCCTTTCCCAGCCCTATTTTCTGCGTTTTGCCGCGGCACGTCAGCATAGATATCTGCAGGTTAGATCAGCACGGAGCCGCGAACCCTTTGGTGGCCATCGTCCCCGGCGATGGTGGGTATCGTTGGGTGTGTCGCCCAGCCAGATACTGCACAGCATCGCCACAGCTTCAGCCTCGACGCATGCCCCGATACTCTGTAGTTACTTGCAGCAGTCTGTCCTCCTTTTACTTGAGCCGTTTTCTTATTTATTAATCGCATGCGACCTGCCTAGATGACGGCGATGTACACACTTTCCCCGCACCTGTCCACTTTCCTTGCGGCTCGTTGTGGCTCCTCCTGCCCTCCGCCCTAGCCTGTCCCGTGTAGAGCGTACTAAGAAAATATCAAAGGAAATGACAAAAGAAGGACAAAAGAAAGGGTAAAGGAAGACGCCATCTCACCTCCTCAGTCCTCCTCTACGGAGGCCATGAAGGAGGGTGTGGGGATGAACACCAGTCGTTCCACAACCTCAGCCCCCACCTCCTCAACCCCGGCCTCCGACACCTCGCTCTGGTCATCTTCCTCAGCCGTTCGGACCTCGCCTGCTTACACCTATGGTGGAGAGGAGCGCCCGGCTGCACCTCTCGACCGCGAAGAGGACCCGGATCTTCAAGCGATCTTTTCCCCTGTCGGTGTCACTCGCAGTAAATCACACGTGTAGACTTTCCGAGCAAGCCGTTGAATAATGGATAGAAAGTTGATGGAAGCGGTGAAATCTATGTGTATTGCTTGGAGAGAAAAGGAAGATAACAGTCTAAGCACATGTATGTATTATACGTTTACGGCGTGCACTTCTTCAGAACTACGCATACGTGGTAGTCGGACAGAGTTGCTCGTGTTATCACCTTGGAGGAGGAGCGCAGGAGAAGGCCTTCGAGCAAGCAATACTTGAGGGCCCGATGGGTGGAATTTATGAAGCACAACCGGCTGCAGAAAATAGTGAGTCCATTGCCCCCAGAACATGAACCCAGGAGGTGGCTTTGCGGCATCGGTGGTGGAAGTTCCGGTATTGAGTGGTTATTTAGAAGCTTATGTAAAATGTAAAAAACTAGAAAAGATGGATCCAGAGGCTCTGTTAGGATTAAGCGCTCAAGAAAAAGTGAATATGATAGATAATGTATTAACAATGAATGAAAAGCGTGTATTGGTTGTCTGGTTATATAGTTTATTTAATTTGAATATGTATTCATTACTAGTCGATATTCTAAGTAAAATAGGGGATCCAGAAACAAAAGATTGCACCGATGAAGAAAAAGATATGATAGAAGATCTAAAAAGTTATGCTTTAAAATTTAATGGAAATATAATACCCTCAATAAGAGAATCACTTCGTCAGCGGGGTATTACAGTTTCAAAAAACATTTACTGTGGTTTTGATACCGAGTATAAAAATATAGAAATGAGTGAGAATGAGATATTGTCAGCCCAATGAGCCGTAAATTCAAAACTAGTGCTAAGTCTACCCTATTTAATCGATTACGATTTAAGCGGTCTGAATACAGCTAGTGGTGAAATCTACCCGATAAATAGTATGTGATTTGATCAGGAAAAAATAGACTTCATTTCATTACAGGGTGAAATTCGTGAATTTATATCTAAAGTAAGATTGATAAGGTTTTCATCAAACGATCATAGTATAAAGGTGTTAACTAAGGGTTTAATAAGTAGAGGGATACCTTACTTTATAGAGAAAGGAAAAATCAATTTTAGTTTTGCAAGAACTCCGATGAAGACTTATATAAAAACATCGGGTCTAGAAAAATTAGATTTGAAAAAATTAGTTCAGGTAGGTATAAATCTAGAATCTAAAGATTTGGAATCGTCTGAAGCCGAATTATATTCATTGTTAAAAAGTATCAATTTATCCCAAGAATTCGTCGATTTATTATACGATAGCATACCAGAATCTAATTATACAAATCTGGAAAATCAGACACGTCGCGATGGTTCGAGTGTCGAAGTAATCGATCAAAAAGTAGAAGATTATGAACGGGAAGATTTGAAAGTTGATGTCCGAGGAAAAGAAAAAGGTAGATATAGTCGAACTACAAAAACAATAGTAACCAAAGAGCGTTTAAGCATAACAACGCGTAGAAATTTTTATATTATAGGTCACTTAACGCAAGCTGACTTGAGTCTCTTGTCTGATTTCAGCTTATTTAAAAAACATTTAGATATAGTTAATAAATGTATGGTGACACTAGGGCATAGTGATATAGTTATCTACGGGCATAGTGTTGTGTTTAGAGATACTTTACTGCTGGCCCCGGGAGGTAAAAAGTCGTTGGCTTCTATAGGTGGTTTGTATGGAAAAAATCTCCAAAAAATTAATCTAACCGAGGATCAGTATAAAAATATGGATATTTTGTTAAAAAACGATCCTGTGTTATTTAAAAATTATGCTCTTCGGGATAGTTTGATTAGTTTGGTCCATGCGTGTATGCTAGAAGATGCCAACTTTCAACAAATGAAGTTGGGTATACCGTTGACTTTATCTAGTCTGGGAAAAAGCAATCTTGTTCGTAGTTGAAAAGAGGATGGTTATAAAGGATATCAGCTAAGTAAAGATTATCTGATAGGTGATAGTAGCAAAATCCCGACTCCCAAAGGTTTATTTACAGTAGGTAATGTAGGTTTGTACCTAAATAATTATATAGCATCTTATAAAGGAGGTAGAAATGAATCCTTTATGATAGGAAAAGATGAAGCTAAAACCTGATATGATTATGATTTAACGGCCGCATATACAACGGTTATGGCTATGATGGGGGACCCCAATTATGATTTAGCTCGTCGTCTAAGCCCCTCCGAAATAAAGCTAATGTCGGATAATGAATTATTGTATTCATATACAACAATAGAGGTAAAATACTTCAGATTTCCTGATCTAACTTATCCTAGCATTGGTTGTTTCGCCGATGAAATAACAACAGTTTATCCTCGATCGGGAAAAGGTGTATTAAGTGGTTCGGAATATGTAGCAGCAAAGAATCAGGGTTGTTACATGGAATTGGAGGGTGGAACCGTAATACCCTTTAAACTGAAAGAGGAAAACCCTAGTATAGAAGTGTCGGATGATGCTTACGACGCCTGAAGGATCGAATGGGAAAGCTATAAACATCGAGCATTCCCGTCCTCAGTTTGTTGAGATCGTCCTCTTGGCGATATCTTTAAAGACATGCCTTTTAAAGCTGTTATAAGTGAGTTACAATCCAAGAGACGTGATCATGAGAAAGGAACTATATCAAATTTATTATATAAGGAGATGGGTAATTCCTTATACGGTTCAGTAACAAAAGGTATTAGTCACAAAATGAAATTTGATATAAAAACAAACAAAACGTTACGAATGGAGGCCAGTGATATCTCAAATCCAATCCTAGCGACTTGGATAACATCTTACGTAAGGTCCCTGTTGGGTGAACTATTACAAAATGTGGAAGATCTAGGAGGTAATGTAGTTAGTGTAACCACTGATGGTTTTATAACTGATCTCGCCAATTTAGAATCACGTGTATTAAATACCCAATCTGAAGAGCCTAAAAGATTTAATCCAACGTTAGAAGGGTTAGAAAAACTAACAGGTTTCGATGAAGAAGGAAATATAATTCAGCTTGATCTGTTGGATGGTGGGAAAATAGGTAAGGGGGGTATTGTATTTCCTAAGAAACCCTCGACTGAATCATTAAAACTTTCTCTGTTAAAAGAATATCGAAAAATGCGTGCTGAGTTAAGTGGTGATCCTCAGTCTTTAGAATTGAAACACGAAGGTTCTAACCTAATGAGCTGGACTACCAGAGGTCAGCTTAGTGTCGATATGAAAATCAAAGCCATAACTGGTTTACAAACAAAAGATCAAAGTTTAGCCGAAACATGGTGTTTAATAAATGAAGCAAGTGATGTTCTGGGAAAAACAGTAACATTCACATCAACAAGTCTAAGAAGCGCTACTGATATCTATAAAAAGGGAGGTCATGTAACGTCTGAATATAGAGATCAGGACTTCCGTTTGTGGTATAATAATCAAAGAGTTGTTCTAGATAACCTAGAAAATAAGGAAGATTTAGGTCTTTTATGTACTAGACCAGTAGAAACAGTAGAAGAAGCGTTAACACTAAGACGTTATGCTAATTTGACTAAAGGTGGATTCTATCATAAATCTACAGGTTTAAAAAGTATAAATAAATATAAAAGTTATCTAGAGCTAGGTGTAAGAACTTTCATAAAGGACGTATTAAATAACCGTAATGGTATGAGTTTTTCGATATTTAAATGTTATAACGGTATTATAGAGTTCATACGTAAATATCTTTATGAAACAGATCAAAAACTACGAAGAACACTAAATTCGTCTTATATTTCTCATATAAAACTGAGAAGTGAAAGAAAAGTATCAAAACTTAGAATGGTGCCTCGTCTTGCCTCTATAATGAAGTTCTTTGATTATGTAAAAGACAGATTTCCAGATTATGATACATCTTTAATCTTAGCAAAATCTTAATTTAATTACTCAAATATATCGGTATTTTTACGGCGCCGACCCTTAATAACTAAGGGTAACAAACGAAGTGACGCCAAAGGCCCACCCTTAGTAATTAAGGCGTTTGATTGGTTAAGTATTCCTGCAACCCGCCGCCTAAGGCACTCGTGCCTGGAAGCAGGTGGGTGCTTGGAATAGCTTACCTATCAAAAGGCGATCCCTGCCGAAGGGAGGGGCATTTATGAAACTTCTGTTCACAGGCAGCGTCAGCAGCCAGGGTCAGGTATCAAAAGAAATCAAGGCGAAGAGAGATTTCTGTTTATGTTAATAATCCAGGTCTGAGCCCCGTTGGTCAGGAGTCTATTATAGTAATAGGTGGGGAATTGATTATACGTATCTTCTGGGTTTTATACTAGATTACGGGCATTGGTGGAAACAATGTTCGTGATCTAGTAATTCATGAGTACCCTTACTAAAAGCCGGTATAGCTTAGCATGATCCTAGCTTCATCCTAGCATACTCCTAGCTTCATCCTAGCTTGCTAGGATCATAGCTAGGGGTAAGTTAGGATTTCTAGCTAGGATCGGTTAAGCCTCTGGCAGGTCGACGAGCCGAGGGATGGTAATGTTTATCTAGAGGTAGAAGAGTCTAAAGTATTTAATGATTCGAGCAAGGGTTGGACGTGCTTATTAGTGGAGAGCTAAACCGGACGAATCATAAATACTGGGAAACTGGGATATAGGCCCCCGGTCCCTAAGAGGTATAATAATTGTATCGGAGGTAGCATGCTAGTATGGGCTAGCTTGGGCCCCAGCTGACATTAAAAAAGGTATTCCGCCCCCGATACCTTTATTGTAAAAATGTCAGCCGGACCAAGCGATCGCCTCTATAGTAGGGTCAAAATGTGGGGGGCAGAATGTCAAAATGAGTTTGGTAAGTGTCGGGTCAGCCGGACATTCTATCAGAGGTAAAAAAATCATCTGACCTCATTTCAAATTAAAAAATGAGGGTATATTATTGTCATATTATTTAACTAATTAAAATAATTTAATTAAATTAAAATAATAATAATAAAAAGAAAGCAACGGAGGGACGTTTATAAAAGCAGCCCAGAACTTAAAAAGCAACGGAGAACTTAAAAAGGCTTAGCAAGGTCCTAGCTTCATCCTTGCTTACTCCTAGCTTCATCCTAGCTAGCTAGGATCATAGCTAGGGTAAGTTAGGATTTCTAGCTAGGACCAGTTAAGCAACAGGTGGATCTGCTAGATTCTATAAGGGAATTAAGATACTGTGTAAAGAAAAAGCTTTTAAAGACACGCCGGTTCGATTTCCTGGCGGGCACGTATAACTAGGTGGGGTAGCCGAACCCCATAGACTCCTAGGTATCTTAATTCTATCTCCCAGGAAGCGCCGAAGTCAGCTTCCTCAGGAGATACCTATTAAGATAACGAAGTCTATAGGTTGATAAGTGTTCGGGAAGCATCGGTGCAGCCCTCGAACCTGTTAAGGGGAAATGGTTTAATAGGTAAGACAGCAACTTTGCAAGTTGTTGATTCAGGTTCGAGTCCTGGTTTCTCCATCTTGAATAAAAGTATTTAGTGCCCCGGTAGTATCAATCCTTTAGCAAAATCATCAAAATCTAAAGTTTGGTCCGGTCCTAGCGCCATCGTAGCACTTGTTTGCGCGCCAACGGACGTAGTCCGGACCCGGCGCAAATAAGGCTAGGAACCAAGCTAGGACGCACCAAATCCAGAAAAAAGTAGGCCGCCCGGCCCGAGGGTTAGCCCAGCCCGGCGGTGAGGGCTCCCCGCCGCCCGGGGAATAGGGCGCCAGGCACGCGCCGTCTGAGCGAATGGCCGCCCGGCCTGAGGGTAATCGGGTTTGCTCGGTCCTAGCATCATCCCAAGCTAGCCTTGGGAGCCTAGCTAGGACGCGCAAAGCTCTTGATAATAAAATGATCTTGATAATAAAATGATTTATTTATTTATAAAAGTAAGGCCGTCCGGCCCCAGGTTAATCTCTTGAAGCCTAAAGAATTAAGGCGAGCCCGCGAGCCTATAATTCGAAAGGCGTCCCAGGCCCCCGCCGTCTGAGGGCCCCGGCCGCTTTAACAATTGTTTAAAGCGAGCTTAAACGTAGTTTAAATCGGCGAGCGATTAAACTATTTTTAAAGCAGGGGCGACCGGGTCTGGCGGTCGGAACGGGCTAGGCGGTCAAACTTGTTTGGCCAGATAACCTAATAATCAATAAATTACAGCGAGCGAAGCGACACTATAATTTATCAGATTATAAGGTTATCATAGAGAAAGTTCTGAGTTGCTTTTAATTTAGTAAAGTTCTAAAGATCCGGGCTAGCCGCAAGGCCTAGGTAGGAGGCATGCCTCCGTACCAAGGCCGGAGTAGGCCTCCCTCGGCCCCCCCGGCCTCGAGGAGGAGTGGCCAGGCCAAAGCGGCCTGGAGCGTAGGTCTATGGGCTAGTTAATCTTTAATCTTTATGGGGAAAATAAAGCGAGGTGGGACGAAGTGAGGGAGGTGGGAGGAGCTTGCGACGAACTGCGGACCGAACGAGGAACTGCGGAGCGAGACAAGCATGAAAGGCCTCCCGGCCTAAGGGTCTCCCCGTATGTGTACCCTAGTATATTTTATACTAGTTGAGATAGTACCATCCGATATAAAAACGCAAATGCAATCGGGTAATCAAGACACGCCGTAGGTGTGTGTGATTATCCCCAATAAAATGTTCGGGTAACTCAATGGTAGAGTGTGAAATTGAAGTTTTCGAAGTTATAAGTTCAAATCTTATCCCGAACACGTATGGCGAATACGGAAAATGCCCAAATGGATAACTGAAAAGTAGTCCATTGCAAGGACTTCCCGTAGTCTGTGCATGGAAGATATAGTGAAGTCCAAATCCCCGAGAGAGGTCATAGATAGTCGTATCCGCGATGCTGGCGTAAGGCCGAAACTTGTCCGCTGTTCATTCCTAGGCGCAACCCCGCGCCGATTGCATAGGTCTATCCGTGTAAAATGGATTCTCAGTAGTGCCGTCCTCTATAAAGGTCAAGACTGGTTGAGTAATATTAGGGAAAAGATATGTTAAAATTAATACCAAATGTAAATGAGAATCATAGCCCCGTTCTGTTAAGTTTTCGAGTTCTATCGGATGGGTCTCTCTTGGTTAAAAAGGGTTCTAGCACAATAATAAAGAGTAATAGCTCAGCCATCGTAAAAGGTGGTCTGATCAAAGACTTTAAAGATGATGTTCTAGAAGATATAGGGTTGGTTCAAAAGTGTTTTACGACGTGAATGACAGAAATACGGTCAAAGTATAAAGGCGAAGTAAAGTCAAGCTACCATGATGAGAGTATATTAATAACTAGTATAAAATACACTAAGGTAATAAAAACTTTAGTGGTAGCCAGTCTAAGTGATAAAGTAGGGAAGTCGTCCTCGTCGTTGAATGCCGGATCAAATGATACGGTGTCCCCTTCGGTATCAGATCCAACTGCATTAAGTCCAAAGATGCAATCGCGTCATTATAGTACGAAGGCTTCGGTTCCTTATACCAAAATAATGAAGGAGCCCAAGTTATGAGGGGTGTGCCTCTATAGTAGAATGCCTTCATTGATAAAACTAGAAAGGTCTTCGAATGGTTCTTTTAAATTCAATTTAGATGATATTAATTTATTACATAGTCAGCGTTTAAAAGAGATATTAGACAGTATAAGCGAAAAGATTAAGGAGGTGGAATCGTTAAATGCTAAAGGTTACGTGAACACTACTCGTCTATCCGATTATCCGTTATTAAATGGTTATTTAGATAGCTACGTAAAAAATAAGGAACTAGAAGAAATGGACTCAGGAGCTCTGTCAAGATTAAGTACTCGAGAAAGAATGGAAAAACTAGATTCCAGCTTGACGTTGCGTGAAAAACGTGTACTGATAGTCTGATTGTATAGTTTATTTAATTTGAACATGTTTTATTTAATAATAGATGTTCTAGATCGTTTAGGTATAGGATTGTCCGGTTCACGTGTTAATAGTATATTAGAGACCGATGTTCTAACTGAAAGTGAAAAAATCTTAATAGCTGATTTAATAGTCGATTTAAAAACATGTGCTTGAAAAGTATATGGTAATCTAAATCCTTCAATTCGAGAATCTCTTAGACAAAGAGGTGTCACTGTGACTGAAAATATTTATTGCGGTTTTGATACTGAATATAAGAATATAGAAATGGGTAAGAATAAAATATTGTCGGCACAGTGGGCTGTAAATTCCAAGATTGTGTTGACCGTGCCTTATTTATCTGATTATGATTTAAGTAGTGTGAATACGCAAAGTGGTGAAATATTTCCGATAAATACAATGTGGTTCAATCAAGACAAAATACAGTTTGAGTCGTTGCAGGATGAAATCCGTGATTTTATCTCGAAAGTAAGATCGAAAAGATATTCGTCGAATGATCGTAGTATAAAAGCCCTAACTATAGGTTTGATAAATAAAGGAGTACCGTATTTTATAGATAATGGGAAAATCAGTTTTAGTTTCCCTAGAACTCCTGTCAAAACATATTTCAAAAGTGCGGGTCTGGATAAGTTAGACTTGTCAAAACTGGTGCAGATAGGTTTAAATCTGGAATCTAAAGATATGGATTCAAGTCGTAGTGGTTTATATTCTTTATTAAAAAATCTAAATTTGGACATTAAAGAAGGATTGGGATCTTTAGATGAACAACCTGTATTTAACTTTGATAATCTGTTAGCGCCAGATGGTACAAATGCTGAAATAATCGACTCCTCTATAGAATCGTTGAGACCGAGAAAGTATAAAGGTTCGTCGAGCCGTACTTATAAAGGTGGTTTTACCTCGGAGCCTATAAGTTTAACAAGTCGTAGGAATTTTTATGTAATAGGTCATTTAACACAAGCCGACTTGAGTCTCTTGACGGATTTTGAAGAAATTAAAAATAGTCTGGATATAGTAAATAAATGTATGGTAACCCTGGGTAAGAGTGACATAATAAAGTATGGTCATAATATAATATTTAGAGACACTTTATTACTTGCTCCCGGTGGAAAACAGGCATTATCAGCTATAGGTGGTATGTATGGTGATCATTTACGAAAAATAGATCTGAGTACTTATCAATATCAAAATATGGATGTCTTGATAAAAGAAGATCCGACTCTGTTTAAAAAGTATGCTCTAAGAGATAGTCTAATAAGTCTGGTGCACGCAAGTGTTTTAGAAGATGCTCATTTCAAGTTGAATAAGTTAGGGTTGCCATTGACTTTATCTAGTTTGGGTGTTAGTAATTTACGGAATAGTTGAAAGACTCAGGGTTATAAAGGTTATCAAATAAGTCGAGATTATCTGCTAGGTGATAGCCGTAAGATGCCGACTCCTAAAGGTTTATTCGCTGTGGGTAATATAGGTTTGTTCATGAATAATTATATATCCAATTATAAAGGTGGAAGAAATGAGAGCTTTATGGTAGGAAAAGATGAAAAAACTAAGTGATATGATTATGATTTAACAGCTGCTTATACAACTGTTATGAGTATGATGGGTGACCCCAATTATGATTTAGGTCGTCGTCTAAGCCCCTCCGAAATAAAGCTTATGTCGGATAATGAGTTATTGTATTCATATACAACGATAGAGGTAAATAATTTCAGTTTCCCTGATAAAATAATATACCCAAGTATTGCCTGTTATTCAGATGAAGTAACAACCGTGTATCCTCTAACAGGTAAAGCTGTCTTACTGGGTTCAGAATATATAGTAGCCAGAAATCAGGGTTGTAAAATGGACTTGGTAGGTGGTACCTTAATACCCTTTAAATTAAAAAATGAAAAGGTAGGACTAACTTCAAAAAACTGGGAAAGTTATAAAAATCGAGCATTTCCGACTTCGGTCGACTGAAAAAAACCTCTGCCTGAAATCTTCAAAGATATGCCTTTTCTAACTGTTATAAGTGAGTTACAGTCCGAAAGGCGTAAGCATGAAAAAGGTACAATAGAGAATTTATTGTATAAAGAGATGGGAAATTCGTTATATGGTTCAGTGACAAAGGGTATAAATCACAAGGTAAAATTTGATATAAAAACAAACAAAACTGTAAGAATGGAGGCCAGTGATATATCCAATCCTATATTAGCGTCCTTCATAACAGCTTACGTAAGGTCACTGTTGGGTGAATTACTACAAAAGGTGCAAGATCTAGGAGGAAAAGCTGTAAGTGTAACAACTGATGGGTTTATAACTGATCTTGCCAATTTAGAATCACGTGTATTAAAGCCCCTATCTGAAGTGTCTAAAAGTATTAATCCATCAGATGAAATTGAATTAAATGATATGTCGGTATTAGGGTCTGCTCCTGATATCGGAGCTGATCCAGAAGTAGAAAGATTAACAGGATTCGATGAAGAAGGAAATATAATTCAGCAGGATCTGTTAGATGGAGGAAAGTTAGGTAATGCACGGGTTGTATCTCCTATGAAACCCTCGACTAAGGACTCTGAAAAGCAGTCTGATAAGCCTACAGATGCCTTGTCTCTGTTAAAAGAATATCGAAAAATGCGTAAAATCTTAAGCGGTAACGCATCGAGTCTAGAGCTAAAGCACGAAGGTTGTGGTTTAATGTCATGGACAACAAGGGGTCAACTAAGTGTAAACATGGGATTAAAGGCAATAACGGGTTTACAAACAAGAGATCTCGATCTAAGCGAAACCTGGGGTTTAATGTCCGTCTCAGGTTTAGGTAAAACTGTAAGTTTTGTAAGTACTAGTTTAAGAAGTGCGATAACCGTATACAAAAAGGGAGGTCATGTAACTATGGATTATAGTGATCGTGATTTCCGGATTATGTATAATAATAATCGGGTAGTCGTAGAAAATGGCCTTGAAGATGCTTTATTAAGTACTAAACCCGTGAAAAGTATAGAAGAATCTTTAACGCAAAGAGTTTACAGCCGGTTAACAAGAGGTTCATTATATCAGAAGTATACTAGTTTAAAGAGTATAAATAATTATAAAAGTAATCTTGAGATAGGTATAAGAGCATTTTTAAAGGATGTTTTAAATGGGCGTAATAGTGTGAATATGTCATTATTTGCTGGTTATAAAGGTCTTCTAGATTTTGTGCATAAATATGTATATGACTCAGGAGAAAAACTAAAAAGATCTCTGGACTCATCTTACGTATCTCAGATAAAAATGAGAAGTAAAGATAGAATGTCAAAACCTAGAATGGTGCCGCGTCTGTCGTCTATAATGAATTTCTTTGATTATGTAAAAGACAGATTTCCAGATTATGATACATCTTTAATCTTATCAAAATCTTAGCGCCGACTCGGCTTAATTAAACAAAAATAAAATAAAAATAAAATATTTTAAATATTTTAAATAAAGTATAATTTAATTTAATTAATCAAATATATCGGCATTTTTACGGCGCCGACCCTTAATAACTAAGGGTAACAAACGAAGTGACGCCAAAGGCCCACCCTTAGTAATTAAGGCGTTTGATTGGTTAAGTATTCCTGCAACCCGCCGCCTAAGGCACTCGTGC
>Ga0307512_10004672_pt1 | contig 14841 bp, 22 predicted proteins | sample 14_EM_MG_FD_200267 | JGI IMG/M metagenome (GOLD analysis project Ga0307512, IMG submission 200267) | Populus trichocarpa ectomycorrhiza microbial communities from riparian zone in the Pacific Northwest, United States - 14_EM | ecosystem: Host-associated > Plants > Roots > Unclassified | place... | reverse complement strand
CTTCTTCAAAACTTTCTCTGAATCATAATCAGCCGAGAAGGGGATTGGGTATGTGAAGCGGCGCACTTATTCGCCTCTGGGCCATGACTTTTGTCGAAATGGCAAGGATGGAAAGGATCTGTGCCATGATCTTCCCAAGCAACTCGGTGAGTTCATTCGTGAGTGGGATCCCAGTATAACAGTTCAGACGTTGAAGGAAGAAGTGAATGCGCTCGAAGAGGTTGGTGGGTGTCTCGTGGTCTGCCGCGACATCTCTCACTGCCTGTGATTTGAGTATTAGACATACGCGCGACAAGGTGCTTGGGAAAAGATACCTACGGCGAGAAGAACACCGATGCCAGTGAAGATTGTTTTGGCGGGTGAGAATGGCTGAGAGCCGGATCAGGTTAAAGAACGGCAATACGGGAAGAATGACGTGGCTTACAATCCCGATCCCTTCTCCAAGCGTTGCTGAAAACGTAAATAGGATATGAACTATTGGATCCAACCACGCCATCAATTCAAGCTTGTCATCGCCCTTGCGAAGGGCGCTGAGAGCCTGAGCTTGGGTTCGAAGTACGTTCGAGACTGGGGACTGTCGCATTTGTCGAGCTGGGTGGCAAAGGGATGGGTGTCGAGAGGGTTTCCCGTGATCCTCTGGTACTCGCTCGCGGCAGCTTCAAATATCGCCGTAAAGTTATCGGTCAATCGTGAAGGGCCTTCTACTCTGTTGATGGTAGACATGGGTAGGGAACTATCAGAGGAAGTTGGGAGGGGCGATGGTCGTGAATGAAGATGGGTTGAGGGGAGCAAACTGTATGTCATCCGTCACCCAACGAATACAGCCTCGCGAGGCCTCGAGGCAGCGCTGCATGTCATGTGAATTTGAATTTGTGATTTAGTAGAATTAGCTCGGTTTCTGGGTTTGGGCCAGGTCTTTCACATCCACAAGCGGGATACTGTATACTCTCAGATGTATCATACATATGATTAAATTCTACCTGAAGCCCATGACATCAGAAATCTATCTCTGCTTAGATGTACTGTGTCCGAGTCCAGGAAACTTAAGGTGCGGCTCATGACCATGGCAGAATATAGGACCATGCACAGAGTTGGAGTTCGATGATGTTGTCGCTTAGCCAGTGACTACTGTAGTTTCTGGACAGAAAGGTCTGAAAGTTTCGACAGGGATTCATATACAGCGCCAGTACAGTACTGTATGAATGATACGCCTTCAAGGCAAACAACCGGATACAGCCGGAGGAGGTTAGCTCAACAAGAAATCATGCGGCCAGCCGCGCTAAACATCGCACAAGATCGGGGTGATTATGCTGTGTTCGAGTGAGAGCAATGTCGTTAATATATTACATTCGCACCGAAGTGCGCACAGATGAATCATACATCATACTCATGAGCTCACAGCTTGGCACACTTACCTGCGGTCTCGGCCTTCTCCAGCACAGCTTCCCTTTTACCCCAGATCTCATCGATGCTCTTGTAGCCACTGAGTCCAAGCGTGACCTCAGTATCCGCAAGGAGTCCGCGGAGCACCTCCTCGACACCCTCAGAGCCGCCCAGGGCAAGTCCGTACATGATAGGACGCCCCACTACCACCAAGACGAATGCCGTCGCGCGTCGGTAGTCAGTCATTTTCGGACTTGAACGTTCAAAGAGGAAACCTCCTACTTACCGAGAACACCCTGAGCACCCATCGCGATGGCCTTGATGACGTCGCTTCCCGTCCGGATACCAGAGTCAAACAGGACAGTGAACTTGCCTTCTTCCTGGGCCTGGCGCACCCTCGATGACGCGGTGATATTCTCGAGGGCACTAAATGAGCCAATTGCACCATCGACCTGTCGTCCACCTGCCAGAAAAAGATGAAAAAAAAACGAGGCGATGGACAATCAGCCATAGAGCCTTAAGCAGTCGGGACGGGACATGCCGTGGTTCGACACGACAATGCCGTCCACGCGGACGTCCATCGCGTTGTAAGCGTCCTGGACCGACTGGATACCTTTGAGCACGATGGGGCCGTCCCAGTTCTCGCGCAAGAATGCGATGTCTTCCCACGTGCGGAACTTGCCCGAGTTGACCTCCTCCAGCCACGCGATGCTGAGCGCGAACGTCTCACGCGCCTGCTCGTCTCCCGCCGCGAGACGCGCCCGGAACGCGTCCAGGTCGAGCGGAAACGCGGGGCGTTCGTCCGGACGCGGCGCGAGACCGCCGTTCGGTTGTCGTCCCATGAACACTGGGTCGGACGTCCCGACTTGCACGCCGACGCCCGCGGCGAACGGTAGGTACGCCGTGTCGAGGTCGTGTGGGCGCCAGCCGATAACGAAGGTGTCGAGCGTGACGATGAGCGCGGTGAAGCCTGCTGCCTTGGCACGGCGTAGGAGCGAGAGCGTCACTTCATTCGTGAGTGGCCTGCGCGCGCCGCACGAGGAAGGGTAAGGGAAACCGTCATCACAGGATCGCGGGAGGGAGGTGGTTGTGCGCACCAATACAGCTGGTACCAGCGATGCCCGTCGCCGTTGGCCTTGGCCACCGCTTCGATGGAACGCGCACTCGCCGTCGACATGGTGAATGGTACGCCAACGCTTGCTGCTGCGCTGGCAGTCGCAAGCTCGCCATCTTTGTGTAAGATCCCTTGTACTCCTACGGGGGCTATGATTATGGGCGAGGGCAGCTTGACGCCAAAGAGGGTGGTCTGGGACGTTGGACAGTCAGCTCTGTTGCTTGCGAGCAAAAGCAGTGCCTACGTTAAGATTGCGATTGGTCGCGTCACGTAGCATACGTGGGACGATGCGCCACTGTTCCAGCGCCTCGAGATTGTTGCGATACGTGCTGCCTGTCCCAGCGTTGCCAAATGTATACATGTAAGCAGCTGGGCATGATGTTATTGTCAATTGATGGGCTACGCATCGCACTGGCGAGCGGACACGCACGAAGATTATCCTTCATCTCTTCACGCGCCTTCGCTTCGCCGAGGCGATATTCATACGAGCCAATGACGGGGGGTTTACCCGCCGTGTAAATTTGAGCAACGTATTGAGACCATGTCGTTTGTGGTGTGAGGGTAACCCCGGTCATAACTTGAGGGATGGGAATGGGGCCAACGGTTGTACGAGAGGGCGCTGTGGATGGCGGAGGGGTTAAATCTCCCGCGAGCTCCCATGAGAAGGTGTACAGTAAGGATATGACGATGAGCGACAGTCATCGGCACAGTCATCATGATGATCCTCATACAACTCCGAGTTGGAATCGTGGAGCCTTGTAAACCGAAAGCGACCAAAAAGTGTTCCGGTTGACGCCACGAAAAAAGAAGACGCTCTCAATGGGGCCAAGCTGGACTTTCCCAATTCTACGACACGGTTGGTGTGAACGTTCCATCCTTGGATGCGTTGAAAAAGTGGCGAACATCCGAGCGTGACTCTCCGGGGATCAATATCAGAGACGTTGAATCGATGCTCGACTTCCGAGACGAAGCACCGACGGCGACTCGCCACTGGCAAGTCCCGGAATGATTCCACGGCGGGCAAGAGCGGATAAACTGGGTCTGCTTATAGTTAACTTATGGTCCAATTATAATAATATATAATAAACTGACAAATAAGTCTCTATCGGCCGATTATTGCCAACAAATTATGCAGACCATTCTCATTTAAAATGTGCATCCAACGTCAGACCTTACTTAAAATAAAATAAATGTCTTTGCACCCCACTGCGCTAAGCTGATTATAGACTGTTAAGTCCAAAATAATAGGAATAGATAAGTTTATATAAAACGACTGGTAATTTCCAGCCGGCTAAGGCAACGATTTAGTTTAAATCTGTAAGGGAATAAAGAGTTATCGCTAGAGCATGTGACAAATTGTTAATTATAAGGGGAGGGGACTCAATAAATTAATTATTCAACTGTCTTTGTATAATTAGCAACGACAAGCGAGCCGACTTAATTGTCAGTTTATTAGATATTAATTGAACCATAAGTTAACTATAAGCAGAAAGATTTTCCACTCCTGCCCGCCGTGTTTGGACACTGGCGCCGACCATCGGATTGCGCCAGGGCACTGATGATGACTCGACTCGGTCCTCTTTCGGAGACTGCGGTGCGGCGGCGGTTGGGTTTCGGTGTGCAGTGCCCAAGAAGAAGTCTCCCCGCTTATGGCGACCATCCACAAGCAGCAGGTTTCCTCCCAGCCTCTGATTTGGGGACGTCGAGGAACCACTACTACTATACTGGGACTTGAAGACAGGCACACAAGGAGTTCATCGGAGCACTGGCGAGAGAATTGTAATAGTTTGAAGGGTAGCAGCCAGATGGTGAGTAGAGTAAGTCATCTCGATGCAATTGACAACGCGACGACGGCCAGCAGTTATTGTCGCGATTTGTGGCTGTGCGACTTTAGCGTTTGGGTGATGGTCGATGGTTGGTCGATCCACCCTGGGATACGCCAAAATGGGATGCTGGCGACCCTCGCAGACCTTGAAGCTAGCTAGCTTGAAGGGTGGAAGCTCTCACTGGTTTTGGTTTTCTTTCTTGACTAAGAGGACTCCTTTGTAAGCGCGTGACTCGGAGCCGCAGCTATCTGGCTTGAGTTGGCCGTATTATGATCACTTATCACTCACAAAAAATCATGCCGTCCCACGGCAGGGAAAGATATGCGCCCATCGTACTCGGCGCTGAAGCTACTGCGGCTGCGGATAAACACGGGTCCAGGGCGTTGGCGATTTCTTCATGTCACCCCATGGATTTGTGCCGTTGTGAAGAGTACTTCAGCTCTACTGTATGGGCGCAAATTGGGGGGGTGAAAGCTTTATGATGTGGCGTCCTATCGCGGACGACATCATTACGTTTCCTTCGTGCTCCACCTTGCACCTGTCCCGGTTGTTTCTCTACGCTCCGGCAGGACTGATGACTCGACTCAAAGTTCGCGTCCCCTTATCACCGCGTCAAAGGGAACACGACATCCGACCAGTGTATCAGTCACTGATAATTCAGGGGGATAGTGATTCCGAGTTTCCATGTAAAGGAAGTGGAATTGATGGGAGCGCGCCAAGCCCCTTTTTCTGGTACCAAAGGCTGTGTGGGGGTGAAGTAAGCCAGGACATAGCCTCCTCAGGCCTCGTGTCTTGAGAAGGAGAAGGATATAAAGAGGGCGATGGGTGAGTCCGAGTCATTACGAACCACATATCTCACGTCCCCCGCAGTCTCATAACACCCACTTACACTTCCTCATGTGTTGTTCACGAAAACGCAGACCCTCACCACCGGGTGTTCCCTCCCCGACATCGTGCAGGGCTAAGAGAATGCTACGTGCGCTTTTACCCCGCTCGTCGGCGTCGACAAAGGCACCCACCAATCAATCCGGTGAGCGATATATCATATGTTGAGATTCCCAGTGACTGACCAAGCCCTTAAGATACCACACTCATCGCGTCCTCAGTAAGATCTGAGAAGGGAGAACATACACCCCTGATCATCCCCGAGTCTCCCTCACAAGAAAAGAAGGCCTCAAAGGGAGGTTTCTGGACCGGGGGAGCAGAATACTCGCTATACAGACGGTGACGGGCATGATAAAGGCCGTGATAGGTCATTTAGGGCGTTTGGGGCGTAGGGAATATTCGTGATCATTTGTTTCCTTTTCTCCTGAAATCAGCTACCATACTGTGCACCTTGGAAATATATGATGAGCACTTCCGATGTCACAATACCGAGTAAGATAGCTTAGCGGAGCACGATCAGAACGGGTGTCATAACCGCTAGGACCAGATAACCAGGTTTACCTGTCCTTGGGAATACAGGAAGGAAGGTACACCGCCGAGAGGCCCGATCGCGAGTGGCTGTATTGCGAGGTTTCGAGGTTCGGTGACGAGTGTGGGATACTGTCAGGCCTAGGCTAGTATTCGCGTTGCTGTGCCTAGGATGTCCACAACTATTTTCCATGACACCATCATATGCGGTTCCACGATGCAAAAATCGGGGCAGGGTACGTTCTGTAGAAAGTGGGTGGTCTTGTTCTCAAGCGGTCATAATGCGGTCCATTAGTAAACCAGGGCGTGGGAAAAGTTTGCCACGTGGGATGATGGCCGACATTCAATCACGCCGAGTCTCGCCGCTGTTACACACGACGCTGACGCTCCCTCCCCTTCTCACCGTGCACCATGGAGTACGATCGAAAATCTGCCGTATCTTCGTTCTACGGAGGTCGTAGGTCCTCCGTAGACGCTCTCAACAGGGACTACGCCGCTCCAACTTCAACAGCCGACCAACGATCCCGTCGCGACTCTGCCTCGTCTTTTTTCAATCCTGCAGCAACGGCCAACCTTCCGAGAGGCGCAGCAGAACCTACACCCGTACAAAGTGCCGGGTATAACCGAATGTCGTTCTTTGATGCTGGGCGGGAGGAACCGGTCAAGGGTGGTTATGATGAGGTGGAACAGCCTAACGAGGGTGGCTGGGATGTCTTCGCGGATTTCAACAATGCGGGTCCCCGCTACAGCCATGCACTAGGCCTTGGCCAGAACGAAGCAAGGTGTGTGTGGAGGTTCCCATCGCTACTTTGGCCCCACTCACATTCCGTGAAGCTATCAGCAGATCCCCACGCCTCGCTCGGCGAAAGTGGATGAAGAAGCTGCCCAGGGACCCGTCGAAATGGTGACAGTACCCGCGCTCGGCGCCGAGTGGGGGAAGGATGAACTGAAAGGCATGACCAAGCAGGGGCGGAAAGAGCAGAAAAATACGGAGGGTTTCGGTCAGAAGTGGAGAAAGTTCAATCGCGGGCAGTATGGCATGTTTGGCAAGAAATGGCTCACCCGCCGCACGGTCGTGTTCACCGTTTTTGGGGTCTGCGCCGCGTAAGTGTTTTCCGTCGTCTGCGCACCATGCTTATCTTGTCATGCCGGACCTTTTCCCTCCCAGTATCGGTCTCGTCCTTGCATTCACCATCCCGCGCGTACCTGGCTTCGCCATCAACGGGTCGACCCCTCTCATACAAGCATCAGGCTGGTTTAATCAATCCATCCCAGCACAGTTTAGCCGCTTCCCCGCCAACTTCACCTTCCCAGCAGCTATATCGCTCCAGGTTGACACTAACTCGAACTTCCTTCCGCTCGTTTTCAAGAGCCTGGATGCGCAGGTGTACGACCTTGACTCATTTCGTCTAGTCGGAAAGGGTCACATGAACCACACCAAGCTCCCTGCACACAAGTTTTCGGACATCGTAATGCCCCTCAACTTCACCTATGTGGCGACTAATGATAGCGATCTGACATGTCAGCTATCCTCACCTCTTCTCGAATAATATTCTCACTGACACTGGCTAATCTTTCATAGGGATCAGTTGGTACAATGCTTGCAAAAGTAAGATCCAATATACCGATGGGGTTCGGCCAGGTATGTTCTCTCATTTTTTCTCCATTCTACAGCTTACCCGTGACCAGGTCTTCGATTCCGTATCAACATTGACATGAACATCGCTGGCCTTCCCACCAAGCATTCTACCGCGACGTCGGTTACCAATGCGGCGTGCCCCATCGAACTCCCCTCCAGCGCTGGCTGATCTCCAAATCTCAGCGTATCAGCGTACCACATCGCTTCACTATCACCTCCCTATCGTAAGGACTTGTGACACGTGTTGGTTACTATCTCTGGGATCTACCCACGTCTCCATTCTTACGTGACTCCGTGCTGCATGGACTCGAATAATGGACATACTTGATGACATCTGCTCCTGGATTGTATAATCGTTTTATTGCCTACTCCTACCATCTTTCCGCTCCTTTTGCTAATTATACATCTGTCACAAACAAATAACGGCCTTGGCATTCACATCGTTCTTGAAACGTCCATTATGCTTAGCCACAATGTTCTCGGGCTTGTATCAGGACGAAGTCTAACTACCAGTAGTTCCCGAACTGGGTTGGAGGACAAAACCAATGTAGAGCATGCTTTAATTCATGCGAACGAGGTGAGTCCCAACCTCGGACCTGTCAAGTCTAATCGTAGACAGGACTGACCGGACACGGTCCACGGGCAGGGTTAATGCGAGTAGCTCAACGCCTGAAGCCATGAGTCCGATGTTATGGCATGAATTTTGAGACGCGTGTCGACTGCCACGTGTAATTGATGACGGCGTGGCGCTTAATAATAAACCGACAGACGCAAGTCTCAGGCGGAGAGATGAATTCCTGCCTGGTTCACCATACTGCAATGCGGCTCGGGATACCGAGCAGGTTATGATAAGAAGAGTCTCACGTCACTGACTGGTCTCCCGGTCGCCTGACAGCGGGAGCAGCGGGGATTCACTCATGCGATACTGCGGTGTACTATGGGACCCGGGGCACCGTATGCACCCCTTAGAGGCGGCCCATGGCCAGTGTTAAGGGGAGAGGGTTTGGTGATTCGCGACTGAACAAGATACTGACTCACTACTACAGCAACATGTCTCGAGAATATTCATACAACTGTACTCAAATCAAGTCGTACAGGTGGCTAGCCAAGCCTATCATTAATCTGGAAATCAGAATGACCTCGATTGATACCACCAATCACTATGGCGCCCAGCGAAGGCCCCTAAGGTAAACTCGATTCACTTTGAATCGAGGAAGGCTTGGAACGAGGTCGAAGCAGTTGTGCGAATACAGACAGCCTTTCGCACAGCTCTACAACGTCAGCAAAAAAGTCAAAGAATGATCAGGTTCATCAGACTGATGACATGTGATCAGTGCTAGATCAGCAGCTGATCAAACACCTCAGGTTGATAAGGCATTGATCATTTTATGATCAGCAAAAGTCAGCATGACATATGTCTGTCAGTCTGAGGAAAACTGACCATTCCATGGTCAACACTTGATCGGTCTACCGGAGACCGACCAGAGCATGATCAATACTTGATCATGCCAATGGAAACTGACCAGAGCATGGTCAACGCTTGATCGGTCTGATGCACCCTGGCCAGATTTTGGTCAGCATGGGTTCAGTCTTATCAGCAGATGGTCATTGATATGCGAAGCTGACTATTGAATTTTCAGTGTGCTAAATGCACAGGAGATGTGGGTTGCTGTGGCTTGTCACTGACATAAACCTCAGTGTAAGGTGTGGACTCACACTGGCCTCAGATTTGGCCATTTTCGACAACCACATGACTACTCCTGTGCCTGGTGCTCACTGCTCAACACGTCAACGTCCCCTTTGCAAACATGCCTCATCCCTTCGCCTCATCTCCTGCCTCCATTGCCTTGCAATCGTCCTTCCCACATTCCAACACATCTCACCTCAAATCTCACTACCAACAACACTCAGATCGCCCAGAGCTGCCAACACAACGGTCATGCGCAGCTATGAGGACGGCAAAGTAGTAGGCCCAAGCACCACAGCCTTGTCAGATAGGACTGTTGTTTATGGATTGCCACATTCTTTCGTATGTTTCCACATTTGTCTTCCTTATCAGAATGTCCGCTTGCCTTCTTCTTTACCTTAGCTTTCCCTTATTCAACCTCGTGCCTGCTGTTGTGCCCCCGAAACTGAATGTCGTTGCATGGGTCTGTCACTGCCAAGACCAACGCTTTTTACTTTACCTTTTCATTCTTTAATCTTGCACTATCATCTGTAGCTGACACCGACCATAGCGTACTTGTCTTGTAATTGCTTCAACCCAACATATAAAAGCCTGTCACCCAGCCTTGCTGAAAAGCAGGCAACTGTGGCCCAAGATTCCCCCTCTTTTCTTGTGTGTGTGCTGGGCAACTGAGCCCCTTCCTCTCTTCCCCTCTTGTTGAAACCCGACCGCCAGCAGATGTGCGATCACTATTCGCTGTCTGTCCCCCCCTTCAACTCTATGGTGCGTTCTTGGATTCTTGGGAACACTGCTTGGCTCCTTGTCCATCTCTTACTCCATCCCCTCTTCCTTGAACCCACATGTGGACACGATGTCTGCCATATATCAGTCATACTCAAGATCGCTGTCAGAGGATCCATCATCCTTGCCATCCTCTGGGCCAGGCTAATAACCGCCAAAAATAACACATGTTATCACATGTTATCTTGATGGTCTTTGGACACTTTTCTTTTTTGAAGACCGGCCCATTGCGTCATGCCAGCGTCTTGTCATTCTCTTTTAAGACATGACGCATCACCTTTCCCCCCATCATCCTCTTCTCTTCCTCCCTCTGTCTTACCTTCTTGACATGACAGCACCACCTCCCATGCAGCCCACCCTCACAGGCACCTAAATGCTGCAGGGTCGCAAGATGTATGGGGTATATGCAGTACGCCTTCATTGTCTCATGCATATATGCTGCGATATTGACTCAATTTCAAGTTTTTCCACATAGGGATGACAAATATAAGAGGTACTAGAAGCTTGGAAGGCTCATGCGGGTGCGTAACATAATCTCATCTGAACAGACATGAGCATTCTTTTGTCTTGTCAAAGTCCTTTTGTCAGATCTTCATGGGGCCATCATTGGTATTGAGAAAAAAACCTGGCCTGTCTAACAAGAAGAGGTGCAATGCAGAAATAATCGGACTTACACAGGTGACTCCTCAATCAATTGCATATGCAGCTATTCAAGTAAGTCCCGCATTTGTATCATATACTCCACATGCTCACAGGATGTTATATTCAGGCACACCTTGTCCTTACTGAGAAGGAGGTTTGGACCCAACTTGACAGCACTTTCAACTACCATAACTTTTACAAAGCGATTGTGGCAGTCTTTGAAGATGACCCAGAACTTACATGGGTCAAGAGGACCCTCAAATGGTAGAATAAGTGAGTCTATCACTTGAGCATGTTTCTTTCGAGCTGACTTATAGTCCTTTTCTTTTAGAGAAGCCCTCTATCTGGTATCAAACAATCAGACAAGTCAGGAAAAACGTCCAGGTTCACCACCCATGTCCCAACTCCTCAGGGAACAATGCAAGAATGGGGTCTTGGATGATGGTGACAAGCCTGGGCCTGAGGACAAACCGCAGGGTGAACTGCAGGGTGGGCCTCAGGGCAAGGGAGAGTAATCAGGTGAGCTTGCGTTGCATATACACAATGCCCTGCCACTGATTGTAATGCATATAGTTACCTTCCAAACACCACTCGCCACTTGTCAAATCACATCTCATGTACCAGTGTCATATGTTCTCAGTTCAACTGCCATCTGCTTTCATACTCACTGTCTCTTCATTGTGGTCTCACGCTGTGGTCTTGTGCTGTTGTTTCCTGCTGTCCTGCATTCTTTCACAGACATTTTCTGTTCCTCACGTTGATAAGTAGCACTGTGTCATTTGTAGTGATCAGTAGTTATGAATAAATTATACAATTAAAATGAAATAATAAAGTGTGAACAAAAATATGGTACAGGGTTGATGAAGCCTTGCAATACTGGTCATCTGTACCAGGCCTGATCACCATGGCCATCTGATGTTGAACTGATCACGGTATGATCAATGGCTGGTCAACCCAATGAAGGCTGATCTAGCCTGACCAGAGACATCCGAAGTCACCATATCATGACAACAATCCAAGGACCATGATCATTGCCATCAGACTGGGCACCCTGATCAGGTGCTGGTGACTTCAGATGTCTCTGGTCAGGCTAGATCAGCTTTCAGAGCCTGATCATGCCTGATGGATTGTCCAGATACTGATCACTAGATGATCAGTGGCTGATCAGTGGCTGATCATCCTTTGACATTTTTGCTGATGAACATGCATGCAGATAGCTCAGGCTCTGTCAGTATGCTGGATGGGATATTGGAACAAAACTTACACATTCTGGTCACCTCAATACACTGCTGCATCCAAAGCCATACCTTCTGTGGTGAGTGCAGCCATCACGAACTGGATGCACCTTGAACTGGGGGAAGGGTGGGATGAGGAAGATGGCATGGTTGTTCAAATACTGATAACCTTTTGCGCAACTCTAAAGTCATTTACAGCATAAATAATATTATGGTCCATTCAAATCATGAAGAGCCACACTGGTGAGTTTGAGGGTGAAGAAGAGAGGATGAGATGAGAAAGTGCAAGAACAGAAACAAGAGAATCTAGGGCTCGATGATAGCTAGTCAAGGGATGGGGTGTAACAAGAAGTCCCAAGGACAGAAAGGGCCTTGTAAGTAAGTGAACAAAAGAATTTTCCATAGCCCTTCAGTTCTAGACACATGAAGTGATCTCATCCAAGTCCCAGGTAGTCCACAGCTAATAGTACACTCCGGATCCATGGGGGCTAATCTCAGCCCCTCCTCCACTGCACTCCTGTTTTGGGGGAGAGTAAAAGAGACCTTACTAACTCTCGAAAATCCTCTATGGTATTACCAATGCAAATGAGGTGATATGTTTGTAGCCAGAACAGTGAAGTCAGCCCCTGCAGCAACTGCCAACATTGACTGCTGTGAGTGATCGGTGCCTGGAAGAAAACGAATGGAGGTCAAGAATTAAGAAAATGGTGAGTGTCTTCGGCATCTTCAGCTTGATATCAATACACCCTTAACAGAAAGTCTATTTGTGACTATTGGCAGTCAATTAGGGTGAAGGAAGTAGGACAAGACCTGTGCCTGTGACTGGACAACAAGTGTAAGTTGTGCAGTTGTAAGGTAGGGCCAGTACAGTTTCATCAAACATCATGTGATAAAATGGGCAAAAAGTGTGACAAAGGGAAAAATGGTGAATAACTTTCCAACAACAACACTAATAAAAAATCGGTTCATGCTTAAAGGTATATTAGTGTGTTTAGAACACTTAAGGGCAGACAGATTTTTAATAAATCCAGTTTTTGAAGAATTATTCAAAATGTGCAGTGGATTTCTGAGTCCCCAATGGCATGGCCTGGCGCAGCTGTGGGCCACAGAATGCAGTGTCACACTCATGTGATGTTTGATGAACCATACCAGCCCTACCTTAGCAGTTGCGCAGTTGTAGTAGTCTGTGACAGGTGGTCAGGGGTAGTGTCATGTCCCAAAAAAGGAGCAAATCTGGTAGTTTGGTTTCCACTATGACAGCTGTCAGATAATTCGTACTCAGAATAATAAAGAGATCTTGGATAAGTCTTTGTAATGAAAACAAACATAAACCATATGTTGTAAAAAAGAGAAAACATTTGCTAAGAAAAAAAAAAACATTTGCTTAAAAAAAACATTTGCTAAATCCCACAATTACATGTGGCACTAAGAACTTGTGCATTTCCACCAAGTTGAGTGGCCCCAGAGAGATATGGGTGTGCGCAGGTGCATTCCCAGGCATTATTTCAGCCCGGAAAATGATCAGGAAGTTTCTCCTAGCATATGTGAGCACTGTAAAGGCAATAGAAGGTGGCACAAACATGCTCCCAGGTGAAGTGATAGGAAAAGGCAAAAACACAAGCTGTGGCACTGCACTTGAGGGCAGATATGCAGCCAGGACTGCCACGGCTGGGCTTGTGCAAGTGGAAGAATGCACAGTGGAGCCAGCTGGTGCAGCGGAAGGAGACATGCAGGCAGGGGCAAGCACAGCGGAGTGAATGTGCATGCTGTTGGGATGCCTGGCAGGGCCCAGCCATTCTGCCTTCTCAATGAAAAATTGACTTGTACAATATTTCGTGTCTGTGTCATGCACCCCAACAATTGGACCGCTTCAAGCTGCTTATATTATTAATTTCTGCGGCTAACGTGACAGGTGGCATTTTTTGGTGTTGTTCAAGTTGGCATGCAGTGGTCCAAGGGCAATTTGTGGCCAGTCAGAGAGCAGGCTGAAGGTGCCAGTTCAGTTGGCGAAGTTGAGCGCAATGATGAGGTTGATAAGAAAGGCTGGAGTGAATTGAAGAGTAAAGCTTGAAGCTTTTTGAGTGGACACACAAGATATGAAGAGAAGAGGCACAGAGACAACTGGATAGTGATTCAGGGCAGATTACAATAGTCTTTTATATATGATTTTGTAGTTTACTAATAAAAGGGGTTAAAGGGGTGCGTGATGGTGTCAGACATATGCTGCACATGCTTGAGGAGCCCCAGTAATATGAAATAAGAGCGATAGATGAAATGCATCTCCTCCTTACAGTTGGAAACCCTTTTCCATCAGACTCCTGGAGAGGTGGCAGTCTTATGCGTCTTGTTCTTCTGTGTTCTTGACTTGGCTGGGCAGATCGGGCTGGGCTTGCCAGATTGCAGCATTTTTGCTAACTTCTGTTCTTAAAATAAATAATATATATGATGAAAAAATTTATTGCACACACATGGAATCAAACTGACAAACCTTGGCTACCTACTAATGGAACTGCAAAGATAACGATAACAACCACTGCACCACTCCACTGTGCATTATTATTTCACTCAATAACATATGACCAGCTTCTAATGGTGAGGAACCCTACTCAGGGCTGGGCCCTGCCAGGCCATGCATATTCACTCTGCCATGCTCACCCCCACCTGCACATCCCCTTCCACTGCACTGGCTGGCTCCACTGTGTATTCTTCCACTTGCGCAAGCCCAGCCGTGGCAGTCCCAGCTGCATATCCACCCTCAAGCACAGCGCTGCAGCTTGCATTTTCACCTTTTCCTGTCACTTCACCTGGGAGTGTGTTTGCGCCACCTTCTGTTGCCCTTACTGTTGAAGACGGATTAGTCCAACATGTGCTACCATCCAGATATGGAGGTGCACTTCCCAATTCGTGGTAATTATGATACATAGGTCATGTATGCACATATGGTAGTATGTACGTCACAGTCACGGCCTCACATGTATATAAACCCCAGGGCTTTCGCCCTAACAATACAGAGTCAATCCCCTGGATCATCTACATAGCTACAGTAGTACCTAAGTGAACAACTGGTGAGCCTGGTCACTGCGCTTCACTGCTGCACATCAGGTTATGGGCCCTGGTTGGCC
>Ga0307512_10004670_pt1 | contig 14848 bp, 12 predicted proteins | sample 14_EM_MG_FD_200267 | JGI IMG/M metagenome (GOLD analysis project Ga0307512, IMG submission 200267) | Populus trichocarpa ectomycorrhiza microbial communities from riparian zone in the Pacific Northwest, United States - 14_EM | ecosystem: Host-associated > Plants > Roots > Unclassified | place... | reverse complement strand
GAAATTTTGAAAAAAAAAAATTCTCTCATTAAAAAAAACACAAAAAAATATGTTTTGTTTTTGTGCAAATGGCCAAATCCAAAAGGTTTTTTCATGTATATTTTCTAAAAAAGACAATTGTATTTTTATTATGTATTAAAGGGATATCATAGCGAGTTTAATTATCCATTAGGGTTTGACCAAAGTATAAAAAAATCCTACAAAATTAGTTGTTATTCAGAGTGTTAGGATTTATATTTGTGGGGGGGGTACATACCCTCAAGTATTAAAGATACAAAAATAGAAAATAAATATGATGCTAAAATTAAAACCTTAGAATGATTACGATTTATTCTGATAAGGTAGAGACTTCTTTATGAAGGGAGACCTGCCTTAAACCTTAGATAAGACCAACAAATAAAAACATATCTTAGATTAACAATTAATCAACAATGCAGCTTACCATAGGTAGAGTACACTAGAGGTGATGCATCTTCCCCTTGCATAACTAGTTCTCTTAATTAGACCCTCGCAGACTAATAAGTTTTATAGTGACCATAATACTAGGTGATGACTCTTGAACCCTTTAATCATAACTTTATGATTAAACCCAAAACCCCCGTCATTTCCAAGAGGCAGCTCTATCATTCGATGTCATGCACGTCATGACAATATGGCAACTCCACTAGGGACTTGTTTGGTCAGACCGAGCTTTGTTTGTTTCATTGTTTGCCTGATTATTTTTGTTGGTCTATTTAATTAATTTTAGCATGCATTCTTTCTACATACTGCACATGCATAAATATGTTGGGTTAGGTGGGGAGTAGCAGTCTGTCTCATGACTTTCAGTTGGGTTTCAGATTCATGAGACATCCAACTATGAGCTAAGTGTTTACTTGGTAATGGTGGTCACATTGTGCCCCAACCATTCCTTGTAAACCCCATACTGCATTCATGAAAGGTGGTCACTGGACATGTCATAGATCCTTTTGAGATCAGGCAAAAACTTACCCTTCATGTAATGGCTTAGAACTTGACCTTAGGATATGGACGCCCTAATAATTCATTTTGCATCAAAATAGACTTGATTAATAATCTTGAACTCTGCAAGATTTTTTGAGCTAAAACCATGATTTTTTCAACAAAGAAGTTATAAATTAGCCATTTAAATAGGTTAATCCATAGTTGATGTAGATGTATATACACTTGCATTCATAAACATACACACATTCATGCTTTGAAGTTTAAATGTGATGCATACACAGATTGAAATATAGGTCTCTAAAAAGCCCCAATCTACAAAGTTTACAACACCCAATTATGATAAAGACGTATGAAAGATGAAGAACGTGCTCACTGTGATGCCCATTTCTAGGAGGAGTTGGACTCCATAAAGGCTAACATGGCTCGCATCACAGGCCTGTTTGAGCAAACATTCAGAAACCTCTCTGGTCAAGGCCCATCTAATCAGCCTGTTACTTTTGCAATAATCCAGTCTGAAGAAAGAGCAGGAGGACAGGCTCAGGACCCTTTATGTAACACAGCCTTTATGTAGTCCATAATACTTATACCAGGCCCAACAGCCATTGACGCATTTGCTAGCGAATCCTGAAAAACAAAGTCTCATGAGGACATTGACTATGAAAAGATACCAAGACTGGAAGCAAGAGTGAAGGCTATCGAGGGAGCAGACTTGTATGACCTCGTACAAGTTACAGAAATTTGTCTAGTCCTGAATATAATTGTACCAAAGAATTTCCATGTACCTAAGTTCATAAAATACACTGGAACTCAGTGCCCTACCATTTACCTTAAGTCCTATTATAACAAGATGACAGAAGTTGTGCACAATGGAAAATTATTAATGCATTTATTTCAGGATAGCCTGATTAGGGTAGCACCAAGCTAGTACATGAAGTTAGATAACACCAAGATTCGAGGATGGAAATACCTCATAGATGTCTTCATCAAGCAATACAAATACAACATGGACATGGCTTTAGACCGATCCGGTCTATTAGCATTAAGAAAGGAAGCCATGAATCAATGCAGGAATATGCTCAACGGTGGAGAGAGAAGGTTGCTCAAGTTGATCCACCCCTACTTGAAAAAGAAAGTAAATCTATTCTCTAATACTTTCAAAGACCCTTATTTTGATCATCTGATTGGTGCCCCAGCCTAAGCCCAACACTTCATTAACATAATGGTAGTGACTGAGATAATCAAGCAAGCCATAATAGCAGGTAGAATTGCTGTCGGAAAAAATAAAGAAGACAATAAGATCCAACAATTAGGGTTCAACCAAAATCAACCAAGGAAGTAATGGGGGCCATAGAAGGATGTTAGGGCAGCCCCATGAACATCAACAACAAAACAAGAAGGCCTTTTCACCTTTTCCCTTGCCTTTAAGAGAGATGTTTAAGAAACTGATCAGTATAAGACAAATCACTCCGATTTCATAGAAACCATTCTACCTACCACACCTGAAATGGTATGAGACTAACAAAACATATGAATATCATGATGGAGCAACGGAGCACAATGGGGGTTTGACCAAAATCAACCAAGGAAGCAATTGAGCAATAGGAGGATGTCAGGGCAGCCTCATGGACATCAACAACAAAACAAGAAGGCCCTGTCACCTTTTCCCTTGCCTTTGAGAGAGATGTTTAAGAAACTGGTTAGTATAGGAAAAATCACTCTGATTTCACAGAAACCATTTTGTCTACCACACCTGAAATGGTATGAGCCTAACAAAACATGTGAATATCATGATGGAGAAATTAGGCACAATATTAAAAATTGTCATTCTTTCAAGGAAAAACTTCTTCAGCTTATCAAGGCTGAGCATGTTACATTGAGGGCTAAAAAACCTCCAAGGGCAATGAGGAGGGACAAATAAGCCGACTATGAAAGCTTCAAGTGTTGAAAAAAATAAGATAAGACAGATTGTTTTTAGTCAACATGCTTTGTCATTTTAGCTTTGTAAACAAGGTCTTCAAGACCATGTTTTATTTTTAGATGTTTTGCAAAAATCAATCATATGTTTAATGGATTGTGCCTTTTTATAGTCTAATTTTTTCATTGAAATAAATAAATATTTCTCTATGATGATGGTTTTTAGAGCATGATCAAACCTCAAGGTATGTCTTGCAAAGCACTAGCAGGCAAACCTTTTGAAACTCATCAAACTAACCTTCATGATTGACTCCATGACTCAATTCAAAACATTTTAGCCACATCAATTTTGAACGATACAAAGGCACAATAATGCAATTACCAATCAATCTCAAAATTTTAGTTCTTTAACTAATTCATAACAAGTAAAAAAAAAACCACTTAATAGTGCAATAAAAAAATAATATAAAGACTCATGAAGCATTATAAACTAAAAACTATCAATACAAAACCACGATTATGAAATCACGAATAACAAAACGAATTTGTGCAAAACATGAACAATACAAGGACACGAGAAAAAATTACAAAAATAAAAGAACTAATGAAATAAGACTCAAATAACCCAACTACGCAATACTATTTTTTGTTGTTTGACTTAGCCGAAACTATCAACAATGAGAATATTGACCCAAAACTAGTCGTTATGAATTTATTTATTTATTTTGTGATTTTTTAAAATATCCCAACAAAATATTCCTGAAAAGCTTCAAGATATGATACAAATATAACCTAAGAGTCATTATTTTATTTTTAGATTTGAGTTGTTGAATCTAAGATTTGATGAAAACCCTAATTTGTAGTTAACCCTAGACTTTCTTTTTCAACTTTTTTGTGATTTCTTTGATCTTTCTTCCTTTTTTTTTAATTGTAAACAATCAGATCATAAATAGTATTCCATTACACACACACACACACACACACACACACACACACACACACACACACACAATAAGACACAACACTCAATTTAATAAAAAAAATGATGAAATAACACATAAACTACAAGATAAAAGGATATAACCTGATTTTAGAGCCTTACTCTAATACCAATTAATGCGAACCCTGTGGATATAAAAATCCAAAAATCCATAGTCAAATTGACCCTTTCTAAGAATGCTAATTTCAGGCTTGTGATTGAGCTTGATACAACGATAACCTATATCAAGGCACTAAAACAATAGAAACCAAACTCCCCCCCTTGCGCCTACCTAACGCCTATGAAAAGACATGAACAAGAAGTATGAAAGATGTAATAAAGCTAGAGCTAAATTAAGAGAATTTCCTCTCCCGCACATAATAGATTATTCTTAATTCAAATTTAGTCCCCTAAAAAAAATCTAATTACAAGTTAAATAACCATATTTATACTAGCTAAAAACTAACTAAATAATGATGGAAAAATAAATAAAATAAATAAAATAAGAAAAAGAATCTAAAATCAACTAAGAAACTAATACAATTCCTCCATAGTAGTTTATGGGCATTATCGCAATGCCTTTTAAATGTTTGATCGATATAAAATTATAACCGTATATAAAAAAGGACTCTAGAATATTTTAGTAAAATTTTAGCTCGATCCAATGGTCAGATAAAAAATTATGATTGTTAGCGTAAAACTATGGGTTAGGAAAAATAAGCCCAAAAACCTCCTCTAATGTTCTTGAACGATAAGAAAACCATGTTAGTGATCAAATCCATAAAAAATAAAAAATAAAAAGTTTCTAACATGGAAACCCTTTCCATAGTATTCCCAATTACTGTTGTATATGCTTTCTTTATAAAAAAAAAAAATCCTTGATTAATAAGAAGTCCACAAATAAAAAAGAAACAAATAGCAAAACCTATACAATAACTTAGCCTGACTTCAAACATTTTGTTCTCTCTCTTTTAGATTAATTACTTGGACTACCATATATGGATAGAAAGCTTGAGATGTCTAGTTTTCAGTCCAACTAAAATCATAATAAGATTCCATCTGTATCTCCAAATATAACCTAAATAGGACACAAAGGTCTAGTATGACAGATTTACAACCTATTAACCTAAATATCCAGAATCAACCCAATCAATTCCCTTGGATCCTTTTAGTTTTAAACCTTGTAATATGCCCAATTGGTACATCTAATGGATCTTTTAGTGATACTCCCTGATTCACATCAATATTATTCTAATTAGATTATTATGGACATATCTAAATTGATTTTCTCGAGCAATCAAATAGAGTTAATATAAAGTCCTGATGAATCATAAATACGATGATTGAGAAACATGATGAAAAATTGATAAAGAAGACTTAATAGAGAAAAATATTAAATAAAATGTTAGGATACCATGAAGGAATAATTATGGATGATAAAAATTATTTTAGAAGTTAACTTGAGGATGTTAAGAGTTCAACACAAATCAGTACAAAAAAATACTGGAAATTAATTTTGATACATTATAAATAGTATGATCGAGCAACGTGATGAAAAATTTTGATAGGAGAAACTAAATGGGAAATAAATACATAAGTAGTGAGCATGGAATGAATAATTATGAATAATAAAAGTGTTCTGAAAGTTAACCTATGGATGTTAACAATTTGAGCATAAAACAGTACGAAAACACCAGGGAATGATTTGTGGTATAGCTAAATAAGGCCTAAGGCATTAAGTGAAGGGATTATAAATACATTGGGAAAAAACACACTCCTTTTTTTCTCCCTTACATGCACCGACCAGAACACTATGGAAGTTCCTCCACCAATAAAAATTATGAGCTTTGAGTGCATATAAGTGATTTTTGGTGGGGAGAAATCGGCTTAGAAATCATCTAGAGAGAGTTTAGAGAGAAGCTAGAGAAAAAACACATTAACAGCAGAACTGATGTGAACCTCTTGATCATATGGTCAAACAACTCTCAATAAAGTAGATAACAACCCGAAAAGCTGAAAATCAGGTTTGATAGAATCTTGACTCAAAGATAACCTTCTACCTAACAACCAAAGGTATTAGAAAAGGAGTTGGACCTAGATATAATCTTGTATCCAAGAACCCTAAGTATCCAAATGACACCACGAAGCCAATTAATCTTTAAAAAGTTAGTGTACGATCTTTGTCTCTGCAAAGAAAGGTTGTTTTGCCACAAACAAACAAAAAAAAATGCACGTTTATTCTCCAATTTGCTGCTGAAATTTACAGCTAAAAAAATATAGTCTCCTCTAACTAACTCTAATGGACTCCTTTTGGGTTGCAAGCTAATGGGCCTAAACTAATAATCAACTAACATAAGTCTAATAATAAATAAACCTCTAAACAATGTCTAATGAGCCAAAACAAACCCAAATTAAAAAATAATTATTCAACATTAAATAAATAAATAAAATAGGATAATAAAAACAAATTTTTCATGCCAAAATTCTTCCATGTAACCTGAATCTTCAATTTTCGCACATTCTTGGTAGTTTTTCAGTCTTGACTTCAAACACGTTGTTCTCTCTTGTCTGGATGAATTATTAGGTCTCATATATATGGTTAGAAAGTTTGTGATGTCTAGTTTCCATCTCAAATTGATTGATAGCAAAATTCCATATGTAACTCCATATATGCTCCAAACAATACACAAAGGTCTAGTGTGGCAGGTTTGACAAGATTTGTCTAGTAACTTCGTCCCTCTAAAATAATATGTTTTACAAGTCCATTTTACCTGAACATTTACCAAGATATAGTTCCATGTATCTAGTATATCTTTGTAAGATTTCAGCTTGTTCTAATGTATGGTTTGAGAGATATGCCCAATCTTGAAAAACTAGTCAACAAACATTTTAAGGCCAAATTCAGACCTGACTTGGGTTGTATCATCCTCACTCAAAACCTGCTTATTCACTTTCACCTCACCACCATCATTCAACCACATCATTCAACCATGTATTTGGTAATGTGCAAGTTCAACTTTCTCACCAATTCAGTACTAGCTACATTAGTGCAACTACCACCATTTATAATTAAGCTAGCTTATTATGAACATGGCATCTCATGTGGAATATGTTCCTCCTCTGACCTTCTGAATCATCCACCTTGACATGCATATTCATTGCTCTCCTCACCATAAGTGTCTCTCCCTCAACTGGATACTTAACACAAACACCATTAACATCCTTCAATGGTGGCATCTTTTCCTTTTCATCATCCCTATCAGTCTCAACCTCATGATTAGCTTTCATAATTATGACTCTTTTTGTTTGGATAATATGAAGCAATACCAAAACCCATAAAACAAAAGCATTTAATGTCACGATTACGAGAAGTAGAAATAACATTATTACCTTTAAAAACGATCGAGGTGTCTTTCTTCTCTCTAGGGTATTCAATCTTGCCCTTCTCATTCTATTGTGATGGACCACCCCCGGTGTTAGCCTTCCAATTGGGTCTCCAAGGTTTCAAGGGTCCTGATGGTTGGATTTGTCGAATGGTACCCTTCTGTTTAAGTTGTTTCTCCACCTTCACGACCATATGCATCATCTCCTCCAACTTCACATAATGATGCAACTCTATAATATGAGCTATATCATGATTAAGGTCATTCATGAATCTAGACATAGTAGCCTCCTCATCCTCCTCAACATTAGCTCGAATCATAGCAATTTTCATCTCCTTAAAGTACTCATCAACACTCTTATACCTTGACTCTAACTCTACAACTTTTGATACAATTCTCTATAATAGTGGTTGTGCATAAATCTCCTTCTCATAAGAGATTTCATCTCATCCCAAGTATCAATTTACCTCTCATAATTCCTCATGCGGTTTGTCACTAACTGATCCCACTATATTTTTCCCCTACAAACTAACAATTTCGTTGTTGTCCAAAACATTCCCCATTTCCACTGGACACATCTTTAAAATCAACATCACTTATGTTCGCATTAGTAGCCACAAACTTATCCATATTAGTGTTAACTCGTCTAACAACCCTCCTAACATTAAATTCTCTTCACTCAGGCCTAATTTGAACCCTACCATGATCATTATGCTTACTACGCCTTTTTTCTCTTGTCTCACCTTTCTTCGACTCTTGTGGAACTGAAATCAACACCAAATATAACAGTCATAGCAGCGTATCCAAATATGTGTTTATGAATCAAAAAGAAAGAAAAATATAAAAAACAAGCAAATACAACTACAATTACAATTTCACGAGTAACAAGTGAATTTGTATGAAAAATAGGTGTTTTTAAGACATGAAAAAAAAGATTCAAAGATTATATAAAAAAAAATAAATGACACCTAAATATATCAATTATGATGTTATTAGACTCATTACGAGAAGCTCCAATTATGAATTTATTTCCTATAGCAAACGAACTCCAAATGACCTAAAATTTTATATAAGGTGCGATTAGAACTGTATAACTCAATATATATAATTTGAGAGCTTTCAGAATTTATATGACCTGAGATTCCCTTCTTATACGAATTTGACCTATTACGATAAGTTTTAATCCCGACCTTGGTTACTATAGAAAATGATCTCCAAATAAGCTCAAATTATATATGGGGTGCTATTAGGATTCCTAGAACCAGAATATAAAATTTGAGAATTTTTAGAATTGGTTTGGTGCAAATTATCCCTTGTTTGTGTATTGTGGTAGATTCAACAAAAGTGACTTTTGGATGTTTTCTTCTTCTTTTTGACTCTTTATGCTACTGATATATTATGAGACAGCAACAAACTAAAATAAAACCTTTTCTCTTAAGGAACCCTAGACGCAACCTATTAAGCTTTAGATATGAAATAATCAAAAATTGATAAACCGATTTCCACTCATTATCGAGATACAATCCATACACAAAACACCAATCAACATTCCATTAAAAGTGGTTCTTACACATACACATAATATTATGTTTGTATGATTACAAGTTCACATTATAATATACGTACATAATTATAAGTTTGCATTCTTGTACTACTAATAGACATCGTGCATTTAAACAAAAGTATTGAATAATAGTTTACATTTAGTATACTTTATTCATACAAAATACATCGTAATTTAAAATGTGACTACATGGTTCTTTGTAAAAGAGGGTTCCCATGTAATAGGGTTCTTAGGCATCTCATTAGTGTGATGTTCCTGCAGCAGTTCAAATATTTACAAGAATTATAAATAATTAATAATAAGCAATTAAATAGTTTAATAAAAGCATTAACGTTATTCTTTGTTTAAAGCATAACAATCGTAGTTCTTTCATATACTTAGTAAATACAAAACATAGTACACATGACCCGTCAATTCTTGAAACTAACTCATAATTCTCAAATTCGGCTATCCTTTTAGGACGCCACTAGTTTAAGCCAATCGTTTATTCATCCCGGTCATCCACTTAGGATGTTATTAGCCGAAGCTAATCATTTGTTCATCTCGGTCATCCACTTAGGATGTCATCAGCCGAAACCAATCATTTATTCATCACCAAATACTCCTTTTGACGGCTTGGTATTGATACTAACATGATATTATAACATTCATAATAAAAAAATTTCATAAATTAGCATTATGAAAGAAGAAGGTGAAAACCACCTACTTGTTCCACCCATAGGGTGTCCTTATCCTAACAAAGGTCTGATCCTAGTCGCATCACCTAGAGCATCAATGGCCACAAATCAGTACATTCGTATTCATTAATCCACAACTTGTCACCATGCATGTCACAAGCATACACAAGTTCATATTCAAGTGTTCCACATATAACAACCACACAATGCAATTATTTTAATCACTAGAACAATTCAGAAACATAAATCTGCTGCAGAAATTAGTTAGCGAAAACTAGTTCGCTAGTGACGCAGATTCGCCAGTGAATTGATTTGTTGCAGACAACACAATTCGGCAGCGAAAATTGATTCACTGCAGATAACACAATTCGACAGTGAAAGCCGATTCGCTGCAGACAACACAATTTGGCAGGAAAACCTGATTCGTTGTAGACACCACAATTCAGCACCAAAAACTGATTCGCTGCAAACAACATAATTCAGTAGGAACATCCACATGTGTTTCGGTTCCAACACAAAATTTGTTATTAGAATTCAGCAGAATCACACAATTTCAAGCATGGACATCTACATGCAATTTGATTCTAGCACACAATTTGTTATTAGGACCCAGCAGAATCACATAATTTTAAGCATTGACATCTACATGCATTTTGGTTCTAGCACACAGTTTGTTATTAGAATCAAGCAGAATCACACAATTTCAAGCAACATGAACATCCACATGCATTTTATCACACAATACATTTTATCCAGCCCTTCAGCTATGGTCGGCCCTCTACCAAGCTTTTTCATTGAATTTATTCATTTTTCTTTGTTAAGTCTGCCTGACGCAATGGTGGTTTGGACTGAGAATAGGTTCGGTCGGTGGCTTAGGAGGCATCGGTTGAGGGAATGGTGGCCGGAGTTGGCTATGGGAGGAAGAAGAAAAAGGTTTGCAGAGGAGAGAGAAAAGCCGGAAGAAGAAGAGAGAGTCACGGTGGCTGCTTGGTGGTCGGTTGGTGGTTGTGTTGGCTTTCTATAGTGGAGCTAGTGGTGGAAGAGTTGGTGGTAGTGTGGTTCGAAGGATGGAACGACGGAGATAGAGAGGGACAAAAATGGCAGAAAACTAGGGGAAGTGGTTGGTTTTTCATCAACTTTGGACTGATTTTCCTCATGTTCAGGCCTTGAAATCCACCCCTATTTATAGGAGGTGGAAAAGGGTAATCATGTCTATAAAAGAGAAAAATTGCAGTCATTGATTCGGTTGGGAGGGATCCCAACCGTTGGTTCAAAGTAGGCACCATGAACTGTCAAATCTGACAGTTTAAGGCTGCTTGAGGTGGCCACTTTAGGCTAGCATCAGGGCCATTATGTTGTCATTCAGAATGAATGGGCCATACCCGGGGATAGAGGGTCGTTAGAAAATCATTTTGGTTCACTAGTTGTCAAATTTGATGGACATATAAGGCATTAAATGCACCTGAAAAGTAACCATTCTAATAGCTTTTTGGCTAAAAATCAGGGAAGATAATGAATAGTTAGCAGATGACGCGTCGTCTGATTTTTTGTTTTTTAATTCAAAACATAGTCGTTTAAGGTTAAATTAGGAATTTTGTCCAACTTCAATTTAGTCCTTCAGCTTCCAATTTTGTTCGATTATAACCCTTATTGACCTTAAACTTTTGATTTAATGTGATTAAGTCCCTGTCGAACTTCAATTTGAACCCCGAATTTATGTGCCTTTTGTATTTTGATCATTTGTCTCGGATTTATGCCATTTAGCCTCTAATTGACCATTAAACTTTTAATTTCTTCAATTTCACCCCTGGTTTCTCTCAAATGAACCCTTATAGTTTGGCGTCTTTTACAGATTGGTCATTAGCTGTGAATTTCTTCAATTTGACCCTTAATTGACCCCAAAACTTTAATTTTCTTGCAATTTTGCCACTAATTTCAATCAATTAACTTGGTAAAAATTAAATTTGGTCTCTTAAAATTTCAATCATCTCAATTAAGCCCAAATTAGGTCCAAAAACTTAAGTTTTCACCAATTAAGCCACTAATAAAATTAATTTGACCATTTTAGAGTATAATTAAGTCCTTGCACTTAATTAAATCCTTCAATTGGAACCAAATTAATTCTTAAACATAATTAAACTTTAATTTGGCCAATGATTGGATCAAATTGGCCCATTAAAAATTTAATTATGTCCTTGGTCTTAATTTTTATGTTAATTCGTCCAATAAGCATTTAATTTGACCTTAAATTTGTATTTTTTTTCTATATTTTTGGGTATAATGGGGGTACAATTAGGTTTCGAATTTCCTTCAAAATTACAGCTTGATTCTCGACCTACTTTCTCCACATTACTAGCTTTTATTTTAGTTTTTTATTTTTATTTTGAAAAAATTGAATTTTAGGGAATAACTCAGAATTGGGTTATGACACGCATCAATCACAACATTTATAAATTTATTAAATACATTTTCTTTATTTAACTTGACTAAGTTAACTTGAATCATTCCTTGAACATCCATCCCATTTCCATGGTAAAATTTCTCTCTCTACCCAAAACCAGGTCCAAACCCTCAACCAAGGTACCCAATCACGTTGCTCACATTGGGCACTAGTCCCTTAACAGGATAACTAGCTCACACTGCCCAAACTGGATGCTAGTCTTTAAACCAGGACAACTAGCTAACATTGCCCAAAGCAAACTCTAATTTCTAAACCAGGGCAACTAGCTCCACTACCTAAACCAGACGCTAGTCCTTAAACCAGGGTAACTAACTCATACTTATTATTAATAACACAACCCTAAATCAAAAGAAGTTGCAATTGCCTACTTAATTTAAACACGTAATTAGCTACGTTAGGGTATTTAGCACTTACATGTTCTTGTCAAAGATCATGCACCTGTAGCTGGCGATTTAACTCTTCGTGCTTCTCCTATAACAGCATGACACAAACAATTGTCAAACCATACATTAAACTTAGGATTCCACAATTAGTCTCACACTAGTTTCCTTCATTCATTTTATTAACGTCAACACATTTACATGAGCACCCCTTTCCATAATGCATTCATTATCCAAGCATATTGTTACCTATTTTTGTAATACCCTTTTATGTCCATTACTTTGCTTAATTACCATAATATAAACACAATGCAAGTGCATGTTGGTTTGCATAAACCAAAAAGGGTCATAAAATTCTAGATAGTCAAAAACATAAAACGAGCATTATTCATACAGCAACAAAATTTACTATTCATCTAGCAGTAAAAGTCAATATGCATCCAGTATCGAAACTTTATGCATTTTAACATTTTATACTTTCATCAATCCTTTACTTAGTCTAATTTTTAATATCCATAAATTTCATCAACTAATACCCAATGTCTAAGTGTTTATTTTTCATCGATGAATTTTCATGTCCAAAGACATACTTTTCGTCACCAATTTTTCATTGTCCGAAGACATCACTTTTCATCACTGATTTTTCAATTTTTAAAGACATAACTTTTTGTCACTAATTTTTCAATGTCAAAAGACATACTTTTCATCACCGAATTTTCAATGTCCAAAAATCTCATCATTATATCAAACACATAGTAGGCATTGGATTCAAACCCTTTAATACTTGAAATTTGGACATACAAACCCTTTCCAATCCATATCAATAGTAACTCAAACACACAACAACTCATTTACAACCATCATAATCAATTTAATTAATCAATCAATAACATCATAACCAAAATATCCATATTAAAAAAAATCCAAGGATTAGAATTTCCTTCAAGTTCCAATTTGTGTTTAGCATGTCATTTCACATTCCTTATTATTCTTATACATCCAACAAATATTTTTTTTCCTTATTATTCTTATACATCCAACAAATATTTTTTTATTTTCTCATTACACTAACTTGTTAGCCTAGCACTCAATATACATAACATTTAAATTACAAGCTCCTAGATCACTTTCTAAGCATGCAACATCAATTAAAAACACTAATGTTTATATAATGTCACTATTTTCCATACTTTCCTTTCATATATAATTAACAAACATAATTCAATATCCAAGCATCAACATCAGAACCATGATTTGAACACAATTTTGTAATCATATTTGTAACAAAACCAATATAATTTCATTAAATTTTCCATAATTTCCACATTCTCACATGTAACAACAATAACATAATTTGGGTAATCTACATCACAATATTCATAACTAACTTTAAATCTTCCATATCATCATTAAACATAAATAATTTTTATATCTAAAGGTATTTTTTTAATTATCCCATGAATCATAAAGTTAAAGAATGATGAGTTTTTCAATTCTTCCAATAATTGATCCAATTCAACCATTATTATACATTTACCCATAACCTAATGCATTCTAATTTCATCTATTAACAATTAAAATCTCATTTTCTCCAATTTTACTTTTAAGAATACTAACTAAAAATATAAAAAAATAATGCATTAACATCATTTCTTTTCATTAAAACTTGTATAAATAGGTTTGAAACCCCTTAACAAATGATAAATGGACTTCTAACGTTAACCTGTTGACTTTTCTTCACTCCTCTTCTTCCTTCACCAATTCTTTCTTTCTCTCCCTGACCATCACTTTCTCTCTCCTATCTTCCTCTCTCAAGCCCTCCAAAAAATGCTCCTCTCATTGAATTTGTCTATTCTCCCTTTAATCTCTCAATTCCTATGATTTCCCCTTGGATTTTGGTGTTCACTAAATCTTTCTCTTTTCCTTTCTTCCTTTTTTTTCCCAGTAACTTCCCGTTAGTTTAAAAAGAAGGAGAGCTAGGTCAAAAGAACATTTGTCATTAATGAGCCCATTTATTTATCCAATCTATTGTTATTCTCGGGAAGCCTTACCAAACTCTCAGTGCCCTAAAAATTTAACCCTAGGTATAAATATGTAACAGGGGACTCCATGTAAATTTCAGCTTGATTCAATAGTCATATTGAGAATTATGCTCGATGTCATAAAACTGGTTAGTACATGATTTTTATGCCAAAATCCAAGTTTTTGTAGTGTTTTTATCTATTTAAATCATCAAGGTTTTCCAAATAATTCATCAAAAACTTTCATCCCTATTTACACTACAAATTCTCCTCAACTTTTGCTCCTTTCAAGTTAAGAACTACGCAATTGTACACAGGGCATGTACTAGTGGTCAAGGTCATTCGCACAAAAAACCTTAGATTAACTTATTTGAAAATTCTCAAATATTTTTTCTAACTATTTCTACCTCAAATTTATAAATATTCTACATATTTAGCACTATTTTATTAATTTCCCAGCTAAGGAACATATTGTACCATTTATGTTGGCTGGGTGATATTATCCA
>Ga0307512_10004669_pt1 | contig 14848 bp, 14 predicted proteins | sample 14_EM_MG_FD_200267 | JGI IMG/M metagenome (GOLD analysis project Ga0307512, IMG submission 200267) | Populus trichocarpa ectomycorrhiza microbial communities from riparian zone in the Pacific Northwest, United States - 14_EM | ecosystem: Host-associated > Plants > Roots > Unclassified | place... | reverse complement strand
CGACCCATAGCAAACTCGGTTTCGCTGTTGCTGGTAGCCTTCATGTTAGCGAACTCATAGGAGCCTTCCTCGCTGATGTCGTCGAAACCGCCAGCGATCATCACTTTGGCCTTTCCAGACAACAGGGTATCACAGGCGATCTCGATGGACTGCAAGGCAGTTGCGCTGCAGAAGTTGATTAATTCGTGTTGGATCCTTGCTCAAAGTGTTCACTCACCAAGCACCAACGGGAATCTTGATCGGACCGCTGGAGGACAGAAGGAGCAAGTTGACCCATCCAGCGGTAGTGTTGATGAAGCTGTCGAGCAGAGTCAATGATACGCGCTCTTATAAATGCGTAAAACTTACGTCTCTTGCAGGACATCGTTCTGGACCTCCTTCTCTTCGCGACGGTCCTTGAACATTCGCTGCAAACTTGTCATACCACCCATACCGCTTCCCAAACTCGAACCAACTTCGGAAGGATGCATATACTCGTAGAGCTCGTAAGGGTCGGTGATTCCGGACATGTTCAATGCCTCCGCAGTACAGACGAGGGCCCATAGCGTGACGCGGTCGACTTGAGAAGCGATATCGTCAGGGATACCATACCGGCCGGCTTCCCAACCAGTAGGGATCTGCCCAGCAACGTGGCGGTTGAATTCGAAAGCCTTGGGAACAAGAATCCGAGAACCTTTCTTGAACTTCACGAACCATTCGCCACCTTCGCCCGTCCAAATGTCGCACTTGGCACCATGTTCATTCTTGAATTTCTTTGCGTCAGCCTCAGAAGCTTCCATGGGCTCCAAATCGTGGACAAGCTCGACTTCCTGGTGGAAGACTTTCTTCTTGGGATCGTATCCGCGCCACAACTCCGGTTCTGTGCATACACGATTAGAATTGAGTCAAGAAGAGGCAATGAGTTTCTTACCGATCAACCTCACACCGGCATGTGCCAAGATGTCCTTCTCGAACTTACTCTTCACGTCTTTCTCGTCGACAGGTTCACCGGACTTCGATTCCACCCAACCGACATATAACGAACCGTTCTTGAGGCGACCGTCAAAGTGCTTGATGTACCCCATTATCCAGGCCATTTCGACCCAACCCTCCAGTGTGAAATCACCGCGAACCTCCATCTCCCATCGAGTCCTCGAGCTACCCCAGGGACCAACCTCAGCAAACCCAGTGTTGACGATCACCTTATCCAAGTCAACAAGATTACGGAGTTTAGAGAGGTCTTGCAATGATTCGGCCGAGGGGAGGGTGGGAAAATCGAACTTGAAGTTGGCGCGAGGGGTAACATAGACCGTCTGGAGGACGCGTTCAGCCTCGACGCCATTAGTTATCTTGAAGTCAGCCGCGTTATCCCTGGCAATGGCGCGACGGGAGTCGCTCTTCTTTATAATGTCCGATCGGATGCGGGAGGTGATGTCGGCAAGGTCAGGGAGACGGTCCATGCCGCCGTTGAGATCAGCCCAGATGGGTTCGACTTGTGTAATACCGAAGAGGAGTGGATGCATCAAACCGAGGATGTTGAAAGCCATCTCCTTTGCAGAGAACGTCCTGACACCGTACGACTCGAGCTCCTGGGAGACCAAACTGGCGGCGTTCATCAGACCGGTGCCACGGGTCCATCTGGAAAATGAGTCAGAAAAGCAGCAAAAAGGCTCGTTTTATTATCACGCACCCAATGACGGCACCGGCGAGGCCGAGGTATTCACCCCAGCTCTCAGCGCTCCAGCGGTTGAAGAGGGTTTCCAGAGAAATCTTAGACTCTGAATACAGACCATCGTTGCCGAAGAGACCGTGGTTAGGAGAGAGGGGAAGGATCACTTGAGTGGGACGAGTGACAAAGTTTCTGCTGGCCTTCTTGTTCTTTACCGCACCCATAAGACGCAGAATGTTGACCAACATCATTCGGTGTGCGAGCTCGGACTTATCGTCCAAACCGTCGATCTCACGTCCGTTCTCGGGGAGAGCAGCGAAGGGCAAAATGTAATCCAGGTCCATGCCAAGCGAGGTATAGATATAGTCGATCAAGGCCTCGACGTCTTGCTTTGAGGCTTGGTTGAAGGGAACAACAGTGAGAGCGGATCCCTTGCTGCCGTGGCGTTGGAAGATGGCCTGGTAGTACTCGACGGTTGCACGGCTGTAGCGGGAAGTGGTGATAACGATGTGGGCACCTCCAGACAAGAGACCCTTGAGGATTTCGACGCCGATTGAACCCTTTCCAACACCGGTGAGTAGAGCGTTCTTGTCCTTAAACGAGGTACCAGAAGTTGCGATCTCATTGAGGATGTCGAGGTAGACTCCTGTAAGGTTATTACTGTACTCCCAGTTTGTTCCGACCTTGCGTTTGAGATGGAGGAGAGGAATCCTGTCCTCAGAGATAGCCGGTCCACCGGGAACCTGGGGGCGCAGGAACTGTGAAGATGCGCGACGAGCGCGAGGTTGAGGCGCCGCCTTGAGCTTGGTCTCAGGGCCCTTGGTGTTGAGAGAGTTGATGACGGAGTCGTACAAGTCCTTGATTCGACTGACTTGTTCCTCGCTGATACCCGGTTGCGATTGGACGACGTTCCAAAGCTTGAGAACGCTGGCGTGAACTTTGTCGACATTTATTGGGGCGTTGACCGCGTTGGTACTGGACATCTCCTCGACGTACGCCTCGAGCTTTCTGACGCCTTCACGGACGACCTCAGTCACAACAATATCACCATTCTTGCTGATCTCGACGTTCGGTGCAGTTGGGAACGTTACTGCGTGATTCGTTAGCGAAGGGGACACGGTTTTTTGTTTGGATCAACATACCATCTTTGTAGAGAGGAGCGCTGTTCACGACCTCGCGGCAGTTCTCGATGAGTTGTTGACCGAATTGTTTAGCAAGGGCATAATTCTCTCCGAGGGTAGGATCGCAGGCGTTCACGCTGTACTGCATGAACTGGTAGAGGTCGGGATCGGCGCGGTTAAGGATATCAATGCAACGGGCAGTGATCTCGCGGTCGACAGTGGTAAGTTTTCCGTGGATAATGTCGTACCACATAAGCAGAGCATCTTGTCGAGCCCAGTTCCAGGAGGAGTCGAATCGACGGGCTTTGAGAGCATCGAAGGCAGGAAGGATACCATCAACGTAGAAATCGCCGTGTTCGCGGCTGATCGCGTCTAATCGTGCTTGAAGTGCGAGGGAATTAGCCTTTTCTGTGTCGTATTTGAGATCACCAGCGCGGGAGTCCTTCTTGAGATAACGAGAATAAAGTTCAATCTGCTGGCCTGCGAACTGGTACTGCTCTTCCTGGAATTTGAGGAATTCCTCGCTGTTCATCACAGCCCCTCCGCTTCCCCCGCTACCGGAACCACCGGACGAGGCGGACGAGAGTGTGATACCGGAACGTTGGGTATAGAGAGCAACAACTCCGTCCAACCACGCCTTTGCCTCAGCCTCAGAACCCAAGCGTTTGGGAGGCTCAACAGTAGTACCGAGGAGGAGAACACCATCTGCACGTTGAGGACCGAGACCCCAACTCTTCGAAAGGTATGACTTGATAGCACTAAGGTTGAAACCGCCGGGCATCTTTCCACCAATGAGGCGGGATACGAGTCCTGTCGTGTACTTGCCAAGGCTTCCGGAGAAGCCGAAACCGAGAGCAGCACCGAGTTCCTCGAGAGGGAGTTCTTCGCCCTTTTCAGGAGCTGAGCTGAACTCCTGGCCAAGGTCCCCGAGGATTTCATTCTGCAAAGTAGATTTACCGCCAACGAGATCTTTGATAGACTTGGAGAGGGGAACCTCATTGGCTGGCTTCTTCAGCTTCTGGGCGATGATGACCGTTAAGATCTCGAGACTCTTGACTGGGGCGTCTTCGACGCTGGCAGCAGCAGCAGCTGGAGTGGGGGCAGTGGCAACAGGAGCTTGGACAACAGCAGTGGGGGTGGGGGCGGAGGCAATAACCGGTTCAGGACCACCATCCTCGGCAGCAACCTCGTCCTCGAACTGGTAGTAAACCTCCTTCGCGTGCTTTGCATGACAGAGAATCGCACGAGTGCGGCTGACCGAATCGTCACCAGCCTCGTATTTGGCCTTGAGCGTCCGAGTTGCCATGCCGGTGAGGGTGGGGGAGGGTCCAATTTCGATGAAACGCTCAAAATCGTGGACGGTGAAAAGGAGGTCCTGAGTTTCAATCCACCTGACGGGAGAGGCGAACTGGTAGGCAAGAAGTTCTACGAGGATGACATAGGCGAGCTGTTGGCGCTGCTCAGTCGAGCCCCAGTCCTCTTCATCCCACTTGCGAATGACCTTGTCGAGACGAGGAGAAGAGGTCTGGTCGTAAATAATCTGAGCGTATTCCTTCGTGACATCGAATGGCTTGGCAATCAGGTTCGGGATATAGCGTCCGACCAACATATCTGGATTGAGGTGAAGAGGGTTGATCTTCTTGCCCAGGTCTACGAAGATGTTGTGAGAATTTACTGGCGATCACTTAAAGAATCAACTTACAAGCCCTGAAAGGCATCACACCGGCCCATAAGTAGCGGGAGTGGAACGGCACATCGATGCCTGGCAAAGGGATTGTAGCAAAGCCTCGTTCCAAAACAATGTAGCCATCATTCTTCTGCTTCTCCTGCGCGGACGCAAAACAACTCTCGATAATATCTCCAAGCATTTTCTTGACTTCCTCGATGGTGAACTTCTGTGACAACTGCGAAGGGTGAGTGTCAATCAGCATGCGGTCCGCACCGTCCAGCTTACTTTAGCGAGGTCAACCTTCTGGATCTTCAGATAGTTGAGCACATTTGTCATCGTCTGCAGAGCGACCAACTCTCCAGCGCACACGTATTGTTGACCCTAAAACCAACCACTTAAACAAACACACACCAAACGAAAGAAAGTAGAACATACCTCGACATTGAAGTTAACGATCTCCAAAAGGCAGTTGGTCTTGTGTGAAATGTCGTCGACAACCTCGCGAAGGGCGGAATCATTGAAGGAAGGAGAAATCCTAGAGGGGTTCACAGCACACATGGCATAGTTGGAGCGGTTGGCAGAGTCACGTTCGACAGCGCGCTGCATGGTGATACCACGATAGAACACGACGTCAACCAGTGAAGATATGGGAAGGACACCAGCAACCGAGGCAAGGGCAGAGTATTCTCCAAGGGAGTGACCGGCGAAGACGGCATTGTTTTGAATAAAACCCTTCGATTGCATATCTTCAAAGGCGGCCTTCTCCGTGACGACGAGAGCAATTTGAGCGAACTGAGTGGCGAATAAGAGGCCGTTAGGATGACTGAATGTGTATCGCTGAGTGCGGACGTTGATATCGCCGAAGAGAGGGAGTGTGCGGACAACGCCATCCTTATCCATAGTATCGTACGTCATTTCCATGTACCTTGTGCGAATTGCCTGACCCTTGATACCACCGAAGTGTATTGTCTTCTCCTTCGGGTTGTCCTTAACGATCTCGATGATAGAGAAACCGTAAACAGCAAGAAGATGGGCGTCAGCAGCATCCCAAACTGCACGGGCAGCGGGAGAGTTGTTGTAGAGTTCCATTCCCATACCAGGCTCCTGAGAACCTTGACCAGTGAAGACGTAGGCAGTAGGGGGTTGGGCAACCTCGGCGGTACCCTCGAGAACTTTCACGTCGCGATCGTTATAGGTTTCCACCTTGACGACCATGTTCCCTTGACGCATACCGATGTGTTTGATTTTGACATGCAGTTCCTCCCCAGGGAGCACCATATCGACGAATGAAACCTCATATCTAAGAGCGGATGAACGACTGCACAGATGAGAGAAAACTTTCGACTTACGACTTAACTCGCTCCGGGCATCCCTTCGCAACGACAGACTCCAGGTACTTCCTACTCGCCGCACTGGTCCACATACCGTGGGTGATTGTTCCAGGCAGGGATGCAAAGTTGGAGAAGTAAGGGTTGACGTGGATGGGGTTGAAGTCCTTGGAGATATTCGAGTAGTGCTGATTAGAGAAGGGGGCCGTGAATGTGGTAGTGGCGAAATCGGTCATGGTGTATCCATCGTTGGGAAGGTAGGTGACGGTACCCTCGGCGGTTCCATGACGCTGAACGTATGCGACAACCGGGTTTCCGTGGCAATCCTCTTGCTCAAAGTCTACGTATCCGACCTTGACGAGTCGTTTGATCTTGTCACGAACGTATACATCCCCGGAAACAGTGGTCGAGTGATAGGAAACTTTGTTCTTGAATGTGATCTCGGACTTCAGACGGAAGATGAGGGAGGTACCCGCGATCAGGGGCTTGGACTGGTCGCGCAACTCGAACCACTCCTTCGACAGCAGAACATCGATGGAAGCATCGGTCGGATAGTCCACTACATAGTCGGGCTCTTGGACGATCTCAAAGGTGTTTTCGTAATCCGTAAAGCGACCGCGGTATAAGAATGATGAGGTAACTTCGACAACAGGCTTTCCTTCGTGGATAATGTTTCCGATGACCTTGACGGCCTTGCCAACATCGGTATTGATGACGGAAGCAATCTTCGCTTCAGTCGTGACGATATCGCCGACGTGGAGGGGGGAGGCACCGTCGAGCATGCGGAAACCGTTCGAAAGGTGGACTAAATTGAGAAGGTCGCCGTCGATCGACTGGGGGAAAATAGCTTTCATGATAGCCTTGAAAGTTTGGTCAGGGCGTAAAACTCTCGTCCAGAATAACGGGGACACACCTGCCATCCGGTGACGATACCGAAATCCATCGGCGCCTGCACTCTCTCGTTCCTCGTGGTCTTGAATGCCTCACTCTGATTACCAACCACATCGCAGAAAGTCTCGACCTCCTTTCCAGTAACTGTGACCTCGGGGCCGAAGAAAGTCTCTCGGACACCAATAGACGGAAGTGCCTCGTCGTCACCAAACCAGAGACGCCAGTAGAAGTCCTTGATGCGCAGGTTGCGACCGTCTGCGACTTCGTGGATTGGGACGGAGCCGAGAGAAGGAACGTAGTTGAACTTCATAGATAAGGGAACAGCAACTCCACGACGTTCCTCAAACATGGTGATGTCGATGGCTTTGGTTCCAGGAGTGTACTTGATCTCGACTGCCTTGAAGTCCTCCTTCTGTAGCCCGTGAGAGCGAATAGCTCCGAAAACATCGATACCGATGGGCACGGAACCCTGGAGATGGACGACGATTTTCTGACCAGTGCGGGGAGCGAGGAGACGACGGATGGGGTTGTCAACGTATGATGATCCACGAACGATGGTGCCGCTGGTAAGCAGGGCCCTTAGCCAGCTGAGATGAGGGCCGGCAAGATTCTCCAGCCAGATGCCGGTATCGGGAACTGGAGTCGGAACATGGAATGTGAGATTTCCTTTGGCCTTGACTGATTTGACGAGGGTGGCGGGAGGAGTAGGAGGAGGAGCGAGATAGTCGACCGTAGGAACCTTTGAAACGTCGCCGCCGTAGTACCGGTGAAGAAGTTTCTTGACGAGGTCCTTCGTGATATTGCCAAACATGTCCTTGATCGGTTCGTCTTTGACTTTTGAGTGAGCAACAGCAACAGGGCCCTGGAGGATACAGACGCGCTGTGGATCTTGATCGAAAACTGCGTCGATATCCTCTGCTTGCCACAAAGAATCCTGAGGGGAGAGGATTAATAAACTATCTGTAATCTGCTGCGAGGAGCGTCTTACCTTCTTGAACCAAACCTCGAACGAGGCGTCGAGGATGGGGATGAATGGAACGGGCTTTTGACCGGGACGCTGAGAGATGGCGAGGAAGTAAGCCTTGTCCTCAGCGGAAACGAGCTGGGTCGTTCCTGTGGAATACTTCTCGAAGAACTCCTCGACGAATGCGTGTGGCTGGTCGAGAGAGGTAAAAGACTGAAGGATTGAGGGAATCTGCCCACCACCATTGACACCGGCGAATCTCTCCTCGATACGGCGAAGCCAATCACCGGTGAGATTTCTGAGGGAGAGGTCGACCCACCGGCTTTGATGGGACACGTACATGAGGCGGACCATCCGAAGAACAGTCTCCTCGTAGGTCATGTCGCTGAGGTCCTCCGCAACTGCGCCGTTCTTCTTCCATCCAAACCAGGGCTTCTGGAAGTTCTTGTTGAGTTTTTCGATGATTTCCGCCCTTCGTTCGGCCAACCAGGAAGCCCGCTTCTCCTTGGGCATGGCGAAGACAGTGTTGTCGAACTCTTTCCATAACTTTACTCCGCGGGTGGCGATCTTGTGAATCGGTTCACCCAATTCCGAGCGAACTGTCAGAATACCACCAGTCTCCTTGTCATAAGTACCTTCCCACTGGGAATCAGCAACACCTGGGGCAGCGACGATGAGGTCTTTGACCGAGGATGAGGTGTGCGCCTCCTTAGCAACCATGACCCGGGATGCAAACAGGAAACCGTCGAAAGGCATTGGCTGAACACCGTATTCAACAGACCAGTCACCGGTCAAGTACGGCCAAAGGTCTTCTGAGCCGCCGAAACCGGAGCCGCCGATGAGCATGATGTTAGGGTGGTGGCGAATGGAAGAATAGGTAGAGAGGATTGGTTGGTGTACGTCTTCGCATGAATGGTGACCGCCTGCGCGTCCACCCGTCCACTGGAGAATGATAGGGAAGTGGGGGTTGGAGGCTGCGATATTAACGACTTGACGAATGCCGTCCACAGAACCAGGCTTGAAAGAAACGTGCTTAATACCGGCCTTGGTGAGACCCTCAATGATCTCAGCGGCCTTCTCCGTCGTCGGAATACCAGCAGCAACACAAAATCCTTCAATGGGGAGGCCCTCGCGACGCATTTCTTGCCAGAGAGGGAGTTGGAAAGTGAACTGACGGGGGTTGATATAGAGTGCATTCAAGGTGATGCCAACACCAGCAGGAATATTGGCTTGGATCTCGGCGACTTTGGAACGGAGGGCTGTGGGGTTGTAGTGACCTCCTCCGGCCAACTCGATGTGGTAACCGGCGGAAAGGACGGCACTCACGAAACCTGCCTTGACGGTTGACGGGGTCATGCCCGCGACCATGATCGGAGGCCTACCAAGGAGCCGTGAGAAGGGCGTATCGATGTGGATGGTTCCGTCACTACAGGAGGGGAGTTAGAACTCAGACCTCGACTCACATGGGATGGAAAGCGTACCTTGTTTTTACCAAACGTGGGGCCCACTTCTTGCTCCACCAGTCCTCGTACTTGACGCTGTTCGATTCGTAAAGCTCATCGCCCTTGGACTTGTCTCCGAGAACGATAACACGGACGCCCCTTCCACTCAGAATGCGGGAAACGATCGGACCAACCCCATTGGCCCCGCCGGGGCCGAAATCAATCGCGTGTGTGGCGATCTCTGGGAAGTCAATGGCCTTGGTCCAGTGGAGCGGGAGCGTGAAAATCTGTTCTGTGATAGACCGCGTAATCGAGGAGGCAGAACTCCTGAGATCGGACCCTGGAAGGAAACGGAGTTAGGACAGACATCGCGCAAACAACTCCTAGATACTCACCATTCGCCGTGTGGTAAACCGGGATCTGCAACTCGTCGGCCTCCCAGAGCTCTTCACCCTTGAGATCGTCATTCAAGAGAACGTCGACAGCATCCGTGAGGTAAGGACTATGGAACGGAACACCGACGACGAGGAACCGGACATGGAAGACGGGTTTGCGCTTGGAGAAGGGGACTTTGCTCTGGTCAAGACCGGAGGGAGCACGAACTTTGCGGAGAGCAGTAACAAGACCATAGAGCGCGCGAGACGGGCCAGTGATAACGAATGCCTTGATACTGTTGTGGAGGGAGATGCAAAGCTTGGAGTTTTCGGGAAGATATTTGTTGGTTGCAGCGACATGGCGTTCTAAGTCCTTGAGATTCAGTCCAACAACTGTAAGCATTGGGCTGGGGACGCCCTCTCCGCCCTCGACAGAGTCAGCAATGATGCTTGACTCAAGGGAGACGACAGGAAAAGTGATCTGCGAACGCGATCCAGCGAGGAACAACCACTTCAGAGCCTTCTTCGAGTTCAAAGAAAATTGTTCATAGGTGGACGAAGCGGATATAGCGACGGCGGAGACGATGCCTTGAGAGTGACCGGTAGCACCGGAAAATTTTTCGAGCATTTCACCAGGTGTGAGGTCTGCGACTTTGAATGCCACGAGGTACTGGGTGAGTTGTGTAAGCCCAATGATCGCGAAGGATACAGCAACAGAAGCCAAGTACGATATGGGAGGGCGAGGTGCAGATCCGGACAACCATGACGAGACGTCAAGGCCGTGATCATAAGAGAAGGAGGATGAGTGGACGAGGGGAGTAAAGAGTTCATCGGTGATCGTCTGGACGAAGGGAGCAACATATGGAGTGTAGAGGTCGTACAAGTTCTGGAGTTCGTCGAAATAGACCTCGTTGGTACCTTGTCCACCAAAAACGGCATAGATCGACGCGTCACCATCCTTAGCGGCAGCGAAAAGCGCCGAAGGAGGTTGACGCGGAATATCCGTGATCCCGCTCGACTCTAACGTGGCGAGTGCCTTGAAGTAGGAGGAGATGACGGTCCTTCGAACATCGAGATCGAAGGCGGAGGTGAATGTATGCACGTCTTGGGAAGCGAGATAGGATTCGGCGAAGTGTTTAAAGACGTTGTAGAGTAGATTAGTCCGCGGACGAGATGAGTTAGGATCAGAATTGACGCTTTTAGCCACGAATGCCAGAAAACGTGCGAAAAGTTCTACGGCTGCCTCTGAGTCGTTTTCCAATTGAGTGGTGGTATCGATTGCATCTTGCAACTTCTGGGAATGGATGAAATTCTCTCTAAGGACCTCCGCCGAGATCCATTCATCATGGGTGGTGGAAACTGGGATCGAGACCTAAAACGAGAGGATCAGAGGTCTAAAAATCTCGGGGATGAGATATATGCGTGTACCCTGATCTCTCCCAACTGGAGGATGAGAGGACGCATCGCGATCGATGCCATGGTTTTGACAGATGCGGATGCGGACGACAATAATCAGAAAGGGAGGTATGGGAGGGAGGAGAGGAGAGATGGAGATGGTGGTGGTTGAAAGCCAACCTGGAGGGCCTCAGTCCTAGTCGGGGGTTTTTAAAATGATCTGCTGGCAACGCTGGCCGCGGTTGGGGTTCTCTGTAATTATCGATTTAGGATGCCATGCCTTGGGGAACACGCCTGTTGGGGAAGTAGTTTCCTTTTACGTCGAAAGATTTACCCCCACCGGCCGTTTTCGCGGGGCGTCGGTGAGGCAGAGTCGGGCAAATAAGTAAACTGGATTATTCTTCCTATTTACCCGCGGGTCCGCGCCTCCCGTTCGACCTGCCAAATCTCCTGCACGCCCTCTCTGAAGTACACGACATTATACTCGACAAGTCCTCTCCGACTTTCAAATGTCTGCGTAGGTATAAGCGCAAGCAACGCGAGCTGTGGTGTAATCAAATGACATGTAACCGTTGTCTCCGTAGACCCAGGCGACAATGAAGTCGACGCGGATGGATAGAATAGAGCCTTGGCAGGATCGGTCGCTTGATCGGCGTCCGGAAGTTTCCCTTTATCAGGTGATGGGGGAGAACGAGGAGAAGCGCTAGGAGATGTCTGCATCGATGCTGATGGTGGCTGCACGAGTTGACTGGCAAAAAGCTTCCGTCGTTCTTCGAAAGTATGTGCCTGTATCGAGCTAAGATTAAAGGCAAAAATCGGAATAAGGATAAAATTGATCGGAGGAGCCACACCCACTTGTACAGCGGACCAAACGAGTTGAGGGTGAGTAGGAAATCACTGCACAAGCTATGGGTCGCTGAATCGACGGGGGAGGCATCCGTAGCGACGTAGAGACGAGATTTCACATCGAACAGGAACACTTTGGTCGCTTGGGAATTCTGAAAATTTCAAGTCAGCGAATACGGGCAGTGTCAGGACTATGAGTACTTACGCCACAGAAAACGTTAAGCAAGTCTTCAATGTAAGGAAGGGAATCGACCAGCTTATGAACTACTCTGGAAAACGCGTCCTGCAACGAGTGGTCGTGAATCGAGGTGAGGTAGAAATTCACCGGTATGTGACCCAAGTCATAGTCGTCGAGTTCCTCCAGCGCGCGCTGCTGGATATGCTTGAAGTTTTCTTGGATGTCGTTGGCATACAACTGGGATTATTAGGGAATATCACCCACCAATCTTGTATTCCTCCGATAACGCCTCTGCCTTGTGGACGAACACCTCGAGATTCACATTCTGATTCTCTTGATACGCGGTGATAATCAACTCCACCAAACGTGCAATCGGCTGCTGGTGATGATCCTATTGGCCACATGATCAGCGACGTCCCAAGAACTGTCACAGATACACACTTGAATGTCAATGACAAACACAATAGTCGGGAATTGTGACAGTGGCGTGGGTAGTGTTTGTATCGTTAAACTGCCAGGACAGTCCCATATTTCGAGGGGTATAACTGTACTAAATTGACCCTTCGTGAACATCCAGTGGGATCAAACACTTGAGGAATACACTGACTCGTAAGCGGTCTTGACCACTTTGGTGGTAGGTTCGATGAAGAACGCATCCTTAGGCGGGAGGCCCTTGAACAGAACTTCCTGTATCGAAGTCTTACCACACCTACTCAAAAGCTATCAGTCGGTGATGACCCGGGTGAAACGTGGTGCCCTACTTTCGTAAGCCCGTGAGCAAGATTTTTGTCCGGATAACCTCCGCGACGGGAGCAGTTGGGCTGGTATCGGTGGATGCTGCCGTGTCCATTCAGTCCTCGTATGTGTATGTGGTGAGAAACGAGATCCCAGTTCCCCAGCAACCGAGGTCGAGGACCTATATATGACGCGGGTTAAGCATTAGATCCCCCATAGCAAGGTAACATGACCACAAACCGTAGTTAGGGACTAGTTCGGCAAGGTGGATGATAGGAGCAGAGACTGAGGCCGATCCGGATTCCGACGTCGAGGAACGTTCGCTTTAGAAAAAGAAATAGTAGAAATTCAAGTGCCGGCATCCCTTATGTACATCAAACCACGACCCCAGGCTTATTTTTCACCGCTCCCTTCCGTAAACCCACATCCTCCCTCTAGCAAAATCCACACTCTTTCTCTTACACCTCTGTTCATCCTCGATAATGAAGTTCGGCCGAAAGATAACCGTACGTCCCGTCTCTGGTCGCTCTTCGACCCATTTCGACCCCAGAGCTGGTGCTTAACCCACTGTTCGTCGACTTGTGTAACAGACCGCCCTCTACAACGAATGGAGGCCATTCTACCTCGATTATGCTGGCCTCAAACGAATCCTAAAGGTCGCGTGCCCCAACTCGACCTCCGGCGCTTCTATTCTCACCTGACCCACTAAACAGGACCGAACCGCCTCAAAGGGATGGAACGACAGAGACGAGAAAGACTTCACGCTTTTCCTGGAGCGGGAGTTGGATAAGATTTACGAGTTTCAAAAGCAGAAGGTTTGTCATTTATCCGGCAACTCTCTCGCCCCTGCTCACTTTAGAATATCACAGGCGCACGAACTATCCCATCGGATTCGGGAAGCGGAAAATGCAGTCAAAATTCTAGTCGAAGAGGGGGCTGAGCTCACTGCTCAAGGACACGGGCATGTTTCACGCCATGCGAACGGCTCGTCGAGTCGTGCTACCCACGATACTGAGGCGCAGGAAGCTCATGGCAACGATGCAGATGAGGGGTCGGACGACGACGACGAAAGCGTCGACCACGGCGATGATGAACGCTCCTTGGACGAAATTGAAGAACAATTCCATATCCTCGAGGAGGAGGTTGCAAACCTCGTCGCCGACGTTCACGACCTTGCACTGTACACTAAACTCAATGTCACAGGGTTCATGAAAATCCTCAAGGCATGTGGTCTCACGTGAAATTTTTTGGGGTACCGGATCTGATTCATTCATTCATTCATTCATAGAAACATGATGTTAGTGTCCATCACTCAAAGATTTCACCCCAGAACACCTAACGTACTCTCCATTACAGAAACGAACAAACCGACCCTTGAAGCCTACCTTCGTCCAAGACTACCTCGAGAAACGGCCGTTCTATAAGTATAACTACGACGGAATCATCGTCAAACTCTCTAAACTCTATGATCTTGTTCGAACTCGCGGTCATCCAATCAAAGGGGATGCCTCTGCTGGAGGCAATCAGAGTGCCTTCGTCCGGCAAACAACGAAATACTGGGTCCACCCCGACAATCTCGTTCGCTTGAAATTGGCGATTCTTCGCCACCTTCCGGTACTTGGTAAGTGTCGCTTGCCTTCCCCTCTTGGGATCAGCTTCCGGCTCGGTAAGTCCCGCGAAGTGCGCTAACCAAGGTGCCCCACAGTTTTCAACCCCAACAAGGATTTCGAGGCAAAAGACGCTGGTGAATTCATCCATCCCCAGGATCTGCGAGACATACACATTGACTCAGCGGGCCGATAACAGCTATTACATCGATTTATATGGATAACGAAGATCTAGAGCTGTATCTTGGGAGACTGGAAAAGACGGAAGGCGCAGAGGCAGTCCGGTTGCGCTGGTATGGGGGTATGGATGTCAAACAGGTGCTGTGCCTGTCCCCACCCTACTTCCTACAGCTCTCGTTCAACGTGAATTCAGATCTTCGTCGAAAGAAAGACACACAGGGAGGACTGGACTGGTGAGAAGTCCGTCAAGGCTCGTTTCCCAATCAAGGAGGATAAAGTCGACGCTTTCCTCCGCGGCGAGTACACCATGGACGAAGAGTTTGAAGAGTTGTTCAAGAAAGGGAAGAAGAGCCGCCAAGAAGTCGATTCTATGATTCAGTTGGCAAACGAAGTTCAGTATGCTATCTTGACCAGGAAGTTACGACCGGGTAAGCACCTTGACCCTCGTGAATGCGCCATTTCTTGTATAT
>Ga0307512_10004668_pt1 | contig 14849 bp, 17 predicted proteins | sample 14_EM_MG_FD_200267 | JGI IMG/M metagenome (GOLD analysis project Ga0307512, IMG submission 200267) | Populus trichocarpa ectomycorrhiza microbial communities from riparian zone in the Pacific Northwest, United States - 14_EM | ecosystem: Host-associated > Plants > Roots > Unclassified | place... | reverse complement strand
CATCCGCTTCATCCGTCTTATCGTCTTCAACCACTCCTACTTCGGATTCAAGAAGGGCTCCGGTACAATGGACGCCACCGTCAGCCTCCTCTCTCCGCACCTCGTATGCCTCCGTTTACGCAGGCCACCTCATTTCCACTGGTCCCCCGGTCAGACCGCTTACTTGATCGTGCCCGGTGTTTCCACTATCCCTTTCGAAGCTCACCCCTTCACCATCGCCAGCATTGATACCACGGGTAAAGAAACCCAGGGCGAGGTTGCCTCAGTAACCAATGGGGAGTCATTTATCGAGATCGAGCCCTACTGGAAGGAGCTCGTGTTTTTCATCAACGTCCACGGTGGCTTCACCAAGAAATTGAGTGATGCTGCTCAGAAGGGTGAGAAGGTCAAGGTGTTTGTTGACGGCCCATATGGCAAATCGCCGGATCTCACGGACTACGATACTTCCGTGCTCATTGCCGGTGGATCTGGCGTCTCCTTCACACTGCCTCTCTTCCTCGATGGTATCAGGTGAGTGCTTGCATCGTGTGCTTTGGGAGCATTATCTCACAATTGGGCTGCAGGAACGTCGCTGCCGGAAAGAGCAATACCAAGCGGATTACTTTCATCTGGTCGGTCCGAGACCCAAGTACGCGATTCATCTTCCCCGTGAGGACACTCCCTTATCAGTGTTGTAGGCCACATCCCTTGGGTCTCAGAAACCCTTGAAGCCGCGACAAAGTTGGCACCTCAGGGTCTTACGATCACCATCCGGATTTACCTAACCGGAGCTTCTTCCTTCCAAGAATCGGACGACGTTTCAATCAAGTCTGGCAAGGAAAAGTACGAACTACAAGAGAAGAGCCGTGTTCCATCGTTATTCGAAGGTCCCGCAGTTCAGGTCACCACGGGATCTCGGCCTAACTTGAAGCAGATACTTCAAGAAGAGGCGGGTTTCACCAATGAGCGAATGGGAGTCACAGGTTTGTGTCGGCAGTGAACAATAGACCGATTCGCGTTGCTAATCGTTATTTTAATGCGCAGTCTGCGGTTCTCAATTCGTTGCCGCCGCCGTCAAAGATGCCCTTGGGTTTTCAATCGCTGGCCCATCTAGCATCATGAACGGCGGACCTAGTATCACCCTCCACACAGAGGCGTTTGGTTACGCCTAAGTTCCCCCGTTTTGAATCACCTCACATTCCTTTCCAACTTCCAAAGTCCGATTCGGGTTTGATACCCCTCTATGCGCGCTGGAGTACGGATACGTGTATACGGCCTGTATTGAATACAGCTGTAACTATAGATACCCGATTACAATTGTAGAACGCCAAACTCTTGAAGGTCTTTGATACTCCGACTGTGATCTGCTGAGACTGGGACCGAGAGCATATTGCAGATTAACCGGTCCATTTCGGATAACTCGAGAGAAGGTTTTCGGAGGCGATGCGGTGCGAGATTTCTAGGGGTCCTGGATCCAAGGGTGGGAACGTGTCGAAGGTCGCGGCGAGATCTTGGTTCATGAGTCGAGTTTGATTCGTAGGAGAATTTGCTTCTGCTTGTCGGTAAGGAGTGATAGAGTTTCGGTTTCGCTCGGATGACGCTTCCAAACGCCAGTAGGTCAAAATTTGAATTTGATCGATCAGGTCGCCCGCTTCTGTTTTTGGAAGTCCGAGCCGAAGGGGCCTAGGCAGCATGAATTAGACGGTTGTTGCTTGGCGGCACAGCACACTTTTCAATGAGCGGAAGCTCTGGAATCTCACCCTGCGCCCTTCGTAATTCTGGAAGTCTCTCAGATTGCGTGCTCGTGGCAACGTGGCTGCTTCTCCACTACGATCATAGCGTCTCTGGATTAGAGTGTGCTGGCGATCGGACCTCCGGATGGGGTTCTTCTCTACAGGCCGCGTGGGATTTCCGACCTCCGGCTCTTCTTCCATCAAATCTGCTAGACGGGGTTTTCCTCGCATCGAGACTGTGAGTTTCTGGCGATCGTTCAAGGAGTTATTTGAGTCTTTGTGTAGCAGCACGCGAGGTGATGGGAAAGGGACAGCTTGTGCGTCAGGGGCTTGACTAGCAGATAAAAGTCCGAGGAGACCCAACCCAGAATCTCTCGAGGTGATGGCTGAGGTTTCCAGTTCTATCGGGGAGAAACGTTTATAACCCAAGACTGCCTCGATATCCTTCCTGAGCTGATCCTCGCTCTTGGTCAAGGTGTCCATGATCTGCATCGCAGCTGACAGACGAGAGTTGAGATCCATGATGAGCCGAAGTAGTCCGTTTATTGGCATCCTCAGGAGTTCTTCGTGGCAACAGACATCGAGGGAGTCGAACGTACTGACAACGACAAGATCCAGATCCTCGTCCTCGTTCATCAGGGCGACGAAGTGTGGGGGAGGAGTCCATCTAGGTTTCCATCGGAGAGAACGAAAAGCCAGCTGTGAGCTCCTCAAAAACACCGGAGTCCTGGCGCTCCGTTGCATGTCCGGGTTGGTAGTGGGTATCGGGGTAATAGGAAGGAGTGTCGAAGTAGGTGACATACGATCGGCAGCTCAATAGGAGCTGAGGCCAGAACAGAAAGCAGGGTGAGTGTATTTAGGGGGCTGTCATCGTGAGTAGGTAATATTATAATGCTACTGGTGAGTTAGATAAAGCAAGGATCGACTAAACACTGGTAAATGTGAGGTACCTCCACTCATTACAAGGATAAACTGGTGACAACAGATGCAAAAAAAACTCCGCAAGGTAATAAATTAAGGAATCAGTTTCTCCTTGTCCCCTACCGTCCTAATCCAAACCTCTCCCGGTTTGCTATCGTCCAGTCAATTGCAATTCCCACGCAGCGATCACAGGCAAGACTCACCTTCTCTCTCGCAAAATGCGGAAAACTCGCTTCCGTTCTTCATCCATACTCCCCTGCCCTCTGCTGTCGTTTCTGGCGGGGAAGGCGGAACGACACCGGCTCTGAAGGTCGGCCAAGCCTTCGTTGGTTCCCTCCGCCTCCACGACGACTGTTCCGTACCACCCAGAATCGATGTGCCAAGACCTCGATCCAAACTGAAACGGTATCCTCTCCCCATCCGACGGAGGACAGATCTGGAAGGTCGAGCGGTGCACCCATCGAATGACATTGTGGTATGTTCCCTGCGACCTGTGGAAGAATTCTACATTTAGCGCACTGCGGACGATCAAACGTGATGTGCCTTACGTCTCAGTCTTGATCCTATCCTGTAGCAGTTGCAGATTCATTGCAATCTCTTCCGCCCAGGGGTTAAGATCGATGTGTATGATTGGATTTCCGCCGATCCTGATTACTCTATGGAAATGCGAAGGCGCAAAAGCCAGAGAAGGAAGGTATCTGGGGAGGTCACCCGAAGTCGAATAGGAGTAGTCAAGGTCCTACGTTTTGAAGCCTCAGGAACGTGACATGAGTTCAGGGGCAGAAGACACTCACAAGCAAAAAGTTTCCGTCCCAGATCATCCTCCCCGCATTTCCCTCATCTCCCACAGCAATATCCCACACCGCATCGCCTGGTCTCAACATTTGCGAAATGCCGGCCCGCTTGAGTTCGGATTCGCACTCGACCACACTCGTATCGGAAAGCCATTCCTCTGGAGAAGGCACGAAAACCCGAAGCAATGGGGCTCTCCTCGGTTGATAGATAGGAGAAGCGAACATAATACGACCCCTCTGTCCATTAGGCGGCCTCGAAGAGTGACGTTCAGAAGACGAAGGCGAAGGCGCTCGGCTCGAATTAGTCGACATCATCCCTCTGATATGAGTACGAGATCCCGTCGCGGGTCCGATCGGAAATTTAGAGATGATACCCCCATGAGCGGTGACAGCCTCCGCTTGAGCGCGTAATCGGACAATGATTCGGCTATACGCCCGAGTGGCGAAAGACATCGCTCTCGCTTGCTCGGCATGCTTCATCTTCTCCTCTTTCGGTACGGTGGAAGCCCGTGCTTGCAAGTAGCTATCTGCGATTCTGGCGTACTCGTGTGTTGGTAGCGAAACACCATGCATATATTCACTGAGATCCTGTATATGCTCGTTAGGATGATCACTGGTGACAACCAACTCGACTTTACCCTCAGGCTGATCACCAAGGGCTCATCCTCTTCCCAGGCCCAACGGGCGTACCCAATTGTGGAGAGGTATCGCTCTAGGATCTCTTCCTTGAGCTCCTTAACATGACTAAGTTGCGACCGCAGGCTCTTGTTGACTGCCTGGAGGATGCACCAGTCGTAGAACGACAGGTACTGCAGAAGCGCACGTAACAGTTGAGGGTGAAGGAGGTGTAACTCGAATGGATAGAAGTAGGGTTCTGGCTCCTCGTCCTCGTCGATGCCGGTGTGGTTCGCCTCTTCTCCGTTTTGCATATTGGGTCTCTTCGTCCCATACAACGAAACATCGCCCCCGTAGAAAGAATCCATATGGGACCTCCGATTTGTTGCTGCGGCACCTGTCTTCGAACGCTCGCGATATTGGTGGCGTGTGGGCGGAGGGGAAGTTTGGTCATTATCCAAGCGTGGTGGTTGAGTGGATTTATGGGGCCGGTTCTGACTTGGTTGGGGTTCCACAACTGGAGGATTCCGATCACGTCCCCGGTCCGACGAAACGGAGGCATTGCTGGTGAAAGAGTCTTTCCTACTCTGATCCTGTGTCGACAAACTCGCGGTATGACTTTGAACATTCCGAGCCACGGGTTGTCTGCGCGGATCACGATTTTGTGGAGGTTCTCGGCTTAAAGCACTGATGTCTCCGCTGTAATACCCATTGGCAGTCGGCGGGCTACTCTCTGTGGTAGGCGATGATTGTGTCGGAGGAGAGTGGTATCGACCGGGCTCTCGTTGAACAGAATCTGAACGCTGGCCGGACCCCCTCGAAGATTTCGACGAAGGAATGGACGGTTCATTCAATAACCCTGTGTCCGGTAAGTTTGTCCTGACGGCAACCACGGGGGAGTACAGTGACTGGTTGCGACTCAGATTTGATGTGACGTTTCCACCATTGATATTCGGCGGCTGCTGGTGATCAACGGAATGACCCCTGGGACCCATAAAGCGCTGTTGAGGTTCGTTACTGCTCCCAAACGGATTCTTGTGCAAAGGCGCTGGTGGGGAAGATTCGAAATGAGGTTCAGTAGCTCGTCTGACAGGTTGCCGTTGACTGGGCGGCAGGAGTGACTGGGGTTCAGTGGGCTTATGAACGGAAGGCCCATTCTTACCAGCACGATTCCAGTCCTTCCCCTTCTCCAGGCTCGCTCGGTATTGCATCGCGGGAGACATCGCCTCAGTGTACACGGTCCGAATTGAGGTTTCGCTCGTTTGACCGTGAGGTAACGTTTGGTTATCTCGCTGTTCGAATGGCTTCTCTGGCTGCTGCTGATGTTGCTGGAATCCCAGCATTGGATCCATCCCTGAACGATCGACGCCCTTCCCTTTGATATTCCTAGTCCCACTGTTGTATACAGCTGGGGGTTCCTGTTGCGGTTGGTTTCCGGGCGTATAACCTGGGGAGGGCTGTGGCCCGTTCGTCCTCCACAGTTGAGGGTCCTGTCCATTGTCAGCAGCGAATATCCGGGGTTGACCTTGCTTCAAGACGAGTGGCTCTTGTTGGAAGTCGGTACCGGTGTTCATGGATGCGAATATCCGAGGTTGTCCCTGAACGAGACCGCGGTTGATAGATGTCATTGGACCTAGGGAGTGATGAGCTCTAACACGATTCAGTTGGTCAGCTCTCATCCCGGGATCTTGATGCTCATCCGATGAGTCTGCGCTCTGAGGCTGCGAAAGTGTCAGAGTCAGGGACGATGACGTTCAGGGCCATCAACACTGACACGTTGGGGTTTTTCATGATGTTGGATCACAGGGGGGACGTCCAGGCTTGTTATCCGGATCGGAAAACTCTCGTGACGGGGGTCGTGATTCCTTGTGGGAGTCTGGCGGACACCTTGAACACAAGAGGGTTTCTATCTTTGAAACCACTCACTGTGTCCGAGTCTGGAGGGATTGTTCTTACTTCACCAGGGAGGGAGGAAAAAGAGTCGCTGCTATCGGTCGATACCGATGGTATGGGGGGTTCATGCTGGGGGGATTGTTGTCAGTTGAGTATCAAATGATTTAGAGCGCGAGGTCATGATGACAAGGAACGGTTACGGTGGTTCGATAGAATAGGAACGTTGGGGGTGTGCTCACCGAATTCTGAGATGAGAGATTCACAGAACTTGTAGTGGTGGAGGTTGCAGGGGAATTTTCACCAGATACTAAACCAAAAGCTTCCAGGGGAGAGTACTTCCTCCTGGGTTGGGGCCGATCAGGCGGGTTCTGGAAGGCCGACAACGAGGATTGCTGAGGTTCGGGCACAGGCGCTGGTTTTGCCGAGGGTCTCCTCTCTGGAGAACCGGATATCGGTGTACGGGCCAGCTTGTGGGCCGCACCTTCAGACTTGGTTGGGGTGGTAGGAGCTTCTAAAGACACTAGAGTGAATTTTGCATTCCTCAAGGGATCCTCGCGCTTCCCAAATTCCGGAATAGATTGGGGTTTCGGTGACAGACCATTGGCATTATTAGGATTCAAAGGAGGGGTCCTGGGCTCAAACGATTGTACTTGTTCGCGGCGGAAAGCACGCGGATTCGTCCTTTGAGTTATGGTTTGTTCAGGATCAGGAAGCGGTTTATCGTCCTTTCCGCCATCTACGGGCTGCTGCTCATCGAATGGCATCCGACCCCGCTGCACCGGTGGGGTAGTGACACGGGGGTTAACCAATTTAGGTGGACTTCCATCGTGAGGGCGGCTTTGTTTGTGAACGGAATTACGGGGCGCGAGAGGAGCAGGGCCGGAGATAACTGGAGCAGAGGAAGAAGAACCCGTCGGATGTGATGACGCGAACCTAGCGAATAAAGGAGGCGGAGGCGAGGTCGACTTCTGGACCGTCGGGGGTGGAGCGGGCTGTTGAGGCGGGTCAGCCTTCTTCCTGAGGAACTTCATCACTGGTGTTTACACCCTGGACGGTGGCAGAGTTAACGACCACACGTGCCAGATCATAGACGAAACTCACGCATCCCCATTTCATCTTTCCTCAAAACCTCAACATCCATCCGACGCGTCCATCCGAACGTGTGTCCTCATCATGCAGGATGGGAGACCAAAGTCGCTTTTCTCTTCCCTTTCGACGCGTACTCTATCCACTGTTCCTCCATCGTCCCAGTCGTACGAGCCACTCGTCAGGTCCGTCCTAACCCAGCGTACCAAATCCACAATCATACCACTCTCCTTCTTGTTTACATGGGTGTCCCTCGTGGCATGGAGAATGTGGCTAGAACCGAACGGTATCTGGACCGTCTTTTATCTGCTCCAGCCCAACTGGTCAATTGGCGCCTGGGTAGTTGGAGTTTTACCCTTATTAATCCTGCGCAAGTCGTATCTAAAAGGTGCATTCGAGCTCCCTTGCGGTCTATCTCAATTAATCTAGGATGTGTAGTACCTGTAATCCATGCCACCTCACCTTCGACGACGATACAAAACGCCGTGACCCAGCACTCCAAGATCCTCACCACTGCTCTCATTTGTTACACAACCTCTGCTGTTGCCTTTACGTTTTTCCATGTCATTTCGTCCCAACAAACGCCTAACAGCGGGTTTCGTTTCTTCGTGAAATCAAAGTTTGTCCTTCCAGCATCTGGGGTGGTGAACGTGCTAACCTCGTGAAGGAAACACCCATTCTATTTGAATGGTCGCGTGGTCTTCCTGTTCTTTTCCCAGGTAGTTCATGGTGTCTTGTTCCTGTTTAGAAACGTGCTCCTGGGCCGGTCTGTTATCGGCTGGAAGCCCAGCAATCCTGTCAGTCCTACCGTCTCACTGATCCCAGGGTTAAACTAACATCTCGTAGCGACCGGAGTTGGACTTGACCTCCAAGTTACTTGCTCTGGTTGTCACTGTACCCTTATTTGGGGTATTTTGTACCTCCGTTCAAATTGTACTGTTTGTCGTGGGGCGGGTGATGGTCTTACCCATTCTCTTCAGAATCCCAGTCGTTTGCCACCTGCTCAGACCTTTTGCGGCCCATTTCTTAAAGGGCTACACACCAGTCCTGTTCTTCACTCAGTTCCCGACCATCTTGAGGGCAATGTTCTTGGGTATCACAACTCTCGCGTCTTGGGAGGTCTCAGAAACCCTGTTTGACAACTCGGTCTCAGAGGTACATTTTACGCTTCCAACCAAAAGAATTATATTGACGCTACAAACAACAGCCAATCACCGTGGCTTCCTCTACAGCAGAACCCTTTGTTACCCTTATTTCTGGGATTTCTTCTGGGGACCCGTTTTACAAGCATTCCGCATACCTCGAGTTGGCGAACCTTTCGGGGGATCAGTCTGCTGGAGCCGTCGCCGCTAGGACTGCGTTTTTCGCAGATCAGAAGTATAACCCTTGCCTGTGGTCACGCCTTTGCAGGAACGCTTTACTCGACCTTGGGAGGGACTACCAACTTGCGCTTCGTAGAGGCAAGCCAACCCCACCATGTTTGTCGCTCGCCACTATCGAACCACCTCGATTCTCTGACCATTCGTTGTAGCTCCTACCCCGGCCCCACCTCCAGTCTCGACACCGCAACCACCCTCTACTCCACTTTTGAGAAGGCAGATCTTCAAACCGCGGGCTAGCACTCCAGTCAAAAACGTGGTCGATTCATTAGCCTCTGGCGGGGATATATCTCGGGCTGTCGATGAGGCGGTTTCAGAGGTTCCGGATCTCTTTAGGTCCGTCAGTGCGGCAGTGACGAAGCCAGTAGAAAATTCCGTCGCACCTGTTGTACCATCGGTTCCTGGGGTCGGAGGACTCCACATCGCGCTCAAGACAAAAGTTACCGAGGTTGTAAAAAGCAATACCCCGCCTGTCGTTCTCAGTGTCCTTGGCGGGCTGCACACGTGGTGTACGGATGATAGGTTGAAGAGTGTTGTCCAGGGAACTGTTCTCAGGAGGGAGACCGACGGGCTCACCATACAAGGTTCGTTTAAGCTGTCAGAATGCGCTGGGCCGAACGACTGACAATGTATGTTAGTGCTGTCCCATCTCGCTTGCGCTTCCTTAAAGGAAGATAGGTATGGGGTCGTCCAACGAGACCTGCCCAAAATCCTTGAGGCATTCTTGTCTTTCTTGGGAGCTCTAGAGGACTATCGTGCGGAAATTGTCAAGACATGCCCAAGTCACGAGGACATCGCGGCTTTGGCCGGGAAGGAGCAGGAGGACAAGCTGAGAATACTACAAGACATAACCCAAGCCGTCGAACCGCTGGATCAACTACAGGACGGTGCGTGTCTTTCGCTCGGAGTGCCTTCCGTGTGATGCTGAGTTTCAACGTCACTAGCTCTAAAGAATGGAGTTGAAGAGATCGTTGGAACGTTCGGGAGGACGTTGTCGGCTTTCAAGTTCCCTCCGAGGTTAGCCAGGAAGTTGCAGGGATATGTGGACGCGAGGGCGAGTCTGGATTAATGTATTTGTCATACTGTTGGGTAATATGCACATCATCATTCCAAACTATACATGTTCTTCTCCAACTGAGAGAAACATGAGCGCCGTTTTGCGGGAGATGTGGTTTAGAACGACGCCGCACCTCCAACTCGAGTTGTTTCCTCACTCTGTACTCTTCGTCGGCCTTGATGATGATATGAAAGTCATCCAGGTCCTCGACGATGAAGTTGTCTCTCTCATTCATCGTCAACAAGATCTGCTTGACCGCAGAATCACTTGATGTCGATACGCGAACGCAGTGTTCAGTCTCCGAGAAATGATTTGAAGAACGTGTGGAAGGATTCACCAAGTAAGGAGGACACCTGCGCTTGAACGTTTACGATTTTAGCGGAGAGATGGAGGATCGAATTACCGCACCTTTGACTGCTCTCATGACCCAACTTGCGCTTTTACACTCGACGTACAGACAGTATATAACAGTCTGTTCAGCGCAAAGGGGTAGATGGTTCTGTTCAGACTCTCCTCTCCGCGTTTTGTTTCGCCTTACAGCCTAGCCAGGACTCGAATCACCGGGTTCGGTCAGAGAGAGAGAGTGATCGCCGCTTTAGCTGATCCTCTCGGATTTCGATTTGGTTCCATCTCAAACTCTGCCGCCTCCCATTCTCTCCGAAAGAACAAGATGCCTCTCCCTCACAGCGTATATCAGCCAGACCAAACGTGCGTTTCTATCTTCCAAACATTTCCTTTCCTCTCCCTCCCCCCTCTCTCTCCATCTTCGCTAGCTAAACATGTCCCCCATCACATCGAACGCCAACGGAACCAACAGTTCTCCAGCCTTGGATAGGGCGAAGCAGACTCCTTGTGAGGATCCGCGTCCGTTCTCTTGATCGCAACCACAAGGCATTGACCATCGCTTGCCGGATCGGGATATGTAGTACCTGAGCTTATCCCTCCTGTGCTGGTGGTCACCTCAGAAATCGAGGCTTCGAAGCAACAGGCCGCCTGGGCCGCTGTTGACGGACACGTCTTGCCCCACCATACCGTGAGTTCTTCTCCTGGTTTAACCGTTGCCGATGGGTGGCCTCAGGTCTGAAATATAGGTCATCGGGATCGGCTCTGGTGCGTTTGCCTTATCAAATAAGGTACCGAATGGTTGAACGACATGAAATAGGCTCTACTGTTCCATACGTCGTCGAGAGGATCGTTGCTCAAGGCGCCGAGGTTAATAGAAACAGGGTGTTCATCCCAACCGGTATGTCGAAATACCCATCTTCGATAACGCAAGGCCCTTTCTTGACCCGACTGGTCGCACCAGGATTCCAGTCCAAAGAGCTCATTGTTGCCGCCAACCTGCGACTCGGAGATGTCGATCAATACCCGGTCATTGACGTTACTATCGACGGTGCCGATGAGTGGGTCAACCAACTGAGCTCTGCTCTCACGTCCAGAGTCGAACGGTTGACTTCTCTAGGGTTGACAAGGATCTGAATGTCATCAAAGGTGGAGGAGCCTGCCATCTCCGGGAAAAGGTCCTGGCAGAGGCCGCTGACACGTCCGTTTCCCCTACCAACCCTGGGAACCCCGTCGCTCATCAGACCCTCTTACCAACAGATTCATTATCGTGGCCGACTACCGGAAAAACTCGGAATGTCTTGGGACTAACGTGAGCTTCTCGACGTTGGCCTACTAGCATAGATGACAGGCGGTTGATTGTTCGCATGCAGTGGAAGGCTGGGGTTCCCGTAGAGGTGGCGCCGTTCGCCTACGCGAAGGTTCTAAAAAACTTGGTTCTCCTGGGATCCCAGAATCCTACCCTCAGGATGGGTAAAGCGAAAGCTGGACCTGTGGTCAGCGATAACGGAAATTTCATTATCGACGCACCCTTCTCGATCGAAGATCTTAAAGATCCCTTGAGGGTAACTCTTTTGCCTCTTGCACCGCATCCGTACCGGGGTCTCTAACGAGGTTATTGCTTTTCGGTAGATTTTGAAACTGATCAAGATGTTGACCGGGGTCGTTGAGGTGGGTTTATTCTGTCGTATGGCTCAAGCAGCGTATTTCGGTAATGTGGTACGTTTTGCCCTATTCTGTCCGGAACATTCTTCCTGATGATCGTTGTTCCGTAGGACGGAAGCTTGACCATAAGATGGGCCGATGGTCGCCTTGAGCAACTGGCTAAAGGTGTCAAGACGGAGTAAAGCAGTCCAATTGGGAAACGAGGATTGATCTCAGATTATCGTCATGTAGAATCCAATCTGTATCCATCGATATGTAAGTACCACGTACGCAAGCCAACAAACCAACAAACCTCTCTACGCTATACTATTACCACATGATTCTTCGCAATAGCGTACTTTCCTCAACAGAATACCCGACCGGCAGCTATAGAAGTCGCAGAGTGGGCCATGATCACGCTCCCCTCCCCGGTTGCTCCACAAGCCTCCTAGTACAGCTGTCTGATATATCCTGGAAACTTTTGATCCATCAACCGGAACCTTAACTTGCTACTCCACCTCTTCCACCCACCACAATGCCTCACCGGACTTCGCAAACAGTTACGGTGGATGAGGCCCTCAAGATCGCCGAGAACCATCACGGTTCTCCACTCCAGCTTGTCTCCTTATCTCGCCTCGATATTTACGCTTTCCGGTAAACCTCAATCATCTCCCTTGATCATCACATGAACGGTCATGCATCGAACCCCTTGCTTCTCATACAGATCCGTAAAGACGTATGAAGTCCATTGCATATACCGGTCTACTTTTCCTCCCTCGGAAGTATCCTACATCCTCGAGGCTTATTACCCCGGTGGTCCTTGGGTAACATCACCTGACGCCACGAAATCGATCTTATCTCAGATCGCCCAACGATCAGACGTACCCGTTCCCAAAGTCCTCGTATCGGACACGACCAAGACCCTAGTCGACTTTGACTACCTTCTCCTGCCCCACCCATCTCCCGCCGCTCTTCCAACACGCACCCTCAGCGCGACCGAAGAGCGAACGTTTGGTCAGCACCTCAGAAAGATCCACGCGATCGACAACGATTGGTTCGGAGTCCCAGGCGAGCCCTCGGACGTGATCGATTGGGAGGAGGCTTTTACCATCCTGCTCGAGGCTTTGTTGGATAAAACCGAAGAAGACGAGCTGTGGGTCACGGTCAAGATCGAGCACATCCGAGGGGCTTTATCTCGAGCGATCGGCTTCTTCCTCTTCGATGACGTCGAGGTGCCTTCACTCGTCTGGCTGACGGGAGACGAGTCGTCCGCGATGGAAGTTGAGGAACACGGGGAGTCGAAACTGACATTCCTCGGGTTCTCGCACGCGGTGTGGGGGGATCCAAGGATGGAACACGTGTTCATGGACGAGGTCAAGGATGTACAAGAAGGTTATAATGAAAACCTCTTCTTGATCCCACGACAGAGGATCAAGGCAGTATGGTATTCCCTCTTTTTTGCCCTTTTAATAGTGGCGGAGAGCGAGGACGTCCGGAGGGTGGAGAGGGCGAGGTCGAAGGTGGAGGAGTGTGTGGACGAGCTGCAATTGGTGGAGTATTGCTGAGGTGCTGGGGGCTTGGGTATTAATCTGTGGCCATGGTCAGAGGTGTGTCTCCGCCGATGGAACCTTCTCCCAACGCGTTTTCTGTTTCCTTCTCCTCTTCACTATCGTTACTTTCATCCCCGCCGTCCGCAGAAAGTCCGGAAGACTCGCTATCAGATGAGAGCATTTCCTCGCGTGCCATCGTTTGTCGTTGTATCCGAGGATCCCAATTGAGTTCCTCCGGTTCCTCCTGTTCAACCATGACGCGGACCTTCCAATCGTATTTTTCCCGTAGCATAGTAACAGCCTTGATAGCTCTGTCTACTCTTTCGTCGTGCTCCAACTTGATCTGGTCGCATTCTTGAATAACATCTTCGTGTGAGGCTTTCGAAACCCCGGTTACGATCCCTAGTGTTCCACCGGTATGGGTGTGTTCAGACATTCGGCGGACGGTCTCGTTTTCCATCCGAAGGACCTCCGTGGTCTGGAGGTTGCGCAGGAACGGAATGATCCCTGCATCGAATTGAGTGTCTGTCAAGCCAAGGGTGGGGTGTAAAGCGAGAGATTCGAAGATGTTCGCGTTAGATTTTGGAAAGGTTGTCGCGAGGGAGGTCGAGAGATTGTGTGTTTGGGATAGGAGGATGTTGTATCGAGTGAGGATGGTCGGCCATTGAGGCATGGCATTTTGACCTCCACCTTCGAGGATACGACGGAGGTGTTGGGTCGAGTCGATAGTTTGGTTAACTTTGAATCTGAGAGATTCTAACTGGGCGATTGGTATATTCGTCGAGGTCGAGGTCGAGGTAGAATCCATGAGTATGTAAAGCAATAAAAAAACAAATCGAGAACACGCGGGTGATGCACCAAGGCATATCCCACGAGACAGGGTTCCCTGGTCCCTACCTCCTGTTTTTTCATCTGTCGTCTCTCTTCCTGGCGCACGAACGCAGAGACGGAATATATCTACCGGAGCTGTATATTTAGCTTCAGATTAGGGGGAATACCAGGTGTACGACCCTTGATGACAATGGCCCGCAGCAACGGCAACTGGTATAGACAAATCCTCCTTTTCATCCCCCTCCTCTCCTTACCTATCGACGTACTCGGCGGAGTCTTCATGTTACCCCCAGATATCGCCTCACAATATTCCCTCTCTACCTCCACCAGCCTCCCGTTCCCCTCTGCCACGCAGTCGAACAGCGATACCCAGAATACCCTCGTCAATGGGTGGTCCGTAAACCAAGAACGGATTCAACAGGGAACCGGCAACATCGCATTTGTTTCGGACCCTTTCCCCAACTATCACCTACCAAGTTCGAGTTCATTCCCCTCCCCATCTGGTCCCGTGTTGCAGGTCACATACGCCAAGGGAGGCTATGGTTCGTCAGGTAGCGGGACCCAGTTCTATTCCTTATGGAATTCCACCGGCGACGCATTCAGAACGATGCTTTTGACGTACGAAGTTGCGTTCGATTCGACTTTTGACTGGGTCAAAGGAGGAAAGTTGCCTGGTCTTAGAGGTGGTCCGGGTGCGAACACCTGCGACGGTGGATCCGCGTCTGATGGAACCTGTTTCAGTACAAGAATTATGTGGAGGAAGTCAGGGGATGGCGAAGGTACGTACAAACCTAGGTGCTTAGCACAGCTCCTGAACTTGGGTCGCTTTACCATTAGCTTACGCATATATCCTGACTCCGAACAACCTGTGCAGTAACCAAGGCGTACTGTGTAATGAAGACTTCGGAATCAGTCTCGGTCGCGGCGACTTCAGACTCCAACCTGGGCAGTAAGATTTGAATGTTCTTGTTTCATATGATCCGGGTTATCTGATACCTCGCGGTGATCCTTTCTCATGTTGGAGG
>Ga0307512_10004667_pt1 | contig 14850 bp, 13 predicted proteins | sample 14_EM_MG_FD_200267 | JGI IMG/M metagenome (GOLD analysis project Ga0307512, IMG submission 200267) | Populus trichocarpa ectomycorrhiza microbial communities from riparian zone in the Pacific Northwest, United States - 14_EM | ecosystem: Host-associated > Plants > Roots > Unclassified | place... | reverse complement strand
TTGCGACAGTCTTGCCCCGGGTGTCCGCGTGTGGGGGCCTGGCCACGGTAAATGGCCATGCGCTCCGGTGTCGGTCGGCCTAGCGTGGCGGCGTGCCGGTGGAGATCGTGTCGCGTTTCGTGGTGGATGACGTTGAGCTGAGTGGGCTGCATGCGCGGGCCTTTGGGAGCGCTGCCACGCGGGTGACTCCGTGGGCCCGCCGGCTTGAGCGGCATGCGCTGACCTGGGTGGGCGCGTTTCTCGATGGCCGGCTGAGCGGCTTCGTCCAGGTCTGCTGGGACGGTGGCGCGCATGCCTTTTTACTCGACACTGTGGTCGAGCCCGGTCGGCAGCACCGTGGAATCGGCAGTGCCCTGGTCCGTCGCGCTGCGGAAGACGCCGAAGCGGCCGGCTGTGAGTGGCTGCACGTCGACTTCGAAGCTCACTTGACCGACTTCTACCTGACTAGCTGCGGTTTCCAGCCCACCGTGGCGGGACTGTTGCAGCTGACGGCCGGTCAGGGAACCGCCGAAACTGTCGTAGGGGAGGCCTAGGCTCCTTCTCGAAGACATCCTTCAGGAGGCGGTTATGGACAAAGTGGTCCACTTCGAGGTCCCGTTCGACGATGCGCAGCGGGCGCTCACCTTCTATCGCGAGGCGTTCGGCTGGCAGTTGCGGAGCATGCCAGACCTGTCCTACACGTTGGCCACCACGACGCCGACCGGCGACAACGGCCCCACCGAGCCCGGCGGCATCAACGGCGGCCTGCTCAAGAAGCAAGGCCCGATCACCAGCCCGGTGATCACCATCGCCGTCGATGACCTCGACGAGGCGATGGCCCGCATCGAAAAGCTGGGCGGTTCCGTGGCGATCGGCCGCAACAAGGTCGGCGAGATGGGCTTCAGCGCCTACGTGACCGACACGGAGGGCAACCTGATCGGCCTTTGGCAAAACGCCTGAGCAGGATGGAGGAGGTGCCGTCCGCAACTGCCGGTGCCAAGCCGGCGGCATGACGCGTGGGCTTCGGCGGGAGCGCTGAGCGGTGCTCGTGCGAGAGGGCGCTCGATTCAAGCCGAGACAGGCGGCATCGTGGGACTTCGGTTGCCGATGAAGCACTCGATGAGAGCGCCGCCTGGCAATCCTGGTCGCTGGGCCCGCCCCCGGTGTGGCGAATAGTGACCACGATCTGTTGCATTCGGATAAAAGAGATTTGTCGGAATCGAGTGCCACGGTGGCCAGGTGGCAAGGGGCGCGACAGATCTACGGTTTTGGCGGGTGCTGCTCGCCCGGTGACGCGTTGGTGGCTAGCCCTGTGGGATCCGCGGGCTGGGTGGGAGGTGGAACCAGTAGTTCACTGTTGGTCCTTGGGTTGCCAGTCCCGCTCCCATTGACTCGTACAGGTGACGGGCCGCCGTGTTGGTTTCGCCCGTTGTCAGGAACATTTTGGTGGCGCCGAGTTGCGCTCCGGCTTCCATGAATGATCGCAATAGCGCGCGACCGACGCCCTGTTGCCGGGAGCGCTCGGCCACCTCGAGATTGTGCAGGTAGAGCATGCTGGTTCCGTCCGGCCGGGCCAGCAGGTAACCCCAGCACCAGCCCTGGACGTCGTGATCCTCCACAGCGACGAATGCGATCGTCCCCGGCGACTGGGCGAAGGCGGCAGCACCCGCCGACTGGCCGGCGAAGCGCCGGGCCGCCTCCGCGAAGATCTCCACGTCGGCTGACGAGACGCGAAGAATCACTGCGGCATTCTGCCCTATCCGGCGTCACCTGCCTGCCGGCGCACCATCTCGGTGATCCAGATCGGTGCGAACGGAGACGTGCAGTTCGGGGGAGTCGGGTAGTCCTTGAGCACCTCCAGGCGCTCGCCGATGTCGATGGCACGGGCGCGGTGCTCGGCTTGCTCGATGCCGATCTGAGCCAGGCAGTGGTTCATCGCCCACTGCAGCCGATCCGGGGCGCCTTTCATCTCCGCCTCGATGACGTCGAGCAGCCCTGCCAGGTCGAGGCCCTCGGGCTTTTTCGCCACGCGTTCGGTGGTGAGCGCCCAGCCGGCACTCGCGACCACCGGATCCGGATCGGCCGACCAGCTCAGGCGCAGCGCTTCGGAGTGCGGGTTCTTCTTCACCACATAGTTGACGAGCCAGTCGTGCACCTTGGGGGTGCGCGCCCCGCGCAACATGACGTCCAACTCGACACGCTCGAACGCCTTCGGGCGGCAGATCAGGATCGCCAGCAGCCTCGCCGCTGTGTCCTCCGTCGCCCAGAGCCGGCGCGCGAGCTCCTGCTGCGTCTTCAGCCGCTTCGCGAGCGCGCGCAGCTTGCTCAGGTTCACACCGTGATCGTCACCGTGTCTCTCGTTCACCTCGCGCGCCCTGGGGTCCTCGAGCGCGGCCAACTCGGCCAGCACCTCGGCCACCGTCGTCTCGGACACCCCAGCCTCCTGTCCAGTCACCTGTGCGATTCAGCCTACGAGGAAAGCAGGGTCACGTTTGCTTGCCGGCAATCACCTGGCGGAGTTCCTTAAACGGAATTCTGGTCAGGCTGGGTGCATGGGTGACCCAGCGCCTTGGCAGGGCGGGGGTGTGTTGGCAGTTGGCTGGCAGGGCGCTCAGGACGTGAAGCGCAGCGAGCGGCCGCGCCCGGACTCGGCGGGAGCTGCGGCGCGCAACCCCGCACGGACGCACGACATGCAGCATTTGACCTTGAGAGGGCTGGGAGAAAAGGTGTTCGCGTGCCGGGATGCTCCGGTTGGGGGTTGAATTTCCTCTGGGACGCGTGTCGAGAATGGCGCGGCCGCTCCGACCCAGTGCCGAGCGCGCCCCGCCCGGGGAGCGGAGATCGAGGAGATCGACCTTGAAGTACATGCTGATGATGTTCGGTGACGGCGCCACGATGATGCACATCCGGACCCCCGAGTGGATCGCCGAGATGATCGAGTTCATGCAGACCTTCAATGAGGATGTGGCCAAGTCCGGCGAGCTGATCGAGGCGCGCGGGCTCGCCGATCCGGGTAAGGCCAAGACGGTCAGCCTGGTGGACGGGCAGGTCGTGGTCAGTGACGGGCCGTTCGCCGAGGCCAAGGAGTCGCTGGCCGGGTTCTGGGTGCTCAACGTCGCCGATGAGGCGCGGGCGATCGAGCTTGCCTCGCGGGTCGTGGTCTGGGCCGAGCGGGTCGAGTTGCGTGAGGTCCCGGACGGGCCGCCGGCGCAGTGATGCCGCACCGCCGGATCGAGGATCTGCTGCGGGAGCTCGCGCCGCAAGTCCTCGCCGTCCTGGCGCGCCGGTACGGGCAGTTCGACGCCGCCGAGGACGCGGTCCAGGAGGCGCTGCTCGCGGCCGCCCTGCAGTGGCCGGACGAGGGTGTCCCCGGCAATCCGCGTTCCTGGCTGCTCACCGTCGCGGGTCGCCGGCTCGTTGACGAGTTTCGCAGCGAGAGTTCGCGCCGGCGCCGGGAGGCCGACGACGCGCTGCTCGACGTCCCGACCCAGCCGAGCGAGCAGGACGACACCCTCACGCTGCTCTTCCTCTGCTGTCATCCGTCCGTGTCGCCGCCCTCGCAGCTGGCGTTGACCCTGCGGGCGGTCGGCGGCCTGAGCACCCGGGAGATCGCGAGCGCGTTCCTGGTTCCCGAGGCGACGATGGCGCAGCGGATCAGCCGGGCCAAGTCCAAGATCAAGTCGAGTGGGCTGCCGTTCGAGATGCCGCCGCCCGCCGAACGCGCCGAGCGCCTGAACGTCGTACGCCAAGTGCTCTATCTGATCTTCAACGAGGGTTACACCACCAGCGGCGGGGCGGAGCTGCAACGCGCCGACCTGACCGCCGAGGCGATCCGGCTGACCCGGATGCTGCGCCAGGTCATGCCCGGCGACGGCGAGACGGCCGGGCTGCTCGCGTTGATGCTGCTGACCGACGCGCGGCGGCCGGCCCGCTGTGATCCGCAGGGCGCGCTCGTGCCGCTGGACGAGCAGGACCGATCGCTCTGGAACGCGGATTTCGTCGCCGAGGGGGTGGCGCTCGTGTCGGCCACGCTCGGGCGCGGGCCGCTCGGGCCCTACCAGCTGCAGGCCGCGATCGCCGCCCTGCACGACGAGGCCGGCACCGCCGAGCAGACCGACTGGCCGCAGATCCTCGCCCTGTACGAGGTGCTCGAGAAGATCATGCCCGGTCCGGTGGTCCGGCTGAACAAGGCGGTCGCGCTGGCCCGGGCGCGTGGGCCACTGGCCGGGCTGGCCGCGCTCGGCGAGTTGGACGGCGACGAGCGGATGGCCGGCAACCACCGGCTCGAGGCCGTCCGGGCGCATCTGCTCGAGCTGGCCGGCGAGCCGGCCGCCGCGCACACCGCGTATCTGAAGGCCGCCCGGATGACCGCCAGCGTGCCCGAACAGCGCTATCTGACGATGCGCGCGGCCCTTACCGCTTCCGAACATTGATCCGGGCGCCCGCCGGGCATGATGAGGACGTGACTGACGTATCCGCCGGCAAGGGCCTGGTCCTGGTCGTCGAGGACGATCGCAACATCGCCGACCTCGTGCGGCTCTACCTGTCCCGGGACGGGTTCGGCGTGCACGTCGAGCACGACGGCGCCGCCGGGCTGGCCGCCGCGCGCCGGCTGCGCCCGGTCGCCTGCGTGCTGGACATCTCGCTGCCGGGGATGGAGGGCACCGAGATCTGCCGGCGGCTGCGTGAGCAGGGCGACTGGACGCCGGTCATCTTCCTGACCGCCCGCGACGACGAGGTGGACCGGATCCTCGGGCTTGAGCTGGGCGGCGACGACTACGTGACCAAGCCGTTCAGCCCGCGCGAGCTGGTCGCCCGGGTCAAGTCGCTGCTGCGCCGCGCGGCCGGGCCGCCGGAGGGCGACCGGGTCAAGACGCTCGGGCCGGTCTCGCTCGACCCGGGCCGGCGGCTGGTCACCGTCGCCGGCGCCCCGCTGTCGCTCACGCCGACCGAGTTCGAGCTGCTCGGGCACCTGCTGGGCCGGCCCGGCCGGGTGTTCACCCGGGAGGAGCTGCTGGCCAGCGTCTGGGGGTACGCCTCGCACGCCGGCACCCGCACGGTCGACGTGCACGTCGCGCAGGTGCGGGCCAAGCTGGGCGACGCGGCCAATCTGATCCGCACGGTCCGCGGGGTCGGCTACACCGCCGATGCGTGACTTCTTCCGGACGCTGTCGGGGCGGGTCGTCCTGGTCACCGCGGCCACCGCGGTCGTCGCCGTGATCGTGACCGCGCTGGTGGCGCTGCCGATCGCCGTCCGGTCGGCGAACAATGCCGCCCGGGCCGACCTGGTCGAGAAGAGCGCGATCACCGTCGAGTTGCTGCGCACCGAGCGGCCGGCCGCGCGCGAGCGGATCGTCAACCAGTTGCGCCAGGACGACATCTCGGTCTATCTGCTGCGTGGCGGCGTACCGGATCGGCCGGGGTTGCCCGCCCGGGTGGTCCAGCAGGTGATCGACGGTCAGGCGGTGAACACCCGTGGCATCGTCGACGACCGGCCGGTGCTGATCGCGGGCCAGCCGCTGCAGGGCAACAACGCCGGTGTCGTGCTGACCCGGCCCGCACTTACCGGGACCGCCGCGCGCGTGCTGAGCGGCGTGTGGTTCGCGTTGCTGGCCGGGCTGGTCGGCGCGATCCTGGCCGGCGCGTTGCTGGCCCGGTTCATCGCCCGGCCGATCCGGCAGGCGGCGGCCGCGGCGGCCCGGCTCTCGGCGGGGGACCGCTCGGTGCGGCTGGAGGTGCGCCCGCCCGCCGAGAACGCCGAGCTCGCCGAGGCGCTGAACCAGCTGGCCACGGCGCTGCAGACCAGCGAGGGCCGGGAACGCGACTTCCTGCTCTCGGTCTCGCACGAGCTGCGTACGCCGCTGTCGACCATCCGCGGGTACGCCGAGGCGCTGGCCGACGGGGTGGTGGGCGCCGAGGGCGCGCCGAAGGCCGGGGCGACCATGCTGGCCGAGGCCGAACGCCTGGACCGGCTGATCGCCGACCTGCTGGTGCTGTCCCGGCTCGAGGCCGCCGACCTGCCGATCGACCTGGTGCCGGTGGATCTGGCCGAGCTGATCCGCGCGGCGGCGGAGGCGTGGGCGCCCCGCTGTATTCCGGACGGGCCGCGGCTGCTGGTGGAGCTGCCGCCGGCGCCCATCTGGGTGGAGACCGACCCGGGCCGGATCCGGCAGGTGATCGACGGCCTGTGCGAGAACGCGCTGCGGATCGTGCCGCCCGGCGCGCCGCTGGTGCTGGCCGCCCGGGCCGGCGGCGAGGGCGGGATCGTCGAGGTGCGCGACGGCGGGCCCGGTTTCACCGACGCCGACCTGGCCGTGGCCTTCCAGCGCGGCGCGCTGCACCAGCGCTACCGGGGCATCCGCAAGGTCGGCAGCGGTCTCGGCCTGGCCCTGGCCGCCCGCCTGGTGGCCCGGCTGGGCGGCAGCATCGAGGCCGGTCACGCCGCCGAGGGCGGGGCCCGGTTCACGGTCGAAATCCCTTACCCCACCCGAACAATCCGCTGATCCGGCCCGAGCACTGCGGGCGCAACCTGCTCCCATGACACGTACCCGGATCGCGCTGACCCTCACCACCCTCGGCCTCGCCGCCGCCCTCGGCCTGTCGGGCTGCGGCATCGGCGCGGGCAGTTCCACCGCCACGTCCCCGGCCGTGGCCGCGGCGGACGTCTCCGACGAGGCGTACGCCCTGCAGGCCGTCGGCTTCGACACCGGCCTCGCCGCCGACCCGGCGCCCTCGGCCTCCGCGGCCGCGCCCGGCGGCCAGCTCAAGAACCGCTTGGAGCGCCGCGCCGCGATGCGCAAGTACCTGCGCAAGAACACCCTGCACGGCGAGATCACGGTGCAGGGCAAGGACGGCGTCAAGACGATCGTCGTGCAGCGCGGCACCGTCACCGAGGTGACCTCGACCGGCGTCACCGTCAAGTCCACCGACGGCTTCACCGCGACCTGGACCTTCGGCGCGCAGTTGAAGATCGTTCAGAACCGGCAGACCGTCGCGGCGAGCGCGCTGAAGACCGGCTCCGAGATCGGCATCGCGGGCACCAAGGAGGGCTCCACCGACTCCGCCCGGCTGATCGCGATCAAGTAGCGCCTACTGCAAGAACGAGCCCAACGGCGAGAGAAGCAGCCGGCCCAGGGCCGCCGCATTGTTGTCGAGCCGGTCGCGCTCCCGGGCGAGGCCGGCCATGTCATGGCGTACGCCCCAAAGCTTCTGCGAATTGCGCCAGGCGACATTGCGGGTGTAGTCGACCACCTCGCCCTGCCACCGGTCGTCCAGATCGCCGTTCATCGTGTCGATCAGCAGCTGCCACTTGTCCAGATAGCCCCGGCGCAGCCCGGGTATCGCCTCGGCGAAGATGTCGTTGATCTGCAGATAGTCGTGGTGCTGGTCGCCGTCGTCGATCGGGTCGCAGCCCAAGTGGTCGAACGTCGTGACCAGCGCGAACGGCAGGTCGAAGTTGATGTGCGCGTTCACCCCGGCGGCGGCCGACGGCAGCGGCCGGCAATCCGGCCCGCCGATCCGGCCGAACAGCACCTTCCACACCCGGGGACAGCACACACTCGCGTCGCTCCACTGCCGCAGCGCGTCGAAATAGCGGGCCGCGAACTCGACGTCGAGGCGCGACAGGAACGCCGGGTCGGCGAAGCTGCCGGCGTAGAGCCGCTCGAGAACGCTCTCGGTGATGGTCAGGTAAAGCCGGTTGAAGTCGGCCAGCGGGTTGCCGCCGAGCGTCGCCGGCACCCGTTCCAGGACGTCCTGCATCTTGGTGAGCTGGTCGACCACGGCGGGCACGTCGTCGGGATGTCCGGTGAGCAGGTCGGTCATGTCCTGGTACTCGGGTCCCCAGACCGTCTCGGTCATCGGTTCCTCCACGGGCCTTGCGAGATGTGCGGAGGGCCCCCAGCACCGCCCGGCGACCCCAGCCACCGGGCGGTGCTCCCCCGTGGAGACACCCTTGCACCGGCTACTCATCGGGGGATCTGTAGAACTACTTATTTCCCGTCACGCGGCGCGTAGGTAGACCCGGCTGGCCTGCACCCGGGTGCGCACCTGGAGCTTGTCGAAGATGTGCCCCACGTGCACGCCGACCGTGCGTTCGCTGATGAACAGCCGCTGGCCGATCTCCTTGTTCGTCAGCCCCTCGGCCACCGCGGCCAGCACCTCGCGCTCGCGGTCGGTCAGCACGCCCAGCTCGTCGTCCGGCCGGGGCGCCGGAACGGCCCGCGATCCGCTGTCATCCCCCGAGGTCAGCGACACCTTGGCCCGGGCCGCGACGGAGCTGATCTCGGCCGCGAACGGGCGCGCCCCCATCGCCTGCGCGGTGGCCCACGCCTCGCGCAGCGCCGTGGTCGCCGCGGTCCGCTTGGTCTTGCGGGTGAACGACGCCTCGGCCTGCCGGAGCCGCGAATACGCCGCCGGGTAGGGCTGCTTGCGCTTGTCCCAGGCCGCCGCGGCGCGGGCCCAGGGCTCCGGGTCGTGCCGGTCCTCGATCCGGCTGATCTCCGCGGCGCACAGGTCCAGATAGCCGTCGATGGTGGGGCGGACCTGCGGCGCGGCGTCCCCGGCCCGCTTGGCCATCCGATCCACGACCACCCGCAGCCGGCGTACGGCGACCGCGTCGACGCTCTGCCCACCGCGGGTGTGCGCCTCCGCCTCGGCGCGCAGCCCGTGCCAGGCCAGCACGCCGAGCAGCACCAGGTCGTCGGAGCGGGTCTCGGTCAGGCCGCGCTGGACCGCGGCGCGGGCGTCGGCGTGCCGGCCCTGCCACATCGCCAGGCCGGCGCGCAGGGTCAGCATCGGCAGCACGTGCCGGGCGCCACCGCCGGCCAGCACGGTCGCCACCGCGTCCAGATCCCGGGTCGCCGCCTCGATGTCGCCGAAGCCGACCCAGATCCGGCACCGGGCCAGCAGCAACTCGACCGCGTCGGCGCCGGACGGCCGGTTGCGCATCGCCGTCTCGAGGACCTGGTCGGCCTCGCGCCACTGGCCGATCCGGAACAGCCCGTTCGCGGCGATCGCCAGCAGCCGGGTCTGATACGAGCGGCCCACGCCGAGGCCGGCCAGCTTCTCCGCGCCGCGGCGGGCGACCAGCACGCCCTCCTCGATGCTGTTCAGCGGGCCGGTGAGCAACTCGGCCAGGTGCAGATAGGCGCAGCCCATGTCGTCGGGGTGGCCGGTCTGCTCGGCGATCTCGACGGCGTGCCGGATCACCGCGAGCCCGGCGTCGGGATCCTCCCGGAAAGCGGCGCTGAAGCCCAGCGCGGCGCTGGCCCGGACCAGGTCGGCGGTGCTCCCGTCGACCTGCTCGGCCAGCTCCAGGGCCTCCCGGGCGCGGGTGCCGGCGTCCGCGTAGCGGCCCAGGTGCAGCAGCAACTCGGCCAGGTGCGCGGCCGCGCTCGCCTTCTCGCGGGGCGTGCAGCTGGGGGCGGCCAAGGCGCGTTCGTACTCGGTCTCGGCGGTGGCCGACCGGCCCGCCGCCGCCAGATAGCGCGCCCGGCGCAGGTGCAGCTCGCACTCGCCGGGGCCGTCCGGGCGCCCGGCCAGCTCCTCGAGCCGGGCCAGGGCCCGGGCATGCTCGCCGCAGTGATGGGCCGACTCGGCCGCGTGCGCCAGCAGCTCGGTGCGCCCCTCCTCGGTGTCGCCGGTCAGCTCCAGCGCCAGCGACCAGTAGCGGTGCGCCTCGGCGAAGCCGTACAGCCGTTCGGCAGCCTGGGCCGCGGCGATCACCGACGGCAACGCCCGGCCGGGCTCGCCCGCCTGCTGCCAGTGGTGCGCCAGCTTGGCGTGGTCGGCCGGGCCCGGCGCCGCCGCCACGGCCTCGGCGAAGCGCCGGTGCAGCACCATGTGCTCGGCCGGCAGCACCTCGTTGTCCAGCACCTCGGCAACCAGCCGGTGCCGCAGCCGGTAGCCGTCCGGGGCGCTGGCCACGAACCGGTGCGCGACGCTCGCCCGGACCGCCTCGATCAACTCGTCCTCGGGCACCGGCACGACCCGGGCCAGCACGGCGTGCTCGACCGGCTCGACCCCGGCGGCGATCGCGTGCACCACGGCGTGCGCGTGCGGCGGCAGCTCATCCATCCGGGACAGGAAGATCTCCCGCAGCGTGTCGGACAGCTCGACCCGGCCGTCCCGCAGGTCGCGGGCCAGCTCCTCGACCACGAACGGGTTACCCCCGCTGCGCTTGTAGACCCGGTCGGCGTCCTCGCGGGCCACCCGGTCGCCGACGATCGCGGTGACCAGCTCCAGCGTCTGCGCCTTGTCCAGCGGGGAGAGGTCGAGCACCCGCACCGAACGCAGCCGGCGCAGCTCGGCCAGCACCCGGCGCAGCGGGTGGGTGCCCTGCAACGATTCAGCGCGCACCGCGGCCAGCACCGAGAGATTCAGCTCGCCGAGGCCCGCGAGCAGGTAGAGCAGCAGCTGACGGGTGCTGCGGTCGGCCCACTGCAGGTCGTCGAGGACCAGCAGCAACCGGCTGTCGCCGGCCACCGCCCGCAGCTCCCGGGAGACCCGGTCGAGCAGGGCCCCGGCGTCGTCGCCCTCGGCCTGCGGGGTCTCGAACTTGCGCAGCGCCTGCAACACCGGATGCAGCGGGAGGGCGTCGCCGATGTCGAGGCAGGTGCCGGAGAGCACGGCCGTGCCGTCGGCCCGCATCGACTCGGCGGTCTCGCGCAGCAGCCGGCTCTTGCCGACCCCGCTCTCGCCGGTAAGGAACACCGCGGCGGTGCCGGCCGGCCCGACGTCGAGCAGGCCGGAGCGCAGGTCGGCGAGCGTGGCGGCCCGCCCGACCAGTGGCGCCTCGTCCCCTTCGGCCATGTCCGGCAGCCTAATCGGAAAGGAGGTAGCACGTTCTCGTCGGTTCGGCCGGTTCTAGTCACGAAATCGACTCGTGGGGCCGGTGTCACAGATACGTCATTCTGCCGATCCGCGAGTCCCGTCCCTGCTGGCAGCGTTCTTCATGCCAACGCGGCTTGATCTGGGGGAGCGTGGGAGATGAGCATCACAGCGACCGGGGTCCGGTGCCGGCGGCAGCGGGTCACCGTGTTGTTCGTCGATATCGTCGGGTTCACCACGATGGTGGACGAGCTGGACTGCGCCGACGTCCACGCCTTACAGACCGACTACTTCGCGTTGGTGTCCGGGTTGGTACGCGAGTGCGGCGGGGTCGTCGAGAAGTTCGTCGGCGACGCCGTGATGGCGGTCTTCGGCATCCGCACCGGCGTCCGCGAGGGGGCGGCGTCGGCGGTGCGGGCCGGGCTGCTGGTGCAGGAGGCGCTGCGGGGGCGGCGGTTGGCCGGGCGGTTCGAGGTGCGTACCCGGGTCGGGCTGGCCACCGGCGACGTGATCGTGGATCTGGACGCGGCCCGGGACGGCGGGCACGCGATGGTCAGCGGGAGCGTCGTGAGCACGGCCGCGCGGTTGCAAGCCTATGCACCGCACGACACGACGGTGGTCTGCGCGGCCACCCGGGAGCTCACCGGGGACGCCATTGCCTACCAGGACCTGCCGCCGGCAGTCCTGGCCGGCAAGGCGAACCCGGTGGGCCTCTGGCGGGCGCTGCACCCGCGGGGCGTACCGATCCGGGCGTTGCAGGCGGCGATGAACTGACGAGGCGAGTGTCGTGGCTCACGAACCGTAACTTTTGTGGCTAATGCCCGGTTCTTTGCCCCGGCACTCGCGGCTCGGCTCACGAATCCTGTCGTAGCCGCCCGGTAGGCTCGCCGCGTCGCTCGCCACCCACTGCTCGGGAGTACCTGCTCGTGACTGCGCAACCGGACCTCATGTACGGGGCTGATGACCTCACGCACCTCGAGGGACTCGACGCTGTCCGCAAGCGCCCGGGCATGTACATCGGGTCCACCGACAGCCGCGGCGTCGGCCACCTGGTCAACGAGATCCTCGACAACGCCACCGACGAGGGCGTCGGCGGCCACGCCACCAACGTCGCCGTCTGGCTGCACGCCGACGGCTCGGTCCAGGTCGACGACGACGGCCGCGGCATCCCCACCGACATCAACGCCAAGTCCGGCCTCAACGGCGTCGAGCTGGTGCTCACCCGCCTGCACGCCGGCGGCAAGTTCGGCGGCTCGGGCTACAAGACCTCCGGCGGCCTGCACGGCGTCGGCGCCTCGGCGGTCAACGCGCTCTCCCTGCGCTTCGACGTGACCGTCAAACGCGACGGCAAGGTGCACGAGATCTCGTTCCAGCGCGGCGTGCCCGGGGCGTTCGCCGGCCCCGGCCCCAAAGCGCCCTTCACCCCCGAGTCCGGCCTGCGCATCGTCCGCCGGATGAAGCGCGGCGAGGCGGGCGGCACCTCGGTGCGCTACTGGTACGACGCCCGCTACTTCGAGACCGGCGCCCGGCTCGACGTCGAGGCCGTCCGGGCCAAGCTGCGCAGCACGGCGTTCCTGGTCCCCGGCGTGGCCTACACGCTGCGTGACGAGACCCAGGACGAGCCGGTCACCGAGACGTTCCACTATCCGAACGGCCTCACCGACATGGTGGAGTTCCTCACCCCGGCCGGCGACAAGCCCGTCTCCGGCATCCTGATGGTGACCGGCGAGGGCAAATACAAAGAGAACGCGGCCGACGCCAACGGCGTCATGCAGTCGAACGTGGAGCGCATCGCCCAGGTCGAGATCGCGTTCCGCTGGGGCACCGGCTACGAGCGCACGGTCGAGTGCTACACCAACACAATCCGTAACGTGCACGGCGGCACCCACCGCAAGGGCTTCGAGCGCGCCCTGGTCCGTGCCCTGACCGACGCGATCCGCAACGCCCGCGCCCTGCTCAAGCCGAAAGAGGACCCGCCGGTCCTGGACGACCTGCTCGAGGGCATGACCGCCGTGATCCACGTGCGCCTGCCCGAGCCGCAGTTCACCTCGCAGACCAAGGACGAGCTGTCCACGGCCGGCATCACCCGGGTGCTGCAGGGCCTGGTCGAGGCCCACCTCAAGGAATGGGTGGACGGCCGGCGCACCAAGACCGAGGCCCGCACCGTCCTGCAGAAGATCGTCGACGCCGCCCGGGTCCGGCTGACCCAGAAACAACAGAAGGACGCGGCCCGCCGCAAAACCGCCCTCGAGGGCGCGTCGATGCCGCCGAAACTGGTCGACTGCCGCTCCACCGGCATCTCAAGATCAGAAATCTTCATCGTGGAGGGCGACAGCGCCCTCGGCACCGCGCGCATGGCCCGGTCGTCCGAATACCAGGCGCTCCTGCCGATCCGCGGCAAGATCCTCAACGTGCAGAAGGCCAGCCTGCAGCAGGTCCTCGACAACGTCGAATGCTCCGCGATCGTGCAGGTGCTGGGCGCCGGCTCCGGGCGCACGTTCGACATCAGCGCGATGCGGTACGGCCGGATCATGATCATGGCGGACGCCGACGTGGACGGCTCACACATCCGCACCCTGCTGATCACGCTCTTCGCCAAGTACATGCGGCCGGTGATCGAGCAGGGCCGGCTGTTCGCCGCCATGCCGCCGCTGCACAAGGTGGTCACCAAGGGCCGCAACACCGAGACGATCTACACGTACACGCAGCAGGAGATGGAAAGCACCATCGCCCGCCTGGAAAAGTCGGGCAAGCAGGTGCAGAAGCCGGTGCCCCGGTTCAAGGGCCTCGGTGAGATGGACGCCGACGAGCTCTGGGACACGACGATGAATCCGGCGACCCGGGCCGTGCGGCGCATCACGCTGAACGACGTGGAGAAGGCCGAGGCCACGCTCGAGTTGCTCATGGGCGAGCGCGTCGAGCCCCGCAAGAATTGGTTGATCGAGGCTGCCGGCCGGATCGACCAGGACACGATCGACGCCTGAGGGGTCAGTTTTCATGGCACGCCGCAAGAACGAATCGTCGCGGGTGGACCTGTCTGCGTTCGACCAGGCCGGGGCCCGGGTGATCGAAAACCCGATCACCACCGAGGTCGAGGACTCCTATCTGGAGTACGCGTATTCGGTCATCCACTCCCGGGCGCTGCCCGACGCGCGCGACGGCCTCAAGCCGGTGCACCGGCGGATCCTCTGGTCGATGCAGGAGCAGGGCCACCGCCCGGACCGGCCGTACGTGAAGTCGGCCCGCGTGGTCGGCGACGTGATGGGTAAGTACCACCCGCACGGCGACCTCGCCATCTACGACGCGATGGTCCGGCTGGCGCAGAGCTTCTCGCTGAACGCGCCGCTGATCGACGGGCACGGTAACTTCGGGTCACCAGACGACGGCCCGGCCGCCTCGCGCTACACCGAGGCGCGGATGTCGCGTGAGGCGATGTTGCTGGTCGGCGAGCTCGGCGAGGGCACCGTCGACTTCAAGGCAAACTACGACGGCTCCGAGCTCGAGCCGCGGGTGCTGCCCGCCGCCTTCCCCAACCTGCTGGTCAACGGCACGTCCGGGATCGCCGTCGGGATGGCCACCAACATGATCCCGCACAACCTGGGCGAGGTGGTCAACGCCGCCCGGCTGCTGATCACCGAGCCCGAGGCCGACCTGGACGCGTTGATGCGGCTGGTCCCCGGGCCCGACCTGCCCACCGGCGGGCAGTTGCTCGGCCTCGACGAGGTGCGGCGGGCGTACGAGACGGGCCGCGGCGTCGTGCGGATGCGGGCGCGGGCGCAGACCGGCCTGCTCGAGGGCGGCCGAGGGCGGCAGGCGATCACCGTCACCGAGCTGCCCTACGGCATCGGCACGGAGAAGATCATCGAGGCGATCACCGATGAGGTGAAGGGCAAGCTCATCGTCTCCGGCCCGAGGAAGGGCCAGCGGCAGGCGCCCCGGTTGCAGGGCATCGCGGACGTCAAGGACCTCACCGACCGCGAGCACGGCATCCGGCTCGTGATCGAGTGCAAGGTCGGCGTCAACCCGCAGGCGCTGCTGGCC
>Ga0307512_10004666_pt1 | contig 14857 bp, 19 predicted proteins | sample 14_EM_MG_FD_200267 | JGI IMG/M metagenome (GOLD analysis project Ga0307512, IMG submission 200267) | Populus trichocarpa ectomycorrhiza microbial communities from riparian zone in the Pacific Northwest, United States - 14_EM | ecosystem: Host-associated > Plants > Roots > Unclassified | place... | reverse complement strand
GGCAGATCCGCTGCAGGGTTCAACAGGAGTTGACCATGATATGACCGAAGAATACAACACTCGAGGGGTGAGCAACATGGATGAGAATGAGGTTGCGACCAAGAAAAGGGTTACGCGTCACGCGACTTTCTGAGCCACTCGTTCCCTCGCCGTATTGGAGGTAGAGACGCGTATTAAAGCTTCTAGTATGGGTCTGTGGCCTTGCCAAACCGACTTTCGCCTCTAGGTTAAAGATACTGATGGACCTCCTATCTTCCAGACGCGTCAATTACTGGATCCAACCCTGGCGGCCAGACCGCGAGCCTTAATGATTCCCGATATGCATGGGCGAAACTCTTCCCAACGAACTTCCTCTTCGTACCCTGTTCTTTGAACAAACGGCGCGTTTTGTGGAACGAGTGCGGCGATTCATTTTACTGTACTCTTCAAATTTCTCGACATCAACCCGAGGTACATGCAATCTCCCTTACCCCTTACGATATCAGGACCATCTTTCGTCACCGCCCTTCGGGTTTTATGCGGGGCGAGGACGTCACCCAAACAACCGATTCAAGTGGAAAATTCAAGAGAAAGTAAATAGCAGGTCACCAAGGTATTGTGTGAAGGTCAGACAGTAGATCTGCACGCACTCAGTGTTCTCCCTTCCCGACTCTTCTCGAAAGGCAAGTTTGTTCCTCGTTTCAATGGTTGCGAAACTTTGTCGTTCAGACCATTCCCGCAGGTCCCCCCACAGACCCCGTTCCAATGGTTGCGAAACTTTGTCATTCAGACCATTCCCCCATAGATCATGGCATTGAGTCAGTTCAGCTTTCGGCTGACCCGACAGCATTTGTCCGTCGGTTGAACCTCAGTCACGCGATGATGTTCCCAGCTGATGTGGTTTCTCTACCCCATACACCCGCCCAAGACACCCGCCCTCCCATTGCGACGAAAACAGGCAGGGTATTGAATCCGGTGAATACGATGTGGTCCTTTCTTCGGCAATTCTTTAATTTTACTCAATGGCAAGGACAAACCGCACTCATCACACACAGCAGGGACCACCCCACCACCAGTTGATCTTGGATCCCTCTCGGCTACTAACCGGTAGCCAGTGAAGTGATTTCATCCCCGTCCTCACCTTTTTTTTTCAATGCATATGAAGGCTTCAAGGAAGCTGCCGACGCCTGCAGTACATTTTTTCTTTCGGACCTCACTACATTCAATCCGCAATTCGGTTTTTTTCCCTGTTGAATGCTTCATTCTCACCGGTGAGGCCTGTGGGTACACCCAGCCCCACCCAGCCTCACTCAAGCCCAGATCCCTTTCCCCATCGCGGGAGGGCGGTATCGGCCTTCTCATGTTCCTAGTTTTTTAGGGGCCTGGAATCAGACAATGGCTTTCGCACCAAGGAGGGTTTTGGGAGTTTCAAAGATATGGTTGCTTTGATTAATATGGAGACCCTCGGTATCACTCGTATTCCGATCGCGATGTGGCGTTTGGCCAATGGCCCCTCAAGCTGTATCCGGGATGCTTCCAGAACACTGACGGTCTCATACAGTCCGGGGTTAACCCGCTCACACCCACTACCAACATGCTCCTGGTCGCATGAACGGATCTTGACCACACGCGCAGGCAGCTGCGCAATTTGTGGGTCAATTTATTCCAGCGGTCGCAAGTCACGATACTTATTGCTTGATCTGATCGAGAACTTTGGTACCTACAGTTCTTTCATGTCGCGGACATCACCGAGTCGGCGGGATGTGTTCGTGTGGATGCGCCTTCTGTTCTTTGGTTCAAGGGGGTGACTTCCGGAAGTTGAAGAATGCTTCCCCTTCCTACTCGGAGCCGGGTTCCTGGTGTTTGCCCGCTCAATACTAGCCGACTCCTGTTGAGTATAATTCAAACTTGCCGACGGCAGAACTAGAACCGACATCAGTCGCATGTTGGGGCGGGGTAAACGCAGTCACCATCGGACTTGACCACTTCTCCAGGAGCTCTACCAACACGAAGATGGGTAAGCTTGACTGTATAATCCCCAAACACCATGCCGCAGTCATCTGTGATTATAGCCACTTAGGTATCTCCGTGGCGTTGCAGTAAGGTTCACCCACGATACACTTGACGGTGTGATCGTCAGGAAACGATGCGTTAAGTGGGAAGGGATCGTTGTTTCTCCGAGGTTTCGGGGGGAATTGGGTTGATTGCGTCCGAATTCGATTTCACAACGAGACTGAGAGTCCAACCGGTCTCCCAGGATCCCCGCTTCTCGTCTTCCCAGCACCTCCTGCGAGAAATCGTCACCCTCAGCGTATCAGTCATGAAGGTGTGGTCCCCCGCACGACGCAGAGGTAACAGACTCGACGATTGATTCTAAAATTGGGACGACTCAGAAAATGCTCTATTTCTTACACACCTGCCAGGTTATACTCCAGAACAAGGTATTAAAAACAAAGAGGGTGATCGAACCAGGACACCAAAAGCATCCCAAAATCATCACAGGACGTGCACGAGAGTGAGTAAAATTTACCAAAAATTGACTTTCGGAGACCAACTGAAGAGATAGCAATGCGACAGGACGAGAGGGCCGGACAATGAAACAACGATGGTGCTAGCCGAGCTCGTTAGTAAGATGGCCTACGAGACTTGAACTCTTCCGTGACGGCTTGGGATTCGACGTCGAAGTTTTCTCCCTGAGGCTTGGTTGCATCATCATACTCCATGAAGGATTGTTGAGGTCGAGTATCGCCCGGGAATGTGTCCATCTGTAAACGAAAGTGAGTTCCCTCGTGGCGATTCAGGGAGCGCATAGTTACCTGGACGTGGACACTTTCCGTCTTCTTGTGAACAGCAAGAGAACGTGGGCCATTACCGCTCCTGAAGGCAAGGGTAGATCCTTGAGTGGAACTTCGAGACGGTCATTCGTTGGTCCGAACAAACGAGAACCAAACCCACCCAAACGCCTCGGGACCCTCGGAAGAGTAATTGTGCAACCGGCGGACTATCCGGGAAGCTGCAATCTAACCAGGAATGAGATACCGAAGAAATCAATCCGTGGGGAGCCGCACCGTAGACACAATAGCCGCTGGAACGTTGGCGATGATGGACAAGACAGCGTTGAGGTCAAGCATCATGAAGATGGTTGCGAGAAGGTTAGACAAAAACCTGCAGCACTGTCAAAGCCAGTTCTAGTGGGGCAGGGTAGTGTTCCACGTACGCCACCAGGAAGTATATCAAGCCATCCCCAAAGATGAGGGTTATCAGCCTGGAACGACCTCCACTGGGGAATGCCAGTTTCCATGCGGTGAGACAGAGAACAAGGAAGTCGAAAGCCATTCCGTAGATGAAAGAAGCGGCAAGGATCTTGTTGTTCGTATAGATAATCGCGCATCCGCCTGGAGCCCACGCTGCCTTCAACAACACGCCTGAGAAAACCAAATTCAACACACGGGCACCAGCGACTAGCACGACACTCGCCATGCATCAAAAGGGACCAGTGACCAAGGATGAGTACGACCAGTGGGGCAACAATGAACCACCTCTGCGACCACACGGCCATGCTGGGCTACCTTCAGACACGGGGTGGTATCCAGGAAACTGTACTCACGTCCTGAGAGATAAGTTGATACTGGCGATTCCGATGGCCATGTTGCCCATGACCTATCGACACCGGGTCAGCGATTGGCTCCTCATGAGAAATGTGTAGTTACCTGGTTGAAGGTATACAGGGCCTGACAATCGACTTGACTGGCGGAAGATCAGAAAAATGAAGTGCCGCTCCAGCTCCCGCCCACACCTTCGAAGATTGAGGGAGGCAATTCTAATGAGATTAGTTAGAAACCGCTTTGTCAGTGACCAACCCTCGACTTACATCCCGGTCAACGCAAACAGTAGGACGTAACGGCCTGTGAAATAGAATATCTAACGCACGATCAGCAAGTGTATGATCGACTTTGGATTCACACGAAGCGCACCAATGGCCAACGAAACTTCTTCTTTCCGGAGATGAACTGCCAGTCGAAATCGACAGACAAGACGAATTCCCAACTATGGAGAGAGAGCACAGGTCAGGGCGTAGCTAGGACCCATCGACCGAACGAGATTTACATGTAGACTCCGTATAGGACATGCATGAACTTGGTGAATGCGGCTATCTCGAGATTTAATTACGTTGGATCGAGGAAAGTGGGACTGGATACGTACCATAGTCGGTGGCGATCTCTGCAGGGGAGTTCCAGTCAACCATCGTGAGGGAAGAGTAAGTAATAGGGAGAGCGATAAGCGGGGAGAGGAGGGGAGGGGGAGGAGACAACGTTATAGTTGGGGGGAAAGCGAGGAGAGGATAAGAAAAAAATGGGGGGTTTATATGGGAAAAAATATCGGAGATGTTCATGTGGGTGAAGTTGGAAATTGAACGACCGGGACGGTGAAGGGGTGAGTTTACCTCGGAGACAAGAAGTCGAATTCTTCCCTTGGCAGATTTAGGTTGACAGTGGTCGAGACGAGAAACGGAATTCCGAGAACAGACCGCCGTGTAACCTTACGTGTCTCATTCCAGTCCAGGGGATCTGGTTGTCGATAAGCCAAAACGAGAACAGACATCCAACCGCCAGAGATGACAGAAGTCATATGCGTCCGGTTCAACGCCCAATCATCCAGATGTAAATCAGATTTCATTCGTAACCAGCCTTCTATCAACAGTGTCCAGCGAGTTTTATCCGAGAGTTGTGGGGAATCAAAGGGGGGAATGTTACAAACGAGAGCGGTGATACAACGGCTGCGTGGCGTGTTCTTTTCCCGACCTTTACTCAGTCGTGACGGATTTGGCCCTGGTGAAGCGTCAGTATTCGGCACCAACCGCCAGCCTATAAAACAGGCTCACAGGTTCCTGGGGAAGTCCACGTCAAATCCATTCTTCACAGCCAGGTGGTAACTCAGGAGTTGCAAGGGGATGATGTTAAGCAGTCCCTGCAGACAGTCGATGGTCTTTGGAACGCGGATCGTCTTGACGTGCTTCAACAACTCAGAGTTATCGTCGTCGTTGCAAATAACCACCGGAGCTGCCTTTCTCGCAGTGATCTGCGCAAACGCGGATTCGACTTTGGCGAAGAGCGAATCGCGGGTCATAACAATGATGACTGGCATGTTCTCATCAATCAGCGCAAGCGGGCCGTGCTTAAGTTCTCCGGCAAGGATACCTACACGAAACGTGAGCATGATGGTGGCGATGAATCTCGATAGTGATCAAACTTACCCTCCGAGTGGAGGTAGCTGATTTCCTTAATCTTCAGGGCGCCTTCCAAACACGTCGCATGCTGGTAACCGCGACCCATGATAAGCAAACTCCTCTGGTTGCTCAACGACGTGTTGGCGAGCTCTTGTAAAGACTTGTCCAAGTCAAGAACCTTCTTGATCTGAGTAGGGAGTGCCAGAAGTCCTTGGATGATCTGATTGCGTCGAGGAGTCAACGAGATCCGGTCCTCGGAGAGTTGGAGCGCCATCATCAACAACGCGATGTATTGTGAGGTGTAGGCCTGATCCCAGCTGTCAGCGATCCGCGCATTGGAATTGTCAAGTAACAACTAGTGACAACATACCTTGGTCGAAGCAACACCAATTTCGGGGCCGGCGTTGATGTGAATACCGCAGTGTGTTTCACGAGAGATGGTAGAACCGACGGTGTTAACGACACCCACGCAGAGCGCGCCACGTTCCAAACAGTACCTCATCGCCAAGATCGTGTCAGCGGTCTCTCCGCTCTGACTGACGAACACGCAAACGTCATCACGGAAAATCGGTGTCTTCCTATCCAAAAAGTCGGACGCAAGCTCGATGCTGACGGGTATCTCCGTCAACTCCTCGAAGATAGCTCGAGTGGCCAAGCAAGAGTGGTAACTTGTGCCGCATGCTGAGAACACAATCCTACGGCCACGGCGAATGATCGGGAGGTATGCCCTGAGACCACCAAGAGTAATCGCGTTAGTGTCGAAGTTGACACGACCACGCATAGTGTTGACCACGGATTCGGGTTGTTCGTAAATCTCCTTCTGCATAAAGTGGTCGAATTTGCCCTTCATGATCTCCGCGAGCTCGATCTCCAGGGTCTCAATGCTTCGGGTAGCAGCGGCCTGGGAAGGAGTGAGATTGCCATCCTCCACGCGACGGAATCTGTGGATGTGGAGTTCTCCCTCGGAAATATGGGCGATATCGTCGTCTTCCAAATAGAGAACACGCTTAGTGTGCTCGATAATGGCTGAGGCATCGGAAGCGACGAAGAACTCGATCGGCTGAGGCATGCCATCCTCGGACATGAAGGCCCGAGACTGCGAACGAGCGATGCTGTGACTAACGGTTGGAGGAGCAAGGAGACCACCAGCAGTGGAGGGTGCAGGAGATACTGAGACAGAGTCAGTACCTGTTCCAGGGTATTGGTTTGGAGGGACTTACGAGATTCGGCAGCATCCTTTGGGCCGGAAATCTCGACATCGACGAAGTCAACCTTGAGTTTTTTCTCGGTCTTAACTCCGATTAACAATGGTGATCCACGTCGAGCAGTGACGATCTCGTTGGGGAAGTGGGAAGACTTGAAGACGAATGCGAAGGAACCCTCGAGTTCGCGGAGGACGGTCTTGACCAATTCGGTAAAGCTCTTCCTCATTGCTGGCTGAGTGTCGTAGACATATTTGGACAAGATTGCAACTGCCTCGGTATCGGTCTCGCTCTCGAACGCGTATCCGCGTTTCTGGAGGACGGTGCGAAGGGCAACGGAGTTGGTTACGATGCCGTTATGGACGACGATGAACTCGGAATCGGGATCGGAGCGGAGAGGGTGACAGTTGATGGTGGATGGAGGGCCGTGAGTAGCCCAGCGAGTATGAGCGACAGAGACCTGGGACAAGAACGTCTTGGAGGTGTCCATGGTCGAATCGGCGATCTTCTTGCGCAAACCAGCGACCTTTCCGACCTCCTTGAAGTAGTAAACCTCTCCTGGTTTGTCACCATCGATGCCAATGCCCGCCGAGTCGTACCCACGGTATTCTTGACGGGCGAGGCCATTGCAGAGGACCTCACAAACAGTCTTGCGGTCCTGATAAGATAGATCGTCAACATCACCGACCATTCAGATCTATTTGATCTCCATGGAGACTAGAGCAGAACCTACCTTCTCTTGGAGGTAGTTGCAGTACGCGAAGATTCCACACATTTTGGGCTCTGTAGTGCAACAAGGTTGGAGTTAACGTCAGGAATGTTAAAGTTCGGTAGCGATGGCTTGCCTCAGGTGGGGTGGGGGGTATGTGGCTGATGGGGGGGAGATAGAAGAGGATGAATCGATAATGAACCAACACGCTGCAATATATACTGGGCCGGATGTGAACTTCTCGGACAAACAAACAACATATGCAAATATCCCTGGACCCAATCTACAGCCGATACATGGATCGTGCGCGTTCACAAAGTCCACCCCTGCTGCGCTGATGATACCAACTACATCCGAGGCGGATTCGAATTCAATCGCGTATGAAACCCCTTGCTAAAAATCACTCTCGCTGTGCGAGCGATAGTTCCCACTGAAATCCGCAGAGTACAGCTTGGGCGAATGGTCGTGACGGGGAAGTTCACCAGTAGGCGCTGAGTTGAGATCAATTGCCAAGGGGGTGGCGGCGAAAAGTACTAGGGAGACTCAACCCCTCGTGCGTGATACTGAGGGCAGATCTGCAGCTCATGACACGTGCGAATCGCTGCTCGTGGGTTCCGCTGAGATCCTCTGATATCGAGGAGCTCCATTATTAGACTTCCGGGATTGAAAACGCAGGTGAAGGATTCCGGGAGTTTCCAGCTACCCGGTCAGATAGGGGTGTTTAGGAGGTCTGATAAACACGAGAATACATACACGAGAATATATGCACAGGATAATAGCATAATGGAAGCCTGAATGCAAGAACATTGTTCAAGGGTTCTACGGAGAAAAATATCACACCATCCATCTCGTTCCATGCGTATGCACTACGTGCGCCTAATCAGTACGCCTCTTGCCAGGAACGAGGGCCCAAAGGAACAAAAGGAGGCTAATCATCCCAATCAACCTTGGAATAAATTTTAGAACGACAGCAGGGGGCCCGACCGCGATTATCTTACAGAGGGTGTAGAGTCCAGATACCTGAACTGGCCGCGAGCGCGCCAGTAATAAACGGGATCGCCGCAGAGCCGGCTTGACCGAGGCCAGCGATCCATCCAATCGATCCTGAGAACCGGCGGTTAGAAAATAGGGGACCACGGGAAGATGTTGGGAACGGGAATTGACCTGTCAACAACAAACGCGGTAGGGTGCGACCAGCGTGGTTCATCACGATTGGGTAAATTGGGCCGAGCTGGGGGTTCACCAAATCAGTGTCGTGACCCACGGGGTTGACCTTGGACATGGTTTCAAACGTACAAGGACGCCAACAATTGAGACCGTCACGGCGTTCCCAATCAAGGACGGTACCCTCCAAATGACGACTTCGAGCCTACGCTCAAGGGTGAATACCCGAGTAATCTGACTAGACGGATATTTGGGGCACGTACCCCAGCGCCAGCAGGGAGTATAAGAAGATTGCTCGTCGTTCGCCAACCTTGGATCCCGTTAATCAATGATTCAGTTCAGGAAAGCAATCTGACTACCTTGCTGTTCACCCACAACAGCGCAACACGACCAAAAGTCAAGCCTCCGAAGAAACCAGAGGAAATATAACCGGAGGATGGTCCACCACCTCGGACTTGAATGATGTACGTAACGATCCAGCCGCCGATTGTAACTTCCACCCTAGGTAATGTATGTTCGGCTCAATTCTGATGAGCTCTTTGCAGAAAACATACCCGACATAGATTAGAATGAAGAGTGCCATCAAATGCACCGCCCGCAAGCGAAAAATCTGACTATATATGCCGTGTTCGCTGGCCTCTGTCTCTTCTGGGTGTTGTCCTATCTCCAGCAAACACTCTACAATGCAGGTCAACCAAAGGTTCACGCCCCGGACTGAATGGTAAAACCTACCTTCCTGTGTTTTGAAACGGAATATCACCATCGCTAGGACTGCACTGGCGACCGCGAGGCCAAGTGAAGAGAAGTAATGATAAGACCAGTGCCTCATTGTGGAGAACTGTGTCGAGACCAACGGCGCGGAGAACGCTCCAAGACCTTCTGGGGGTTAGCACTATACCAAGTAGGCCATAAGTCTTCACCCTGACCGTATATGGCATGTAGAATGCCCATTCGGACTTCTTTGTGGTTGTCGAGGGAGGCGACATAACCATTGGCTTGCGCATCCTGGAGAAGATTGTGAGATGTAGTAGAGTGTAGCTCCCGCCACAGAATCCGTACCTGAATGGCCATGCCAAAACCATTCAGGATGGGGGCGAGGACGAAGAGGGGGAAGGGAGGGGCGGGTGCCTGGATCCCATAGGCGATCGCTTGGCAGATGGGGCCTTGAATCAAAGGTGAAAAAAAGTCTACTTGGTCATACGACACGACAGACCTATCACCATCAACTGAGATAAACGTACAAGGGTCAGAATTGCGAATTGCAGCCAGACCATGATTGACACTCACTTTGCCGAATCCTACTTTGTATGTGAGAATGACGTTTGCGGCTGCCCCAGCAACGAAACCCTATCGAATGCCCTAAGCTGTTGGTTCTTTTTTTCCACTTCGCATACTTACTACGCAACCGGCGATGAAGATTAGGGAGACGAGCATGTAATTTACCTGCGCCCGATCGGATAAGAATGGAGAGGGTGAATAGGGACCATGGAAGGGCTTACATTGTAGTAGCGCTGGATCGTTGGGATCAGGGGGCCGTTCGTGCCGTCGTTCCAGCCAGCAAGGAATAGAGCGAAGCACAAACAAGCGTATTGAACTTCAAGCCATTTTCCTCTGTTTGATGAGACGGCTTGCGCCCGGTCTCGCCTGGTGGAAGATGCTTCCGAATCGTCCCCTCGCACACCAGCGATACCTTGAATATCTGACTCGGCGTGAGCATGTTTTACCCGACGTAATTCGATAGATGGACGGGGAGAAGGGATGTGATGAACACTTGTGAGTGAGCAGGCTGCGTGTTGTTCGATCCCGCTCGTAAGAGTCATGGTGGGGTGCAAAAAAAGCAGATAGTTGGGAGGTTCATCGGCTTATATCCCCAGCGGGGAGCCCAAACGTAAGTCTTGAAAATGTATTCGCTGACGGATGCTGCCTATGAGAGGCTGCGGGAAAACCTCGGAAAAACCTCATCGGACACGCAGCTGACTAAGGCGCGACAGCGGGTTGAGACGTGTCCTTCAAGAGCCAAAATCTACTTAACCCCCTCCAACTCGTGATCCTTACTCAACAAACGGTTCGCAGACGACATGGCCGCACCAGCCGAGCAGCTACCACCGGGCTGGAATGCAGAGTGGTAAATTCGCCTTGCATATCTCTCAGAGGAACCCGTTTTTCAGATATATCCGTGTCTAGGGACCAAACTCACCAGAGATACCTCTTCATCGGTGCGTTCGTTCCAGATAAAGGCGGCCTTACGGAACCTTACCCCTAATCAGAGACTGCAACGGGTCATACACAATGGGAACCTCCCGAGCTCGGACCACCCGTGCCAATCGATGATTTGTCCTCTGAGACCCAACCGCATCACACGAAACGTCGACAATACGCTGCCGGGCAAACCACAGCTTATTACGGTGGCGCAGATCCTCCTGCTCCAGCTGGATATGTAGCCGGTGGACCTGCCCCGCAACTTTTTACTCCCGGTCTCGCTGGGGAGAACCAGTTACAGCAGCAGCAGCAGCAACCGCAGGGTGGATACTATAGTCAACAACCACAGCAACCTGCGTACACCGACGGAGGTTATGGCCAACAACCTGTATATGGCCAACAGCAACCAATCACCAACCTTGTTGATCAATTCGGCCAACTTAATGTTGCTGGTCAGAAGGGACTCCGCCTTCAAACAACCAACCTACTTACGTCACCTCCTGATCCACGAGAGTTGCAACAGCCACCTCCAGAAATTATCCTGCCCCCGAATGCGACTTTGACCACCTCACCATTCTCCAACGCTGACCCATCATATCAGCGTTCAACCATCAACACCATTCCGACCACCCACGCACTCCTTAACAAATCAAAACTCCCTCTCGCTCTCGTGATTACCCCCTACCGCTCAGTGAAGGACGGTGAAGAGCAGGTTCCACTTGTGGCCGATACCGTCATCGCCCGGTGTCGGAGATGCAGGACATACATCAACCCGTTCGTCCAATTCATTGACAATGGAAACCGTTGGAGGTGTTGCATGTGTTCTATGTCCAACGAGATCCCTCAGTTGTTTGATTGGGACCAACAGAGGAACCAGCCTGGAGATAGGTGGGCTCGTGCTGAGCTGAATTATTCGGCCGTGGAGTTTGTCGCTCCCACTGAGTATATGGTTCGACCTCCTCAACCAGCTGTGTACGTGTTCTTGATCGATGTCAGCAACGCTGCAATTCAGTCTGGTCTGTGAATTCTCTGGTGTTTCTTGCGAGAAATTGATTTCGGTTTCAGGAATGGTTGCAACCGCTACTCGGACACTTTTGGAGAACCTGGATCGCATCCCCAACGAGGATAACAGGACGAAAATATCCATTTTGGCCTTTGACACCTCCTTGTATTTCTTCTCCATTCAGGTTGGTAACCTCCCTCGTCTTTAACTCATCCCCTAATGTGTCCTCCAGCCTGAATCCACCGAGTCGACGATGTTGGTCGTTTCCGATATCGATGATGTATTCCTGCCAAAACCAAATGATTTGTTGGTTAATCTTACTGAATCACGGGCCGCTCTTGAGGTGCTCCTTGGAAAGTTGAATGATATGTTTGCAGAAAACCACGTCATCGGTAGTGCTTTAGGTCCTGCGCTTCAGGCTGGATTTAAACTTATGGTGGGCTCCATTCAATGCCTTACCCGCTTGAATGGACTGAATTTGAACTGGATATAGTCCCCTATTGGCGGTAAAATCGTCGCCTTAACCGCCAGCTTGCCGAGCGTTGGTGCTGGAGCTCTTAAGAGCCGAGAGGACCCCAAAGTCCTTGGAACCGCTAAGGTCAGATCTTGTTATGTAACTCGACCGGAGCAATTCTCACGAGGACAATCAGGAGTCGACCTTGCTCCAAGCGGCGTCTCCGTTCTACAAGACGTTTGCCATCGAATGTTCTAGGGCGCAGGTGTCAGTGGATATGTTCTTGTTTAGTTCTTCATATCAGGATGTCGCAACCCTTGGTGAGGCTTTGCGTGGCTTTCAACATCTGGTCACTTATCGTTGGGTTTAGCGTGTCTCCCCCACTACACTTCCGGTCAGACCTACTTCTACCCAGCGTTCAACGCCTCGCGTTCGGAAGATGCCATAAAGTTCGCTCACGAGTTTGGCGGCGTCTTGGCTATGCCGATCATGTTGGAGGCCGTCATGCGTGTCCGTGCTTCTCGAGGTCTTCGAATGTCTTCTTTCCACGGCAACTTCTTCGTTCGCTCCACCGATCTTTTGGCTATGCCTGCCGTCCCTCAGGATCAGGGATACGTCATTGAGGTTCAGATCGAAGAGACCATCACGGCTCCGTTCGTCGTGTTCCAAACTGCTGTGCTCCACACGACCTGTTACGGCGAGAGACGTATCCGTGTCGTCACCTCTGCCGTCCCGACAACGACCAGCTTGTCGGAGGTCTTTGCTTCCGCTGACCAAGTTGCGTTGGCTACGTACTTCGCCAACAAGGCTGTCGAAAAGTCCCTCACCCACAAGCTGGAAGACAGCCGCGACGCGTTGTACAGCAGGATGGTGGAGATCTTGACAGCTTACAAGAGCAGTATGACGGCCGCAGGTTCTGGAGCAAGCGCGCAGTTGGCGCTCTGTGAGAATATGAAGATGTTGCCGGTGTTGATTCTCGGTTTGGTGAAGAACGTAAGGAGCCTATCTCGATTTCCACGGGCTTCTCTGGCTGAGCTTTTTTTGAATAGGTTGGAATCAGACAGAGCGCCCAAATCCCTCCCGACCTCAGGGCATATGCTCAGGCGTTGTTGACTACCCTCCCCTCCCAGTCCCTCGTTCCGTATCTCTATCCATCCTTCTACTCTCTTCATAATATGCCTCCCGAGGTGCGTTTCCCCCTGAGAGGGTGTTGTGATGGAAGGGTTGATTGATGGTGATCGACAGTGTGGAACCGTTGGGGAGCAAGGTATCATTATGCCCCCACTTCTGCCTCCTACGTCTGAAAGGTTGGAGAGGCACGGATTGTACCTCATCGAAGACGGTCAGACTATGTTCTTGTGGGTTGGACGAGACGCCGTTCCGCAGTTGATCATGGACGTCTTCAACCTTCCAAGTTACGATGTCCTCCGCGGTGGAAAGGTACGAGCTTATTCAACAGGCGGTTTTCCTTGTTACTAATGTGATATTTGGGACAGTCGACTCTTCCACTATTGGATAACCCCTTCTCTGAGCGCCTCAATGCGATCATCCAGAAGACGAGAGAGATGAGGAGGGGCGTATATCATCCCCATCTGTACATCGTCAAAGAGGATGGAGAACCACCGCTGAGGTTATGGGCACTCAGTAATTTGATTCAAGATCGTGCCGATGTCCTTCCGAGTTACCAACAATACATCAACCAGTTAAAGGATAGAGTGGGTCCTCTAACAGATTCAAAAAAAAGATCGACGGATTGATTACCTCCCACAGGTCAATGGGTCTAGTTACTAAGGGTTCCCCATGTATGAGTTAAACAGAAATCGATGACCTCAGGCTGTAAACCCAGCCCTCATGGATACACTGATCAAGGCGACGTGTGGTGAAACTGTTCTTCACGCATCAAGATGGTGCCGTATAGGGCACATAAATTGTCTTGCAAAAGTACAGTAAATTATGAACGGGACACGACGATATAGCAAGAAAAAATGTCGAATGCAGTTGGAGATGTTTAGACCTCCTGGCTAGCTTCCTCTTTCCTGTTCTTGGTCTTGGCGGGGAGGAGCTCAGTGGCAATATGGGGAACGACACCACCCTGGGAGATCACAACGTTTCCTATCACAAACTGTAAGCACAATCGGTCGAGACTGGCTCGGGAGTTACGACATACCGAGCAACTTGTGCAGCTCCTCATCGTTTCTGATAGCCAACTGCAGATGCCTTGGAATGATACGTTGCTTCTTGTTATCACGGGCAGCATTGCCAGCCAACTCGAGGATCTCCGCGGCCAAGTACTCCAAAACGGCAGCGAGGTAGACTACGCGTGTAATCAGGTAAGCCAGTAGGCGTCGATGAATATCCGATTGTCACATACCTGGGGCACCTGCACCGACACGCTGTGCGTAGTTGCCCTTCTTCAAGAGACGATGGATACGGCCAACGGGAAACTGGAGGCCAGCCTTCGAGGATCGGGAGATGGACTTTCCATCAGCACCAGCCTTGCCGCCAGTTGAGGACTTTCCGGCCTTTCCTGTACGCGTAATCCGGTAAGACACGAGTAAACACGCATGGTCCGATGTAAGCATACGGCACCTTTTCCGCTCTGTGCGAACCAAACGACATTGAGCGACGCTACACGTGGCATATGAAGCTTGCACGTACCATAGCTTTATTTGAATGTTTTCTGAGGGGTTACGGCAAGGGAAGATGGTGGTGGTAGGGAAAAGAGAGAGAACGCGTTCAACCCCTTCGTTGTCGCTTGTTTATATGGAAAGGGTGTAAGCAGCACGTGATCGGTCATGCTTCGATCGGTGCTTTCCTCTCGGCCGCTGGCAAGGCATGCTATCCATCCCAGGCACGCGTATTCAACCGCTGGCCCAGCTAAGGATGGACCACCACCACTGCCCATCCTTCAAAAACCCCT
>Ga0307512_10004665_pt1 | contig 14857 bp, 16 predicted proteins | sample 14_EM_MG_FD_200267 | JGI IMG/M metagenome (GOLD analysis project Ga0307512, IMG submission 200267) | Populus trichocarpa ectomycorrhiza microbial communities from riparian zone in the Pacific Northwest, United States - 14_EM | ecosystem: Host-associated > Plants > Roots > Unclassified | place... | reverse complement strand
CGTCGTCCGCGTTTTTTCCCGATCGGTCTCTATCGACCTCGCTTCAACGATGACCGGCCGGGGTCACTCATCCGGGGCATTTAGGCGGAGGAGGTGTGGACTTTCTACATGCAGAATAGGACGGGGGTCATCGTCGACTTTTTTGCAGAGTAAACTGTCCCAAGTGGACGGACGTCTACTTCGACCGTACTGTACCTTTTTTCAACAGAATACAGAATAAGGTTGCGACGATACGCAGCCTACGCGTTCATGTCCGCGCATTGCATGAATGATGGATGAGCTTGCGACGTCATGGACCTATGTTGCTGGGCACACAAGTATGCAAGTGCAGTAAGTTAGTGTAGCTAACTGTACCGGAAATCACGAGACAGCCAGTCGCGATCATTTTCGGTTATTTCATGATGCTGGCTCGGCAGTTGAGCCACAAGTCTCCTTTCCAACGCGCCGTGCGGAGATACTGCGGCAGTAGAGTCAGAGTCGGGCTTGAACTTGACACTTGTCCAAACTATGTGTAAGTAGGTTTAGAACTCGTACCGAAAGTTCGGGATACAGCAGTATACTGTGGTAGACTCTGAAGAAGTGGGACCACCAGAAAAAAAACACGAACATAAGACCGGATCCCCGAAAAACTCGACTTCTGGTGCCTGCTTTTGTACGTACGGGCGTACGGGATGACGCCGATGGCGGGCACCGCTGACTCAGCTCTCATTGCTGCTGGTTGCATGTGATCAACTTGGGTTCACCGTATACCTGATTGTGGCCCCAATCCTCTCCAAGAACCAACCCTCGTTTTTCCGAACATAGCTAGCTCCCCCCTCCCTCATCCGGCGGTTGCCAACTCGTACATATAATTACAGCGACTTCTTTGAACTTCTGCGAACCGCGCAGTTACCATTTCCATAAATGACCGACAATGACCGACAATTAATCACCCATTGGCAGAGCCAGCATCATCATCAGTACCTGACGCCTGAGGGAAAAGAACCATTCATACCGTGCCCTCTATTTCCGCAACTATGAGTGTTTCGTCGTATCGTATCGTAGTGTCGTTTTTCCTTTTCATGTTTCGTGGACGTCCGTACGATTAAGCAAGGCTCGATCCCGACATGTCGCTGTCAGAGAGGTTGCCAACACGTGTAAACGTGTAATTTGCAATTCGAAGACCCCCTTTTCATTTTACACCCATTTGTGTTGCTCGTCCGGTTTTGCGCAGTCGGGTCGGGTCGCTGCCCTGCTGTAATGCCCACTTCTCAAGTTCCCGGTCCCATTACGTCCTTTGTTCCCATTGCCCCCGAGACCCCATCAGCTCCATTGACCGGATCCCTGACGCCTAATCGTTCGCTCATCAAAGAATATCAAATCGCGCCTGTTTTTTTTAAGAACAGCACCCCTCCACGTTACAATGACAATAACGCGGCCACGTCTCACCCACCCATTTACAATAGCCGCATATCCATCCATCCGCATATAATAGATTGGCGCTTTCCAGCACAGCCAGTCAAAACACGCGAGGTTTCTCCCCCATCATCCCCAACCAAACCCCCCACTCTCCTTCCTTCACCCACCTTCTCTCGCGTATTCTTCGGATTATATCTTCATAAGCGATACTACCACAGCAGCTATCGGCTAGGCTAAGCCCACCCAACAACAACAACACCATGTCGAGCAGTCCACCTCCGCCGTACTCGCTGCGGCCTCCACCATACGTCCGCCCCCGTGGTCAGCGGAAACCCCCTCCTCCGACATCGTCCCACCCGTCATCGCGAGAGCTGTTGACGGAGGCGCTGCGGCGCGCACAGCACGCCGTCACCCTCGACTCGAACGAATCCGTGTCGGACGTGCCCGCCGCGATCGCGGCGTACGACGAGGCCATCGGGCTGCTCAAACGCGTCATCGAGCGACGCTCTCAAAGGTCCGGAAATGCGAGCGAGGTCGAGCGCGTCAGAGACATCGTGAGTGGTTTTTCCCCTTCTCTTCCTTCTCCTTCGCGGGACTGACCATCGGCGCTCCTCATTTTCGTTCGAAACTTAAATTTTTTTGTTTCGTGTGTTCTGTATAGCATGATCGATACGTTGAGCGTGCACGCGAGCTCTGCGTCATTCACAGTATACCCATGCCAAGCCACGTCGTTCCTACCCCGCCTCCGACCTTCGCGTCGGCTGAAGATCCCCCATCAAAGATGAAGAAGCCAAAGACGCCATCTCATCCCCCATTACCCGACCAACAACAACAACAACATACCCCTCCAAATATCCCACCGCTCACCCGCACAGCCTTCATACGACGATTAAAGCTCAAACACCAACGGTCCCACACGACCGTCCATAACGACGACGATGACGACGACAATGACGACGGCGACGATGACGACGATAACGACTCGGAGCAGGGGGGACCGCCGAGTCTGTCGTCCCCTTCGTCGACATCTCTGACGATCGAAACGCGATCGCCCATCTCGCCTGTCGATAACGATATCCACGATCTCCCCCAAGACGACGATCGCAGGTGGATATCGTCTGCCGCGTGTGACGAAGAGCTAAAGGAATGGGGACGATACCTAGACGAGGCGGGCGAGAATCGCCGCCGACGGTTGTCGGGTACGACGGCTGCCTCGTCCACCGGCTGGAGCGCTATCGCCGTGTCGTGCGGGGACTGTGTCCACTAGCGCTTGTGTCCATTATCTCTATCTTGTTCCCACCACTCAGAAAACAACTTACCCATCGTTTACTCTTATTTTTATTTTGTTTGTTGTTTTTTTTTTTTGGTTACTTTGCTTGTGGTTACACGTCCTGCTGGTCTCTTGCCGGCGCTGACACAGCCTAACGGGGATGGACGATCTCCACGGACTAAAATCCAGGTTTGGACACTTGGCCCCAAATTAAAATGACTCGTCCGTGGATGACTACACTTGCGCACCTCGTGTTCGTTCCCATGGTTGCCCGGATTAATCCACCGGGTCTCCGTTTCAAACACGACGGCGGTCACTGTATCATCGTGATCAGCTGGGACGTCGCGTCGGTGGCAACAACTGCGCATGTGTACACGTACGGATACAGGACGTCCACAAATGTTGACGTAAGGGGCTTTTAGCATGTGACGGCGCCCCCCGCTTCGTAATGAGTCAATACCGTACAGTACTTACCTCTTATCTCCACCACACTTCTGCAGGGCTGAATCAATAGAAAACGGGATCTCCTCTCCGCTCTACCGAGACACATGACGGGAAGCCTTTTGCTCAATGATAACAGCGAACCATAAGCGTGTTACAGAATAATTCAAAGGGCGCGCACGGGTTCCGGTCATTTGAGGCGCAGGGAGGATACCTTACTGGCTGGGACCCTCCACGTTCTTCAGACTTCAATTCAAGCTTCAAGCTCTAGGGGCTTGAAACGTTTGAATCTAGCAGCGGCGCCATGGAATCCGGCCAGGTTCAAACCAGGAACATCGATTGTACAGTAGGCACATGGATCATGCATGGGGCCGTACACGTAGCCCGCGGGGGTTCCACTTACGCTTGGCATCAAGCACGCACAAAATTCCATGCCTGGATTGTTGTTGAATTCCTTGCTGTAACGACATCGGCCGTCGCCTTGGTCGGTGGTAAAATAAACCTTTATTTTCCAGACTCGGGCACTGAACCCCGACCGAGATACATCGAAAATGCCCACGCATGAATGCGGGTTTCCATTCGACGCCTGCAACGGAAAACCTCAACGTAATAAAGGGAGGGCGCACGACGCACAAAGAGGCGCAAAACCTCGGATATATTTTTTTTCTGAGAAATGGGGGATTCGAATTCGAGTGGTTGTTGGGTTTGTTTCGCACGTCGGGTTTATGTCCCATCTCCGAGGTGACCATGGAGGGATAGGTCTAGATCCGGTGGTAGTAATCGCGGTGGAGTCGCCATCCTCGGTCGGTACTACTGTATTGTATTGCTACTGTATGTCCTTTTTCCCCTCGCGCGACTTCTAGCTGACCGACCGAGTTGAACCGACTCCGGCGGATTAATGCTAAGGCGTGGGACCTGACTACAGTTTTGCTTTAGGTGTAGAGCCGACCCCCAGTCACGAGTTGAGATGACAGGTATGGATGGGGGCAGCGAGAACTTCGGGTTGCTCTGGGAGCGGTGGCGCAGGAAGTAGTGTTGCCGCGGAAATGGCCCTGTTTCTGGGGATCCGAACCGGACCGCAGCAACACTAGCAGGAAGACGGAGGTGGCGACTCATCAGGTGTCGAGAAGGTGCATCATCGAGAACATCCCAGGTGGACCATCGTTACGGCTATCTCCTATACAACGCCTTCCTTTCTTGCAAGCTCGTCGTCGAGAGAATCTCTAGGGGTCATGATCATGGCACGCACTCTATAGGTGTCTCCTCATTGTGACTTGGCCGAACCGGATTGGTGATGGCACGTGGCGCTTCTCCGAGTCACCTCATGAGATCCCTACCGAATGACGAATGACAACGTTCCCAAAGGAGCACGGTGCGGCTCGCACTTTAGTCAGGTCAGACAGGCGTCTTCCTCAGCCCCATTGACATAGCATCATACGAAGGAGAAAACCGGAGACCGGTAGGTAGTGGTGGTGGTGTCAAGTGGTAACGAACAGCGCGCCGGCGTTCAGTTTGGGGAGAAATGATCTCCCCCAGGGGTTCGGTCCGGGATGTTGGGCCGGTCGCTAAACGGCGGGTGACAGTGACTCGGGATCGAGAGGATCGTCGCATTCGCAGGACGGAAAAATGCGAAAGGGCTGGGTGCTTTGTTCTCGAGTTCGAGACTTCGGGTCGGAGATTAGCCGGATGTTCTGAGGAAGGTGCAGTAAGGGCAGACGAGTGGCATTGGGCCTGGACGCGTTTCGCGATGACGAAACACCAGAAGCCGGAAGCGAGGCTCAGCCACAAAGGGGTTTGTCAGTTATACGGTACGACGACCACGGAGGCGAGCAAAATTTTCACTGATGCTACTGTAGGCCCCGGTCAATCTGTACGTCCGTTCAGGGCCAGTAAGTAGCGCTCATCGACGACACGACACCACCCCCAACTCCACGACACGAATCCCACCGCTTCAACCGATTGATTTGCTGCTCCCAGCAGCGGCAATTGCGACGACTCGGACTGCCTTTGATTAGACCGGTTTTTTCGGTTCTCGTCGGTTGGGTCCTTCAGCGCCCTACCCATACTACTGATACTGTACTTTGATTCTCGCTCGTGGGGACGTGGGACTCCTGCGTGAATTCAGTCTGGTCCTCTGATCCGACTGATCGTTTGCTGCTCGCCGTGGTGGGGAGAGGAGGGCCAGGGTTAATTACTGGAAGTGCGTGCGCCAGTGCTCAGAGAGTGGCCCATGACTTTCGTGGTCGGACGAGGTGCTATGTACAAGGCTGATGGGGTGCGGCATTCTACTCATAGTCGGTCGATGATTACCATGTGCCCCTGGTTCGTGCTGCTGATACTTGTGCTACTTGTGCTGGCACTTGGACAAAGGGATCTCTGGTGATGCTCTGCGAGGGCATCTGGCAACTTTTCCTTTACCTAGACTTTTGCGCGCACCGGAACAGACTGCAAGATAAAAGATAAAACAAACAGCTCGGCCGCCTGTACTCATGCGTACCAAGACCTCCATCTACGGCATCGTTTGAAACCAGGTGCATGGGGGCTTCTCATGAAAGTTCGGGATGCATCTTTTGCCACCATCGCCCGAGAATGGAATCACGATATCATACTACTGCCGTGCTCAACCTATCTACCCTTTTTCGTCAGGATTTGGTATTCGATTCAACCCCTATAAAAGTTGACCAAGTTCCGAAGCCTTGAAGCGCAAAGTTCTTCTTTCGTTGATCGATGATCAGTCGATGTCTGAGTCAGTCCCCGGATTGCCCAGTGTGTGCCTCTTCGCCACGTGCGTTATTCCGTGGTACCACTTATCGGTGAAAATCGACAGTTGTCCCATTGCCCCTGTAATATAAAAACTTGTTGGAAGGAACGTGTGCCATTGCCATTGACCTATGCAAGAGAGGAATGCTCGTTCCGCCGGCCGAGGGATGGGGCCTGACGAGCACAGGGACGCCACTCGTCCACCTCCCTAGTCTGGATCCTGATTTTTACGGTTCGACACCATTAGCACCCGTTTATAGCCAAGTCAAGCAGCGATTGGGGGCGCTCAGTTTTAGACGGTCCTCAAAAGGGGTTTACATGCACTCCAATACGACCACCCAAGTCGCCTGGGATGCTATGTTGGACCCGGTTAGGGTGACGGTCTATTTCAACGAAGGGATCGACGTCAGCCCCAGTGACGAGGACGCAGAATCCGGGGACACACAACCAAAAGACGCAAGTCGAGGATGCACAGCTCACGCACCCCCAGTCGTCGTCGAACTGAATCGAGAACAGACATACTGAATAGCGCCAAACCAATCACGGAGTATTGTTTCATCATGTTGCACCTGTAGTGTAATGAAAAGGCTTTGTGTGTACTGTACGAGATCCAACTCCAGTGAATCGGAAATGAGCACCCTTGAACTTTCGGAGGAGCAAAGAGGCATCCGCTTGGGACATATCTCAGTCAGGCAGTAAGTTGAGAGCAAGACAGTATGAGGCTCAGCTGGTCGGTGCGAGATGAGACACGCATACAGTGTGGTTAGAGCGGTCTCTGCGTTGCACCGACTGTGACGAAGAGAGTGCGTCGATTTCGCTTTTATGGCTCGGATCAAAGGATGTATGGGAAAAGTTGTGGCAAGAAGCTACGACGGTGTAGCATCTGCTTCTGTAAGGCGGAGACGAGTTCCCTCGATCGACGACATGGCTAACGGGAGCGATGATCCTGAGACAAGTGAGAGGTCCAATACGTATGTAAAGTGTAGTGGAAATGAACGATACGAACGTTAATTGGGTCACGAACTGCGCTGTTTTCGCCTTACCAATATGAGGGGCTATCGCAGCGTGAAAGCAATGAAAGGGCTCGATGCACAGGTTAGGAGTGTCAAGTTGGTCACCATGAATTTGACAACGCCGCAAGGTCTTGTATCTGACCGAGTCTCATGTCCACTGGCGAAACGGGGCTTATAAGCGAAGAGGTGTGGGTTATGACGTGGTGGGCTTGGCGCTATCACGAGTGGTTACAATCCCATTCACGGCGAGTGAGCACCGAGGAACCAACTATCCAACATATATGCGAGGGGCCTTTTAGATAAATAGGATAAGGTGCATGTGTGAGTGCGTTGACGTCGCGGTTGCTCTCCAAACGCAGGGGTTGTTATGGCGCCCATGTGAATTGGTTCGAATTTGACGACTTTGTCTCCCAGCTCGGCTTAACAAGCGGTCCACTTTACACTTTCCTGAGCGCCAGTCGCCAATATGTCCCCCATTCCTGACGAACTCACCGCGACCGTCATATCTGCTGTCGAATCTCTCTCAGCACTTCAAAAAGCCAAGTTCCTTCTCGAGCGCTCACTCGCATTGCTCGAAGCCGGACAGTGAGTCGAGGAAAAATGAACTATACCGTTGCCGTCCTTTCTGAGTTGAGTTTGGTCTCATGCAGATATGGCAACGTCGTCGAGGACTACCTAGACGTCTATTTGAGAACTCCAGAGCTTCCAAAAGATGATATCACGAGGGCGTTGGTTGCGAGAGGCAGGGCACGGAGGGGTGCGGGGCAGAAGCTCTTGTTGATGGCCTCTCGTGGTCAGTGCCATTCCCGTTTGCCTTGTTCGCGTGGACGACTTCTGTTGACTGCGTCCTCACTGCATCTCAACTTTGCGTACAACAACGCCTCGCAGACTTCCAGACGGCCTCGACATTCGACCCTTCAAACCGAGAACTCGAGTTCTACTGGCGCCGCGAGCCCGCCGTTCGTCCTTCCTTTCCTACCTCCGATCTCACCTTTTATCACCCTCTTCCGTTAGTTCCCCTTGTCAGGTGTCCCCGCGTCCCAACGCGTTCCGCCAGAAATTTGGGACCAGATCGCAAGCTTTATACCGCGGTACTTCCTCCGCACCTGGCTCTCCGTATCCTCCTTCCATCGCGACATCGCCCTCCGTCGCATCTTCCGCACCGTCGACCTATACTTCTGTGAAGACTCGGACAGCTGGAATCGGACGCTCGACATCTTCGACAGGGTCAAGGTGGACCCGCTCTTCTCGCGTAGAATCAAGGCTCTCCGGGTTCATTGGGCATATGACGATGGTGATATGCTTGAAGTCATGTCTCGTGGGTGTCGTATTGCTACCATCGTTAAGACTTCTCATCTTTTAACTCAGGAATATTCAAGACTGCGCTTCCCGAATTCAGGGCGCTCGAGGAGTTCGAGTGGATAGGGTACCCAGAACTTCAAGCAGACATGGTCCAAGTACTCCTCAAAATCCACCCGAACCTTGTCAAACTTGGTCTTATGTACGTCTCGCCCTCTTATCAGGTCACATCATCCGCTCACGCTCCTTCCTCTCTTCTAGTGGGTGGCACTTTGACGCGGTCGGCGTCTCCGAATTCAGCTCACTCACGCGATTCACCCTCCGTGCCGAGGACGACGACGGCATCGCCGATATGTACGAAGTCCGCAGGGTTCTCGACAACAACACAAACACGCTCACTCACCTGACGCTCGGCGCGTATCTCCCACGCGCGCACTCGTGGGACTCGACGTTTGGCTCTCAAACGGTACAGCACCTCACACACCTCGAACTCGTCGACACGCGCATCTCCCACGTTGTCCTCGCGCGCATCGCGCACGCGCATAACCTCGTCTCGCTCACCCTCCACGGAACGCTCGACCAGCCTGCAGCAGCCACCGCTATCTTTGGCGCGGACCACGTCCTCCCGATCACCAGCACGTGCGCGACGCGTTCGCCGACCCACTCGTTCCTTCCCCACCTCGAAGCATTCCGCTTCGCGCTCGTCGGACACGACGACGACCTGGCCCTCTTCATCGCCGTCGTGCAGTTCCTGCGCGCCCGTCCTCGCCTGCGCAGGCTCGATCTGGGTAGCTGCCCGTGGGAGCTTGTGCGCGGACTCATCCCCGAACTCACGGGCCTGCGCGTCCTGCGCGTGCGCATCGCGAACCTCAACGGCCCCTCCGTCGATTCGCTCGTCCGCGAACTTCCGCACGAGATGCAGGCGATTCATCTCGCGTGTTCCGTGTCCGATCGTCCCATGGTGCGTCCTCGCTTTACCTTTTTGACCGGCTTGTTGACGCGGGTCGGGGAAAAACAACATTAGCACGAATATGCGCCCGCGTTTGCACGGTTCGGGTCCCTCGGCATGCTGCATTTGAACGGCGCGTCGATACGGCGTCCGCAACCGTCGCGCATGCACGGAAAAGAGCTACAAGTCCAGACGGACGCGTGGCTCGCGCACGCACGCGACGTCGCGTTCGCCGTGCCCAGCGTCGACTATGTCGGCTGGCACGGCGAGCACTTTGTCGTCGTCCGCCACCATGACCATGACCACCACCGGGCCGCTTCAGTTGATGTATGTGATGGCAACCACGCAGGTGACGCCGTGGGCGGGGCATCGTGCGTGGAACTCAAGGAGCTGCCTGTGCGTCGTCGGTTGGACTGCGGGAAGGGCGTCGACCTTGGGAGCGAGGACGCGATGTGGATAGAGCGTAAGGACGTGCCGATCGACTACGAGAGGTCCGGCCTCGAGTCGTGAGCATCCCGATTAGACGGAGAGAGGGTCTCTGCATCTACAGTATCTACTATCTAGTGTGCCTGCTCCTGCATACAGTGCGTAACTATCACCACCACATTCCACACCAACCCAACTCCTCGGACACCACCTAAACTGTGCGTCGCATATCACGGTCATAGAACCCGTTTAAAGCTGTCCCGTGCCATTGTTTTCGAACCCTGACCCTTTTTTCAACTTAGGGCGGGGCCGGCGTTTTAAAGAGGTTTTTCTTTTTCAGACCATAATACCGTCCCAAGACTCCAACTTGAAGTCCGTATTGCGAGTCTCACATGACATGCTCGGGGTATTTGGCATCCCGACTGGCTTCAAATCTTTCTGCGTCATGATTTTCGGCTCTTGATCCAGACAACTGTCGCAAAACCGGGAAAGGACCTCTTATGATCATTATAATTATTCGTGGAATTGTGGTAATTGTCATTATATTTGAATTATAAGGCTGTTATAACGACGTTTATGATATATTACAAGCATGAAATATAATCATAATCAGATCGACTTGGCTTGGGATTGATATTGACTCGTCGACCCCGCCACGGGCGTGCCAGTTCGTGTTTACAAGTACCTCAAAGAGTTATTTACACAAATTGACAGGCAACCATCTACCACACTACCAGGGGGGACGCTGATGCGGTCATAAGGGATACGAGAGGGAGAAAGGATGTCTTGGTCATGAGTCAATACCCGTCGACGTTCACCGCGTAGCGATCGCTACGTCGCCAGCCTCGAGGGAGCTCAAAAAAATGGCCAGGTATCGCAGTCGATCGCATGAATCGGCTTTGTTTTAACTGTCTACTGTGTGCCTAAATTTCGCCACAGGCACAATGTAAGTTACAAAGATGCTCGGGACCCGAAGCTTGAACTCGGTCATTCTGGGATGTCTCCAAGCTATATCTTTTCTCATCAAATATCTTTTCTTCTATCGCTTTGATTTCTGGAAGAGCAGTGCCAGTACCACAGAATCATCAGCAGTGCCACAAACACACACGTGCGTGCGAAAAAAAAAGAATCTGAAGCAACTCACGCAGAGCGATGTGCGTCGAGTGGAACCGGCACAGTGCAAAGTTCCCTGCGTTATGGGTGAGTTCGTCGTCCCATTCCCTCGATGCAGGAAAAGAGAGAACTCTCACCCATCATACACCACACGCGAGGGATTCCCACATCGCGCCATACACCTTGAATCTCGCCCTCGGGGTCTAACCCCCAGATAGGCTTGAGGCGCGCACCAACTTCTGGTCCAAGTATCTTGCGCATCGGGACTCGCGCATCTCCGAGGCTGTGGGAAAAACGTGAGCGGAACTCAGCGGGCGAAAACGAAAAAAAGGGGAGAGAGAAAGGCACCAGCAAAAAAATTCTAATTTTGGCTTACCCAGTCGCAAAAACCACGGCATCTGCATCGAGCGTGCTCCCATCCTCGAACTCAAGGCCGTTCTGCGTGAAGCGGGCTATCTGGGCGTCATTCTTGAGTTTGATCTTCCCATCGATTATCAACTGGCTCGCGCCAACATCTGTGCTTAGCGTCAGCTGGTGTCCAGTGACATGTCGAAGAAGTGGTGTGTGGAAAATTCGCACCGAAGTAGTATCCGCTAGCCTTGGCCCACACGAGCAAGATGAAACCAGCGCCGTCTATACCTGTGTTGAGACGGAAACCGACTCGACGAAGTCCGTCGAGCGTCTCTCTAGGTGGGTCCTTCAGAAGTGGTGAAGAGTCTGGAAATACTCATACAACGGACTTATCGTCATTTGCAATGTCTACAACAACCCTTTGATGAATAGGTTTCTGGAGGTAGTTTGGGAAGGACGCATTGAGGCGATCTGCGACGTCCGGAGGTGGACCCCCTTCGTAATAGAGGCCTAATCCACAGGTTCTCAATTCGCATGTTCGTCTCGTAGAAGGACAGGAGCGAACCTCCGAAGACACGCTTGATGCCGTGCTTAACGGACATAACATAGGTCGAGCTACGCTGAAATATTGTCACATCTAAAGGGCACTTCTGTCACCAAAGATATATATATAGCAGACGACCAGGAACATACCGACGCCATGGTCATGAAGGTCCTTTGCGATGTCGTGACCTATCGTTTGCACTCAGAAATGAAAGAATAACCAGGGCAGATCGATAGAGACAACACACCAGATGTACAAGCGCCTACTACGACCACCTTCTTCCCCTCGTAATCTTTGGCTCTCGTGTAATTGCTAGAGTGAACGACCGTGCCCTTGAACTCTTCCTAAATAGCGCCGAACGTTGTACGGAATATGATATTGTGTGTAAAATATTAGCACCCACAGCGCCGGGAATTTGTGGGACATTAGGTGTGCCACCTCCAAAGCCTACAGCAAACACGAGGTGATTCACGACCAATGAGCGCGATCCCGCATTCGCGCGCTCAATCTCCACGGTCCACTTCTGCGTTTCGGGGTCCTGGGAAGCCCTCGTGACGGTGGAGGATGTCCACACATCCAATTCAAGAGCATGCGCATAGTTTTCCAGCCAGTCTGCAAGCTGTCACACGTGTGGTCAGATTTCATCCATCAGGTGAGCGGATTTCCCATTACTTTTGGAGCAGGCGAAAAAACTGGCCAGGTTGGCGGGAAGCTAGAAGGTGTAAGGGGTTACCCAGCCCGCTGAGTTGAAGAGGCATCTAGAAGGGCGAATATTGCTCACGGCAGGTACGGCATGTGGTCATACCCTAATGAAAATTAGTCAAGCAACATCCGCGGAAGAACTCATTGACATACAAACTGTATCGTGGAGGCATAGCGCTTCGTACCGTTTTCGCCAATGGTCACCGATGCGCGCTTCGCGCTCGACGACCAGCGTCTTGACTCCAAGGTACTTCAGTCGCGCCGCGAGTTCCAGCCCGGACTGGCCACCACCAACGATGACCACGACCGGCTGTTGGTCAGGCGCTTCGCACTCGCGCTCCCGACGCCGCTGTTCTGGCCACGTTCCGTGCTTCGATTCTTGCTCCCTAAGCGGACCGGTGAGCTCCGGGTAACCATGCAGGCCTTCGAGATTCGTGAAAATGGCGTGTGCCTTCCAATCCCCATTGGGCATCGGGACAAGGCGAAGGATGCCAGATCCAGTTCCCACCGCTGTCGAGAACGTGAAAAATGCTTGGACCCATGCAATATCCGGGTAGGGTCTCTCCAACGTTGCGGACTTTGCATCGAGTTGGAGATTGGAGAGCTTGGTAGTCGGTAGTCGACCAACGAGGAATTTTTTGATGCGATTGCTGCCAAAGAAGGTACGAAAGTCCCAGGTGAAAGCGAGCAAGTCACGCCAGAAAACATCGTCCACGAGTAGGCTCAGAACCCCGTCCACGTTGTCCCCCTGGATGTAGTTGGCGAAAGTTTGAAACCACGTCTGGGCTACAACTGCAGGATCGACTTCGGGGAGGGAAGACAGTCCCAACTTTTCTAGGGTTGGTAGCGCCGCATGCTCAATGTCGGCGGCGGGACCCATGACTACTGTAGTAGAAGGCTAGATGAACGATTGTGTAGAATCACGACGAGTATTGGTGCATGTCCTGTCTGCAATTTATACACTTCGGAAGAGTGCGACGAGTGAGGTCATGTCTGGTATTCTATCAAAAACTGAACGTAATGAAGGGCATCAGTGTAAATTTCCCGCCGAATTCGACATCGAAAAAATATGTTCGCGCGGCATCACGCACCATTAGTGTACCATGAGTGCTCCAGTAGTGGAGTGATCATCTTCGATTCTAGTCCCGTAGGGTCTGTACAAGAGTCTCTGATAGGATTCAGGAGAAAATAGTGAAAAAATGTCGGCTTCCGTTTTGCCGCCAACTGAACTAATCACATGAAGTGTCGCCGGGGTCTGGTTCAGCCCAGGTTTCCCCGAACCCAGAACTGGACTTTGGGTCCAGTCCTCAATATTTCTGCAAGGATGGCCTATGCGTTAGCCTCGAAAACGAGCTCCAGGTGCAAATCAGACCATTTAACTGAAAAATAGTTATAGAAAACTTTGAAAGAAAAGTTTGATTATTTCCAATTAGAGTTTAACTGTTTTTATGTGCCGAAATATTTACTTAAACATTTCTTTCAAAGTTTTCTGAATTATTTAACAATTCATTAAAGTTTTCCATAGATATTTTTCAGTTGAATAGTCTAAATTTGTACGCTTCTCTTTTCCCCCCTTCTGCTCGCCTCTCTGCGCAGCGTACTTGTTCTATCGCACCGGACTCGTATAAATAACCCAACCTGGCCTTGCCAAAAGGCAGGCAACTGTGGCCCACATACACACTCTGTGTTTTTACGTGCTTATCGACTCTCGTTCGGCCAACCAAGGCAACTGCGGCCGACTTTCTCTCCAACTTTCTTCTCGTTTGCGTGCTCTCCGACTCTCGACCGACCAACAGCAACCATGCCAACGCGCCGTCACCTGTCAAGCCATTCGCGAACTCGTGCGTTCCCTTTCACTACTGTCTGACCCTTCCTAGATTGTACCGTGTTGGAACTGATGGTCACGATACTCCATCTCGTGTCCACGTGACTTGGGGACTCTCTCGCGTCGTACCGCGCGTCCCCTTTTCTCCTCAGTTCACATCTGCTTACAGTGACTGAGGGGTAAGCCACCACATATTTCCATGCACACAATGCTAACTGTACTTAGATTGTTAGGTATACCAATATAGTTCACATCTGCTTACAGTGACTGAGGGATTGTTAGGTTCTAATAGGTTATGGGCTTCATTCTTTAAGGCCTCAATGACCCTTGTCCTTGCTGCTATCTTGAACTCACCTTAATCTGTACTGGCCTCTGTGCTTCCATGTCTTTTAACTCTCTGTCTCAGTCAGTCTCCAGACTTTGCGCTTCCAACTCTTCTTACTCTCCAATTCAACCGACAGCCAAGAATGTCGTCTGTCCCCTCCCAACCCAATTCTACTGCCCCAACCAATGGGACCAGTCAGCCAGCTACTGTTGAGACCTACTACTGTTTATTGCAGCAGGGATGTGACGATGATATACTTGAGGTGGAGGTAACTGATGAGGAGACAAAGGTGGGTGATGTAGAGAGTGATGAGTGCAAGGTAAAGCTGAGTTTGTAGGGGCTCAATTGTGGGAGGTAGACAAGAGAACAGTCTGAGGACTGTTCGCTCAATTTCGCAGGTCTTATATACTAATACAGGGTGGTCTGTGCGTACATGTTTAG
>Ga0307512_10004664_pt1 | contig 14858 bp, 12 predicted proteins | sample 14_EM_MG_FD_200267 | JGI IMG/M metagenome (GOLD analysis project Ga0307512, IMG submission 200267) | Populus trichocarpa ectomycorrhiza microbial communities from riparian zone in the Pacific Northwest, United States - 14_EM | ecosystem: Host-associated > Plants > Roots > Unclassified | place... | reverse complement strand
GTTTCCACCTCGTCTCACCTCAGGTCCAACGACCGCCGCTTATCGTCATCAAACTATCAAATCATCTCATTCGTCCCCCATTCGTCGCGTGGCTCTTCCATTCTCGGATTAGCTACTAACCCCTTTTGCTTCTACCTTTCTAGACTCTGATCTGCCTTACGAAACTCACTCGCGGGACTAACAACCTCGCAACACTACCATTCATCCCACCAATCTGGCTCGCAGCAGCCCAGTGACCGCACACTCGTACAATGCCTCGAAAACATCCTCAAAGCATCAGGACGCGTCCCAATCTATCTCATCATTGATGCTCTTGACGAATGTCCCAACACAACCAAACTTCCGCCGCCACGCGAAAAGATGCTGGAACTCATCGAGAAGCTCGTCAAGTTGAATCTTCCGAATTTGCGTCTATGCGTAACCAGTCGTCCTGAGGTTGATATTCGGGTGTCCCTCGAACCTTTGACGACTGAATGTATATCTCTTCATGACCAAAGCGGGCAAAAGAAAGATATCGAAGACTACGTGAGGTCGGTGGTTTACTCAGACAGAAACATGAGGAGATGACAAGACGAGGACAAAAAGTTAGTCGTTGAGACGCTCACAGAGAAAGCTGATGGCATGTAAGGACATAATTTCGTGCTCAGGGATGCTTTCTCACATTCTAACTCAGGTTTCGTTGGGTATTCTGCCAACTGGAAACTTTACGACCCTGTCTTCCACCGAGTGTGCGACCGATTCTCAGTGAATTGCCGGAAACGTTGGATGAGACGTACGAACGGATACTGCAGGAAATTCCAAAGTCGAACCGAGTACATACTCATCGGCTCCTGCAATGCCTCACCGTTGCTGTTCGGCCACTTTGTGTGGAGGAGCTTGCAGAAGTCCTCGCAGTTGACTTGGATGCAACGGGCGGAATTCCGAAGCTGAATGAAGACTTACGGTGGGAAGATCAAGAGCAAGCTGTGCTGTCCGCATGTTCCAGTTTGATCGCCGTTGTCTGGGACGATGGTTCCCGAGTGGTTCAATTCTCACATTTTTCGGTCAAAGAATTCTTGACTTCAGATCGCCTTGCCACCTCGACAATTGACGCCTCCCATTATCATCACATCCTCCCCGAGCCATCGCATACGATCATGGCGCAAGCTTGTCTCAGTGTCCTGCTTCGTTTGGACTCCCACATCAACAAAGACAGGCTGAAAGACTTTCCTCTTGCTCGGTATGCCTCTCAACACTTTGGGGATCATGCCGAGTTTGGGAACGTTTTTGCACACGTACGGAACGGGATTGACAACCTCCTTGACGCAGACAAGCCCACTTTTACTGCATGGTTGTGGGTCCGCATTGGCGATTTCAATGAGGTCCCGAAACGACCAGAAGCATCTCCCCTCTACCACGTTGCCGGATTTGGATTCTATTCCATGGTGGATTACCTCATTTCAAAGCACCCAGAAGATCTTAGCGTCAGGGGCGACTTCGGCATTCCGTTACACGCAGCATTGTATAGTGGTCATGGCGATGTCGCACTGTTACTACTCGGCCACTGTGTAGACGTGGATGTTCGGGGCTTTGATGACCGGACTCCCTTGCACATGGCAGTGGACCGTGGACTCCTCAAGGTGACTCGCATACTTATCGAGCGGGGTGCGAGTATCAATGTGCGAGATTCGAGCGACCGGACCCCGCTCCACCCAACCTTTCCTCATGCATCTGGTACATTCGATGATGCATATTTCGATGTGGTGTGGTATTTACTGGATCACGGTGCGGACGTGGACGCCCAGGCTAACACCTCGCAGTCAACTCCCCTACATCTGGCATCGTACCACGGAGGCTTCAAGGTTGCTCGGCTACTGCTCGACCATGGTGCAGATATCAACACGCGGGACGAGATTGGCCGGACACCATTACATGGGACATTAGTCGGTATGAACGACGGTTTAAACGATTATTATTTTGATACTGTGCGGTTCTTGCTGGAGCATGGCGCGGACGTCCATGCACTGGATACTGACCATGCGACTCCGCTTCATGTGGTGTCAGAGTCTGGCGGTATCAAAGCTGCACAGCTACTGCTGAAGCATGGTGCTGACGTTCACGCACTGGATAACATCCACTCGACCCCGTTGCATTTTGCGTCACGAGGTGGAAACGTCGAGGTTGCACGCCTACTGCTTGAGCATGGTGCGGACGTTCACGTGCTGGATGGCAACCACTCGACCCCGTTGCATTTTGCGTCACGAGGTGGAATCTCCGAGGTTGCACGCCTACTGCTTGAGCATGGTGCGGACGTTCGCGCACTGGATGGCAACCACTCCACCCCGCTGCATTTTGCGTCAGAAAGTGGCAACGCCGAGGCTACGCGTCTACTGCTCGAGCATAATGCGGACGTTCATGCACTGGATAACAATTATTCGACTCCGCTGCATTTTATATCACGAGATGGCGACGCTGGGGCCGCATGCGTCCTGCTCGGGCATGGTGCCGTCGTTGGCGCAAAGGACCACAGAGACTCAACCCCGTTGCATGTTGCATCACGATGTGGCAACGCCAAGGTTGCACGCATACTGCTCGAACATGGCGCAAATATTGATACGCGGAACAAGGAAGATCGAACACCACGACGCCTACTATTGGCTATGTGGAGTGACAACCCTCCGAATGATGATATTGATACCATACGGTTCTTCCTAGAGCGTGGTGCAGATGTTGACGCAGTTGACGACAACCACTCAGCTCTGCTACATGCGGCATCCTTCTACGGAAGCGTCGAGGTTGTACGTCTGCTGCTCGAACGTGGTGCAACTGTCAATGTGCGGAACAGTGCGGGGCAGACTCCTCTGCACCGAGCATTGTTCGAAATCGAAGACAGATTCGTTAATCGTTTCTTTGATGCAATACGGCTCTTACTGGAGCATGGTGCGGACGTTGACGCATTGGATAATGACCACTCGACTCCGCTCCATCTGGCGTCACAATACGGCAGCGTCAGAGGCACACGACTACTGCTCGAGCATGACGCAAATGTCCACCTCCAGAACGACGACGGTCATACCCCCTCCCAAGTTGCGTCGGCGAAGGGTCACGAGGAGATCGCCCGATTGTTGTCGGAGCATTCGCAGGGTGTATAGTTCGTCCATAAAGTACCTAAACAAACCCATCCCATTTTGTCGTCCTTTATAGTCCTATACAGTAACTTCTCATTTGTAACCCTCCTCCACAAAAGGACTAGCCCACAAAGATCTGAGCCCTATCCCCACTGCCAGGGTGTCACAGCAGCAGCAGCGACGCATGCTCGGCGCCGGACAGAACTTCCATTCAAGTAGGAATCTTGACGGAGAAGCTGGGACAAACCATACATCGCCTAAGACGGACAGGCATGGGTGACATCCTTTTGCGAAATTTATCAGCGTCATCCTCGCCTGGAGAATGGGGTATCTTAATCGCACCTTGATCAAGGCGGCGCACTTGCCTCACGAATCCGTAGGCGGCGGTGCTCCTCCTCTGTTTCCGCCTCTGCCCCTTCCTCTGTCTCATCTACCATGTCCGGGACTCGTGGAGGTGGGCGGGATCGCGTCGGTAGACGCTAGGGGGCCCGATGTAGCATCCGTTGGTGGAGCTTGCTGTGACACACGTGATGGGGCCTGCTTGGCCTCGCGCTGGAGGATTGTAGGAGCAGATCAGACACCAGGCTGCGGAGCTGCAGCAGGCCCGCCCCGCGTCCGTGCGTCGTCATCCTTCCTCCTTCCTCCGCCTCATAATTCGGGCTTAAGTGGCCATCCTTCGCGGGCTCCCTTTCCTTCTCCTTCTCGGCGGCGGGCTCCCGCATGTTTCAGCCTTTAGTGTCGCCAGTACCACTGTGGGTCGCCTTGAACTGCCTTGACGCGAGTCCAAGCACGGGCCGCGACCATCTTCCAGAACTGTCAGGGCTTGCAGGCGCAAGAGAAGGCGCAGGTGCAGGCGTAATGGAGGCACCAGAGTCTGAGGGGGGACTCGAAGATGAAGGGGCCGTCGATGTGGCTTGACCTGGTGACGTGGACGGTGGTTTAAGTTGATGCTTACTGCCTCGCCCGGACTTGCCCTTGCTCGGGGAAGATGGCCTGGCCACAGGTGGAGCAGCGGATGCTTTTCCTGTCTTCGGCTGCGTCGTGGAGCCAGCCTGAGTGGACACCGGCTGGGCGGCCACAACGACAGCAGCAGCCCTCTTCGCGGCTCGTTTGCCAAGCGGTGCAGTAGAATCGCCGCTTCGTCTCGCCTCGGAAGCAGCACCGGAGACGCCGGCGGCGGTCTTCTTTTTGGAATCGGCCTTCTTGGATGCTTGAGCGGCGTCCTCGTAGTGAGGATGATTCCAATGGATCGCCTCTTTGTCTCGTTGGGCGGATTTCGGTCATATGTCATCACCCTGGTCGGTCAATGTATTGGTGGGGAGGAGCAATTTGAGAGGACGTCTTAACATGACACGATCCCAATACAAGTTAACTTAGAATGCGCTGCTTCACTTATTGACTTGACACTCGTGACGTGACGTGACTATCACGTGGATGTGACGACACGCGAGTTTTGTGGATTGGATGATTTGTAACTTAACTCAAACAAAAAAGGTTACGCGATATCGTCAAGGTATTCGTAATTTCGTAAACAATTCTGGCAAACGAAGGGTACAGCGGGAATCATGCCTCCGTCGGAGCCCGATAAATATAGGCACGTTGTCGTGCTTCTACAGATACACCAAGGGCTGGAGCTATTCCCGCCAGCAATACCCTTGACGGAAGACAAGACTGAAAGGACAGTGAGCACGGGTTGCCAACAGATACAGTTCAAGTTCGCAAATAAGGACTGGAGGGTTCAATTGTGTAGTAAGGTGAGATCTGGTGAGATCGCACGCTGAGCTTGGAACGAGAACGAACGACTCGGAGCACTCCGGAGCGCCCGCTTGCAAGGTCCGCTGTCCCTCACGCACATCTCTTCCTCTGCGCGCCCATTCCTTTTGCTTCTTTCCCTCACAGCCTACAGCGCCCTGCATCTCCCCTCCTTTCTGCTGCTCCACCGGCCTAAGGTCATGCCGGATCGCCCATGCCATCGCCCGACCATCTTCGACATCGCCCGCTCGCACGGCCTCACTCCCCACTTGCCGACGTCGCGCTACCTAATCAGGCATGCTATCGCCTCCGGTCGTCCTTCACTCGTGCCGAACACTTCTCAGCACGTCCGCTCTCTGTTTACTCCCTTTCGTAGATTTCTTTCTCTTTCTCTTTTACTTATTGCTCTGATCGGTGAATCCAGGTACGATACAAACATCTGACCCGTCTCTTGTTTATGGTCGCATGCACCCTTTTTGTCTCTTCAGTTACCGATCTTAGTCCACTTTCCTTTGTTGTTCGTGCCGTGTTGGTCTTTCGCCAGCATATCACTCCGATTTTATTTTTCCATTTTGGTAGTTCAGACACCGGACACTCGCATCATTGATAGCAGTGTGTACATATATAAATACGGCCTTGGCTTGTAGGCTATGCAACCCAACCTTGCACCTCATCTCTCTTTACTTTTCCGTGTGATTCGCCCCGCGATCCCCTCTTGTCAACTCGAGTCTCGGATGACCAACCGAAGCCATCGTGCCGTACCTCGCCCCAACACCTTCGCGTTGACTAACTTTACCTCCTTCTCTCAGGTCTCCCCTCAGCCTAGCCTCTAGTCCTCGCCCGTCGACTGTCCTCGTTGGTCCTCGCGATTCTTATCATCTTTCCCCTCTCCCTGCCCTTCCTTCCCAAACTCACGGGTGAGACATTCGTTGCACCTTTCAACCGAATCAGCCCATTCACCTTCGCCCACACCGAGGTTTGGGCCCGGGGCTGCCCCAGATTGACCTGGATCACCGAGGTTGGAAGGACCATGAAAAGAACCTGTTGCGGAACTGGAGGGAATGGTGGAAATTGCCCTGCGCAATTTGGGTAGCGGACTGGTAACCGCACGAGTTGCAGGGCTCGGCTTGGTAATAGTCAGTCCTAGACGAGTCTGCTTGAAATCCGGGGAGTTCGGCGATGTGTGGCGTCGGCCTGTGTCCTCGGTGTACGAGAAGTAGGAATTCACATGTGAAACGGATAATGAGGCAGAGCCCAGCATTGAATCTGTGATCACGCCAGCAGGGACGCTTTGGATTGTGGAGTAGGGGGATGGAAAGCCAAAAGAGATCCCATCGTCGTCATTGACAGAGGACAACGGCGCCTGGTTTTCCCTCCCAGGGTCGGGAGCTTTGTCCGCAGAGGTTTCTAGTTGCCAGTACAAGTTAAAATAATTCCAGAAATTTATGAAGAGCCCTCTCACCTCCGAAGTTGTCCTTGCCGCCACTGATGGGGATGGAACCATAATGTCCCCCGGTGACTGTGGCCTCGGAGTCAAAGCTTGATCCATTAACACCGCTACGCTGCTCCTGGAGAAGCCAGGCTGGAGTTACGGGACCTCGTTCCTCAGCAGCTTTGCTTGAACCAAGCTCCTTCGAGTCAGGCGGAACGGCATCTATCTTCTCGAGCAGGAGTCGCAGGCTATCCTCGGTGGGCATCTTGCCACGTAGGTGGTTGACTTCTGCTCGCAGTCCGCGTAGTCTTTCCCAAACTTTATCCGAGGCACAACTCAAAGGTAGCCGCCTGTCCTCAATCATACACCTCTGGACCTCCCACACCTTCTCGAGATCCTTGGTCTCCAAGCCGGACCCGTGGAGTGGTACCGCCATTGTGACTAAACGTCCTAGTCTGTAAAATATCAGTAGCGGTCCATCACGTATGGCTTGATCCATCGTTCCACGGGCTTTGGTTGAGAACTCTGCCCCGACATGGCCCCCGTTGATGTAAGAGCTCCAGAACTCCGCATCCTTTCCATCCCCTACGCCGAGGGTACAGAATAACCTCGCAAGGGCAGAAACGTCCCACTGTGACCTGAAGAATATGGTGCCGTCGCGGTCAACATCGCTGCAAAACTGAGCCAGGAGCGCTCTAAAACATCGAGCCCTGATAATACCGATTTGGAAGCTGGTAGCTCTCCCCATGAATGAGTTTTGTGAACAATGCGAGATGAACAACTCGAAGTGTTGTATTAGCGACCCAAATTCAGGCGCACGCCAGTCTATTTTCGTCGAATTTTCCAGAGACGAGAATGCTACATCGAGCACGGCACAGCAGTTCTCTAAGATGCGTAGCTTGTCGGGGGTGGGAAGATCTGCTCGTTGGGTATTCCAGAGGTTGACTTGTAGACTGGTCCATAAATCATCTTCGCAGACGATGTCTTCCATCAACTTCCGGCGTTCATCTGGGGGAATGCTAGAGATATAATCTGGGAGACAGCAAGCAAAGGCTTTCAAAAGATCGCCATGCAGGGGGTGTTTCCTTCCGAACATGACGTCAGCTCTACCGTGATATTCGGGATGGTTTGAAAAAACCAAGCTGAGTCGCCGTCCTCGTGCAACAGCGTCCAAGACATAGAGGAGCGGAGAGATGCGGAATCCCTGATTCTGTTTCCGGACATACTCCCATATTCGATCATGCACGAAATCGAACCGACGCTGGGTATTGTTGGATACCTCCGTGCGAGCTATTCCAAGTTGCTTCACAAGCATGTCGAGTGTCTTCCAGCAGAAAGAGAGGCTCTCTGGTGGTGCATGTTCTCCTGAGTGAATGGCTTCAGCGAGGATTGTCAGATTGATGAGCGGTCCATCGGACAGAAGTTTCTTCCACATCCTGTTGCCGTCCTCTCCAATCTGACCACTGACATCAAGCTGCTGTGCGGCGCCATGGGTGTCCCTTTGGAAGAAAAGCATATAGAGTGGAACGAGGGACATTGGGTACGGACGATTGGACGCCGAATCTGCGTGGGATCGGGCGATCTGAGCAAGGAGGCCATGGAAAGCAAGCGCTCTAATGCATGATGCACGAAGCGCAACTACGGAGTCTTTCTTTCCACGTTCGTATAGGGTTTGAAGATAACCGATAATAGCCTCAATGTACGTCCGGTGTTGCTTGAGTTCTTCTTTGTCAGACTCGGATTGATTTTGGTGGGACTTGAGACTGCCCCGGAATATGAGCTGGATGGACTCGATGCAGCACGAGACGCGAGCGATTCTCTCTTCTTCAGAAAGTTCTGTCGACGTCGTGCACGTCAATAGATGCTCCTTGATACGCTCTAAAATGCGGATGGCGATTTTATTGTCAAATTGATCCCCTCCGGTGTGATGCGAGGACATGTATCCTGGGAGTCCTTCTAAGAACTTGTCCATATCGCGGTCGCTAAAGTCATCTTCTGTGAAGAGCCATTTCAAGGCATAGCGGTCGAGGTCCGCTGCCTGGCTCTCCGCCTCGCGCAAGATTGAATATGCTCGGTTGAAACGCGTACTCCCGAAATGCGAGGTGTCGCTAGGGTCCCGCCGGCTTCGCAGGTACCGCCGAACAGTGCTGAAACTGTGGCGGAGGAGCATGCCACAGGCACCGAGTGGATGGGTCAGCGGCGTGTTATAGGGGGAGTTGTTGGATATTAGTGGAGAGATGCTAAGGCCCATATACACCACCAGTGACGCAACAAGACAATAGCGCGAGACGTTGCCAAACTCCTCATGGACCGTGTAGAAGTAATCGCTGATTGCCCAAAAGAATAGGAAGACCGAGATATGCAAGAGAACGTAAGTCCCATACATGAACCTCTTCATTTGGAATTGTTGAAGGCCTTGAAAGAGGTAGGTCCGGACACGTCCACACTCATGTGGGGCAGCCCGGGGGTAGGCGTACTCCATGTATTCGTCACACCATTGTCGGATAAGGGCGCATGCCACGGCGCTCATCATGCCCAGGAAGAAGCTGAGGAAGAGGACAACATTGATACGAATGGCGATATGCGAAGGGCGGAAGGACTGATCGGCGGGGTTTGTAGAGGATGGGGATTGGGAAGTGGATGGTTTTGAGAGGTACTGAGACAGCACACCCAAGATCTGCTGGGTGGTGTCAGGCATGAGGATCTTGTATGTTTCAATCAAGAATGCCCCAACGGTAGCGGAGAACAAGGAGCTCTGCGGGGTGATAGTAAGAACTCACAGTTGAAACCGGAAAGGAACAGCGGATATATTCTCTCACCAAGAAAACCATTGACTCTGTCTTACTCCTCAAACTCTCGACGAACTTCTTGTCATTGATCACCGCCTCAGACCCATATAGCTTCCAATACGTGGCGGACGCATCGCCATATTTGGTGACTTATAATTGAGTTGAGTGACAGATGGAAATATTTCCGCAGGTAAGAGCGTACCTTCGAGATCCACTGGCAGTTCATCTGGGCTCCTAGAGTTTGAACTTGCGTGTGGTCGTGTCCTTTCTCTCAGATTCGGGGCTGGGATGTACAGAATGAGACGGGGTAAGGGCAAATAAAACAAACAGAAATATGGTGCTGACCTGCTGTCGATTCGTGAGCGGCCTCTACGTCGGGGGACGGAGCGGATGCTGACATGGACTTGGAGCGGTACGCGCTTGTGAGCGAGGTGGGGGCTACTGTAGCACTGTAGAACTGGTTGTGGCAGTGTGGAAGGAGGAGGACGTCCACGGTTTATAAACCTTGAAGTAGGAAGACCCCCCAAACAGCCGCAATGGATGATGTGCAAAGTTCCCATTCCCAAATCGAAGGACCTTGCGTTGATTGAATGAATAACCGGTCACATTGAAGACACGTTTAGGGCTAATGCCAGGCACAATGGCTCGGAAGGCGTGCCATAACCTGGTCCCTGCAGGCCAATCCCTGGCATTCCCCCTCCCCCTTTCGAACTTCCGAGTCTGCACCAGAGTCTGCATACTTTTCGGAATCCAGGCGACGTAGCTTCTAAACATCCCGAGCCTTCGTAACGGGTGTTATCGCTTCGCAAGAAGGTGGGAAGTCAGAAGAGGATGAGTTTCAGGTTCTGGAAAACTAGACGAGACTTTCTGAAGCTGCGGCGGTTCGGCCCGGGTACGGCCTTTCACAGTGTGGATTTCATAATTTCACAATATAATCAATTGTAAAACCCACGATGTCACACTCCACGTGTGGCGACCAGACCTGCAGTGAGAAGGGTCTTCATCACCTCGCGACGCGCGGCATTGTTGATGGCCTTCTCACGATTTCGTCATTGCTTCTAGCTCAGGGACAACCCAGGGAAAGCGGAACTCACCGAACGATAAGTTACTGCAGCGCAGACTTCTTTTGGGAACCGTAGACCTTGAGGATTATTGATTTGTGAGGCGTGACCATTTCTCGTTGACAATAATCAGCGACGCCGGGACTCGGACAGATGAAAGGCCTTGGAGCTGCTGAGGGTTGTGCAGAGTACCGAGCGTCGCAATCTGAATTTGAAACCGTAAGAGAGGGTACCAGAATGGCCTCGGTCCGCAAAAGTATCAAGGAAACCTCGTGGGATGCAGCCCCCGAGCACGTACAACGACAACTCTGCAGTAGCTGAACTCTAAGGGCTTCTCTCCTAAACGCGCTCCCAAAACACTCGCACCGCCGGTCCTGATCTGTGTCCTCCAATTCTCTGCTGGGCTCGTCATGCTCTTGCAGGCATCCATCACCAACACGCCGCGTCCCCTATCTGCTCGGATAAACCGCAGCCTCTGTCCCTCGCTCTCATCACTGCTCGACCTGTGCTGACGCTATCATGGATAGGCACGCCTCCACGCGGTCTTGCTCATGTGGTGGATTGGTTCTCCACGCCGGTGAGCACATGACTAAACCTTAGTCTTGCACAGCGTCCAGAAGCGCCTCGCGGATAACCCAGTTCCTTTTTGTTATTCCATTTGTGTCCGCCTTAGGGTGCAGAACCGCATGTAGGACTTCTAGACTGGATATGTGAACGGAGATGTGTTACGAGGGTGGATGTCCATTGACTCGGGAAGGCACCCTACGGTATGGTGAGTATTCTACGAACCAGGTACTGTCCCATCGTTGCGCCTCTCATACGGCCTCGGCCGGCGGCCAGAAGCACTACCTATGCAGCCTATCGTACTCCCCTGAGGAAGGCGGGAGGGCTGCGACCATGGGCGCCGCTTATGCCTTGCGAGCTTCCTCTTTATAGGTTGCCGGCCCTTGGAGCTTGTTGCGTCTTGACCTGGAGAAACAACCTAGGCCTTGCGCTTCGGAATCAGACGCGACGAGGTTGAGGGTGTTGTGGGGGTGTCTGTGGGACGGGGGCTAGCCAGTTAAAAGGATGTTAACGTCCTCCTTGTCGCTGTTGCCGTCTTGGATATGCATGGAGGCATGAGTGATGGATTTGTCTTTCCTGTTGTTATGCTGTTCTCACTTTTGACTGTGGTCCTCGTGTCGAAAGAATTGAGGTGCCGTTCAGTCAACAGCGTCTTCAGTTTACTACTGTCAGGGTAGTAGGCCAACACGAGGGAGGAAACGGAGGCTGGCTTGTAGGAGGATGGTGGACGGACCCAACTGGGTTTTTGCGTGATGAGACGGGGCGTAGGAGGAGTTGACGGCTACGAGTGCCGCGTGATACCCATCGGGGTTGAATGGACCCCGATCCGCAGACACCTGTGAGTACCCCATTGATGAGGATTTTGGACCGCTTGGCGCTGGCCCTGGTTTTTGGAGGTGAAATAATGCCGAATAGATGAAAGGCTTAGGCTATTGCCGCAGAGGTTGCGGGGAGACGGCGGAGAGGAGTTGGGGGGGTGACGTTGGGTCCTCCAATCGCTACCAGATTTGGCTCGCGGATAACTGCACCTGGTGTGTGGCGGAGTCACGCAATACCTGGTTAAGGTGATCAAAGCCGGTTGGGGCCGGTTCTGATCCGCAATATCTAAGTAGGCGAGGTCAGCTAATAATGTTGGGATTGGGCGGCCTGGACCCAGCTACTGCTGAGTAAGTGCGAGGTTGAGCTGGCGGATCACCCTGACCCTTCGGAGGGGTTGAGGGATATATCTTGGAGGGGGGTTGACCTTCTTCTGGAGGTCATTTATCACCGTTGTAAGTGACTTGATGGAGTCTAGGGATTGTAACGGGTAACCCTGGGGTATTTCAGGGCTACCCAGACCCAGACCTGGTAAAAACCCATACCCGGTCTCTGGGTATGGGTTTTACTGGGTCTGGGTACGGGTACCCGTCGGGTTGTATTGATATGAGCCGGGTCAGGCAGGTATAGGGTGGGTAAAGCAGGTTTTGCAGACACATGAGGGCAAGACTCCCATCGGAGAGGCACATGGCCATCCTCCTGACCTCCCCGACCCGCAAAGGCAGGGCTCCATCGTTTGGGAGCCAGCATTCATCGTTCCGAAGGCCCGTGTCCATGTGCATAAGGCGTGGAGGCCCATCAGAACTTTGGAGAGATTCCGTTGCCGCGCGGGAAATTGTTGTTGAGTGGTTTACGGCAATGCTTGTACGCACCCCCGATCCATGGCCCAGCCTGGATAGCGTCATCGTTGATCCGGATATCTGTATCGGGTCAGCATCACAGCTCGAGGGGGAGAAAAACATTGACTTACCATCTGTGGGGAGCGAGCTGCATGCTGCCCCATCTGCCCCTCAAAATTCTTCACTTTCACCCTCACCCCCCGTTCTGTCACCACTTGGCACCCCCACATGCAAGAATCTGTTGAGTGGAGAGGGCGCTGCCACCAAGCAGTGTGCCACAGAAGTCCATCATCCCAAACCCCGGAAACCGCCAGACTTGCACATTGAAGTCCTGGAGAAATCAGGGGGAGTGTTGTCAGCATTAGGCAATGCACCAGTGATCCTTGAAGGCCGGTCGTGGACACCGACGTGAAGGAAGTCGAACCCTCATGCGTCAATGCGCATGAACGAGGGGGAGTGTTGCCGGTCGTAGGCGCTGCACCGGCCCTGGCTGAGGGTACCACCAGCGTCGAACCCGCTGACAAGGCTGTGACAGCCGTTGCCGCTAAGCCCGAGGCATTGATCCCCTGGGCGCAATACAAGGCCGGGCGCAGATGCAAAGTCAAGACACCCCCGCGAGAAGGCGAGGGAGAGCTCGATGCGCTGCCACTGCAAGGCAAGCGCATGGTCAAGGCAATGCCGCCGCAAGGCAAGGCTGACCACGAACGCAGCGCAACACCACAAGGCGCGGCCAAACACAAGGTTGAGGGGTTGCCACGAGAAGGAAAGCACAAAGCCAATGAGCCACCACACAAGGCGCTGTCACGAAAGCGCGAGCAACGCCAAACAAGGGCAAATGCAAACCCATTCGGCTGCAAGGAGAGGTGGTGCGAGGAGACGAGGGCGTGTCGAGGTGCTGCCACGAAACCACAAGTGCAACCATGATGCGCTGCCACAAAGGAACCCAAATGAGGGTGCCTTGGCACTTTGGGGTCCGGGAGGGAGGCTGCCTGGAGATGATATCATCGAGTCGAAGAGGGCCCACAAGGCCAGCAAGAGCAACCGCAGGCAACGTCGCCCGCCAGCACGAGAAACCTGGCCGCCCGAAGAACCAGTCAGACAGCGGCACGCCGGCACATTCCACAACAAATCCACCACGCACCTGTTACCCCCACCCATCACCGTTCCATCCTGCTGTCGGAAAGCCCGCTTTTCGTCTCAAGGCCAATTGAGAGGGCGCTGCATTGTCCTGGAAGATGTTGAGGCAACAAAGCATTGCAACGCCGCTGTTTGGTGGCCGTCACATCCGTGTCACGCACCGTCACACCCATCCCTGTGCGGTGCACTCAAGGGTGCACTGGCAGAGAGGGCGATCTGGGTGCCTTCGGTAGCTGGGTTTGAGCCAAGATGAGACTGCTGCCTCTAGTGAGTTCCAGTCTCTACCCTTTAAACCTACCAGTACCCGCCAAACCCTCGAACCGGGTAAGGGTTCTGGTCTGGGTAGAAAATCTCTACCCAGACCCTGCCAGTGACCCGTTTACTACCCAGTCTGAAACCCGGCGGGTTTACCCCACCCGTTACAATGCCTAAATTGGAGTCTCTGATTTCTGTAAGGTTGTCGGATGATTATGATGGTGTATTTTTCTTTTTAGCATGGTTTGTGGTGACTTGTCATGCATATCTTGCAATGTACCCATTCTCTATGAATACTCACTTTCAGGATGGGAGTGAAGTGTGCGAAGTTATAGACTCGACCATAGAGCATCAAAGTGGAGTTGGACAAGCATGGGAATGTCGGTCATGAGTCTGGCCCGTTTTGGTGGCGCCGCACGCGGTCCAAAGAGACAGTTAATTTGAAAATTTCAGGTGATGAAGCTGAAGAAGAGATGGAGGGGGAAGCAGAGGAACCAGAATCACCAGATCCCTCCAGTGCCATGGTTCCCTGCTTAACTGGGATAAACGACTCGGACATGAGGCAAGGTCACGAGTACCTACCACTCTCCCTTATCTCTGTTTCTCTATGTCCCATTTTCTCACTCCCGTCGAGCGAAAGGCGAGGAACTAGTAGCCAATACTACTATGGCAGACATTGTCGCTTCAGGTCTTAAAGTCACAGGTTGAATACCTCTCCCTATGTCCCATCTTCATGTAGAAAAGAACACGTCTAAAGAGGTTGAAGTTCGAGCACGCGTCGAGCCTCAGTGTGTGTGTGTGTGAACACCGGAACTGGTCGACTACAAGTATATAAGCAACTGTGGGGCTCTGTGGGGCTTGGAGTACCAAATATTCACAGTACTATGGAAAGCATATCTCTATCGATTCCTTTGCACACGCTATTTGCTACACTTCAAGTTCTCACTCTCTGTGAGGCTATCAGCGGAGACTACTGACGATACTTTATATAGTGCACTATAAACTCAAAAGCTACTGAAATTCAGTAGTTTCACATACTGAATGGTGTGGAAACACCTTAATTTCAGTAGTTAGTATGTAAAAAAGTCGGAGTAGAACATGATCAA
>Ga0307512_10004661_pt1 | contig 14863 bp, 23 predicted proteins | sample 14_EM_MG_FD_200267 | JGI IMG/M metagenome (GOLD analysis project Ga0307512, IMG submission 200267) | Populus trichocarpa ectomycorrhiza microbial communities from riparian zone in the Pacific Northwest, United States - 14_EM | ecosystem: Host-associated > Plants > Roots > Unclassified | place... | reverse complement strand
AGCGGAATTGTGGTGGAAGGGAGGCAATGTCCGCGGAACAACTGGCCGTGCGGAAGAGTTGCAACTGCTGGTCAACCGGGAGGCACGGGCGACAACGGGAGCCTTCCGGACGACCAACCTAGGAGCGCTATCGATAGAGTCCGGACTCAGACCAGCAACCAATCAGCTGGAAAATCGCCAGCGCCGATTCGGACTGCGGCTGCTAGGCCTACCGCAGGGAGAGAAAGCCAGAGAGATGGGCAGCTCCAACACTCCTCTGCCAGGGCAAGAGACTATCCTCCTCTCCGGCCTACACCTAGACAGAAACAGAACAGACAGTGCTGCTAGAGGAACCAGAGTCCTTCAATACAGAACTAATCCAGGAAGAACGGGAGGAGACGAAGAAGTAGGCGGAAAAGGAGAGACCGGGACTCATCATGTTCACGGCTGGGTCACGGCTGGGGAATGAGGCTGCCGGATACGCGGTGGCTTGGAAAAGCGGCCAAACCTGGGAAGGGATCAAGACCCACATGGGTTTCAACCAGGAGGCTTACGAAGCAGAGTGCGCCGCGCTGGCACGTGCACTGAAAACGGCAGCGGAAATCGCCCCAACCCCGAACCACGTCACAATATTCACCAATGCCCAAGCGGCAATCTGGAGGATGTCAACGGAAGAACCGGGACCGGGACAGAAACACGCAGTGGAAGCGAGACAGCACATCGCTACACTTCGAAGAGCAGCACCGGACATCACCATTGAAATCAGATGGTGCCTGGCGCACGAAGGCGTGGAGGGCAACGAAAAGGCCGACAAATGGGCCAAGCTTGCAGCCGATGAGCTGGACACTCAAGGTGTGGAAGGCTGGACCTACTCAGACCGGCCGGAGGAGACACCACTCCCCAAATCCCTTGCCAACATCAGAAGGGAGATCTCGGAGAAGAAGTGGATGGAGTCTCGACAGTGGGCTGGAGGCCGGACCTCCAAAAACAAGTACAAGATGCCGAAAAGCCAGAGGCCGGACGGCACGCTTGCTGGGAGCACCAAGAGGCTTGCCTCAAGGTTCTACCCGCTGAAGACAGGGCACTGCCTCACTGGTGAATACCTGCACTGGACAAAATGCTGTTCTACACCGCAGTGCTGGTGGTGCCGATGCCCCAGGCAGACGAGGAACCACCTTTTGAAGAGGTGCCCCAGATGGAAGAAGGAGCAGAAGAACCTGTGGGAAGAGGTGTGGAAGGAGACAGGAAAAGGAAGAGAGCGGTGGAAGGTTCACGAGCTCTTCGCCAAGCGGACGTGCAGCCAGGCACTGCTGGACTTTCTCTCCTCGACAGACATAGGAAAGATCGTGCCAGCGGAGGAGGGGGACAACGCGGAGAGCGAGGCATCGGAGTGGGAGCTCTGGGAGAGAGCTGAGCAGGAAGAGGAGAGGAGGGTGGAGGCGGAGACATTGGGGATGGAGGTGGAGGAGCCACCCCTCTTTCTCCCCACCCCACCCTTCATGGCATCGGAGGAGGTGGAGTAGGGGACGGTCACGAATTTCCTATGTTTTTCCTTTGTACTCGCACCTTGAGGGATAGACCTGGGCGGAGGGCAAAAGGGAGCCTGCACTGTGCTGCTACATGCGGACTGAGGCGGGGAAACGGACTGTACATAATACTCGTCATGATCTAGATAGGTCGCATATGAGTATAATGAATAAACAAAAAAAAAAAAAAAGCTGGATTACTTGCCAGAACCGCGTCGTCATACAACTCACATCGCATACGATCACCCATAACTCTTGCAGTGTATGTAAAATGACCGCACCTGATCCCCAGCAGGTGTTGCAATAGTTCGGCCAGCCTGCTGGCAGCCCACGGGCGATTGGGATGGTCCAGCCCAGGCCCGACATTCTGATGACCCTGACCCTCAGATCTGGCCCGGCTGCCGGACAGTGTTTACCCAGGCAGGCCAGCGGGTGCCCACGAGCGGGTTATCTTGTTTTTGTTTAATTATTACTCGTACGCGACCTGTCTAGATCATGGCGAAATTTGTACAGCCCATTTCCTGTCCGCTGTCCGCACGGTGGCGGCACGTACAACCTTTCCCAACAGAAACTCAACGCCCAAAAACGCCAAGCTTTCTGACCCCCGCACCGAAACCTTCGTGAAAACAAACTTCACGGACGCCACGATGTCCAAGGAAGAGATGATGGCAGTCAATCTAGCCCCGGGTGTGGCTGCCATCAGCAACCAATACGATGGAGGAACAGAGGAGTAGCGAGAGGCAAACACGGAGAATGTGGAGAGTGAGCTCTCGGAACTCGATGACACAATGAAGGAGGAGATAGCCAAGGGTTTTGCGGAGAAGCAGGAGGAGAAGAAGGAAAAGCAGAGAAAGGAAAAGAACACCGGTTGGCCCAACTGCCGGCGTGCCGATCCGAGCAAGTGCGTGGAACAGTCCTCCCAGGAAATTTTCAGACATGGCAACGGAAACCGCAATGAGGATGTCTTCGCCATGGCGGCGAAAGGACGTGTGAGGGGAGCGCTCGTGAGCGCACTCACTACAGTGGCGGGAGAGGGGATCGGTCTGACGCTGAAGATTGCCGAGGAGGCAGCGGGTGAGGGGGAAGTGGAAGGAAGCAAGAGGGAGGAGGCAATGAACGTGGTAGAGGATGATGAGATGGACTGTACTGTGGCCTCCCCTGATAGGCCCAGCACACCCACTTCTATCTCAGCACAGTGGGGTACCCCACCCTAGTACCAGTCACGCCAGGCAAGGGGAACAAGAAGCGCGCCATCACTGTGGGCACGCCGAGGCCATCGCGGGGTATGCTGCCAGCAAGGAAGAGGGCGGGATGCATACCCATACAAGGATGAATCAGTGGGGGGGCACTCACAGAAGTGCTCGCAGCCATTATGGCGGCTGATAAACGGATGGAGGAGAAAGCGCCGGAGATAGAGGAGAAGGCCGAGGAGTGAGAGATGTGGGCTGGAGGCGATCAGGGAGAGTATCGCGGAAGTACTAGATAGGAGGGTGGAGGCTGAAGGAAAGATGGCAGCGACCTGGGGCCGAGCTGGGGCCCGGGCGGTGGCAACTGTGGCGACAGCACCACTGACGGCACCATGCCAGCAGAAGCAGCAACAGAAGGCTCTGGTGACAGCTAAACCAAGGCTGGTGACTATGTGCTTGCACCGAGCGGCTTAGCCTGAGTTGACAGAAGCAATGCTGGGAGTTGTACTGACCGAAAAGGAGCGGATGGAGAACATTGAGGAGTTTAGTAAGATGGAGGGGGTAAAGTGGGAGGGGCTCTCCGTATCCTGCCACGCACTGGCTGGGAATGAACATGAGAGCATCCCTATGCAGAAGGCCGGTGGGAAAGCAGGAAAAGGTAAGTGAAAGGAGGGCATGACAGTGGTCCTGCGCTCCATCCTGAAGCAATTAGAGGCCATGGCGGTGGAAAAGGCCGCGGGAAAGATGTGGGCACAGAGGCAGAAGAAGGTGGATCAGAAGGAGGCAGCATAAGTGGAGATGATGAAGAGGTGGGAGACTGGGAAGCTGACCAAAGAAGAACAGATGGTGTACGAGGATTCGCCACAGCCGGTCAAGCATGCGACCATGACAGGAGACCTGGAAGAGACCACCATAGGGCAGCGTATCACCCACACGGCAGGTATGCGTGTGCTCCGGACTGGTGGGAGTGCAGACGCAAAGTGCAGACTGCAACGATGGCAACCCCCTTGGGGAGGCGACCAGAACATGGGGTGGGGCGACAGTCACCGTAAAGGGTCCGGCAACACCAGCCCCAACTGTAACAGCAACCCCGACAGCAATGAGAGCAGCAGCAGCCCTCAGCAGTGAGTTAAGCTCAGCGAGCGGAGGCGGTGGCATCGCTCCCACAGACCGGTTTCACAAAGGTTGGGCGCGATGGCAGAGCCGCGAAGGAACCAACAGGGCTTGAACCCACCAGGGGTGCTCTTTCATGGGATGAGTGTACGATCATGTTCGAACTGGTGGCGGATGCGCAGCAGGTTAGCCCGACAGCGGCATCAGCACTGGTAGCGTATGTGAACATCGCGCTAAGCAAGGTGACTCCCCCCCTTATCCAGACGGCTCTTGGAAAATTCTCGCACCGAGGACTACTATCGACGATGGCCTGTAAGGGGGTAACAGCGGCCATACTCCTTGGTTTCAAGAGGAAGATCATTGAGGCAGCCAGAAAGGTGGACAGGGGAATTATCAACATGATAGCCAATAAGTCATGGGTGGAATTGAAGATCCTGGTCCCCTATGACAGCTACCAGCACCTGGAGGGACTGTTGGATCTCTGTGAGCAGATTGAGGCCGAAAACGATGGGGTAATGATCCTAGCTTTTTCCATCAAACGGGTGCGGGTGAAGAAGGTTATCAAGGACCATTAACAGCCCACGGTGCAGCCTCAGTGGTTTTCTAAGGTCCCCAAAAAGGCAGCAGGACAGAAGTTGCTGGTGGAAATGTGGGTGGTTGGGAACAGGTGGAGGGCACAACCCTTCATGCCAAATCGAGGGGACACTCTCTGCGGAAGGTGCAGCAACTGGGGACACTTCGAGTTCCAGTGCCCGGTAGATGGCGGTAGTGTGTGGTATCTGCTCGGAAGGCCACAGGACGGAGGGTCACAAGTGTGAGGTGGCAACGTGCTGGGCAATCGGGAGGGTTTGCCGCCAGAGCGAAATGTGGTGTCCGGACTGTGGTGGACCTCACCCGGCACAAGATGCCAGGTGCTGAGTGAAGGGTACAGCGTTAAAATTACATGAGGGGCAAGGCAGTCAGCGGACAGGAGCGGACCCCACCCCACCCAATGAGAAGGAGATGGTTATCAAAGTGGAAACAGGTGGCATCGCCCCACACATGGCCGTATGATGGCAGACCAACAAGAACTCCAGAGGCTGCTGGCACTGCAGCATAACTGTACCAGGGGTGGTCAGGTGTTGGAGACGGTACTGGAAATGGCAGTCAGAAGAGGCGCGGATCTAGTGCTGATTCAGGAGCAAAGAGGAGAGAAAGAGATGGACAGCACACGCTCAGACTCCAGCTCTACCTTAATCAAAGGGGAGCAGGATGTGGCAGCGAAGTGTTGGGTTGCGGTCAACTGGGCATCAAGGTACCAGGTGACAGAGCCAAAAGAGATGACGTGGGAATGTGGAAACTACATACAGGTGGTGGAGGTTGTTCCCCCAGGTTTTTTTTTTTTGTTTATTCATTACTCGTGTGCGACCTATCTAGATCATGACGAGGGGCGTAGCCCATATGTACAGTCCATTTCCCCGCCGCAAACAGTGCAGGGCGGCACAGTGCAAGCATCCCTCTGCTCTCCGCCCAGGCCTGCCCCTTGCGAAAGTCGACGCGCACCAAGGAAGATACAAAGGAAAGAACAAAGAAAAGCCATGACTGTCCCCTACTCCGCTTCCGCAGACGCCATGAACGGCGGGGTGGGAAGGAACAGCTGGTATTTCCCTCCGGCCTCCCCTTCGTCCTCAGTGTCCGGCTCCTCCGCCCTTCATTCTGCTTTCAGCTCCACCCACTCCCGGAGCTCCCACTCCAACGCCTCGCTCTCTGCACCCTCTTCCACAGCCGGCACTTTCTTCTGTTGGAGCGAGGTTTGGAGAACCTAGGGTTTGGGCGTTTTTCCCACACACTAGTGCGCCGGCGGCACCAGATGTTTTCTGTTCCTCTGTAGCTTAGCTGGGTGCACTCTTCGACATCCTTGAATATACCGAATACACTGTCGTCTACCTCCCGTTTGAGTGCTTGTCTCTCACTCTTCGTCCCTTGCGCCGCCGCTCCGCTACAACAGGTTATGAGCCTCTGGATGCAAATCTGAATCTCTTCGAAAATAAGAGACTGATTCCGCTCTTATCCCGCCCTGCCTGTTACGAGAGAAGACCCCGGATACACTACCCGTTCTGGTATTGCCTATTCCGATCCGAATTTCATCGTCAAACCCATTCTGGTATCGAGACGATCAAAGGCAAAAATGTCAGCTCCTTCGATCAAGCCGCTGAATGAGACGAATTACGAGGAGTGGGCCCTTGCCGCTATGGCCTATCTCCAGAACACCGGATACTGGGCTTATGTTGAAGGAATTGAACTGCCACCGCTGAAGCCATTCGCACCCGTCGCAACTGGGACCGATACGAAGTCGACTACTACTGTTCCACCTATTCAACCCGAATCGAACGACCCCACCTACCTCAGCCAGTTTTACTGCTACTACGAGAGGTATCAGCAGTACACTTCCAATCTCGTCAAAGCAAGTGGTGCCATCCGAACCCTGCTCGACCCAGCTTTGCAGAGGAAGTATGCCGATACTGCATATACCACGGACCCCAAGAGACTTTGGGAGGATATCAAAAAGGAGCGGGAACGTGTGTTTTCAATTGATGGGAGGCAGCTGCGGGAGCGTTTGACCTCGATTTGATATGTCGATTTTTCATCCGGAATTGTTACACCTGAACGGTTTATCGCGAGTACGTAGCTAGATAGAGAAGATCCAGTGGCTGAGGACGAGGAGGCTCAGGCCGTGGCTAGGGAATTCAGAGAGTCTAGGCGGGAGATAAGGAACGGAGTCTAGCCCTCGGTCGAGACACCGGCCGAAGGTGTTAGAGCTCCGGAGATAAGGGGGACAGTTTGTGCAAACGAGCGGGAACAGCCAGGCGACCACGTCCCTCCACCACGATCAGAGAACACTCTCCACCATGATCGGAGCAGACAGCCTCTTGACGCAGCTGCACACCCCGCTCGGCCGCATCACACATGCAGCAAAGCAAACGAAACCTCATCTATCTTATCTACACCCCGACCAGGACCAATGAATCCGGCCACGTTCCAACGAGGGGCAACCACCTCGGAGGAATCCAGGTCCGACCCACCTGTGCCTCAAAGGAACAGGCACGGTCCGGATCACCGCTTCTCACTCGCGCGCTCCCCGATAAAAAGAAAGGGATTTCTCGCCTCGACGAAAAGAAATCAGGACGAACACCCTCACCAACACTACCACCGAACCCACATACAAGATCTAAGATTATTCCGCTGTGAATTATCGAAAGTAGCCTGATTACCTTTGATTCTCTCCACACTCCGGTTTCGATACAACCCCAGTGTCACACTATAATCTTGATCTCAAAATCACCCTACTTTCATGACCTACTTCGAAGACCACCTTTATCTACTCGAACTATCTACCTTCCTGGAACCTAAATCCCAATACTCCTTCTACTACACGTTCCAATCAATCGATAGCGAGTTAGCCAACTACGGGCAGTGGGATACATTCAGCGACGGACCTATCCCTAGTCCCTACAAAGAAGGCGACTATGAACCCTGGAACTGGTATTCGCAATACTGGCTCAACTGCGCCTACAACCACAAGAACACCGAGTTCACAGAAAATGAGCTCCGGGATCTCTGCGACTATTACTTCACCGACGACGAAACCATTTACACCGGAGACTTCTTCGACGATTATTAAAACATGACGACCTCCTCGGACTTTAACATGCTCCGGCTCAAGGCCCCCCGTGACCTGCTCCAAATCACCGACGGAACACCAAGGCCAGAACAAGCGGTGGAAATAGCCAACCCCGCAGTCTGGGTCAGGACCCTGGTACACCAGCAACAGCAAGCTGAGAATGACTTACAACGACTTACGGAGCTGTGCGGTGACGCTTATGATAGAACCAACCGACGAACGCGGGAAATTGAACAAGCCTATCAAACCTTGGCGGAAGACACTAGGTACGTATATGACCGAGTCAACGCTAACGAGAAAATAGTGGAAGAATGGATACGTAGCGAGCTGTCAACAGCGGTGAACATGTACCAATCTCTCGCCAGAAACGTCTGGCAGGCCATCATTGAGCGGACCAACGAGGACAACGAACGACAAATATGTCAGGCCACTCAGCTGACACGGATAAACGACGCCCTGTCCTTTCTGGCGGAAGCCAACACGGCCCGGAATTAACACCTAGCCAACTTTCAGGGAAACGTGGAACTATGGGCAGCCACACACCAGAACCAAGTGGCCACCCTGGAAAACCAGCTCCGGGAAGCAAGAGCGGAAATTCAACGTATCGCGACCAGAATCCCACTACCTTCAACGCCACCAGGGCCAGCAGGACCACCCGCATGGAGAAGCCCCATCCGGCAGACCAGCACCAGCGCCCCATCAGCCCACTCACCGCCAGCGTTGGGAAGCCCGCTACATCTGAACCCGGGAACGAGGCGCCGACGACAGAGACCCCCGGCGCTACCCACAACACCCGAAATGAGGCAGCGATTGGAGCAACTCAGATGCCACATATCCCCGAAGCCACCAGCACCCGAGCCCATGGCGGGACAAGGGGGGAATCCCCCCTCAACACCACCTGGATCGTCCGCAGGACCCCCCTCGGATCCGCCATCAGAACCGCCTCGACCGCCCTCCAGGCACCTCCACTCCCCTTCGCCACCTAGAAATCCTGTACCTACGATCACCACGCAGGACCTCGTACGGATAGTGGCAGAAGGGGTGGAAAGGGCTCGACAGGACCGACCGGCCCGACCCGAACAGGGCAATATTGCCAGATTAAAAATGAAAAACCCAGAAACCTTCGACGGGAAGGGGTCGACCTCCTTCAATCAGTGGTGGGAAGCCGTTACCATGTTCCTAGGATTCTACCCCGAAACAAACGACTGCCAGAAAATCACGTGGTTAGGAACACTCCTGACCAATACGGCCAAAGCATGGCACCTCAACCGGTATTGAGACTTAGGTGACGCCGACACCTGGGTAAATTACGTGGCGGCTATCCGAGCCGAATACCGGAACGTGAGAGAGGCAGCCAATGCCCAGCTGAAGCTAGGTCAGCTAAGGTACCAAGGGTCCATCTGTGCATACATGACGGAATTCCAGGCCCTCAACAACTTTACTCGGGCAACCGGGGAAGGACTCAGGGAGAAGGTCAACATGGCTATGCCCGATAGCATATTGGACATGAGGTTCAATCAAAACGAGGAGGACCCCGTCGACGACGAAGGCTTCCTCCAAGCTACCTACCGGGCCGACCTACAGGTTGAGAAAAAGAAGGCTCTCAAACAAGCCAAGGAGGCCATGCGCTCTTCGGCACCAACCCCAAAGAGCGACTGTCGGAAGGAGGTTCCAAAAGGAAAAGGAAACTCTGATGATACCCAAAGAAATAAGGAAACCCAGCGGAACAACGGCCGCAGAGAAGTCACCCGGACCTACGAAGGAAAAAGCCAGTACGACCGACCGGGACGATGGGCGTCCAAGGATGCCGCACTCACGGGCGTTCCCGACAAGGAACAGGAAGAGTACTTCCGAAACTGAGATGACTGCTGGAGGTGTGGTAGACCCGGCCATCGAACTTACGAATGCTTCTCGTTTAACACAAAGCACAGCACAGCTCTGCGACCTGCACCATGGAAAACATCAGCAGTTTCCAAGGCGAAAAGAAAACGATCCGAGGAACCGGAAGAAGGGCCCACTGTGAAACAACAGAAAGTAGCGGCGGTCGAAACAATGGAGACCAACGCGGTGGCCCCATTATGGGAGGACTCCAAATCGGATTTTTAAGAGGCCAGGAACTGCCGCAGCCTGGGGCCTTCACGATAGTATGCGGAGCCTCTCAGAAATGGAAAAGCAGGAAACCAAGTGCTGGGACCCCGTCGAGCAAAAATCCGAGAAAGCTCGCGAGCGGCACCTGCCTGGTAATTGATATGGTGCTATATCAGGGCGAGAAGGGGCACCGAATCAAGGTACTATTGGACACAGGATGCTCAATAGCACTAATCAATGAAAAAACGGCTGAGAAACTTGGCCTGGAACGGCGGAAGCACAAGCAGGCAGACAGCATTGAAAGCTTTACGGGAGAAAGCGTCAAAGGAGCAGGACAATATTACACAGAACCTTTGGTCCTTCAGCACCGGAAGCACTAGTACTCCATGGAAAAATTTGAGATTTCACCCATGGACGCAGAAATTGACGTTTTTCTCCAATTTGAATGGATCTCGTCGTACCCACCGCAGGGCACCTGGACGTTGGAAGAAGTACGGTTTAACAGCTGGCGCTGTCTGGAAGACTGCACCAAATTCCAAACCCGCCAGTTCTCCCTAAGCTGGGACGACTCGGTAGCTGTGAACGCCGAAGCACGGATCATCGGATACGCTGCGGCAGAAACCGAGAACGAGGATCCATTGAAACAAGTCCCAATGGAATTCCGACAATACCTGGGAATCAGGGGAAAAGAAGCGGCAGATCAGCTCCCGGAGCACCGGCCGTACGACTGCAAAATCGAGCTCAAGGAGGGAACCACGGCCCCCTGGGGCCCCATTTGTCCCCTCTCAGAAATGGAACTTCAGACGCTCCGAGAATGGCTAAAGGAAATGGAGAAAACGGGAAAAATAAAAATATCCACCTCGCCGGCGGGATCTCCGATTCTGTTCATCCCTAAACCCCACGGACGGGGCTTGCAGTTATGCGTCGACTACCGAGGACTAAACGCCATTAGGATACCAAATAGGTATCCGCTACCGCTAATGCAAGAACTACAGGACCGAGTACAGGGAGCACAGTGGTTCACAAAGATGGACCTCAAAAATGGGTTTAACCTCATACGGATCAGAGAAGGAGACGAATGGAAAACTGCTTTCCGAACTCGCTACGGATTATATGAATTCCAGGTAATGCCTTTTGGACTAACCAACGCGCCATCAACCTTCCAAGACATGATGAATCACATCCTGTCCGATGTACTTGATGTTGGAGTTCTGGCGTATATGGATGACATCCTGATATATGCCAAAATGGAAGAAGAACACGACCGACTCGTCAAGAAAGTTTTGGGGAGACTCCAGCGCAATGGACTAGCAGTCTCACCAGAAAAATGCGTGTGGAAAGCAGAAGAAGTGGAGTTCCTAGGCTACGTCATCGGCCGAAGGGGAATTCGGATGAGTAAAGACAAAGCGGAAGTAGTACGATCCTGGTGGCAACCAACATCGCTCACAGAAACCCAGTCGTTCTTAGGGTTTGCCAACTTCTATCGACGCTTCATCAAGGACTACTCCCGGATAACCAAACTACTCACAGAGCTGACCAAGAAAACAGGAAAGTGGTCATGGAGCGAGGAGGCAGGAGGAGCCTTCGAGGAATTAAAGAGACGATTCACCACGGCTCCTATATTAGCTCACATTGACCCCACAAAGCCGGTAATCATCGAGACGAACGCCTCGGATTTTGCAATTGGAGCAGTCCTGTCCCAATGGGACAACGACAATCGCCTGCACCCGGTGGCATTCCACTCCCGGAAGTTCCAGCCTGCGGAACTCAACTATGATATCCACGATAAAGAACTCTTAGCCATTGTTGACACCTTCAAACATTGGAGGCGGTACTGTGAAGGAGTAGAGCACCCGATACAAGTGTTCACAGACCACCACAATGTGGAATACTTTACAACAACGAAAGAACTCAACCATCGACAAGCGCGCTGGGCGGAGGAACTAGCCGGCATAGATTTCAGAATCCATTACCGACCAGGCACCCAAAACGGAAAACCGGACGCACTCTCAAGGCATACGGAGTACCGCCTAGAAAAGGGGGGGGTAGAAAACTAGCCGATTACAACGGTTTTAAGAAACGACCACTTCGCAGAACCGGACAGACAGCAAAGAACGTTTGTCTGCTCGTCGGCAAGACTAAGATCACTCCCAGATCGAAGGTGGAACCTGGACTTTGCAGAAGAAATAAAGAAGGCGGCAAAGAACGACCCAGATTACCAGCAGACAGCGAAGCAGGAAGCAGAGGCGGAAGAACTGTCGCCAAAACCCCGAAAGATCGGGGAAATAAGATACAACGACGGACTGCTGTACAGAAAAAACCTACTCTGGGTCCCGAACGAACTAGTACAGCGGATAATGGAATCGGAACATGACACGAAGGTCGCCAGTCACATGGGGCAAGATAAAACTATTGAGCTAATCCGACGAAACTTCTGGTGGCCGCGAATGAATAAACGGATCATCGATTTCGTCAGAAGCTGGCTGAAGTGCCAGCGAAAGAAAGCCTCCCGATACCAACCTTACGGACTGTCGTCGCCGTTGGAACTCACATATGGGCCATGGCAATTGATCGCGATGGAATTCATCACCGACTTACCACCCTCAGAAGGACACGACCAGCTATGGGTAGTCATAGACCGATTCACCAAGATGGCACACTTCATCCCACTCCGAGAAAAAACGGCATCGGACCTAGCAAGAATATTCGCACGGGAAGTATGGAGGTTCCATGGGCTGCCCACTGACATTGTGTCGGACTGGAATTCACGGTTCACCTCAGAGACATGGAAGGAGTTCCTCGAAATACTAGGCATCCGACCCCGAATGTCAACCGCATTCCACCCACAGACAGACGGACAAACGGAACGCCTCAACCAGACGATTGAGGCCTACCTTCGAGCGTTCGTCAACCGGGAACAGGAAAACTGGGTATTGCTGCTCCCGATGGCGGAATTTGCTTACAACAATTCGGTCACGATCGGAAATGGGATGTCGCTGTTTTACGCTAACTATGGCCGCCACCCCGCAACGATGGACCCACCATCCTCAGAACCTCTGAACCCGGCCAGTACGGTATACACCCACTGGATGCAAACGGTACACGACGAATCCCGGAAAGGGCTGGAAGCAGCACAAGAAAGAATGCGCCAATACACCGACCCGGACAGAAAGGAGCCGCCAGCATACCAAGTAGGAGACTTGGTGATGCTCAGCGGACGCAACATTAAAACGCGCCGTCCCTCGAAGAAATTAGATCACAAAAATCATGGTCCCTTCCAAATTGAGAAAATCGTCTCCCCACTGGTCGTCAGCCTCACACTGCCTCAAAAGTGGAAGATCCACAACGTCTTCCACGTCTCGCTACTCGAGCCTTATCAAACCAGCGAATACCGAGTGCCACCCGATCCGACAAAAATACTGCGAGAAGCAGACGACATCGAGCAATCGGAGGAATAAGATGTCGAGGAGGTAATGTCGTCGGCCGGGCGAGGGTGAGGCAATAACAAACGGATTCTCTACCTCGTCCAATGGCTCGACTATCCAGAACGCAAGGACTGGACGGAAGAACCATTTGACAACTTTTCGGTAGGCGGTCTGGAGAAACTCCCAGAGTTTCATCAACGAAATCCAGACGTGCCGAGGGACTACCGGCTCTCCGAGGGCTAGACCAGTTCCACCGAGGACCTGGCGGTAGTGGGCTGAAGGGGTGGAGGACTTCAGTACCAAAGCATCACGATCAACAAAAAGACCCGCTTCTCGGGCAACCGCGGGAAGCCACCGACCAGGCGCCCGACGAAGAGTGCACGCGGCCGAAACTGTTGAGAGTCAGGAAAACGGTTCAGAACAGACGTATCGACCTCTCGGCGACCGACTCGGACCGACGGAACCGGCGCAGATGGCACATAAGCAGTGAAGTGAGTCCCCGGCAGCACTGTCACTGCTCCAGCATACTAGTCTCCCCCCGGAAGGACGTGGGCGTGGTTACTGCCGAGTATACGGGTTACTAGCACGAAGGACACCATGCCTATCCCGATTCCCTATGCCAACTGCGACCCCGGAACCTCACCGTGCCGGCCAAGCCTTGACGCAGTGCGGCGGCGAGTACAATTCAATATGACCCGACAAGTAAGAGTACGTACCGGTCTACTCTGAGGGCCCAGTCATACCGACAGATTACAGGCACGTTCTGAGGGAAGAACTCTGATCTGGTGACTGGGAGGGCTGCAGGGGAGGAGGACTGCAGTCCGTGACGCTGAAGGAACCTCGGCGTTGAAAGAACCTTATGGTCGGGAAGAGATGGGCTACTCAGATGAAAAAGTGTTAGCACTCGAGACGAGGCTGAGGGAGAGGGGAGGTAGTGTCACACCTGAACGGTTTATCGCGAGTACGTAGCTAGATACAGAAGATCCAGTGGCTGAGGACGAGGAGGCTCAGGCCGTGGCTAGGGAATTCAGAGAGTCTAGGTGGAAGATAAGGAACGGAGTCTAGCCCTCGGTCTAGACACCGGCCGAAGGTGTTAGAGCTCCGGAGATAAGGGGGACAGTTTGTGCAAACAAGCGGGAACAGCCAGGTGACCATGTCCCTCCACCACGATTGGAGAACACGCTCCACCATGATCGAAGCAGACAGCCTCTTGATGCAGCTGCACACCCCGCTCGGCCGCATCACACATGCAGCAAAGCAAACGAAACCTCATCTATCTTATCTACACCCCGACCACGACCAATGAATCTGGCCACGTTCCAACGAGGGGCAACCACCTCGGAGGAATCCAGGTCCGACCCACCCATGCCTGAAAGGAACAGGCACGGTCCGGATCACCGCTTCTCACTCGCGTGCTCGCCGATAAAAAGAAAGGGATTTCTCGCCTCGACGAAAAGAAATCAGGACGAACACCCTCACCAACACTACCACCGAACCCACATACAAGATCTAAGATTATTCCGCTGTGAATTATCGAAAGTAGCCTGATTACCTTTGATTCTCTCCACACTCCGGTTTCGATACAACCCCAGTGTCACAGGAACAGTGTTCCACATAGTCCAGTCCGTCCGTCCTGGGCCTCGGACGGGACTACATAAAATTCAGGCCGTCCGTCCAATCTCTGGACTAGACGGTACACCGTCCGGAGTGTCTAAGGACGGGACGGACTATAGTCGACAGCGGTCGACTGCCAAGGCACCACCAAAATAGTGCTATTTCCGGAGCCCCCAATTATTTCTTGCTGGCGGCAGGTTCAGTAGCTGAAGTGCCTATGGCGGCGATCCAATGGGCCAGACATCCGTCGAGGCCTAATGAGCGGGGTGG
>Ga0307512_10004660_pt1 | contig 14864 bp, 18 predicted proteins | sample 14_EM_MG_FD_200267 | JGI IMG/M metagenome (GOLD analysis project Ga0307512, IMG submission 200267) | Populus trichocarpa ectomycorrhiza microbial communities from riparian zone in the Pacific Northwest, United States - 14_EM | ecosystem: Host-associated > Plants > Roots > Unclassified | place... | reverse complement strand
AGAGTAGATGATCTCATCCGGCATTTCCGACACTTCCGAAGCTTAAACATGAAGAAAAACGACGCCCCAATTTGCAGCACTTCCATTTCTTCCCCACTGCCCTCTTCATATGTTCGGTCCTCCGCCAGTCTATTAGTGAACCCCGCTAACAAACCTGTTCGGTTCTCCGTCCCTTTCCTTAGATTGTGCTATGCACCAAAACAGTAGGTAAACTTGAGCTTTCTTGGTGGGTTTGTCTAGGGTCTCACGGTTTGGGTCATCCAGTTGGCAGTCGCTGGTCACACCGCCCTCAATAATCTCTCGTAGCTCTCCCCGACAGATACCATCTTCATCCTAAAAGTCCGCAATTGGTTGCTAGCCAATTGGAGCCTCTCGATAGCGACGTAGTTCGGAGCTACGCTGCTAATCGGAAATTGGTTCTGGGGGTCTATCCGATGGGTTTCGGAGGGGGTGTGCCAGTGCCATCGTCCCGTGCCTCTCGCCATCGCCATCACCTCGCTCCGCCCAATATACCCTCTTGTGCGTTCTCGCTCATTCGGGACCGCGGCTTCGTCTCCGTCAGATGCATGGGGGTAAGGTAGTTATTTTGGAGTAAGTTTTTGTCGAAATCGTACTCGTAACATCCAGTCAATGGCCGTATACACCCCCGCATCGTACCATTGAGGTCTCTTGAAACCACTATATGGACACGGGACCGGACATACCTGTCACTGTCTGACGCTGTGAGTAAATGGTCGTATATGGGAGGGTGCTCACTGGTGGGCGCGCGTATGTAGATGGGAGGTTACGGTTCTTACTCACTTTTCGTGACGACTGTATGATCCGTCGCAAGTCAGGTTCGTCTTACCGGAATCAAGGGACACCGCTCCCCCTTTCGAACTGAGATCCTGCTTTTCGGGGTTTGCACCTTTCCTGGTTCTGTGGTTCTCCTGGTCGCCGTGACATGTGCGAAGGTTCAGTGAAGAATGTTTGAAACCTCCAAGTACACGCTGGTGCTGTGAAACCAAAAATGGGTGAGATTGGGGAGAGCGATGCGAGAAAAAAGAAATGGATTCCGAATCTCGCTCGCGAACGGCGGTGATCGAAAGCAGTCGCGGGAGTGGAATTCGATCCCGACTCGGAGGGTTCTGAGCTGGGTCAGAGAGGACAGGGACATGGCCACCGTCTCGGATGAGATGTAGCTCGAATCTGGAATGTTCCTTCACTGGCAGACGAAAGTAGTGTCCGTATTCCCTAGAATGGGATGAGTACCAAAGGGCAGATCCACCGAGGAGCGTCTCGGGAACGACCGACGCCATCTGAAGGGACAGATCGATTAACGCCAGAAATGGCCCTTCCATCGCTGCTGGCGAAGTTGGAATCCGCTTTAGGTCGACACAACACATGCGATCGTTGTGCTGAGTCGACACAAATAAATAGTTATGACGATAATAGCCAGCCTCGCCCTCACAGGCAGCAAGCTACTGCCACTCGCTCGTCCCCAAGAGCACGTTTCTCATTCTGTCGATGAATCCAAATCAAATACATGTGGACGGAACCTATTATTGGTGTTGACGAGGCAAACGCGGGGTACCGGCGATGAGGGAGAGTAGATTGTTCCAAACTTGACAGTACGTCCCACCCAACGACGACGCATGCGCCGAGCTCAAATGCACGTGAAACACCACGAGAGATCACAGGCTACGCGCCACGATCTCTAGAACCTGCCAAAAGCCACAACTAAATCAAACTACCAGCTGCACTAGCGTTCGACGACAGAGAAATGAATAAGGAAACGCAACATACAGAAATTGAGACGCACGTTGAAAATTCCATACGACCGAAGGGACTACTTGCCAAGACGGCCAGATGCCCCCGCTCCCAACGACCTCACGCCGATAGTCCGCCAAGCATGCGAGACTCAACGGCATCCCTTACGCCCCAAGCATGTAGCTTAGCGATGTCGGAGGCTGCAGGCGCTCGGCGACGTAGACGTGCTTGAGCACCTCGCTTGATACGGCCATGTTGTACCTTATCGATTTATGGAACGCTGGATCGCGTTGCAAGAAACAAAACAGCACAAGGAAATCGTCAGCTTGTGGGGTAGACAGGGGGAAAGATACGTATACAGAAAGATGACACGCACAGTCAACTACGTGAGAACCTGGGTGTTGCGCGCCGAGCCAGCGTTGGCGATCCGTTCGTGACCGGTGATCATGTGGTGCCGAATGTGGCCTGCTTCCCGTTGTGCATGCTGCGGACACACTGCGCTTTCTGCCGATGCGAAAAGCGGTGAGGTACTGCCGGGGGCAACTGAGAAATAGAACAGGGCGTTGTTACTTCCATAACTTTCAAAGTTTTCTTACAATCCATCTGAAAAGGAGGGGGGGTATGGTTGGTCATCGATAGCCGAAAGGAAAAGAGGGGAGAATTGGTGCGTCGCACGTCGCACGAGCGGAGCGGAGAACGGAGAATGACTGGCGGGCCGTGTGGGCCGGATTGCTGCAGTGGTTCTTTGCGCGTCGTTTGTTGTCCCTCGTCGTTGTCCCACAATTTATTCTACCACTCTATCGCCAAGGCCAATAAGTGAGAGGGAGAGAGATCCCACCCCGCATTTGCCTCACTTCATAGGCTTAAACATGGAGAAAAAGGACAATGCAATTTGGAGCACTTTCATTTCTTGGCCCCACCGCCCTCTTCGTACGTTCGGTCCTCCGCCAGTTCGCTTGTAGACTCTGCTAACAAAAACCAGATTCCGTCTCCCACGAATTTCCTCAGATTGTGATGTGCATCGAAACAGCGCTTGGGGTTCCCTAATGGGTTTATCTTCATGGTCCCACGATTTGGGTCAACCAGTTGTTGGTTGCACCGCCCTCAGAAATCCCTCGCAGCTCTCCCTGACGGACACCGCCTTCGTCCGAGAGTCCACAATTCGTTGATAGCCAATTGGAGCCTCTTGGTGGTGACGCGGTTCGGAGCGACACTGCTAATTGAATATCGGTTCTGGAGATCGGTCCGATGGGCTTCGCAGGGGATGCCGCGCTCCTCCCGCCTTTCCATCGTCTGGATCGCCGTCGAATCTGGTACCCTCCCAGTCTACAACGCCATGACCACCTTCCTTCTCGATATTTCGTCGAAGAGCACAGGTGCTTGCTTCGCTGCGCCACTTTGCCAAATCAGCGTACGCCCTCGGTCTCCTACGCGTTCTCCCTGGTTGTGTAAGACATTGAACTACCTATCATGCGGGTACTGTGCCCAAGACTGATCATCGCGCGGGCCGGTTTCAGAGGCTCGAGCAGATCCTCTACATTCACACCCGTCAAGAGATCCACCAACAGATCCTATGATCCATTCTCCTTGCGAAACCCTCAAGACATAGAATCCGGATCACGAGGGAGAGATGGTATAGTGGTACAGGTCAGAGAGGCAACGGGGATCTGGTTTGGTGATTTTGTTCCAGTGAGTCCAGTGTGTTCTTATGATCGGTCCTCGACCTGACTAGTTCGCCTGCAGCGCGATGGTAATACGTCGTTATCCAAAGAGAGCACTTCGCCGAAAGGATACGTGTTTGTTCTGGCCTATTCAGAGTCGTAAAACGCATCACATTTCTCTTTCCTACGTGAGTTCATCTACGTCTTTCACTTGTCATTAAGAGGACATAGAGGGAATTTGACACCCTAGGTTCTGTAATGTGAGCCTCAGCGCCCACCGCGGAAAATGCTCGCAGTTGGGGATTTTAATGAGACCTCATCCCCCAAGCGTCACACCTCGTATCCTCCCAATTTGTCTCTTCCTCTACTTCTCGGGTCTGTCGTTCTCTCGCTGTCCATCACCATCACCTCATGCCTCGCCTCCCGTCCTCCCGGCCCCTGGTTCTCGTCCGCTCTGTCCTGCTCGCCGTCAAGCCCATCATCATTCCCCACGCTGCTGCTTCACCTTTCACTTCCACGTGGCTTTCCCCATTGTTCCGAGAGCCAGCACCAACCAACACGGGCTGACCTTACCTCCGTGAGATGCGTCTCCTTGTACTTGTCCAGGGTAGTTGCGCTTCATATGTGCTGCTTCTTCATTTGTCTCTACTGTAATACCTTGTGTTTAGTATTTGCATCAGCTGCAGGCTTTATGCCCTATGTGTTATTTCTCTTTATTCCTCGTGTGTCATTATCGCGCTTATAATATGTCGCAAATTTGTGCTGGGTGAAAAGTGCCCTCCTTATATGCATGTGAGGGCTGTGATATAACCTATTGTACTACTAATAACGTTGGATCATGTCACAGTAGGATAGGATCTCAATAAGGGCGGTGCCTCAGCTCAACAGTGAGCACAGCCATCAGTCCCATTTCTGGATAAACGACCACGCCCTGAGGCCTGAAGGCGTGTACGCTTGACTCTGCCTGCCCGCTTCCCCCCCTTACGCCCATCATCCCTTCTGCCTATGTCCTCGACGCCGAACTCCTCTTCCACCTTTCAATCCATTCTCGATGCTGCATTGTCCGAATATGCGAAACAAACGGGCGTCGACCTCGCTACACATCCCTCTCTGCAAATCCTACAAAATTGCAACTCCGCCGATGCGATCCTCGATATCCTCGGAGACAAAGCAAAGCAGTTCCAGGCATATCGCGATGGGAATCGCAAGTTGATCAATGTCTTAAACCCGTAGTACAAGTCCTTCATGCCGTTTCCGGCATTCTTGGCGAAGCTGCCGCGGTGGTGAGTCTAGCAAATCAACTCATCTTATCTGATCATATCTTTACTGTTCTTTCTAGGTGCCATTCCAGCCGACGAATGCGATCCTTGTCGGTGTCGATGTTCTCCTTACTGTGCGCATAATCTTACTTGAGGCACGTATCTCCTTGTGACATCTCATATTCCAGGCTGCTATCGGAATCAGTGCAAGTTATGACGCTTTAGTTGATCTGCTCGAATGCGTCGCGAATTTCCTCACCCGTTTACGAATTCATACCGAGATCCCATTTTCTCCGTCAATGTCTGGTATAATCACAAAGATCATGGTGGAGGTATTGTCCGTGCTTTCCCTTGCAACAAAGCAGATCAAGCAGGGACGACTCAGTACGTTGTTCTATGTTATTATATTTGCCTTGTTTGTGACCACTTTCTAGAAAAGTTTGCGAAGAAACTGTTGGGAGAGAGCGAGATTGAGGACGTTCTCCATAGACTGGACCGCCTCACGGTCGATGAAGCTCGCATGACTGGAACCGAGACACTTCAAGTTGTACATGGTCTTGTAGGCCACCTGAAGGTCGTCATTGGCGGTACGCAGCTTTTACTCCGCTGGCTTCTGATGGCTCACAGGCTTGCCTGGACAGATGGCGCGACATCCATGCAAGACATATGGCAGGCTCTCGGTATGCTTGTCACATGATCAATTTCCACGAGACTACCTGTGGATACAAGTCACGATCCAAGAGACAACAAGCCAGACAAACAAGATTAAACGTGAGCCATCACTCCCATCAATTGTGGCATCATCAGGACTGATTTTTCCTCGTGCCTCATAGGTCACCATTTACAAAAGGACATCCGTACTTGGCTCTCCCCGCCAGATCCGTCCAAGAACCACAACATTGCTCATGGAGCCCAACACGAGGGAACCGCCGAATGGTTCATCCAAGGCAGCACATTCGAGAAGTGGATCACAACAGGATCGTTGTTATGGATCCATGGAAAGCGTATGTCGTTTTCGCATCCCAATTTATCGCTTTTTCTGATGCCTCCTGGCCATACGAACGTGTAGCGGGATCCGGGAAGACCGTTCTTTGGTACGTGTTACCGCAAGTCCATGGATTTAGCGAGCTCATGTTGCCAACTAGCTCGACTATAATTCAACAAATCAAGACGAAATGCGATCGTGGACTAGCCCTCATGGGCTACTATTATCTCGATTTTAAGGATATCGCGAAGCAAGGCATCCGCGGCTTCCTCGCATCGCTCCTTTCCCAGTTCTGTGCCACCTCCGATTCTTGCTATCGAATTCTTTCTGACCTATATTCGGAGAACCATGAGGGATCGCAGCAACCAGAAAACGAAACACTCATTGGATCTCTGAAGAAAATTCTCAGATTGCCAGATGTACCAATGAGGTGTATCATTATGGACGCAATAGATGAATGTCCAAATACTTCTGGATTTCCAACTCCACGTGAAGAAGTTCTCGATTTATTGGAGGATCTTGTCGGTCTGCGCCTCCCGAATCTACGTATATGTGTCACAAGTCGACCGGAGATCGACATCCAGACCGTTCTACAGCCCCTCACATCGCTCCACATGTCCCTCCACAACCAGAGAGGACAAAAGCAAGATATTCTCGATTATATCAACTATGTCGTTCACTCTGACCGCCGAATGCGAAGATGGAGGGCAGAGGACAAGCAAATGGTTATCGACACGCTCTCGGCAAAGGCAGATGGAATGTGAGTAATCGCAACCACGATGTCCTGGGACCCTCGCTTACCGTACACGCAGGTTTAGATGGGTGTATTGCCAACTAGAAACTTTGCGTCGTTGCCTACCAAATGCTATTGGGCATGCTCTGGATGAGTTGCCCGAGTCGTTGAACGAAACATATGAACGGACATTACTTGGGATCGAGAAGGAGAAACGAGAGAGAAACGAGAATTCGCCCACAGGTTGTTCCAGTGCCTCACCGTTGCCGTTCGCCCACTTCGTGCCGATGAACTTGCCGAGGTTCTTGCAATTCGCTTCTACCCTGGACAGCTCCCTCAGTATCATGTGGATTGGCAGTTAAATGATGCGCAAGAAGCCGTGCTGTCGACATGTTCCAGTCTGGTTTCCGTGGTGAATGTGGACAGATCGCCGGTGGTCCAGTTTTCGCATTTCTCGGTCAAAGAATTCTTGACATCGGACCGACTGGCCAAGTCGACAGAGGACCTTTCCCGCTTCCATGTTGTTCCCTACTCTGCACACACCATTCTCTCGCAAGCATCCCTCTGTGTTCTCCTACATCTTCGAGACCATGTTGACAAAGATACCATCAGGAGGTTTCCATTTGCGCAGTACGCCGCACAGCACTGGGTGAATCATGGCCAATTTGAGGATGTGTCGTCGAAGATTCAGGACGCAATGGAATGCTTGTTCGATGTGGACTCGCCATCGTTCGCGACATGGATTTGGATATATGACATTGACTATCCCTTCCGGCAACCCATGTTTGAGGATCATCCACCACGACCCGAGGCATCCGCATTATATTATGCAACACTTTGTGGATTCCGTAACCTCGTTGAACATCTCATTGCCCAATATCTAGGGGACATCAACGCAAGAGGAGGCCGACATGGTTCAGCAGTGAATGCTGCACTTTCGAAGCGAAACATGGAGATCACACTTCTGCTCCTCAGTCAGGGTGCGGACGTTAACATCACGGACGTGGATGGACGGACTCCATTGTATGTAGCGTCACAAAGTGGTTGTTGTGACCATGTTGAGTTCTTACTCAAACACCACGCGGATGTCAACTTGCTGAACGGTCAGTCCACCGCCACTGCATTGGATGTGGCAGCACAATTAGGAGAAGTCGAGGTTGCACGGGTATTATTACACCACGGCGCATATGTAGACTCTCAGGACAAGAACGGCTGGACACCATTGAAAACAGCATCACGATATGGACATCTGGATATTGTGCGGTTGTTGGTCGAGAGCGGCGCAGCTGTGGACACCCCAGACAACGAGGGCTGGACACCATTGTTCGCAGCGTCACGATATGGACACCTAGATATCGTGCGGTTGTTACTCCAGAGCGGCGCAGCTATGGACACCCCAGACAACGAAGGCTGGACACCATTGTTTGCAGCGTCGCGATATGGACATGTTGATATCGTGCAGTTGTTGGTCCAGAGCGGCGCAGCTGTGGACACCCCAGACAACGAAGGCTGGACACCATTGTTCTCAGCGTCGCGATATGGACACCTCGATATCGTGCGGTTGTTGGTCGAGAGCGGCGCAACTGTTGACACCCCATCCAACGAAGGCTGTACACCATTGTTTGCAGCGTCGCGATGTGGATACCTAGATATCGTGCGGTTGTTGATCCAGAGCGGCGCAGCTGTGGACACCCCAGATAACGAAGGCTGGACGCCATTGATTGTCGCGTCCCGAAATGGTCACCTCTATATTTCACAACTGCTGATTGACAACGGCGCCGCCATAAGTGCCCATAACGATGGCCTCTCCACTCCTTTACACCATGCATCATCCGAGGGCCATCTCAGCATCGTGGAGCTACTGATAGAGCACCGAGCAGACGTGTACAAACGGAACAAGGACCAGCAAACACCCTTGCACTGGGCCACTGCCAAGGGGCGACCTGATATCGCACATTCGCTTCTCAAATCCGGATCGAGCCCCAACTGTCAAGATCATAATGGCTCGACTCCGTTGCACACGGCAGCGCATAATGGTCATCTCGACTTGGTAAAACTATTGGTCGAGTCCGGAGCGGATACTAACGTGCGAAATGGTAAAAATCAGATTCCCTTGGACGTAGCACTTGCAAGTAGGAAACCCGAAGTCACGAGGTACCTGGCAAACCACATGGGTGTCATGGATCCTTGTGATGGCATGGATATTAACCCATTAGACAAGACCCCAGATAACCCCGCTCCTGACGCTAGGCTGACGTCGGTCGGCCTTGCCAAGAACAGACATCCCCATGGCAGACCCAGCCCGAGTTCGCTGCATGATGCACTTGCAGAGGGGGATGTTGAGGATGTGCAGTCATTCCTTCATCAGGGTGCCGATATTAATGGACGGAATGCGCACCACAACACCGCATTGCTTGTGGCATTAATGAACGAAAATTTGGAGGTTGCGAAAGTATTGATCAAGTACGGTGCAGATGTGAATTGCCGAACCAAGACTGGTTGGACCCCGATGATGTTTGCATCCCGATATGGATATGACGACATTGCGGAGTTGTTGCTTGACCACGGTGCTGATTTCAACGCAAAAAAAGACAACCTTTGGACTGCATTGCATCTTGCGTCGTCGAACGGTCATCTCGAGATCGTAAACGCTCTTCTCAACGCAGGTGCAGATATTCATGCACGGAACGTCGGCGGTCATACTCCATTTGGAGAAGCATCAAGAGCAGGAGAGCAAGATATTGTACATTTACTATCGGGTGTGGAAGTAAAATCGCCAGTGGTATGGATCTTTTTCGTCACACTTCCCCTTCTCACTTTGATATCAATGCCATTTATCTCTGCATAGCGACTTCTCGACAGTGTCAATCCAATATGACTGAAATCAATGAAGCGAACAGATCGGTCCCCGGGTCTGCAGTGGACCTGGGTCATCGTGCAGCGTCCATACCATGCTCAACGGGTTTGACCGTTATGAGGCCCATGCAGAAGGCTGTAAGTGGTGGAATGAAGTGTGGCAGGTTGGTGGCTATCGCAGTGCGGTAACATCAAAATATTGTAGGTTTACATTAATACGGAATGCTGCTGAATGGCTGTTAGAAGATCTAAGCATCCAAGAGATGTACAACCCAATGATGTCACAGTGTTTAATTAGTCACATATATATGGTTCATGACCACTTCCCAAAGCGATTCATAGTTTCCAGAACGATGAAAATCCATAAGGAACAAGCAATAATGCATAATGCCCAACGAGAAATGAGTTGATGCTATATGATGTAATTCAACGTTATGCAACTCACCAAGACTCTGATCAGATAGCATCACTGGACATCAACAACTTGCACAAATATTGATGCTATTTGATGTTATATGATCTTGGCTGAATGGTCATTACCAGTCTTTGCCAGTCATTTCACGCCTGATGTTGTCAGAAAAAAATGGTGTTATTTGATCCTATGTGACTACAACACAACTCCCATCCTTCCTTTCTATATCCACAGGTCCACGATCACATCCATGGTCCACCAATTCCACTGCGTCCACCATGTCCACCATGTCCCCCACATCCACTGCATCCGCAAGTCCATTGTGTCCCCCATATCCACCATGTCCAACATGTCGACCACACCCACTGCACCAACCTTGTGTACAGAGTGGCAGATGAACGACGTCAGGTTTGAGTATAACGATTTGTGGATGGATGTAGTGTGTGATTGGGTCCATGTGATTGGGATGCCTGTCTCAGCACAGGGCATGCCGGCGTGGCCTCATTGTGATGATTGCATTGCAGAGGTACTTGATCACAGCTGCTTTCATCGCAAAATAGATCAGGTTGAGAGGAATGAAACATATAATATTCTGCCCAGGATGCATCAGAATAAGTCACATAAACAAATAGGAGACTTACCCAAACCCAAACAATGCCAATCCTATCTGCCAGATCTTCTGGGTTCCCCAATCAAGACCTTCCCCTATGGACAGATGGACGATGCACTTGGGGAGGCGTTCAGCAGGGACGGGCCCATGCAGATCAGATATGACAACTACTATCCTGATCTGATGGAGGAGTCTGTTGCAGCTGCGAACATGCTCAGAGCTAGGATGAGTTCGAACCCTATAAGTCAATAAAGGAGAGGGTGGGGGAGAGGTAGATGTCATTCTGATTTGCCCTTTGTTACCATAGGAAACTGGCAATGCCACTGGCTTCATCACTCCCGCTAGAGCCATCAACCCTCGATTGGGAACATGGTCCTCTTCCCTCATGGGATATTCAAGCCAAATTCCAAGAGAAAAAACTTTGTCATGCTCACTGGCACCGAAGTCACCAGGATTTTGTTCAAACCTGAGAGTGACTTGGAGGACAGTAAAGCACCCAGACTTGCCAAGGCAGTCGAGTTTGTGTTGGGTGGACAATAGTACAAAGTGAGGGCGAAGAGAGAGGTCATTATTGCTGCTGGTATGTCCTCATTCGTCTTGGGATAGATGGGGCTCTGACATGGTGGGCTTGTTTTTGTTCTTAGGCATGTTCAAGACTCCTCAGCTTCTGGAGCTCACTGGAATCAGTGATAGGAGTCTGCTGAAAAGCTTCAGCATTGAGACATTGATTGACCTCCCCAGTGTTGGGGAGAACTTACTTGAACAGACATACACTCTAATTGTAGTCTATCTGATCAGGTGGGGCATTCAGATGGGCATGGAACTTGCACTGGAAGAAGTTTGACTTGAGGATCACAACAACAAGGACGATCCCATACAAGCCATCAGAATGCGACTGAGAACGAGGAGTGGCAAGAGGGACTTATGCGGAGAGGGTCACCACTGCTGTGCATTGGTGTTGATGGTGGGGACGTTGTTGGCGATGCTGTTGCTGCTACTGGTGGCAAGTCAGCATGGTCAGTGATGAAGAGTAATGGCTTCGACAGAATCGAAATTCTGGAGTTTGATGGTAAGTGGGTGTTGTGCCTATGAGACACCCGCCTTCTTCTCATATGCCAGCAAGACAGGTACAAAGAGGGCTTGCAAGCAAGTGGAGGCCATGCCCTGTCAAGATGATGTCAGCCACACCACAGGCAGCATCGGTGGCACCCTCAACAGCGATACCTACATTAGCACACAAGAGGGCAGTGACATCGTTTGCACTATTACCTAACATGGCACAAAGATGGCCAAGACCCTGGAGGTGTTGGACAATTTTGAATTTGTGCTTTGGGAAGACACCAGGGAACCTGCCAGCATCTGTGATCATATCATCAAGGGAGGCAAATTGGCTGCCCAGGGGAGGAGTCCGGAGGACTATCCTTGAGTACCTTGGCAGGGTACATGTAATCACCAAGACCAAGGCGATGACCGGCCTCCTTAGCAATGGTGAGCTGATCACACCAACTTCAAAAGACGCCAGAGATGGAGGACAACAAGCAAACCAGCCAGCTTGCGTTCCTTGCCCCTCAGGATGACCTTGAGTACGAATGTTGTCACGATGATGATGGCATCAAAGAGGTGGAGTGACGCATATGGGACACCACTGTATGGATTGTAGAATTCAGATCCGAGCACCCAGAGTGAGAGAGGGATTTCGATGAGGAAGAGCGTCATGATGATGGTTGATATCAGGGAGAGCACCTCAAGCTAGGCTGGGGCGCCGGGTATCCTAGCGGTCCTGCAATCAGAGGACAAAAGGGTATAGGCCAGGTCAATTAGGATGCATGTGGCGTCTATGACAATATACAGAAGCATGAAATGTCAGTGGGGAGAGAAACGACATGCCATGCTAGGAAAGGGTGGACGAAGAGTGATGATGAGTCTGTGAATGATGACGGATTCTAGGGCTTCGAAGAGGTGATCACGCCAGGTGAGTGGGCCTGTCAGGGACAGATATTCTTGTTCTGGCTGTCCTCCAGGGTGTGGGCCAGTGACCATCTTAACCTTGACACAGAAGCCAGGGGCATCTTTGATTGTTTGCTTGGTGTCTTCGCGAGGGGTACCAAAGATGGCAAGAAGACCAATGAGCTCAACAGGTTGCCTTCAGCCTTGTTATTGTTGCTATCAAGCTCCTTATGCACTACCACATGGGCATAGAGACCATGGGAGAGTGGGTACGTGAAGATCAGAGCCGACGGAGAGTGAGGGCATTAAGGTGGGTGTCGGGATCTACGATAAGACATTTCCTGGTATAGGGATTTCGGGATTGAGATGATGTCCATGCAGGAAATGACATGAATACGCCGAAGGCTTGTAGTTATGCAATATGCTGAATAAGATGGATGGGAGGTATGCAGATGATGGGAAGTTGTGTGCAAAGGGGAAGTCATGCAAGCCTTGGGTGGGAAGGGCACAGATGGGAGCTCGTGACAGGACTTGGGAGGCGATGGGGAATCTGATGATGACGACAGGGAGAGATGTGAGCTCTGTGAACTGAGATCTGATTGATAGGAACTTGTAAGCTGATCAAGCTGAAGAGCATTGTGAGAGAGGTTGGAGTATGAGTGGTATAAGGAGAGTTGATCTGAGAGTGTTGTCCAGAGGGGGTATTGAACGCAAAACACAAGATGGGTGGAGATGTTTGGATTGGGAAAAGTCTTGAACCACACTCACCACATCTGCTATGACTACCATGTCCACCACATCTGCTGAGTCCACCACATCCACTGCCTTTCCTTCGACCCTCACCAAGGACTGCAGCCATCTGCAGCACAAGACAGATGACATTCAAGTTTTGAGACAATAAATGAGGGGCAAAGTTATCTGTAAAGAGTGAGGAACAGCAAGAGAAGTGAAACATATGTGTTGGCAGCAGGCTTGAGATGAGGTAAAGAGGGACTTTGAGGATCAGAGGAGAGGGACAAGGGGTACCAAAGGCAAGTGACGATGCAATGGAGGCAAGGTGTGCAATGGTAGTAAGGTGTGCGATGGAGGCAACAGTGTTGTGCTGTCTATCAGGCCAGCATATATGCTGACATGGCATGGAATGAAGTTGACCTGGATGTCATTGAGGTGCGCAAGTCACAGTTTATTGAGTTCAAGTCGAAGTCACATTGGAATTAGTACCAAAAGAAGGGAAGGGAGCGACATGAGAAATGCTCTAAGGAGTCTAATCAACTGGCGCCCCTTAGAGTCAGTTTTTGCTGACACATGAGGAACACCCTGACAAGGCTTATCAACTGGCACCCCTTAGCGTCAGTTTTTGCTGACCAAGTCAGCAAACATTGAATTACACCATATAGCGTCAATGCATTTCTTGTAGGGACTCAAGTACTCATCCTCCAATGCATCACGGATGCAGGCCATCAAGGATTCTAATGGGGAAAAGCATATTGCAGTGTGATGTGGGATGACGTCAGTCAAAGAAGGCCAAGGTGAGTTACAAAAAGCATGGCAGGTCTTCTTTGGATGACTAGTACTGAGGTTGGTGGTGTAGACCAGCTTTACCCACATGCTGTCAAGACCTACTACTGTTATGCAAGTAGCAAGGCAACGACGACGTATTTGAGGTGGAGGTAATTGATCCAAAGGATGAGCAGAGAGATATTTAAGAGGAGGATGGTGAGGTAAAGGGCTGGGTGCTCAATGATTGGGGGGAAGACAAGAGAACAGTCTGAGGACTGTTCACTCAATTTCGCAGGTCTTATATACTAATACAGGGTGGTCTGTGCATACATGTTTAGGGCAGGCATACATACTCAAACAGGCAGCCCATACTTTAGGGCAGGTACAAATACAGGTAGCAGGTGAGTGACCTTACTGCGCTCCAAGGTCTTGTGACTTGTTTGTTGATTTGTTGATTTGTTGATTGTTCCCATGGTCTTCCATGTGTCAATCAACAGACTAGACGCGCGTCTAAAGCATGTGCGATCAGGTGATCATGTAGTGACTTGTGATCGCGTTGATGACCAATCCCTTGATAGGTCATGTGATACGTTCCCAGGGTCACGTGCTTGTATATCACATGATCTCAAAGTTGTTGAGATGTCACATGATCAAACACGTGACAGGTCAGGTGATAGTTTCCCAGGGTCACGTGGTCAAGGAGTGGATCCTGCCACGTGACTATACTTTAGCTTAGAGGCAGCTTTGGGAGGACTTGGGCTTGGGATTCTTTGAATGCGTGATGTTGTGGACTCTGTCCTCAACAGGAGGGGAGTTGGTAGGCAGTATGAGTAGCTTACTAAGTAGGGTGCTGATATGGGGGGCAGCTGATTGGAGAGATTGAGGTGTTGCTAAGGGGCCTCCTGTGACCCCAAGGTTTTCCTTTGCTGTCCACCTTACAGCAGCTAGTGTAACCTAAGGGGGGGAGATAGCAGCAAGTTCCTTGATTAGGGCATTGGATAGGATCTCCAGTTTTACCTGGTTCTCCTTAGCTAAGCCCAAGTGTGCCAAGTCCACCAAGAGACTGGGGTTGGGGGGTCTGGCTCCAGCTACTGCCAAGAAAGTGTAAGTGGGGGGATTTTGGGGTGCAGAGGGGATCTGTTTGCTGGTGCT
>Ga0307512_10004659_pt1 | contig 14869 bp, 10 predicted proteins | sample 14_EM_MG_FD_200267 | JGI IMG/M metagenome (GOLD analysis project Ga0307512, IMG submission 200267) | Populus trichocarpa ectomycorrhiza microbial communities from riparian zone in the Pacific Northwest, United States - 14_EM | ecosystem: Host-associated > Plants > Roots > Unclassified | place... | reverse complement strand
GATCGAAGGGTGAAGTAAAGCTGTAATAACGGTGGAAGGTAGGGTTGCCTCACATTAGCTTTTTGCCCTCCAAAGAACAAAATATCAACTGCATGTAGAGTGCAGACACCTAGTTTGTCTCCTAGGCCATCCTTCTAAATGGTAGGTGGAAATTATAACTCACTATGGACATTACACTCCTGTTGATGCACTTCTTATCTATTATTTGATCATTGGATGTGGTTACGTAGTTGTTGCTTTTAAGAATTGTTCTAACTTTCGCTTCATTTTTGGTTAATGAATCAGTTATAGTGAAAAATGGTAGCTGTAGCTGTAGTTGCTATTTATTCGGCATGCAGAGAAGATGTTTGAAGCTTTCTTCAAAGAATAAAAAAGGAAAAAAAGTGAATACCATATCTTTCTGGTTCAAATATAGGGATACAATAACTATGCAAATGAGAAAAAATTTGATTGTAAGATATAAGTGATACAACATGGAATGATTGTCTGAATATAATCATCTAAGGCTTATAGCAAAAGAAAATGCTATAGAGGCCCCTAAACTGCTGACTATATTCTGAATGATGAAGAATTCTGGAGATACATTATTCTTGAAAGTTCCTTGTCTTAAGGAAAGCAAATTTTAAAACCAACAACTAAAGTTAAGATGCATGGATGGAGTGTGTTTATGCACAAGAACACCAATTTTATCAATCACTCTTTTGACTTTTCTGTGAACTTTTCTCTTTGCATATCCCATTAATACTCTGCATCAATGATATGAGAGGCTTTTTTAGCCATCTCATTCTATGTCATCAATGCCATTTTAAATTTCTCCAGAACACGGTATATGCAGAGGATATTACTTTTTTACAGACTTACAACTGCATGATAATGTGCTCTTGATTCTTTTTTAATCAATTTGGAGAACCGAGTTTGAGAAATATTAAGTGGTGTTCTTATTGTATATCACAATTACATTTACATTTTGCCAGCTGTCTGTCTTACTAGTATCGTGTATCAAATCTGCTACCTTTTGAATTTTTTTTTTAACTTGGTAATCTTGTTGGTTAGGATATCATGGTTAGATACAATCGCATGAAGGGAAGACCAACTCTGTGGCTTCCTGGTACAGATCATGCTGGTATTGCAACTCAGGTTTGTTTATGGACTGTCTGTTTATACTGATATTAGTGTATTGACTGATTCTCCTTTTGGGTTGTTTTTAACAGAAAAAAAGTCCATTTTTCACTTAAGCCTTCCATAAAACTATTATCAATATTGGAGATTTCCTTTAACTTTGTTTCCCTAACTCTTTAGTTGCATTTCTTGGAGAAATGAAGATCCCCTCTTAAACTGTTTATATAGGGATCGTATTATATTAGATTTGACTTTTAGGGTATTGATTTTCAGTCTTTCCACTACTTTTCTTGTTGCTTATGTTTTTGGCAATAAGTTTCTGATGAAGTATTGCTTGAATTGCTTGTGTGTTTTGAATTCTCTTTTTGAATAAATGTGCTTCTTTTCTCAGTTGGTTGTAGAAAAAATGCTTGCATCTGAAGGAATTAAGAGAAATGATCTGAGCAGAGAGGAGTTCACAAAACGAGTTTGGGAGTGGAAAGAGAAGTATATACCCCAAACTCGCCCCTGTTTTTTTTCCTTTATGGGATCTATGTTTTCTGATTGACCAAGCATTACCTTCTTCTGTAGTTCACAAAACACACACCTGTTTCTTTTTTTTTCAGCTTTCAATTTCTTGCCATGTGTTTCGGATTCCAAATAAATTGATAGACCACATGTAATCAAAAGAGTAGTTTCAGTAGTTTTGCTGAATTTTGAAGGTTGCTGTTATTATTCAACCTTCAAATTGCTTCTACTGTTATGTTTTGCAGTAGTTTCAGTTATCAGTGCATCCCACTTCCTATGGTGTTTTTATGATTTCTTGTCTTGTTATGCTTTTAGATATGGTGGAACTATTACAAATCATATTAAGAGACTCGGCGCTTCCTGTGATTGGACTAGAGAGCATTTCACCCTTGATGAACAGCTAAGTCTTAAGGCAGTTTTCTTACTGGCAGAAGTAGAACAGTGGCCAATCTAGAAAACTGTATCTGAGTGGGGATAGTTTATGGGTAGTGTTAAATTGCTAGCAAAGGGTGCCACATCTCTCTCTCTCTCTCTCTTTTGGTCTTTATTTGACTTCCATTTGGAGAGCTCTTCATTTAATTGTGCCTGAAAAGCACTTTTGATATGCTTAACTGCATTTATCAGATAATCTTTTATTCTGACACCATGCCTTCTAATTTTGCAGAAGCTGTGATTGAGGCATTTATCAAGCTTCACGAGAAAGGTCTAATCTATCAAGGTATTGAACTTTTTGAGCTCTTTTTTTTTCCGACTAAAGGGGAAAGGGGGGGATCCATGTTCTTGCAGTCTGATCCTGGTTACAAAGTTATACCTGTTCATTGGTGCTAAAGAGTAGGGGGCTGCTTTCTTCTTCCTTTTTTTTTTCAATTTCTAGGCTTTCAGTTTGTGTATTTAACTATGCACTGTATCCTATATTTAGGATATTAAACAGTCGTTTAGTTATTGTGATAAGTGGTTCCCTAAATTCATGTTTTCTTCTAGGCTCTTACTTGGTTAACTGGTCTCCTAATCTGCAGACTGCTGTTTCAGACTTGGTATGCTATTTTTGGATTCCAGCCTCAATTGATTTTCCATTATTGTTACAAATAATATAGTTTGACATAAGTTCTTTTTATTTGTGCTTAGGAAGTAGAATATTCTGAAGAACCTGGCGCTTTATATCACATCAAGTATCGAGTTGCTGGACAGTAAGTATTGGAGATTTACGCTTGTACTATTTCTTTATTTCCTCTGTAAGTATATGATGTCTAGCAGATCTTCAATGAAAATTAGTACCACTTTGTTTTTACTCATATAACATATTCTTGACTATCTGGGTACAGCGTTAGTGCTATGTGAACTTGTCAATGTTGCCACAGCTTACTAGAAGATTGCTTCTGTATGCATATTGCAATTTTTATATTTCTTCCTTTTGTAGGAGTGACTTCTTGACAGTAGCAACAACACGGCCTGAGACTTTATTTGGTGATGTAGCTATTGCTGTGAATCCCAAGGTAGGGGCATTTTATGTAATCTACATGAACTCTTTAAACTATTATATCAGGATGCAAATAACAAATTTTTTGGATTGATTATTTAGATCCTTAATTTAAGGAACATGCCTTATCATTATATATAGGTTAATAAGTACCAACATGGTGTTAAGCTATCCAAAAATTTGATAATCTTTATGATTAGAAGCTTGTGAAACATTGACAATAATTTCATTTCATCTAATTCATACCTGCCATTATCACTGAAAAAAAGAGAGATAACTATCAGCTAATTCTTATTATTGTTTCAAGATTTTTGAAGATCAGACAGTATGGTGTTAATGTTCATTGTGACAAAGCATGCAAGCCCTCTAACTAAACCTCAGGGCTTTCATTCTGTAATTTCAGTGTGGACTTTATTTACTGAATCATTTTGTGGTAAAGCATATCCACACATTCTTTAGTCACAGTATATCATTGTATTTAATAGAAAAAAAAGAAGATGAAATAGGTGTAGCAGTATTCTCTTTCTAGCGGTATAGCTGAACCACCTGCATATATAAACTACTCATGGTATGTACAGTTTGGGCGTGGCTCAGATATCATAAAATCTCCTGCCATTTAGTTGGTTGTGTGAGTGTGTGGTACATGCTCTTATATGTATTCTTAGGAGATTCTGGCAAATTCTGACAGCTCAATATATTATATATTTGATAAGCAGGATGACCGCTATTCTAAGTTTATTGGAAAGATGGCAGTTGTACCCATGACATATGGCCGCCATGTACCTATCATCGCTGACAGGGTAAAAGATGCTTTTCTGATACTTGTTGCATTTTGCTTTGTTGTCTGTGTTCATGATATTTTTTCCTTGGGAATTCCCCATAGTGCATGTTTATTATTGAATTTTATGTCAACCATGTACTTTTAATCTGGACTTCTGTTCCTTAAAGCAAGTTGAAAATTCAGGGAAATAACCTGGTTGCTATTTTGGCAGCATGTTGATAAAGACTTTGGGACTGGTGTGTTGAAAATAAGCCCAGGACATGATCATAATGATTACTATCTTGCTAGAAAACTTGGTCTCCCTATACTTAATGTGATGAACAAGGATGGGACCCTTAACGAGGTTGCTGGATTGTACTGGTGAGACTTGAAATGATTATCTTAGGTTAAAGAATTTGTGTTGGAGAATTTATGTATGCCTAACATGCGGAAACAAATCTTGGAATGTTAGTGGTCTTGATCGATTTGAGGCACGAAAAAAACTATGGTCAGAACTTGAGGAGACAGGATTAGCTGTAAAAAAGGAGTCACACACTCTACGGGTTCCATGATCCCAACGTGGTGGAGAAGTGTGTACATACTATCTTTACATGTACCCTTCCAAATTTCAAGGATTTAAATTTTGGTGAAAGGCATCTTCAACAGGGAATTTTATGTCATGATGTTTGTTTCCTTGTAGATAATCGAGCCATTGGTAAGTAAGCAATGGTTTGTTACCATGGAGCCCTTGGCTGAGAAGGCCCTTCGTGCTGTTGAAAAAGGAGAATTGACCATAATGCCTGAAAGATTTGAGAAGGTATGCAAGATTAAGAAAAATTCCTTGTTTCTCTGCATTTGTTTCCTATTTTGATCAACTAGACTTTCTCTTATGCCTGCTTAGTTATTGGCTCTTTTCTTAGTCTTCTATCCCAGTAGTTTCTAACGTGCGTAAGTTGCAATCCTGCTTGATATTACTTTTCAATGTGGCATATCTATTCCTCCTTCATAGCCATGCAAATCGTCATTAATCTTGAAACAATATATATCAACCTGGGTATGGTTCTGTCATGGTTTTCCATCAACTCCATCAGCTTGTGGTTAATTTCTTTAAAACCAAATTTACTATTTACCAAACTCGGTGTCAAGTTCTTTCTTTTTGTTGATGACAGATTTACAATCATTGGCTGTCAAACATCAAGGATTGGTGTATAAGCAGACAACTATGGTGGGGACACCACATACCTGTATGGTATGTTTTAGGAAAAAACTGTGAAGAAGATTACATAGTCGCAAAGAATGCTGATGAAGCTCTTGAGCGAGCTCGTGAGAAGTACGGGAAAAATATTGAAATTTATCAAGATCCAGATGTTCTGGATACTTGGTTTTCAAGGTCTGTTTTTTTTATGAGTGGTAAGGATTTATCTCTTGTTGTGAATGCTTAAATTGTAAAGTAAAGAATCAAAGAGGTTGGACAATCAATCACTTTCTCATGGAAATGCCTACAGCAGCAAATGGTTTTGATTCGGTCTAGAAAAGTGCAAACAGTTATAGAATAAACAGCAAACTTTGTTCTGTATTGGCTTTTCTTCTTTCAGTTAATCCTGCTTCTCCCAAACATTGTTTCCCTTAATAATCTAGCTGTTTAGATATGGTGATAAACATTGCTAAAAAGATAGATACCAAAGGTTATGCATTGATTTTAATCCTCTACCATTTGTGTCTATTGTGGAAGCCTCAATGATATTCTTTATGTACCACTCAATCTCTTATCAGTCATGTAATTTTTGTTGGAGGGAATTTTGAATCTTTCATCACTTTTTAATTTTTTTTCCCCTAATAACCAATGGTTTTCTGGAATTATTTTTTCCACATAACCCCATGGAATTACCATTTTAAATGAAGTGAATTTACTTCTCCTTAACCTCATTTATTTAATTTCCATCTGCAGTGCTCTGTGGCCGTTCAGTACTCTTGGTTGGCCAGATGTTTCAGCAGAGGATTTTAGGAAGTTTTATCCAACAACAATGCTTGAAACTGGGTATGTTCTTCTCTTGCTGACTTGCTTGTTTGGTTTGTTATTGTCTTTTATCCTGGCCGTAGTTTAATCATTTTATATGGAACCCATTTTCAAGAAATTGAAGCTGGATTGATACTTTGTGACCAGTTTGGCTGAGTGAGGGGTTTGAAACTTTCAATTAACCTGGCCAGTTTTGAAAGAATATCCAGAGTGCTTGGCAGCCAAGCCTCAATCTGTGGCAGGCTGTGTATGGAGCAAAATAGCTTCTGGTGTTTTGGGTTGTTTATTGTGCACTTCTACTCTTTGTTTGTAGAGTGAACATTGACAGACGAAGATTTCATGGCTTGGGAGCAAGAGAGAGTTGGGAAACATCTTTCATCACAGGACTGGTCACAGTTCTCACCCCTTTTATTCTTGTTCGTGGCATTGCTACTATGATTCGGCTTTTGGTGATAATTTTCTGCCAACTCTGATGGAATATATATTCTGCATCATAATTATGACTACCGGTGCTAACTTCATTCATATAAATAGGCTGGAAACAATTTTCAGCATAAAAGAGTTGATCAGTAATCGGCTCTTTTCTTGGCACAATGGTAAAACACCATAAAAGTATTTGGCTTGCAGTAACTAGTGCTCAAGTTTGTTTGAGAATTGACTAACCACTTTGTGGAAAACTCTCCAGGGTAGAACTTTCTCAAAATTCTCTCTTATAACACCCATCTTGGAGGCACCATGCCTGAGTCATGTTGTAGTCAATTTTATCCGTGACAATGGCAGGATTTAAGAGTTTCGGTGATTTACCTGCCTTCTGGCTTCATAACAAGATGAATGTCTTTCCTGTTGTAGGGTACTATCTTTAATTGCATTGAAACGTGGTTTTTTTCCCCTTGATATGCATGGCTTCTATTTTTGCCGCTGCTTGCCTTTTCATTATTTCAGGTTTCCGCCTCCATGGCCTTCTGTTACCTCATGATTTGCCATTGATACTTGCTTCTGTTGTTTGGACAGGCATGATATTTTGTTCTTTTGGGTGGCAAGGATGATCATGATGGGAATTGAGTTTACCGGGACTGTTCCATTTTCATATGTTTATCTTCACGGGCTTATCCGGGACTCACAAGTGAGTAGAGCGTGCTTGTAAATTTGTTCATATGCATGTATTTGTTCATAAATCCATGTACAGCTCTATGTATGTGTTCAGCAGCTCGCGACTCATGAAGACAACGGAAAAATAACTACTGCAAGGATTACTTACCAACTTTGCCCTTTTTATTGTGATTACCATTTTACTCAGTTGCTGTTCCTATAGCTTAGTTTGCTTGCATTGTTCTCACTTTTATCTCCATATCCCATGTCATATTTTCAGGGACGGAAAATGTCTAAAACACTTGGTAATGTAATAGATCCCCTTGATACAATCAAAGAGTTTGGCACTGATGCTCTACGATTCACTATTTCTCTAGGGACTGCTGGCCAGGTTTCTCTCCTGTCTTATAATCCTTTAAACTGCTCCTTCAAGACTAAATGGCATTTTCTGAAGAAAAAAAAAATACACGGAGCCAATCTGCCTCCTGCATGTGGATGGTTTAAAACTGACAACAGATACTATTTTGTTTTACTAATATACATGCTTTTTGACCCAGGACCTTAATTTGTCTACTGAGAGGTTGACTGCCAACAAGGCTTTCACCAACAAACTATGGAATGCAGGCAAGTTTGTGCTGCAGAATTTGCCCAGTCAAACTGATGTATCTGCTTGGGAAGCTATAATGGATTATAAGGTCTCTTTATCCTCTTTGAGAGGACATAGGTTTTTTTGTTGTCACGTTTTCTATGCTTACTGTAGGCATTGCCCTGTTCAGTTAACTGAACAAATTTTATTCTTCTTGCAGTTTGACAAAGAGGAGTCTGTTTCCAGGCTACCTTTACCAGAATGTTGGGTGGTAAGAAAATAGCTATGAAGCATCATGTCCATTGTCAAATCTCTATAGTTAAACTAATAACCTCGTTTAATTTCAGGTGTCAAAACTTCATGTGCTTATTGACATGGTCACAACTAGCTATGACAAGTTTTTCTTTGGAGACGTTGGGAGAGAAACTTATGATTTCTTTTGGAGTGATTTTGCTGATTGGTGATTTTGCTGATTGGTACATTAAATCTATCTAGTTTTTCTTTGGAATACTTTTACCTTTATTTTAATAGAGATACTGTAGACAATAAATAAATTTCCTGGTTCTGGAATATAAAACATAACCCTTATATGTAATTATCCCAATACATAAAGCACTTAATACATGTGAGAGGCTGCACTTTGGTAGAAAGATAGAGATTGAGATTCAGTGCATGTATGTACGTATGAACTATGTCACATGGTTTTCAGCATTATCATTTTCCTGTTTTGAAGGGTAAAATTTTCATTCATTAACAGGCTAGTTCTTAGAACAAATGTTTTAGATAAAGTGGCAACTGATCCCTTAAAACGTTGGATTCACAGAGTGGGGAAATATAGGGTATAAGTTCATTGTTTCCTTTTTTCATTCCTTATTGGTGAAACTCGTGGTTTTTTCTTGTCTTGTGCATGTACATTCATGCTTGCTATTATGTGCATAGATGTAGAACTGTAGATAAATTTGGTGCTTGTTATACTCCAAATGTAGCTTTCTTTTCGATGTCTTGCTTTTTTGGTTTAAAGATTTTAGCTGTTTCCATGGTTTTATGCCTTCTCTTTGGCCAGGTATATTGAAGCCAGTAAAGCTCGCCTTTACCAGTCCGGAGCTGATTCAACTTTGTCAGTGGCACAGGCTGTTCTACTGTATGTTTTTGAAAACGTTTTGAAATTGCTACATCCGTTCATGCCATTTGTCACTGAAGAACCGTGGCAGGTAACAATTTTGTAGCATATAAGCCTTGTCAACTCTGCCCTAAACTTTATTGACTAGACGTTACATGAACATTTCTTCTCAACCCATCTTTTATTCAAACTGAAATGGACTCCTTTAAGTGACCGTGTTGGTTTTGACATTTGAGTTTAAAGATCACTTTTTTATTTTAAAAGTTGATATTATGTGTTCAAGTTTAAAAATCACTTCTTTGAGTTTGAAGTTGATGCAGTATGTTCCTTGTTATGTCACTTTGAAAAATTTGTACAGATGCAACGACAATATGTTTCACTTTATTGATTCTTGACTTCCTCCAATTTATACACAGGCACTCCCTGAACGGAAAGAAGCACTTATAGTATCTCCTTGGCCCCAGACTTCACTTCCACAGCTTCCGAACTCCATAAAAAAATTTGAAAATTTCCAAGATCTGGTGAGTACACAACTACTTCCATTTCCAGCTCACTCAATTGGTTAATCTGTGACAAAATTTATATGTATTTCTCTCTCTTTTTTTTAACCACAAGAATAATGAATCCATCTTTACTTATGAATTAGACTAGAGCAATTCGCAATGCTCGAGCAGAATACTCAGTTGAGCCAGCCAAGCGTATATCTGCATCTATAGTTGCAAGTGAAGAGGTCATCCAATATATATCTGTCAGTGCACTCCATTTTCTTAATCTGTATTGTAGGTGGGCATTAGTGTGCTGTTTTAACTAGAGATTTAGCTTGCATAATCAAGTGAGGATATAAACATTCTTTCTTATTCCTTGGTTTTCAATGGTCTGGCATTGTAAAATTTGAACCTTTTACGTTCCAACTCCATTTGTCTCATATGCTGTCTTTTCTTCCCCCTCTCCAAGCACCTCCTGAGCTCATGGCCAAGGCCCCTGGCCAAAAGAAATCATTTCTTAGTGCAATAGAGATATTAACAATTCTGAAAAGAGAGGAATACAGATAAAACATGCTGCAAACAGACTGGCCTTCTGGTCAGTAAAGCTAGGAAAAAGGATTCTTACTTGTATAAATTCTCAAACTTCCGCTGCCCAAACTGATTATAACATGTAAATGCCCTTTCATGCCAAGAAAAACTAACATAAGTTATATTTTAGCACTTGAAGTGGTCTGCCCCCAACCATCCAAATAATTTTTTTTGAAGGATAGTGAATTATGCTCTCACTATCTTTTTAGCTCTGTTTCTTTCATTAAATGTTATGTTTTCTATTTGATAAAAGAAAGGGTATTATGCACGGGATTCATCTTACCACTTCTTTGCATGCTGTTTATAAACATGTCATTTCTATATCATTCTTCCATTGCAATTTACAGATGTTTAGGCAAGGTGATTGAATAGTAGCCTTTTTAAGGAGGACACTTTGTAGCATGGCTGTTTGTTGAATTTGTGCATGTGCACACTATGCATGGTAATAAAAATCACTGTCAATGCAGAACGAGAAGGAAGTCTTAGCTCTTCTTTCCACGCTAGATCTACAAAATGTCCATTTCACAGATTCTCCTCCAGGCATGTTTGTTTCCAAATCAGTTTTGCTTTTTCTGCTTTGTTTCCGCCTTTTGTTTTCTTTCTTGTAAATGGGCCAGTTATAAATGACATATATTACTTTGTCTTCTCTCATTTTTCCTTTACTTATGACTGGCCTTTGAACTTTTAATTCTAAATGATGTAAATTCTGTTGTGCTTTAGGGGATGCAAACCAATCAGTTCATCTGGTTGCCAGTGAGGGACTAGAAGCTTATCTTCCTCTTGCAGATATGGTTGATATATCTGCTGAGGTAGAACGCCTTTCAAAGCGCCTCTCCAAGATGCAAGTAGAGTATGATGGACTTGTTGCTCGTCTCAGTTCTCAAAAACTATGAGCATCTTTCTACTCAACTTTTACATGTGTTTATGCCCACAAATCTCCCCCTCAAAATAAGGGATTGCTGAACCATGATCATTATGGATTTTGTATGATCCAAGGTTATAATTTTCTAGGCCCCAGCACATCTTGATGTTAAGTAACTGCTAGTGCTAGTCTCTTACCCTAGGATAAATCTATTTTAACATTCATAGCTCTTGATATCACTTTTGCAACATGCTTACAATCTACCTCACTTTATAGTTTGTAGAGAAAGCTCCCGAGGATGTTGTCCATGGGGTTCGAGAAAAGGCAGCGGAAGCAGAGGAGAAGATAAACCTCACTAAGAATCGGTTGGCTTTCCTGAAATCCTCTGTTCTGGTGTCGCAATAGGCTGTCTGGGTAGACTTCATTTCTTCTCATTGTCCAGATTAAATCCACAAAATTGGATTCATCTCATTGCTAGACCCAGTGCTCCATACAACAATCTGACATCCACATCATCTACTTTCTGGTGGGACAAGGACGATTATGGATGACCATTTAGGACAGGATAGTGGAACAGTTGGATGTACGGAAGTTTTACGTAAATTGAGTCTTGCTTTGCCTTGTTTAATGGAAGAGATAAAAGTACTTGACAAATTGCTTATAAGATTGTGCTCCTATCCATGATAATTTTTGTGCCACAGGTCACTGATAGAATTCTTGGCCAGTTTTTCATTTACCACCAGAATTTCTACTTATATTGTCCTGCATTTATCTTTCTACATTTTTCAATAACTTTCTATCGTATATTTTACCTTTATATGGACGTGTCTTCCATTTTGCCTCGTATCATGATCTGGCAGTCTTTTAGGCTTTGATGATTTGAAACCGAGTAAAACCTTTTGTATTCTCAGTGGCCACTGTAATGCAGTTGAAGAAGAACGTTGTCACTGATCAATATGAAATTTATCAAGAATGGGATCGGTTTGATTGTAAATGTGAAAGAAGGGAATAGTGGTTATCTATCTGCTACAGCCTTAATAATATCAATAGCCAATTTACACTTTTAATTGCAGTTCAAAACTATGGATTAGCAGAAACTCCCTGTAAGCACCATCAGAAGATTCCAAATTGTTGGTGTATTGCTGCTGGGCTGACAGTTAACTTTTTTGTTAAATCCCAAACCATTACTGTCTGATAAAGTCATTTCTCTAATTCGTATCAAGAAAGAAACGGGACCCATCAAACAAAATCTAAAAATTATTTCAAGTTTTTGAGGATTCTTTACATAAGATTCAAGCAAAAACCTGCCAAGGCAGTTTGATGCTGGGACTTGAAAGCTCACACTAGATTTCTCTAATCCAGCAAGAAGCCTTCCATATTCTATGTACTGGCACCTAAATAATGCGAGCAACAAAGCTTCAATCCTTTAGAAACCATTTCGTTGTAGAGGTTAAGAGCCCTTCTTTTGTCACCCTTTTCAAAATACACTTTAATCAATGCTTCATAAACATCCTCACGAGGATTTAGAGATCGACCTATCATAATTCTTAAATATTTTTCTGCTTCCTCTAGTTTTCCGCAATTGCAGAGGCCCTTGATCAAGGAAGTGAAACCCATTAATCCAGGAGAGAGTGAGCGATATTCCATTTCATAGTAAAGTTTGAGCATTTCCTGAATCTGATTGTTTTTTGCATAACCAGAAATTAGATTAGAGTATGTGATCTCGTCTGCTAAGAACCCTTCATCTAACAAATTCGTCAACATCTCATTTGCTCGTGTCACATCCTCTATTCTACACAGCTTTCCTACCATCTCATTGAAAGCTGAAAGGCTGGGAACATGTCCCATCTCCATCATTTTCTTGCAGTAACTCAAAGTTTCTTCTACTCTTCCTGCTTTAGCACAACCTTCAAGGAGAAAGTTAAAAGTGTCTCCATATGGTTTCAAACCCATGTTTTCCATTTCTTGCAACAACTGATTTGCTTCTTCAATTCTTTCCTCCTTACAATAAGCTCCTATAAATGAAGTGTACACAAAAGAATTTGCATTGAAACCTCGCTTAAGCATTTCTTCATAGACCTGCATTGCTGAGTTCAAATTTCCAAGTTTGACTTTAGCATAAACAATCAAAGAGTAAGCAACAGTATCCAGAATCATGTTCTTCCGAAGCATCATTTTCAATAAAGCCAAGCCCGGTTCAACTCTTCCCTCCTCTAAAATCCTAAATACCAAACAAGTATTAACAATAACTACAGGAGAGCATCTCTTTCCATGGATCTTATCCAACATGTTCACAATTGTTTGCAACTTCCCTTCCTTACACAAAGCACTGATCATGCTTTCGATTGTTGCTTCATTTGGGTAAGTTCTTCGGTGAAGCATATGCTCATAAATCTTCCACGCCAGGGGACTTTTATCAGATTTTTGAACAACATGAATCAAGGTGTTGAAACTTATAAGGCTTAAGGTGAACCTATGTTCTTCTAAGCGGCAGCATACATCAAAACCAATCTCAAACATTCTCTGCTTCGCATAAGCCTGAACCAGCAAATCAAACACTAAGGGACTTGATATAATAATCTTATAACTACTAAGGAGGGAATCCAGAACCAAAAATTTTGTAGGATCCCCTACACTTTTCTTCAGAAGTGATTCAAGCAATGCCTGAGCATCCATAATCAGCCGAGCTTGAATTAATATGTGAATCATCAGACAATATGATTGAACCCCATGTACAAAATTCCTTCTTGCTGACCAATGAAAGAAGCCTAGAGCCCGTTTTGCATCGGTTGGTTCCTTCAATTCCAGCAGTACATTTTTGACAAGCAAATTGTTGAGCTGAAGAGACTCAAATTTTCTATTCAGGGTATCCCAGTTATATCCTCTCCTTAATGAATCACATATGGAGCTTACAACTGTATCACTTTCTGTTTTTGTGCCATCATGAAGAAATCTAGCCACCTCAAACCAAGAACTGCAGACACGTGGATGAATGGAATACTTGAGTGGTGTTGAAATCAAAGATGGAAAAGTTCGACGCAGCAAAGCCATGCTCTTGCCAAAGTTTAACCTAATCAATCAGGACAAAGTATCGGATGAGACATGAATTCTATTAGGATTGTACATCTTGACAAATATCATGAAGTGCTCAGCTATTACCTTTAAAAGCAATTGCAAAACATTCTGCATCGGCAACTAACATGTAACTGTAACATCTTCAAGTATCAGATTGAATAAAAAAGAAAAAGCTTGATCAAAGTTCAAGCCAAAAGATTTTGTCCTTAAACTTTCACATTTCCGTTGCCTGCCAAAATCTCAGAATTAGACACATTCATACATTTATTCACCTTCACAGAATTTTCAAACATTCAGCTGCTACCAATTTGCGAACCATGGGCATGTGGGCGTGGGTCACTAAGCACTATTGTTCCTCGAAAGTTTGAATTTTTCTTTCTCATTTCTATATATCTCCATACAAGCATCAAAACCCATGTCCTTGCTTCAAAGAATTATTGAGAAAGGCAATAAAAATCTCGAAACTTCAAAAGTATAGAGAGAGAGGAACCTGATAAGTAAGCAGAGTGATTCGTTCTACTTGGTCAGTGCTTGAGAAAGTCAGAAAGCCCTCACGAATCCTTGTGAAATTTCTGCCCGCTCCTCGATGGTTTTTGTTTTGCTTTAAAAGTTTATAGGCTTTGGAGAGGGAAGAGGGAAGAGAGAGCAATACAAAGGGAGGGATTCAATGAAGGGAAGGTGCCCATTCATTGATATTGCTTGATTTTATTGTTTCGTAGGTCAATTATTTTTAAGAAAATAAATTTCTTAAAAATATTTTATGTTCCTTGTAGACCTGATTATATTTTTATTGAATTAACTTAAGTTTCATGGAATGAATATCTAGTTAATCCAATATTCATCTCATGTTAGCTCCATGTCTTTCAAGATTGGGTTTAACAAGATGTAACAACTATACGGCTAAATCATCTCTACTACTTTGCCAAGAATTCGGGTTTGTACATGGTAAAGTCAAGAACTAAACCTTTATAAAAATATACTACAATCCGTTTGTTTGTGGAAAAGTATTTATTTTTTTATAAGTGATTTTTTAAAAAATAAATTCCTGAAAAATAAATTATTTTCTGATATTTACTAGTGTCATAGAAAATAAATTGAAAAATATTTTTTAGTGTTTAATTATGTCATGGAAAATGAGTTGGAAAATAACTTATGAATTTTTTTTTCAAGTTTATTAAAATAAT
>Ga0307512_10004658_pt1 | contig 14872 bp, 10 predicted proteins | sample 14_EM_MG_FD_200267 | JGI IMG/M metagenome (GOLD analysis project Ga0307512, IMG submission 200267) | Populus trichocarpa ectomycorrhiza microbial communities from riparian zone in the Pacific Northwest, United States - 14_EM | ecosystem: Host-associated > Plants > Roots > Unclassified | place... | reverse complement strand
GACCTTCCTAACATCGAGATCACCGAGGCCATCGTCACAGCTGCAGCCGGGAACTATAGAGGGAAGGAGATGATGGAGGTGCTGCTTTCTGCCCGTCCTAACATCGAGATCACCGAGCCCATCGTCATAGCTGCAGCCGGGAACTTTGGAGGGAAGGAGGTGATGGAGGTGATGGAGGTGCTGCTTTCTGCCCGTCCTAACATCGAGATCACCGAGGCCATCGTCATAGCTGCAGCCGAGAACTTCAGAACGAAAGACGTGATAGAAGTGCTGCTTTCTGCCCGTCCTAACATCGAGATCACCGAGGCCATCGTCATAGCTGCAGCGGAGCACTTTGGAGGGAAGGAGGTGATGGAGGTGCTGCTTTCTGCCCGTCCTAACATCGAGATCACTGAGGCCATCGTCACAGCTGCAGCCATGAACACTGGAGGGAAGGAGGTGATGGAGGTGCTGCTTTCTGCCCGTCCTAACCTTGAGATCACTGAGGCCATCGTCACAGCTGCAGCCAAGGACTTTGGAGGGAAGGAGGTGATGGAGGTGCTGCTTTCTGCCCGTCCTAACCTCGAGATCACCGAGCCCATCGTCATAGCTGCAGCCGGGAACTTTGGAGGGAAGGAGGTGATGGAGGTGCTGCTTTCTGCCCGTCCTAACATCGAGATCACCGAGCCCATCGTCATAGCTGCAGCCAGGAACACTGGAGGGAAGGAGGTGATGGAGGTGATGGAGGTGCTGCTTTCTGCCCGTCCTAACATCGAGATCACCGAGGCCATCGTCACAGCTGCAGCCGGGAACTATAGAGGGACGGAGGTGATAGAGATGCTGCTCGCTGACCATCCTAACATCGAGATCACTGAGGCCATCGTCACAGCTGCAGCCGGGAACTATAGAGGGAAGGAGGTGATAGAGATGCTGCTCGCTGACCATCCTAACATCGAGATCACCGAGGCCATCGTCACAGCTGCAGCCGGGAACTATATAGGGAAGGAGGTGATAGAGATGCTGCTTTCTGCCCGTCCTAACATCGAGATCACCGAGGCCATCGTCATAGCTGCTGCTGAGAACATTGAAGGGAAGGAGGTGATGGAGGCGCTGCTTTCTGCCCGTCCTAACATCGAGATCACCGAGGCCATCGTCATAGCTGCTGCCGAGAACATTGAATGGAAGGAGGTGATGGAGGTGATGGAGGTGCTGCTTTCTGCCCGTCCTAACATCGAGATCACCGAGGCCATCGTCACAGCTGCAGCAGGTAACTCTAGTGGCAAGGAGGTGATCAAGATGCTGCTCTCTACGCGTCCCGACATCGTGATCACTGAACCAGTCGTTACAGCCGCGGCAGGAAACAGCATGTATGGCAAGGAGGTGATGCGATTATTACTCGATAATGACCGACAGTTTGGGGTCCATCCAGTCTCAGTTCAAGCAGTAGCATACTTTGGAATGCTTTTTCATACTCAATATCTAGTTTCAAAATGCAGCAAAATAACCCTGCATGAACAATACACGAATCTTTTGCATGCTGCTGTGGAAAGTGGGGATATTGATATTCTTAAAATATTCCTAGAGCTAGGTGGAAACTATGTGAGTCCGGACGAACACAATTGGACAGCATATATGACTTCCTCTCAGTCGCGGAATGCATTAGCGCTGCAAAAATTCGCGGAAATGGCACATCCGTCATTTAATTGCGTGTATCCCCCGGCGAAATGGGTTAGTGAACAGGAATGTGTGTCGATTCAGCTTCAAGGGGGTGGAGCAGGATTACTGTATTCCGGTAAGGGTCAACCAAGAACTCCACAATTGAAGTTGACATGGTTTAGGCACATTTGCGAGTACGAAATGTTCTGTTAAAGCCAATCATCCCTTCCCTCCTGGATATCTTGGCACGAACTATTTCGAAGTCACTGTGGTCGAATCGGCATTGAAATTGTAAGCCACTATCTAGGACAGTAGAATGAATTTCCGTGGGCTGATTAAACTAGGGATATGGGTGTTGGGTTTTGCGGAGAACACATCCTCCCGGGCAACGTTCCTCATAGTTATTGTTTTGCTTCTGCATATCGCTCCTACGGTATCTGTTTACTGGGCACCAAGCCACCTTACGGCTGGGACTTTTACCGTCCAGAATACTCCAGTGGCGATGTAGTCGGATGTGGTATAGATTGGAAAAGTGAAAGTTATTTCTTCACTCTTAATGGAAAGGTGCAAAGTAAGTATCATCTATTCCCGGGGATGGAACCCAAATTGAACAGTACTATCAGTCACCCTACATAATGGCAATCTTCTTCGGAGAAGACTCTACCCTCTCGTCTCGTTTAGAGGAAAATCCAGTGTTAGGATTCTAGGAAACTTTGAGGGTCCTTTCATGTATACTCCCCCCCCGGAGGAGCAAGGTTGCGGTGGTTTGGAGCAATTGAAGTAATTATATTGGCTTACGGAAAGTTCAACCGGTATTCACACAAACATATGTCTCTCTTTTGTAATATTGATTTCCTACGTAGTGCGGTTTGGAAATAGAGGCTTGGGGAGCTGGAATGCGGATTCCCTTTTCCACGTAGTAAACCGGGGTGGGGGCCGTCTACATTAAGTCGCATCTCGATGCCCGTAAGGCGCTACGGTCATAAAGCAACCATAAATGTACTATGTTGAGTTCGCATACATAACACATCCTTAACATTAATCCCGTGATCGCTGCTAATTTCCTGTTGTTGGGTTTTTGGTGGGATATTTATTGCTATGTAGATTTGTATACTACAATATGCATGTGAAATGGGCCAGGTTCGGATTCCCACATCACTCCAGCAACTCCTTAAGCGAGCCGCTTTCTAAGGCTGAACCCCACCTAACAAATCATGTGGCGGAGTTCCAGTCCCCACTTCAAGCTAGAGTCACAGCTGATCTCGTATCCTGTTTGTTACCAGAGCAGAGAGTAAAAAGGCCCTAGTAACACCGACGAGGTCATTCTGGATCTCTATTAGTATCTTCGTGATATCTGTCGCTGCGACTTTGGTATCTACCAGAGTAGCTTATTCCACAACTTGAAAACTTTCGGTTTCAACTTCTTGCCGACTCTGATTCTGTCCAGGGCATTCTCTGAAACAGGCTTCCTGATAGTCCGTCCCGTCCGGGCAAAGCTCTTCCCGGGACTGGACTATGATTTTCAGGGCAGAGAATTCTGGACCATTTAAGACTAGGGCAAATGGTTCTTGGACTATATACGTACAGGGCCCTGTAGTCTCTATGACGTCACGAAATACAGAAGTCAATGATGAGAAGAGGTGGAAATTATGTTTTGTTATTTTATACTATTCAGACCGTCTACCGGCACTGTGGCTCCTGCTACCGCTTATAATAAGGCTCACCACCAGCATTTGACAGCATCATGGCACCAGCTGCAACTAATTGTAAAGCCCACCATCGCAACCACCACCGGGTGAACCGACAGTTGCCTAGCTCTAGTAGTCGCCTGTCTCCTCTAGGTACCTGTTCCGGCCCTAGGGCAGCCGATATCATCCCCGGATGGACTAGTCCGGCCAAATCATGCCCCGGGACGGGACGGCGACGCGGGGCCCCGAAAGACTATAGTCGACCCGGACCGTTAGGAAGCCTGCTCTGAAAATGTTTGCAGTAACCGCAACACTCTGATTGACGGGAACAATGTTTATGCTCTACCGATTGAACTTTATTGCCGAATAGATCTGCACTTTGCTGCAGATGCGGTGAGCATAGAAATCCTAGAGAAGCTTCTCAAGGCTAAGGCAGATGCCAATGCCCGCTCCAGTCGTTTTTCTCCAACAGCTCTACAGATGGATGAGAAGGTGGGTATCTGGGTTTGGTGCAGAAACGTCACGTAGCGTGTGCGGGTGCCGATGCTATTAGATACAAAGTTTTATGAAGATTACGCTCTGAAAATTGCCGGACATAACCAGTGCCCAGATATTGTGCAGAAACAACTTCAAAGAACTAGTTCCATCGACAGTGTGCATATGTAACTGTTGTTGATTGGGATGAGACATAATGCAATTTTGCATTGTAACAGTATTTCGAATGGGTTGGAGTTTGTATTGTGGAAGATGTTGAGTATGGAGGCGCCATTCCATATGAGATATTGTGATCTACTCATTCAGCCTGCCTCCAGAAATGTTATTATCTATGCTAGTCACCAGGCTTCACAATAGCCTGAGCGGCTGCCAATCCTCTAGAACGCGCCATCATACTTCATTGTGGGGCATGCGTAAACACCTAGGGAGCTGAACGGGGATCTTGCCGGTGGGCCCTGGCGGAGGTTGCCGCTCGCTCTGACAAGTTTTTAAATTGAAAACCACTCATTTTGCACCGGATTAAATTGCATACAACTCTTGTGTCCCAATGCTGGGTACAGGAACCATCTGTCAGGCGGCAAGAGCACAAATCCGAGTGAAGGCCACTCACGCCGCATCACTCTCTTCACCCAACAATCACTCCGCATGCATGTGGGCGCAGTGGTCCAAAAGCCTTCCGCCCGACACATGATTGTCCCGGATGGGGTAGAGGTCCGTCCGCTAATGACGGACTCTTTATGAAGCCTACAGTTGCCTCATAATCTCCAACCGAACTCCCTACTATGTACGCGATCCACACCTAAATACTATCGCAGGTGACATCTGGTGCAAATTACATCATTTACAGCATCTATGCCAGTTCTCACTCTTCCCTCCTTGCCACTGGGGCCTTATCGAGTATGGAAATAGTCCGCCTCATCCGCCCGAAGGCTCACATATTCCGGATTACTATTTGTGGGGCAGGGAAATCGAGGACTATTTTAACATAGAGATTATAAACCTTAGACGGTAGATCAAGTGGGTGTTACTGTCTAAGGTGAAGTTGAAGTTTCTTGTTCTATCTGAAGGAAGCTATAGAACTGATTGATGCCTTTATACACATAAACAATTTGGAAATCCCGTAGAGATGATCGGGTGGAGCGTGGCGAGTGATCAATCGTGTATGAGTATACTGGGTGACTCAGTATCGGCGACCCCCTATCAAACCATACATAGCAACAGTGGGCCTTCCGGTCAGCCGAGTGATATTGCCATGATCGAGTGATATCTTAATGAACGAGTGATCGATGTTCTAGTCAGTTCGCGGAGAATGTCAGTCCGCGGAGTGACCAGTCAACCCACGGAGTCCCACCTTCCATGAAAGAACCAGTCAGATCAGCGCTCCGTGAGCTGACCGGTAGAAATATGTGCTAATTATGCTCAAACTAATATTTCAAATAATCCGCACACCTTCATTGTGACCTACAATTGGCTATATCTCTTAACGTCGTGGCGCAACAACAATTACACTGTGCTCCATGTCATTACTTGAAACAGTCTATTCCTCAGTGCCCTCATCCTCACTGCATTCGTCCTCCTCTTCCTCCTCTCCCTCAGTAACCGAGTCTGCCTCGACTCCCTCCTCAGTATCCAGTTCACTCAAATCACTCCCAGTACTATCCTCTGCAACTGCCTGGGGCCCATCTTCTGCATCAGCCTTTGCGCTATCCTCAACGGAAGCAAAATAAGTGCTCTCCCATGTATCTCCGCGTGTATTGGCTCGACGGCGTTAAGGATTTTGACTAGGTCTAGGTTGATCAAATCTTGTTGTGTTCCGTGCAAGACCGAATGTGCCAGAGAGAGCTACAGAAGCCCCAGTATTTGTGCAGTGCATACCACCATTTCGGCCATGGGCCCATGGCAATGAAGTGTGCAATCAACTTTCTCTTTGAAACATGAGCAGCGAATGGTAGCGCAATTCCCTTTACATCCACAACGTACTTGGATGAGCTCAGCTAGACCCAAGGCCAGGGCAGCAACTAGCAAGAGCAATCAACGAGCATGCTAGGGCCCTTCGTGCCCACGGCATCGAAGTCGTGATCCATTGGGTCCCTGGACACTCGGGCATCCCCAGGAACGAAGAGGCTGACCACCAGGCAAACAACGCATGAGATGACTGAGGCTACACAGTACGCGACCGACTATACACCTCGGCCGCGAATAGAGCTTGACGGATCTCCGAAGGTAGGACGGCGGCGAAGGCGGAGTGGGAGGCCGACAAGTGCTCCAAACACTACAGCTATAGACTGAAGGGCAAAGCCGGGAGCAAGAGATCTGTCCCAATGACAAGTGTGAAGTTACTGGCAGCAAGGTTCAATAGACTGAAGAATGGGCATGCGCCGACTAGAACGTACCTAATGCGGTTTGGACACCAAGAGGGCAACAAATACAGGTCGTGCAGAAGCGGAACACTACAGACGTGGGAGCATCTCTTCCACCACTGCAGCCGATGGAAAGTCCAGCAGAAAGCGCTCTGGAAGGCGGTGGGAAAGGCCACTGGATGGAAAGCAGGCAGATGCCGACATGTGCATATTTCTGAGCTGTTTTCCGTGGAGAAATGCGACCAAGTGGTGATGGTCTTCATGGCAGCTACTGACGTCGGGAAGTTCCCGCTAAACCAAGAGGAGGAGCGCGGGCAGGAGGAGCGCGGGCAGGATTAAGGGTGTTTGGACCGGCGGCAATCTGTCTCTCTTCGTTGACCTCTTCTGTTCTTCTCTTTTCCATCTTTTGCGCTCGTTTGATTTTCCTTTGTCAAAGGGGACGATGGGTGGCAGGTGGGAGCTCCGCCATCTAGCCGGCTCGCCTAGAGGCGGAGGGGATGTTTATAGGCTCTGTCATACTCTAATGAGAGTGAATACAGTATGAATAAAACAAAAAAACTGGGCTCTGTGAAGTAACCGGTCGGCTGGCGGAGTGTATTTGCTCGCGAGCTGACTGGTCAGCCCAGGGAGTGTGTAGGCTCTGTGAGCTGACCGGTCAGTTCACGGAGCCCAGTTATTCCGTGGGTTGACTGGTCACTCCGAGGACTGACATTCTCCGCGGACTGACTAGAACAATCGATATATCACCGCTTGTACGACCGGCGGGCGGACGGTCCGTTTCCACCCCTAGTTATTTATCAGAAACCTCTGATGGCAGCTTACATCAAGACAGCATAGTCAATGTCGATGATTTTAGCTGACAGAACAGCTTTGATACTCCAAACATGATCCATTGTAGTAGTTATCCTCAGTGGTAGCTAATTCAACAATCACGCAAATGCAAGGCTACGAGGGAGGTAGAGGGACCTAACATGAGCTGACCGTAACCGGGGCTGAGACACCCGGCATGCCACAAGACACACTACGAAGTCGCTTTCGGCTCCCTCCGGAGGTGGCATAGCTGGGCTTGCCGTGCTGGAGACGGCCTATGTGGGCTATTCCTAGGCGGCGAAACCACCACGGAAACTTGTATTCGTTTACGATGCTCATTGGTTGCAAGTCTGTGGCGGAATATGGCAAGTACCTATCAATCAAACTGAGCTTGAACGCAAACCGCCCAAATAAGCGCATGATTGTTACAACTTGTGCTATACACGAGGTATACATAACTATGCTCTCTTATACCTGCAAATCTCCGATTACGATATCTCCAAAAATCAAGTGAGCAGTTGTCGAACAAGGTGCTACAGGAGCGTGTATGTACAGCCGCACTTGGATATTAGAGACGTCGTAAATTGAAGTCCGGGAAGTAAAAGTATACGCGACTTTGCGATGCTTGCAGACATAACTGAACTTTAGTAGGTTGAGATATGCTGAGTGTTGTGGGAAATCCAATTCTCACCACCATTTGCACTCCCGCGAAGGGCACTTGCGCAACCTATCTAGGAGAACGGGAAGCGCACTTTGGCAAATGACAAGCGCACTTAGACCCTGCGGGGAGCACACTTGGGAGAGCCACGGAAATGCACTAGGAAGCGCACTAGGGACTGACAGGAAGTGTTGGAGCGCACGTGGAAGCATCATGCGGGCTCGACCACAGTGCAGGGATATGAGAAGACGGAGTGGGGGCAATCTACTCAGGTACGCAGTGAAGTGAACGGATGCTCCAGATGCGGCAAGAAACGGCACAGAATTGGCAACATGTGATCGTGAACAGGAAAAGCAGAACTATACAAACTGATGTGCACTGACTTTTAGCGAATGTTCACCACCTGCTCTCATAACCAAATCTATTACCAGAACAGGTGTATCTGATCACCTCTCATCATACGGGAGTACCAAGGTTTACAGTTCCCTTAGGTATTCTTCCAGTTGGCGAGACATCGGGGAGCAGGCTAATCTCGGGTATACCCGTAGCGACGGGTAGACACTGATACCGTCGTCTTGCCAAGTCCCACATACCAAACGATTTCTCGGGAGCATCTGGAAATGGCAAGTGAACGGAAAGAGTTTCCCAGGATAGCTAGCGTTCGTACCGCGGAACACATCTCGATGCTGTACTCTACTGTCAATTTATCACCCCCTTATCGCTCCACTAATTCTCGGTCAAACTCAAAGCTCTTTTACACAGAGTAGCTTATTTATATGTCAATGGATTCGGTGTCGTCATTGGCTAGGTACTGTCACTAGTTGTGGACTTCTTGGGGGGTGGAGGACATACACTCCCTCCCATTGATCGACAGCCTGTGCTGTTGGCACGGGATTTGGTCCAATGCTTTTGTGGCGTTCGGCCTAAGGCTGCGGGCATGAGGCCGGTGGCTTGCGGCCCCCATGGGTGGCCACCAGCCCCCATGCCGAGGAGTAGGTCTAGCCCCGGCAGTGATGCTCGACATCGGTCTCCGGATGTGATACTCGGCTTCGCCGAGTCTGCCCGCTTTCCCATATTTATTTGGCTGTCTTTCTCTCTCTTTGCTCTTTAGACAATCACTTTTGTACGATAGTCAATTCAATATCTCTATTCGTACTCGATTGATCTCAACATATGCCCACTGTTCTGAAAGGGCGCAGCTGCTTGCCGGGCGTTCACAAGCTTTTTAGAGGGCGGGGCTGGGCGGCGATTTGCGAATGTCCAGATTAGCACAGCTTAGTTCACATAAGCCTACATTTCGGAGGTGAATAGTAGAATCTAATTAAGTGGGAATAACTACGTACTCTCGAAAGCGGGATATATAAAAAGAAGCTCCATACCGCCTAGAGATAACCCAAACCTGATCATACAGTACCATCATAGCCTAACATTGCCCTCTTCTCCATTTCTGACCATCCTTATGTTATGCAAACCGCAGCTGCTGATACTGACATTTCGAGTTTCGAGACATTTGATGCTGACGGTTTGGAAAAATAACAATGACTCTGATTGCGAAGTTATCTATGCATAAAATATACATAATGCATCGCTCTTTCAACCCGTGGTCTCCAATTCACTATATCTCTAATATTGGTAAAACGTTGCGGAAAAACATCGATTTTCGGCGTTTTGAGTGTTTTTTTAAAGCCGCTCCACCAATTTTTAAAGATATAGTAAATCAGAGACTGGAAATTGTAAGAGCGATTAATTTTGCAGGTTACATGTATATATCACATTGCGAGTGGACAAATACTCGCAGACTTAATTAGACCGACCTTTTGTCACTTTTGTCAGCGCAGCCGTGTACTCCGTGAACTGACTAGAACATGGTACAAGATGGGAGTCAAGATTAACTTCACCGAAAACAACTCATGTAGAGGCTCTGCAGTCTCATCAGCTGTAAGGCTGCACAAAATCGAACTGACCAATGATGTTCTGCCAACCTCACGCAACGGTGACCGGCGAGCAAATACGGACGCTCAACGCGTACCTGCCAGCGACGTCGCAGCGCTGTCTGCCTTTGGAATTTATTATTTGGCTTATTGAAATTCTGCCTGCAGTCTTCATTCTGACCGAAACAGTTCACCGCCGCGTACCCATAAGGCACTATTCGGCACCTATATTTATGCTATTGGCTTTAATGTGACCTGTGCTGGTGTCACTTTATATTATCCCTACCCCGACTATATCGACTTCTAGCTGCTAATAAGTTGGCATCTGTTGCCTACTACCAAACACAGAAGGATGTTGAAAAAGCCGCACCTGCGAGCGGTAAATAGAACCTGCCGGTAATGTAATTGCGGAATTAAACGTAGGCCGACGTGTTGGAGGATTATTTGGTTGATCTGATAAATAGCAGATAATTCACACATAAATAGCCAAACACCGACTGCCACCAAGTTTTTGTAGCACACAATCAGCGTGACATACCTCGCAACACACTTAGTCTGACGCAGTTGCCAGCTTCTGCGTTGTCCTGCGATGAGAAATGACAAAGTACAGTGAATTCCAGATTAAAGATCTGTGTGATATGGTCTGACGCTATCGATTTGTTGTAGAGGGAGTATTGGCTCATATTCGCTGATTCCCGATTTATTGGAAAGTACCAGCAACGTACGGGATGTGCGCTGTCACATGGCTAGCTATCGGTATTTCTGATTCAACTGATCCTCCGTTTAGTCTTCGTCACTTTCAACAATGATTGGGCTCTGAAATCTTGGGTGTGGGTACCTGACGACAGTAGTCACTGGCGCGGTCCACAGTAGGATGTGAAAGCGACAACAAATAGTACAACCTCACCTTGCAACGTCGTGTGAAGAGTAACTGCCGGATGTAATGGCACCTTTGATCGTCGAGCATATACTTCATTGATAAGAGTAGCAAGGATTAAGATATGAAAAGTTTAGCCCATATCATATATCAAAGTCTTGTTTAATATTTCCATTAGCTCTATATCTAGTATGTAGCGAAGCCCAAAGAGTCGGCCGTTTAGATCTGAGTTCTGGAATACTACACACTCACTTCACATCCGCAACGTACACCATCAAGAATCATAGCGACAAGTTATACAAGCTACCTGCCAAAGAACTTGAATAACACCGTTCTGTTAGACGATGTCCAAATGTTTGTCAGTCATTCACTTATTGGTACAATATAACTCAAATGTAGTTCCAGCCATCCTCAACCGAGACGTGAAGTTCCCACCTAGTTCACCAACCATAATAGAGACACTTATCGAATCCAATGTGGACGTTTGGGAGTTGTACTTAAATAATCAATTCTGTGCAGTCGGTTACCGGGCCTCTGCCGCAGAATTTGACAGTACATACAGGGATTTTGCAAAGGTACATTCCAGATCTGTTCCTGTGGTCTCACTCTAACCCGCAAAAAACGTGTAGCAATGCTATCTCTACCTGGACGAATACGCACGCTTCTCCACCATCCGCGAGCTACAAGACCCAGCTACCCACACACAAGCTGGCATGAAGAAGTTATCCGATGAACTCTCCCATAATCTGAAGCACCCGGAAAGATTTTTCAACATATGTGTCGACGAGATGGGGATTAATGCGGAAGACCTGCGGAATGAGAGACTTTCTCAAGCGTTATCAGGTTACACGGCTTGGTTGGAACTAAATGCAATGACGGATGATGTTTTCTCAAATTATGTCAGGATGATACCTTGGATTTGGGTTAGTGGGTCCCACAAATCAGTCTGAGGGGTCAAAAGAGTAGACAACTGATACGTTCAATAGGGTGGGCATCATATTGCATGCCACTTGAAAAGGCAGGGACCTGGTACATACCAACCAATACAGGATTTCGAGAGTTGAAATTTTTTGCTAATACATATTTAGGTGAGAAGAATACATTATTCTACAAGCACTGGTTCGAGGAAAGCATGCGGAGTCAGTCAGCGAGAAACCTTTCTGGTAAGTCCTTCCATTGTCCCTGCGTTTGTTAGGCAGCTGAGTAACAATGAAATCAGCATACCTGGAGGCCAACCGCCGTGACTATGAATACTACGCGAACTGGAAAAAATGGAACGTTGGGTTTCGGCAAGCGTGTTTATTCGAAATTGCTTTTTTCGATGTGGCGTTCAGGCGAGATCTTTCACCTTCAATCGATCCTACTCATCTATCTCTCAATTGTGGAATTCCAGTCAATTTGAATTCATCTCAAGAACCTGATTCAATGAAAATACCGCGCACTCAGTTCCCGGCCGTGATCCATTCGTCACCAGATTCTTCCCGGTTTGTGTTTCAGGAGGAAGAGAAAACGTCTAGTGTAAACAGGGTTTTGCAGTTGTCGTCTGGGGTAAGTATAGATTCCAATAGGGACAATAGCGGCCAGGAATCCATCGCCACAATCCTAGATGTCGGCCCAACTGTGGAAGTCGATCCCGGCATCACTGACCAAAGCGAATATCCGCCAGCTGCGAACGGTGACCTTTGGAATCAGTCACAGCAAGGTTTCCAATCAACGACATGCACCGCTTCAGCTAGTTTCCCTACAAGTAGTATTTATCACTGTTGGCCATTAATCGAGACTATATCGCGGATGATTGATGATGCTTCTTTGTTCCTTTCAAGTCTAGATCTTTGTTGTTTACTCCTTGTGTACGGAGTGATCTACTTACCAGAAATACTGGAGTTCTGCAAGTTTCGCTTTGCGATGTGCATTGAGGATCCAATTATCTGGTGGCCTTGGGAGCCGCCACTTGCATGTGGCAGGTGTCGTATATATCGGAACTGTGTATGTGGCTCTGATATCCTGCAGCATGGGTTTTTTCATCTATCTAATTTTTTGTCGCTAGGAATGTGGTGCTGAGCTTTATGACGACGGGCCTCTACGAGATGACCAAGGCACAGAGCCGACTAGCCAAGGGAGCTTTTCCCAATCCATATTCACACTATACACAGGGGTACGAAACGTATTCAATCGTCTGAGGAGCTGGAACATCCGCTCAAGACGGTGCCTGCCTCCCCTGCCTCAGACAGGCACTGAACCGAATTCTCAACCAGGAGTATCTACCCAGTTGCTAAAGTACCTTCTTGTCTGTATTAATACCAAACGACTTCGTGCGCGTCTTGTCCAGATTCCTGTGTCCACTAGCTCTAGTGATGGAAACATGTTTGGTGAATTCCGGTCCCATTATTTCCGGGTGCGAGGATGGCGATCAGTTTTGACTTTGCGCACGGTCGAAAGCATCCGATTCGTCAAGGTGAGGAATTGCGCATCTTTTCTTTCACTCTAATGGAAATATTTGCTAATTATGGTGTCATTGAAGTTTCAGCTTTATCTCAAGGATTTTGTAGCCATTGGGCCCGAAGAAATCCCGCCGAAAGGTGTGCAGGATTATGATTTTTGTCGGCGCTCATGTGTCGAACCGCCCCATGGCCCGGTTCTCAAAGGCATTCTTCTCCATTATTTCGAAGAACCACATATATTCACTCAGTCGAAGTGAGTGTTTCGAAACTGGATTCCGTGTTATGCTAATCTGTCTAGCGGAATTCTTGACAAGATACCCAAGAAGCTGGATCCTCCCTTGCAACCTCAGCCAGGGTATGTAGATGGTTGGGGACTTCATGTCGTCGAAGGTCTTTCCGTATTAAGGTTATATGTTCTAGTCAGTTCGCGGAGAATGTCAGTCCGCGGAGTGACCAGTCAACCCACGGAATAACTGGGCTCCGTGAACTGACCGGTCAGCTCACGGAGCCTACACACTCCCTGGGCTGACCAGTCAGCTCGCGAGCAAATACACTCCGCCAGCCAACCGGTTACTTCACGGAGCCCAGTTTTTTGGTTTTATTCATACTGTATTCACTCTAATTAGAGTATGACAGAGCCTATAAACATCCCCTCCGCCTCCGGGCGAGCCGGCTAGATGGCGGAGCTCCCACCTGCTACCCATCGTCCCCTTTGACAAAGGAAAATCAAACGAGCACAAAAGATTGAAAAGAGAAGAACAAAAGAGGTCAACGAAGGGAGAGAGATCGCCGCCGGTCCAAACACCCTTAATCCTGCCCTCGCTCCACCTGCCCGCGCTCCTCCGCTTGCTCTAGCGGGTACTTCCCGACCTCAGTAGCTGCCATGAAGACCATCACCACTTGGTCGCATTTCTCCACGGAAAACAGCTCAGAAACATGCACATATCGGCATCTGCCCGCTTTCCATCCAGTGGCCTTTCCCACCGCCTTCCAGAGCGCTTTCTGCTGGACTTTTCATCGGCTGCAGTGGTGGAAGAGATGCTCCCATGTCTGTAGTGTTCCGCTTCTGCACGACCCGTATTTGGCGTCCTCTCGGTGTCCAAACCGCTTTAGGTACGTTCTAGTCGGCACATGCCCATTCTTCAGTCTATTGAACCTTGCTGCCAGTGACTTCCCACTTGTCATTGGGACAGATCTCTTGCTCCCGGCTTTGCCCTTCAGTCTGTAGCTGTAGTGTTTGGAGCACTTGTCGGCCTCCCACTCCGCCTTCACCGCCGTCCTCCCTTCGGAGATCCGTCTAGCTCTATTCGCGGCCGAGGTGTATAGTCGGTCGCATACTGTGTAGCCTCAGTCTTCTCGTGCTTTGTTTGCCTGGCGGTCAGCCTCTTCGTTCCTGGGGATGCCCGAGTGTCCAGGGACCCAATGGATCACGACTTCGATGCCGTGGGCACGAAGGGCCCTAGCATGCTCGTTGATTGCTCTTGCTAGTTGCTGCCCTGGCCTTGGGTCCAGCTGAGCTCATCCAAGTACGTTGTGGATGTAAAGGGAATTGCGCTACCATTCGCTGCTCATGTTTCAAAGAGAAAGTTGATTGCACACTTCATTGCCATGGCCAAAATGATGGTATGCGCTGCACAAATACTGAGGCTTCTGTAGCTCTCTCTAGCACATTCAGTCTTGCACGGAACACAACAAGATTTGATCAACCTGGACCTAGTCAAAATCCAAAACGCCGTCGAGCCAATACACGCGGAGATACATGGGAGAGCACTTATTTTGCTTCCGTTGAGGATAGCGCAAAGGCTGGTGCAGAAGATGGGCCCCAGGCAGTTGCAGAGGATAGTACTGGGAGTGATTTGAGTGAACTGGATACTGAGGAGCGAGTCGAGGCAGACTCGGTTACTGAGGAAGAGGAGGAAGAGGAGGAAGAGGAGGACGAATGCAGTGAGGATGAGGGCAGTGAGGAATAGACTGTTT
>Ga0307512_10004657_pt1 | contig 14873 bp, 11 predicted proteins | sample 14_EM_MG_FD_200267 | JGI IMG/M metagenome (GOLD analysis project Ga0307512, IMG submission 200267) | Populus trichocarpa ectomycorrhiza microbial communities from riparian zone in the Pacific Northwest, United States - 14_EM | ecosystem: Host-associated > Plants > Roots > Unclassified | place... | reverse complement strand
CCAGTCCGGACGGACCCGGTCTGGGGTAGGGCTCAGTCCGGTCCGGTCCCACCGGAAGGTCGGACTGGACCGAGCCCCAGACTGGCAGTCTTGGACTGGACGGGCTTGGTCTGGACCAGTCCAAACAGGATAATATTTATCAATTTCAAAGTAGATCCGAAAACTAAAGAAGTAAGACAGTAATCCCTACAACCCTAACTCAGACACAACCCGAAGGAAGATCAGCAGCCAAGGCCCAGTTGGAGGCCGACAAATGCAGTAAGCACTTTGGCTACAGACTGAAGGGCAAAGCAGGCAATAGGAGACCTATCCCAATGACAAGCGCAAAGTTATTGGCAACAAGATTCTACCAACTAAAGTGCGGGCATGCGCCTACCGGAGCTTACCTAAAATGATTCGGACACCGAGAGGATGACAAGTGCTGGTGGCGCGGGGGAATGGTGGGCCAAACACGGGAGCATCTCCTTCATCACTGCAGCCGGTGGAAATACCAGCTCTGGAAGAAGGTGGGAAAGACAACGGGCTGGAAAGCTGGCCGATGCCGGCGGGCACAGGTGTCAGAGCTGTGTTCCATGGAGATACGTGACATGGCGGTGATGGACTTCCTGGCGGCCATGGACGTCGAGAAGTTCCCGCCGGGGTGAGTGGCAAGTGGCAAGTGGTGAGGGGTGAGATGTGCATTGTGACTTGTGAATGGCAAGATGAGTCTACATGTATGGGTCTATTTGTTGACTCAGTGTATCAGTAACTCCAAGCGTATTCGGGCCGATTCGGCCCGAGTGGACTGGTCCAAAGCAGTCCAGGCCAGTTCAGTCCAGGTCCCGAAAAATTAGGGATTGGTCCGATCCCGGTCCAAAAATTTCTTGGACTGGACCTGGACTAGACTGGACGGTTCCAGTCCGGACTGGTCCATTGCTGGACTGGTGGAATCATTGGGCATCATGCGGTCCACACAGGTACCTCTGTATTTATGCAGTCCGAACAGATACCTGCAGATACGTACATATTCATGCAGTCCAAAAATGACACGACAATGCTGGACTGTTTCCGAAAACCTATGGACTTGCCTGACGGCCGGTTTGTCCGCAGGTACCTGTATTTGAGGCGGGCCGCTTGCGAACACTGATCTCAACCCACAGATGTCCCTCACCACCAGATTCATCTTTCCATATTCGCACCATCCTAGCAAAACAATCGATTGTTCCCTCATACAGTGTTCCTAAAAGGCAGGGCCCGGCCGGCCTGCATAAAACCGAGCCTGATTTTCGCTAGTACAGGCCTATAAATTGAAGCCTAGCCAGCTGCCAGATAGTCGCCAAGTCATATGAAGGCTTCGAAAGTATATGTAGGTTTCCCTAGGCCTCAATGATATACGCAGCCGGCTTAGGTTTCTGCATTCTTCGAGGGTGTGTCCAGGCTTTAAATATATGCAAGCTGGCCGTCAGATATCTGCAGGACGACCGGCTTTTCAATCACAGACTTGGCCGGCCTTCGCTAGTGGCAGCCTCTAAACTATAGACCTGCAGAGATCTAAAAAGCCCGGCGGCCGGACCGGCCGCTTAGGAAGACTGCCTCATCGATCTAACCGGTCTTGTTCGTGCCCACCCACCAGTTGGAGACCTTCATTAGATGAGCTATGAGGGCCCCAGTATAGTGGGCTTCTAAGACGGCACGCAGATATACCGAGTCGTCGTCGTCGGTTTAAACTTCCTCCCGCTATTTTAGGTCCCTCTAGCTCATTCATTCTCTTCTCGGTTGCCGTCCGCCCACAGTCGGGCTAGGAAAACATTAGATCAGGCCAATCCATGTAGAGAGACAGTTGTGAATGGTATAAATACCTGAGGATTTCGTCGGGGGCTTGCCGGAGAATGTTCCGCAGAGCCCACTTTGCATTGTCAGAATTGTGCAGTTGGTCGCAATGTGCCTGTTTAAAGCATTAATATGCTGATCGCGATCACCAGAATAAGTAGTTAGTTAACTACGCAGATTAAGTCGAACGTCGGGGACTTACTTAGCCACATCGTTGTTGTTTGGCCGGAGAAGCTAGGTTGGCGACGGTTGCAGTTGTGGATCCTATTTTTGGATTCGGTGGAGTACTGACGCTTTCGAAGTCCGATGGATTCGATGTTAGGCTGTGTGGGAATCTCGAATCTCGAATCGACTGTAGGATGGAGTGGGAAAAGCAAGCTGGAGGCCGGATTTGACAACTACCCGCGAAATGTGTGACGCGAGGATAGGGAAAGGAATGAGCGAATGAGAAAGAAAGCGAACCCTGCTGAAAGCAAAGCAACAAATCACCCTAAGCCTTAGCTGGTGGCGTCATCAGGCCGAGCCGCAATCATCTTGCAGTCTCGGGTATGGCTAGATAGTCATTCCACCGTCTAGGGTCAGAAGGTCTATTGTCAGCAAGTTGCCGAAGAACTCAACCGCATCGCTATGGGAGAGTTCTGCCTCGCTCTTTTCTATGTATCAGCCACGCGTCTTTGGAAGCCCCAGTATTTGTGCACTGTACACTACCATCTCGGTTATGGCAATGAAGCGTGCACTCAACTTCCGCTTTGACACACTTGCAGCGAATTGTAGTGCAGTTCCCTTTACACCCACAACGTACTTTAATGAGCCCTGCATGGGACTGAAGGCGCGCAGTATCCCGAAGAGTGAGTTCTCCATAGCTACCCTTCTTAAATGCGAGAGCCAACAGGCGCACAAGGTCACCTCTTCAAATGCTTCAACTTTGTTGACTGTATAATATCTCTTCACTATAGCGATTATCTTTTCCTGCATATTTACAATAACTCCTTCGTTGGGTGATTGAGCAGCTGTAGCTCTCTCTGCTCGTCAGCTTGTGGTACCAGATTGAACTCAGCTGTATATGGCTACCTGAGTGCGAATATATGCACGCAGAGCATTCACAGATTGTGTTACGAATGCAAAGCGGACGAAGTCTATTCTACTATCTAAGGGAGAAGCTCTGTCTTTATATACATGAAGACTTGGAACTCTATGGAAGTCTATGGGAGCTCACGATTGCAAATACCAGTGGCGGTGGTGAGTGAAAACTCGTGGATGAGTCTACGACGTGAGTCCGTAGCCTGTGAGTCAATTCGTCGATCTCAATGTGTCGGCGACTTCCCTTCAGATCATATAGTAACAGATTGTGATTGTGCACTCCATGACAGAGTGATACATCATGAGTCAACCAATCGGAATGCAGGAAATTTTTGCTCGTCAAGATACTATGATTCATTCTCTCCCATATCCCACTCTGTCGATTGCTTTAGTACAAGAAATGGCTTGACGTGAAGCTAGTTTTTAGCAGCGGCATTGCTCCAAGGACGCTGTAACATTGATGAGCGGGTTTTATACTTTAGCGGGGGTCCTCCGTTTCAGGTGAGGCTCATGTGAGGCCGGTAGACATTTATTAGCCTCACATGAGAGTGACTGAAATATCATGTTGATGTGAGGATATTTGTTGGCTCATGGTAACCTCTCAAACTTATGACTATCCTGCCACTGTCATTCACAAAAGTCATTCAGGCAGATTTAAGTCGCCTGTACTGAGATCGCCGAACTGACTCACAGGCTACGGACTCACAGTCGTAGACTCATCCACGAGTTTTCACTCGACACCGCCACCGCCACTGGTATTTGCAATCGTGAGCTTCCATGGACTTCCATGGTGTTCCAGGCTCTCATGTATATAAAGACAGAGCTTCTCCTTTGATAGTAGAATAGACTTAATCCGCTTTAAATTCGTAACACATGCAATCCCGCAGTTTAAAATCCCCCAAGACGAGAATCATAGTTCAAGACAAGGCAACCTCTGACCCGGATGGGATCTTTTTGTTTCTTTGGTATCATCATTCTGCATTCACTCTAACTAGACTATAGCGGCGCTCAATTCCCCTATCCCTCCGGATAGCCGGCGGGGATGGACTTCTGCGACCCTGCTTCCACATTCGTCCGAAAATTGGAAATCCGGTCAACCTTGGTCCCTAATCTGCCCGATGGTGGAGCGGCTAATATGGTCTTATCTTTCTATATACAGAGCCCGCTAAGGTAGAGAGAAGGATATCGCTTTTAGACTGTCTCACAGCGCCCGCTACCATTTCCAACAGGAAATATGAATCGTTATATAGAAACCCATTCACCAGGTTCATGGTCAGTCTATTTCGGATTGAGCACAAGCGACAGCCTCTGACACATTGTCACTTCGGCAATTTGGCTCGTGATCTTCAGCAACGTAGCTGTTGTTGCGGCCGGTTGTGATGCCTCCCTGGAACATAATAACCAATACAAGTTACTGCCAGTCCACATCTCGATAGCTTTGATTGCTGCTATATAGCTTAACACGAAGTGTGCTACAGTCACCGGCCTAGACCGAAGTTTAGAGAGGAATCTCGGACTTGTTTAGGGTCGCTGATTCACCTATACACAAAATACATATGGCATGCACTACATACGCAACATTTCCATTGAAAACACTCCGTACGTGCCGCCGTCTGTCACTCTCTCGCCAGTCCAACTCATTTCCAAGCACCGACAATTGACAACGATAACACTCCGTCGAACATTAACACACCGCCAGATGGTCGAAATTCTGAAGCGTACTTAAATTTACCTATACCACAAGTTCTAAAGCACTGTTCACGGTGTCGTGGAGTATAATTCTTACCTGTCAAGTAGCAGCAGCAGCCATTTCAGCTTCATCTCTCCATTTTCGCAAGATATTCATCGAAACCTTTGTATCCGGATGATCTTCGCCGATTTGCTGAGAACGGAGAGATACAACTTCTTCCATCAGGGCAATAGCTTCATCATTGCGGCTTTGTTTTTTGTAAGTAAGCCCAAGATTATGCATTGTAGTTAAAGTCGCAGGATGGTATAGGCCGAGTACCCTCTTTTTAATCACCATCGCCTCGACAAACAACTCCTCGGCCTCATTCCATCGCTCTAACTTCCTGTATATCAATGCTAGGTTGTTAATGCTGGCTAAGGTATCTGGATGCTCTAGGCCGAGTACCCTCTTTGTCGTATCCATAACCTGCACCTGTAGGTCCTCGGCCTCCTTCAATTGCCCCTGATCGCGGTATGTCGATGCGAGATTATCCATACAGGTCAATGTAGAGGGATGCTCCGGGCCGTGTACCTTCATTTCCATCTCCATGACCTCCACAAACAGCTCCTCAGCCTCCTTCCATCGCCCCTGACTGCAAAATGTCGATGCAAGGTTGGACATGACGGTCAAAGTAGAGGGATGTTCTTTGCCGAGTATCCTCTTTCTCGTCTCCATGACCTGCACCTCCAACACCTCCGCCTCTTTCCACCGCCCCTGGTCACTGTATGTCGAGGCAAGGTTGGCCATTATGGTCAAGGTAGAGGGATGCTCTAGGCCAAGTACCCTCTTTCTTGTCTCCATGACCTGCATCTCCAATACCTCAGCCTCCTTCCATCGCCCTTGGTTCCAAAATATCGAAGCTAGGTTGTTCATGCTGGTTAGGGTAGAGGGATGCTCCTGGCCGAGAATCCTCGTTTGTATCTCCAAAACTTCCACCCCGAGCACCTCGGCCTCCTTCCATTGCCCAAGCTGCCTGTATGTTGATGCGAGGTTGGCCATGGTTATCAAGGTAGAGGGATGGTCTAGGCCGAGTACCCTCTTTGTCGTCGCCATGACCTGTACAAGCAACTCCTCGGTCTCATTCCACCGCCCCTGCATGCAGTATGTTGATGCTAGATTTCCCAAGCCGGTCAAGGTATCTGGATGCTCCGGGCCAAGTACCCTCTTTTTGATCTCCATGATCTGCATTAACAGTGCCTCGGCCTCCTTCCACCGCCCCTGGTCCCTGTATATCGATGCCAAGTTGTCCATGTTGGTCAAGGTAACTGGATGCTCTCTGCCGAATACCTGCTTTGTCGTCTGCATCACCTGTACAAATAGCTCTTCTGCCTCCTTCCATTGTCCCTGCTTGCTGTATGTTGATGCGAGGTTGTTCATGGCGGTCAATGTATGTGGGTGCTCATGGCCGAGTATACTCTTTCTCGTCTCCATGACCTGCGCCTCCAGCTCTGCGGCCTCCCTCCAACGCCCCTGGTTGCTGTATGTCGTTGCGAGATTGCCCATGCTGGTCAAGGTATCTGGATGCTCTAGGCCGAGTATCTTGTTTTTGATGTCCATAACTTGCACCTCTAGGACCTCGGCCTCCGTCCATTGCCCCTGGCTCCTGTATGTTGATGCGAGGTTGGCCATACTCACCAAAGTATCTGGATGCTCTTGGCCGAGTACCCTCTTTTTCGTCTCCATGGCCTGTACTAACAGCTCCTCGGCCTCCTCCCATCGCCCCTGTTCCTTATAAATTAATGCAAGGTTGTTCATGCTAGTCAACGTATTAGGATGCTCTAGATCCAGTACCCTCTTACTTATCATCACGACCCGCACCTGCAGCTCCTCGGATTCCTTCCACCGCCCCTGGTGCCTGTAGGTCTCTGCAAGGTTGGATATGATGGTCAAGGTAATGGGATGCTCTGGGCCGAGTACCCTCTTTGTCGTCTCCATAACTTGTACCACTAGTTGCTCGGCCTCGCTCCATCGCCCTAGCTTCTGGTATGTTGATGCGAGGTTGGCCATGGTGGTCAAGGTATCTGGATGCTCTTTGCCGAGTACCCTCTTTTTGATCTCCATGACTTGTACCTCTAGCACCTCGGCCTCCGTCCATTGCCCTTGGCTGCTGTAAGTTGATGCGAGGTTGGCCATGCTAGTCAAGGTAGAGGGATGCTCTAGGCCGAGTACCCTCTTGTTGATCTCCATGACCTGTACGAACAGCTCCTCAGCCTCCTTCGATTGCCCCTGTTCCGTATATACCGATGCTAAGTTGGCAATGCTGTTCAAGGTATGTGGATGCTCTAGCCCTAGCACTCTCTTTCTCGTTTCCGTGATTTTCGCTAGCAGCTCCTCGGCCTCCTTCCATCGCCCTTGGTTCCAAAATGTTACTGTGAGGTTGGCCATGCAGATCAAGGTAAATGGATCATCGATTCCTAGTGTTCTTTCTGCTTCGTCTCGGATCCGCATTCGTAGCTCTTCTGACTTCCTATATTCTTTGAACTCGTCCAGCAGATCTCCAAAGATTCTATATAAGGCATCTAATATCATGTGGAACTCTCCAAATTCTTGTGCCATATCACCGATCTCTCTCTCGTACTCTTTCCGGGCTTCCTTTAGTTTGTGGAATCCCCATGTACGATATTCCTGTATCAGGTCCACCCGAACAATTCCCCTGAGAAAGCTTAAGCTCCGAGTCGCAGGTCGTACCGCTTCTTTTTCAATCTTCAGATCATCCAGATATTTATTACTTTTTTCTAGCCATGAATGACATTTAGTGTCGTCGGACTTGGCCCCAAATCCAATCATATAACAAAAGGCAATCTGGAAGGCAATGTGAGCGGCAATGGGCTGATTTTGATTCCCGAAGTACTTCTTTTCGAGGCAGTCTCTAATTTGTGCCCGTACACGGTAGTCGGCAGCCAAGAGGTCGGCGAGATTTTCGGCAATCTTGAACATAAAACCCTGATCAGCTAGGTTTGTTTTTGGAGTCATATGGAAACGGGTAGATAATTACCCGGAAATCTGCATGCATTGGGAACTTCGTTATTGGTTCATATAGTGCTACATTTGAGAATTGTAATGCAGCTCTAAATTATAAACGTCTTAGTGAATGCCCTTCTCTTCGGCTGGGTTGAGGATGCTCTTCGACTGGTAAAACTCACCGTTCCTGGTCGAGAAGACTCACTAGTTTTCCAACATCAGACGTCCGTTTTTCGGGGTTAAGCGACACAGTCAAGCTGAAAAATTCTTTTAGACGAATCCTTTGTTCAGTATTCAAGCCTGACATTGACTCCATAAGTCGATTGGCAATATGTTGTACTTGATCTTCATCTTTTAGTTGTTCAAGCAATGTGCGACGACCAAGTGGTGCGTTGAACGAAATCAACTCAGTTGCACTTGCAGTGGTTTGCGAAATATCCGGCAGGGTGTTTCCAAACAGAACCCAAAGCGACAGCATACCAAATGAGTACACATCCGTCTTTTTGGCTTTAAGGGCATTAAACTCTCCGAAATGATGCTCGGGTGCATTCCATGGCCTTGATTTCGGCAGAAAAACCATTCCTTCTTCGCTTGTGGCAAGAGTGGAATAGCCGAAGTCAGTCACCTTAACTGTCGTCTTGCTTGTGGCGTCCTTGAAAACTAGCACGTTTTGGGGTTTGATATCGCCATGAATCACGTCTGTGTGCTTGTTAGATAGCAAGACATAAATCACTCAGAATGACGACTTCGAATGACAAACCATAAGCATGCAAAGCCACGATGGCGCTTCCAACGTCGGCACAGATTTTGAGCCGGTCACCGATCGACATGTTCATACCCTCACTCACATTCATGAACTGTTCTAGATCCCATGCTGCTTTCTCAAACACTAGCACGGGCACAGCTTTCTCTGTCCTGGGTTTGATTTCCCAGCAAATCCCCTCGAGATTGACTATATTTTTGTGGCTTTGAATTGCGGGTTGGCTCAAAATCAGAACCTCTGACATCAACGGCAAAAAGTCAGAATCTCCGGAGTCGTGAAACCGCTTGAATGCAAGAGGCATTTCGTTGATGAATGTAGACTGGCTTATCGTCCCAGAGCCACCCTGACCGAGATCACTGAGAGCAGGCTGCCATGTAATGGGGAGGTAGTCGATATTGTATTTTTGGACGATTGAAAGAAATGCGATCAGGTCACTTTGGATCTTCTGGTAACCGTTGGTGCGATTCGGCGAGGCGGAGTAGCGTGTAAACATTCCATCGGAGTGTGATACCAGTGCGGAGTTGCGCGTCGACAACATGGTGTATATACTTGCGGTAAAGTGTGCAAAAGCTACTGCAAGTTAAATGTAAGTAGAAAAATGGCGTAATAACAATTCGCAGTTTTGTGATTCTATTTATTCAGTCAGTATATGCCTCCAGATTACACAGGAGTGACAAGACCCTGGAGACAGCGAAATCATAAATACCCCGTGATCCACGCGTGCGTAGGGAAACTCTTTGTTTGCTGCTACTCAAGCGGAGTATTAATGCACTCAGCATGCAGGGCTGTGCAGCAAAACGGCGAAGTGTGTGACATGACACATTAGTGCCAAGACGGCACTGCCTCCACAGCGTTATCTCATGCATATGCACATGCACAAACGCCTCAGCCACACCATTCGTGTGACACGGCCCCTTGCAAATTTTATTTTATTTCGCCTGTCCGCTGCATCAAATTGTGGTTTCTCTGTCTGGACAAATCCTTTACGACAGCTGCATTCACTTCCCCTTGGGGGTTGGGTCGTGGGAAACCCGCATCTCCAGTAATATATAGCTGCCAGTTCAGCTAGATCCGGCTTATGTGTTGCGCTGCAGGCAGCATACAAACCGCGATAGCGGTACTGTACCTGCGGATAAGGTTGGGACGTCAGCAGTCAGCACAGGGTGCCGTCCGACAAAAAAGTGGCTGTGAGCGTCAGAATTTGCTGTCCCATTGAAAATTTCTTGTCAGCAGGCGGTGCCGTCCCAACTTCATCTGCGGGTATAGTATCTCATTCTTTCCAAGAGTTGTAAAGTTTCATGCACTCGTTACGCATTACAGTTTATCACTTCCAGTAGTAGTAGCAGTGCCGCGATAAATTGTAGTGAGGTTTGTGATGGGATTCATATATCGCATGATCTGAGCATATCCGGATTTCTCCTAGCGCTGCTGGAAGTGCCTATTGCCATTATAATTAGGGTCGCATATTGTATGTGCAGAGCCAAAAACACACCCGATAGACCCAGACAATATGGTAGTGTCAACAAGTGAATACCCGTGCGTACCATACGGAATAGAAATAACAAAGCAACGGTGTAGGAAAAAATCAAAAGTCCAAACAATCACAAAGTCAGCCAAATAAAATTCGTGTGAAAGAGCCGGCCCAAACTCGCCATCTGCTCATTCGAGCTGCTTACTCCCTCATTTGTTACTCATAAGATCGCCGTGCTACGGCTAGGTAAAATGTTGTTCACTGTGGCCATCCGCAAGCATCATTTTGTATGTTGTTGATGTCACTTCTCCCGCCTTAGGGTCCATCCTGCAATGTTTAAATTGTTTAAATCACGAAATTTTGTTGTCGTTCGTATGTTACGCATAGAGCCCACTACTTCTAGCGCAATCACTAGCTACACCTATCTACATAAGGAGGGGTACGATTTGGGGAAATCTCACGCAGCCGGGGCTTGCATAATATAGCTGGCCTCGAATCAGGCTCTCAGTTGTGTATGTGTGCACTAAGATGAAAATGGAAGTGACAGAAAGGGAATAGTGTGGCGAGGGAATGAAGTCGTGAGACAGGCTGGAGACCTCGCTCCACACAAAGTTCCCAGGTCAACCCGGTTAAAATTTCAACACCACAGTTTGAGCTGGGTTTGCATGGAAAGAAGAGTTCAAGGGAAAAGAAATCAACTTTATATGGGGCACTAAGCAAATTGAACAAAATTTGTGGTGTAAAGTGATCAAGAGTGACTGGGTTAAGCTGGTAATGACCTGAATTAGTTTTAGGTTGTTCTAGTCCAGTCACGGAGGATGTCCCTCCGCGGAGAGACCGGTCCATTCACGGAGTCCCACCCTCAGTGACTGGACTGGTTCATTCGCAGAGTGTACCCCTGCACCCCACCTCCGTGACTGGACTGGTTCATTCACGGGGCATACATTCAAAGTGCTAATTACACTCCACTTCGGGGTGCAACTACAATTACACTATGCTCCATATCTTGACTTGAAACCAGCTCTTCTTCCTCGATGCCTTCTTCCTTTACATCGTCCTCTTCCTCCTCCTGCTCGCCCACATCCTGGTACTCCTCGAGACCTTCTCTTTCCTCAATATCCAGTTCTGTCAAATCACTTTCGTTGTTTTCCTCTGCGCCATCCCAAAACCGTATGAGTCGCTTTCGGGCTCTTTCAGGCTTTCACCGGCACAAAAGCAAATCCAGAAAGTGTCAGGACTCAGACGGGAGCCAACTTTGAAAGTATGGCAAACGTTCAGGCTGTCCACCCGCTTTCGCTGCATATTCCTTTCGCGCAGATACACTTTCATGCTTTCTTTCAGACGATGCTGCAGCACTGGCCAATGTGAAAGCTCTAGCCAGCGCCGACAGCTCTGGCGAGAAGACTAGCCAGCCTCCGAGCATGCGGACTTAACTCAATGTATGAGCTCAACTTAGAGTCCTTGTGCAGTGGTATTACTAACAATTGTAGGGCCATCAGTGTCACCGCCATGTTCATGAAGATCTAGTAGACTGTCGATTAGCACTATATGTTCATGTTCACACTCAACACTTGCACTCACTCTCGCACTCACACTGGTCCAATTACCTTGAAAATGTAGCTGCAGATTCCGCTGGCAAATCTGATTTGGAGATCTTCTCTCCCCATGAGTCCAAGTATCGCCATAAACATAGTACCATCGACTTAAATCCTCAACACCATGGCCATTGGATATCGTGAGATTCTCAGGCTGAGACTACAGGTGTAGGTGCAAGAGTTAGTCGCGGAGTTAGTTGCTTAGTTGATTCTCAAGAACTCTCTTGTCTGCCGTGTAACCTAATACTGCTCAGTTGAAGATGCCTTTCATTCATGGCCTGGGGAATCCTCTCGATACTCGCAATGGGTGGTGAAGGTCGCTGCCGGAGGGTGCAAAAGACTAGCTGCATCACTTCAAAGGTCCACTTCAAAAAACCATCTGCGTCTCTCTGATAGACCAGCTGAATCTAGTGCGAAAGGGGTTCTGCAGCAAAAGAGGTTTTGCAGCGAAAGAGCCACTGCATCGAAAGGGCCACCGCAGCGCAAGACGCAAAAAGCAGTGAAAATCTGCAAGCGTGAAAGGGCGCGAAAGAGTATTCGCAGCGAAAGTGTGTGGAAAGCAGCCAAAAGCCTGAAAGCATGTGGTACTTTCAGGAGCTTTCAAAGTACAGTCGAGTTTTGCGATGTGGACTAAATGCACATAGTTGCTCTAGGCTAAATGCAATTGGATTAATTAAATTCAGCTAGATATGGCCAGCTAAGTGCGCATACATGTGTGGGCATATGTGTGCAAAGTATTCACCAATTGTACACTCGGTGAATGGACCAGTCCATTCACGGAGGTGGGGTGCAGGGGTATACTCCGCGAATGAACCAGTCCAGTCACTGAGGGTGGGACTCCGCGAATGGACCGGTCTCTCCGCGGAGGGACATCCTCCGTGACTGGACTAGAACACAGGTTAAGGCTGCAGTCAGTGCAAATGTAGTGGATTGTTTAAAAAAAACACTCGGCATTGGCTCAGGTAGCTGTAAACTAATATCCCCCAAAAGATCAGCTCTCTGGAGGTGATTTGAATTTTTGGTGGAGTCATGTCTCCAGGCCCTTGCACCTCACTTTTTTCAAGATCCCAATTTGGATCAGACTCACCATTTCGGTTAGTATAAAATCACGTGAGATCAAGGGCCGGGGTACGAGGCCATAATATCGCGATCTCAACACTATCATGTGCACCATTCACCATTCACCATCACCATCGCCATCACCGCACGCTGCACTCATATAATAGTTAGAGGCAAAACAGTCAATATTTTGCTTAAAGGGGAAAAGTAAATGTCCCGAAACTGTATCTCTCTAACAATCAACCTTTACCACTATTGTAAATACTCAATAACAAATTGAAATATCACGATAGGCTCCCAGATCCACTAGGCGAAGTGACATGGTGTGTGGTGTAATTTAAACTATATGTGTGATCTATAGGCTACATAGATTATCATTTGCGATAAAGTGCGGTTTATGTTGAAGATACAAACATGACACAAGCTGTTCTAGTCCATTCACGGAGGCGGTTCCTCCGCGGAGTACCTAGTCAGTGCACAGAGACCCACCTTCGGTGAACGAACCGTCCATTCACGGAGTCCGTACCCCACCTCCGTGAACTGACTAGTTCGTTCGCGGAGTCAGTCAAAATTTACAAATACTCTGCTCTGCACGCATGTGTGTGCATGCACTGGCATGTTCGTACACTCAGCTGGTTCTATCTATGCAGCTGAATTCAATCAGCTCAACCGCGTACGTTCAGCGCAGCGCAATTGAGTACATTCTTCACAGCGCAACTTAGTACGTTCCACGGATTCTATCGTACCAACAACACGGACCGCCTCACACCTACCATCCCACATCAAATTCCGCCATTCAAAACAGGTAGCCATCGACAACTTACTCTTCGAGAAGCTGCTCGTCTTCAGTCCCTTGCTGAGCTCATCCAAGTACGTTGGAGGTGTAAAGGCAACTGCACGACTGTTCGTTGCAAGTGTTTCAAAGCAAAAGCCGAGAGCACACTTCATTGCGATGGCCTAGATGGTGGGGCGCAGTGCATAAATACTGGACCTTCTGCTGCGCCATCAGGCACTTTCAATCTCGAACGAAACACAAGATCAGCTCCACCGATGGAGCATAGTGTAATTGTAGTTGCATCAGAACGTCCAAGAGGCATCCGATTGTAGGGATCATGATGATGTATAGATTATTTATAATTTTTCATTGACTCCATGAACTGACTAGGTACTCCGCGGAGGAACCGCCTCCGTGAATGGACTAGAACACAAGCTAACTCTAGAAACACAAATCTCTCTTTTCTCTCTATACCTTAGTCTATCACACGGTTCTCCCTCGATACAATCTACATGACTTATCACTCGCCCAAGATCGTGATTCACACTGTTACTGGTGTACATGTGCCGGAGACATGGTACTGATCTGATACACGGTTCTGCTGCAGGGGCTGATGCCTCTTGTATATATCTCAAGTTTTTCTCCTCTCTATTCTCTGTACCATAGAATACACGCACACGGTTCTCCCCAACTTCCATATCGTAACACACACTGCTACATATCCGGTGGCAAGTGACCCAGAGTGGCGAAGCATCAAAGTTTTCCCCGATATACCTCTGTATATAAATCGAGTTTTCCTCCTTCTCTCTTCTCTCTGTATCATAGAATCTACTCACTCGGTTCTCCCCGAAGCACTATAGCAACACACTGTTGGGATATGGAGGGGAGAACCGCGTGCATGTTTAAACTATACTTTACCACCGGAAATGCAAAAAACGAGTCACTGCCTATCACTTGGCCAACAACATCGAGCCCGGTAAGGCACAGGGTAAGACGATACGGCATAAGGCGAAAAAAATGGTATCCTCCTCATCAGTAGTATGACGTATATGCGATATCACTCAAACCTGTACATGCACGGAGAGTTCGACAACAGTAGGCGCCGGACTGATGGCTATCGGCATCGGGTCGACGTGCGCTCCTGTCATCATCATTACGGCCGTGAGCACTACTCTGGTAGTCATCACCACTTCCGTGACCTTTCCTATTCCGTTGATATCATCTTCGGTACTACCATTTAGAAGTTCATCCCTACCCGTTCGCCGTCTTCATGGCTACGAGACACCCATCTCTGGTGCTGATTTTCGCGGCGTATTCTGTTTCTTGCGGCAGTCTAAAGATGTCTGTTCTAGTCAGTTCATGGAGAATGTCAGTCCGCGGAGTGACTAGTTGTTCTAGTCAGTTCACGGAGGATGTCAGTCCGCGGAGTGACTAGTCAACCCGCGGAGTAACTGGGCTCCATGATCTGACCGGTCACTTCATGGAGTCTACCACAACTCCGTGAACTGACCAGTCACTTCGTGGAGCCATGGCGGCAAGGAGAAAAATGACAAAAGCTTGGTCTAATTAAGTCTGCGAGTATTTGTCTAATCACCAAGAGATGTATATATGTAACATGTACAATACATCGA
>Ga0307512_10004655_pt1 | contig 14873 bp, 15 predicted proteins | sample 14_EM_MG_FD_200267 | JGI IMG/M metagenome (GOLD analysis project Ga0307512, IMG submission 200267) | Populus trichocarpa ectomycorrhiza microbial communities from riparian zone in the Pacific Northwest, United States - 14_EM | ecosystem: Host-associated > Plants > Roots > Unclassified | place... | reverse complement strand
TGGATGTAAGAAGTTGGGCGGATAATGATATGCACAAATGTACAAAGGTTGCGGATGACGGGTATATTGTACAACGTTGTTTCCTCTTTCTTGGGGATCCGATCCGGAGGTTTTACATTTCAATTTCAAGAAACCGTCATATGTTGCATGGGTCGTCCTCATGCAAAATCGTCTTCGGGCTCGGCGGTGATCCCGTCTTCGTTCCAAATTTCCAAGAACTGGGAAAGTTGGTACTGAGTAGGGACTTGTAGCCACAAATGAGATCAGCCGTACCGTGTCCCGCTGAGCGGCCATATCATCCGTCGTGAGCAGCGGCTGCGTCGCGAACGGTAGTCGCGTCCACTTAAGCGGCGCAGCGGCTGCACCTGAACGACGAGTCGCGGGCTTGTCACCCAGTGCGTTCTTCTTGCCCATCACCCACTTGAGGCATTTCCTATATTCCCATGTCAGGAAAAAGCCAACCTTGAACCACGAGGGATCCAGTACGCACTCTTCCGTCAGACCATAGAGGTTCTTCAAGTGCACTTTGAGAAGCATGATCAACGCGATCAGGACGGAAGTGCGCAGCAGGGGTAGCTTTTCGAGCATCTGCCACGCCGGCGTCGCGGGGCCTGCATTTACCCTTGTAAGCAAGGACATCCACCCAAAGTATGCTACAGGATGAGTCTTTACCTTGCTCGGCTGAGTCGACTGTCGCCGTAGCATCTGGCATACATGCATCCGGGCCCTCTGTTTGGCTCGGCGGCGGCGGGGCAGTCGGTGCTTGTAGCTGTGCACGCAGGTGCCCGGGAGACAACGCCTCGACGCACTGCATCCCAGCGGTTGATAATATGTTGGTGAGACTCTTGACTACCAGAAGCACCTCCTCCTGTGTCTTGTAGTCGAACGCAGCAAAGTTTTCTGCCATGTATCGTGCAAAGTCTATGTCTTCTTGCGCAGCGGAGAGCGAGGTGCCCACATCGAATGCGCGCAGTAGTGCCTTGAGAAAATCTAGTTTCGGTGTGCGCTTTTCACGCACAAGGGCAAACCAGCGATGCAACAACGCCGTGCCGCCGCGCACACCTTCAACAGCACCGGAGCCCCCGCGCCCCTGCACGAGTTTAGCCTGGTAGGAGAAGGACGCCCGTGCGCTGAGTATAAATCGAGAGTTGAGCAGCGAAGCATGCCTGCTGTGTAACATGGAATGCAGGGCGCTGGCACGGGTGCTCAGAGCCGTATTTGGGCTTGTTTCTAAGGCGACGATGACTGGGAAAGACTGGACCGGATGTGCCAAACCTTGCTTGATTGTGAAACTCAGGATGTCAACGGCGGTACCCTGGGTCTGCGGGTGTTGTGATAGTGCTGCGTCCAAGATTTGACCCAAGTAACGTTGCACAATGGCAGAACTGACACTGAGCAGGTCATTAAGCACGACATGTCCCGCCATCTCTGTCATCATGCTTACCCAGAGTCCGCGAATCCATCGGTGTTGCCCACAAGTTCTTCCATGTCGACATCCGTTGGGGCTTGCTTGCCTTTCGTATTTGCCTTGCTCTTTTCCTTCTGGGCATGTTTGGCGGCCTCAGATGCAAGAAACCCTTGCATGATCTTTAGCAAGTGGGCACGGCCCTCCTCCTCTTGGGACGCGAACGTTGCATCCATAATCATATTGGATGACTCCAATGTCATCAATGTAGGTTGCGCACGGAATAGAAATCCTGATATACCCTGTTACATAAAGCGATATACGGAAAAGCTGCGACACGTACCGAGACATTGCAACGTGCGCCCTCGGAGTCCTGGTTCAGAGTGCTGTTGGTAAAGATTTAAGAGGCTATTATAAACGTGCTCAATGATTGAGCCCTAGAGGAAAACTTTCAGCAGTGAGAAGACGCGGGGAATGTAACCTCACCTTGGAGACAGTGTCAAGGTCCGCCGAGAGTTCTAGAGCCAGCTTAGAATCGTGTTAATCGATGGCCATTGGCTAACAATCACGTACCCGATTGCTCAGCTCTCAGACGATCAAAGTTACAGTGCTCAACAAGAAGTGAGATGATGAAGATCAGGATGGACAGAGTGCGCAAATCAGGAGGGGTCATCTGCTTTTTTGAAGCCGCGGATTGAAGACGAGCTGGGGGAAACGATGAGCATGGCGCGGTGAAAGGTTGGTGGGGTTAGGTGTACCGTTGCAAGACTTCAATAGGCCGACGAGGCGAGTGAAGTCGTGTGTCAGGTGTTGGACAACAGCACATAAGCACGCAACAGTTTCTTGTAACGCCTAGATTCTCGGTATGATTCACGAAACCAACCCAGGACTACAATCGCCTACCTGAACACCGCCCGCCGTTGATGGTTTCAAGATCATGGGCTGCAGTGCCAGTTGCAGCTCACTACCAAACTTTGCGGCGGTCTTGGGCATGTGTGGAATGGATACTCGGAAGATTTTGAGTAGGTACTCAGATGTCACTTGCTCTTCAGTCTGAATGGAAGATGAAGATGAAGACCCTCGGTAATTGGGAGGAGACTTACCGACGTGGCATTCTTGAGGTATGGGAGTAAGGTGGACGCATTAGAACCAGAGAGAATTGCTGGATAGGCGGAACTGAGTAGGTAGATGGTCCGAACGCAGTTGATGACCGTCTAAAATGCAACTGTTAAGATACACGACACCAAAGAATATTGAAGGTCCTCGCACAAAACCTGGGAGTTCAGATGCATCCACGAGGCCATCGATTAATACCTCGCAAATCTCGCTGTAACGCGCATGGAGTTGACCCGCATCCGCATCGTCCTTGCATGCCATTATCTTATGGAGTACGTCTTCCAGAGGTGATTGCCGGTCCCTGAAGCTAGCCGCCACGCCCATAATAACGCACACCTTATTCAGAAGCTGTGTCTTATCGTGCTGCTCTGACCCTTGGTTACCGTTTCGGAGCTTTTGCAGAGCTGGCTGAGATGCCGTGCTCAGGAACCACAACTCCTCAAGAGTCTTGATCGATAGGTCTTTGACCGTGTCATCTTCGTCGAACATCCTCAGTACAAGCTTTGTACAAATATCAGTGCGGCGCTTGATGTCGTCCGTAATACCATGGAAGGCACGTAAGAGCTTGATCACACGCTTGCGAACGCCCAATCCGGTGTCCTGCAAATACTTAGAATTTGGTACTGGAAAGATAATTTGACATACGGCAATGCGTTCGGCAATCTTTTGATAGTATTCACCCGCCACCTCAGGAGATTCAATCATGTACTTGCCAATGAGCTCCACGGCAGCGTCGCGAACAGCAGGAGAGCTATCGAGGAGGTGACTCTCAATTCCACGGCGCACGTTCGCCTAACGGCAATCAGTTCAAACGTCGTGCGTATTCAAAAATGCAAAGGACACACAGAAGTCAAGATCGTCGGGTCACTCGTAACAATTTGACCTAACGCTCGTAGCGCCTTCGTGCGCACAAAAACGGGCGGGGCATCGAGGGCAAGTAGCGTGACATTGAGAATCGGTTGGTAGGAATTCCTCAGGTCCTGGACTATGCCTATCTCTTCTGCGAGTCGGTCAATACGCGCAACCTCTTCAGGAGATCTATAAGAACCCTTGATGAGGGGGGATACCCAGAGGAAAAAGAAAGAGCGTACCCAATGTCGAAGACGTCCGCGGCTGCTTCCTTCCACACATCTCGTAGGGCTGACTTGACCTTACGTCCGAACGGGAGTAGAGAGGGTTGTTCGTCCTCTGAATCATCACGATGGCGAAGAGAGGCATTGCATTGCTTAAGGGCAATGGCGAGCTCTTGGCCCCATGTTACAGCAGTTAGCTCGCGTGCGCTCTACGCAAATTTCAATTGCTATCAAGCCATGTCATAAACGTATGCTTACTTCATAAGCCTGATCTTGAGCCGACCGCTTTGCCAGGTGTGTCGCTAGATCTTGGTGTGCCGCCGCTAGTCGCTCCAAACGTTTAAGGCTCGCGCGAGACAGAACCTATAAAAACCTTAAGAACATGAATGGACGCTATGGCGGAGGAAGTACTTCGTCTAGAGGTTTTAAGCCAACAAACCCATCACCGTCAGCCCCTTGCTTTACTTTCAGCATGCTCGAACGTATTCGGGCGGCAATGACGCCCAGATGATCTAATGCTATGGTCTTTGCAGCATTATTGTCAGTCTGGCTCGATGATTTCACGTCGTCAAGCGACGAGACCTAGCCAGAATATGATGCATGTAGAAAGTCAGGCACCAGGAAGATGAGTACAATGCTCACCATGAACTTGCATATGATACCTAACAGAAGACTCGCAGCGGGCCATTCGGGCCAGAAGAGGACAACAAGGAGATCAGAAACGAGGTTGTCGAAAATTGCTCGATACTCGGCCTCATTCGAATTTTTGGTCGCTTTCCCCTTGCCAGATCTTTGTGTGAGGAACAAGACGATTGTCTTCGCGGCTTTTGTCGCCGATTCAAGACCGGACATGTAAAGTTGAATTTCCTGAGACAAATATCATGCATGCGTAGTTTGCAATTTGGTTGGACAGCCATACCTCAATGTCCTTATCGTCCAAAAAAGGTCCTGGAGACTTCTCCGTCGGTGTCTCCGCCATACTCTCCTGTCGGCGCATAGCAAGGGCCTGTTGTCGGGCCTTGGCAAGCCGTTTTGCCTGGATTCGCACACCATGGGCGGACGTCTGAACGAGTTGAAGAAGGAGCGCAGAGACGGTGCGTATTGACCTCCCGTCTCGAAGTCTGAGATCGATCGTAAGGAGGTGTATCATGAAATTGTCACCATACGCACCGGAACTGTCCCGCCTTCTGTTTGGTATCAGATAGCTTGATCAATGAACTGAGAATCTCCTCGATGATCCATGAACGTTGATCCTCGTGGTTCGCGAATATCTACAACAATATCAGGTCTGAAAAGGCGACGTCGACCACACTGATAAGACTTACACTTCGAATGAGTGATAGTGCCTCCAGCCTCAGGCCGCGCATGGCAGTTTGGCCAAGGGTGTTCACCACAAAGCTTTCTCTCTTTCCCTTGCTATCATTCGCTCCGGCCTCCGCAACGAAGAACGGGCCGATCGCGATGTAAACCCCTTGAATGATGATAGAATCTGACATAGCGACGGTGTCGGCGCAGACCAGATTGTTAATTCTCGGGAGCACAGAAGCCAGGGCCTGGAACACTTCCGCAATTTGCGCACGATGTGCTTTCTCATGTCTAGACACATGTAGCAACAGTGCGGAGGTGTCCGAGTTCTCAACGAAAGGGTACACAATACGCTCAAGCTGATTTTTGACAGCACCAAGGCAGGCCGTTATGAGCTCTTCTGAGTATACTTGCTTTGGCAAACGGTCAGCGCCCAGCAGCGCCAGACAACAATCTGCAGCGAGGATACTATCTCGTGCAAGTTCGAGAGTATGAGCGAGAGTATCAAGATCTGCATCGGTCACTGAAGAAGGCTCAGCAGTGTCCGCATTCGTGTCCACTTGCAGTTCGTCAGGCGGCTGAGACTGCAATTGCGGGTCAGATGTCGGCTTCTTGGAGACTTTGCTCTTCTTATTTGGCGAAGCAGAGGCGCGTATCTCTGGAGCTTTATCGGCTTTAAAGGGGTCCAGGTCTTCGCCTGAGCGCACGCTCCGTTCAAGCATCTTCAGAATACGAGAATGGATTGTCGTCTCAACATCCGCAATGCTGATGGGAACCGACGCATTCGGCGAAAGCGTAGCCGCAGTCGAGGAGCGGAGACGCTTCATGGGGCGTGCGAGCCGAGAGATGAGCTTGGACAACTTCCGAATCAGATTCGGGTGCAGCTGCGGCCGAGAGGGATCAGGGGCATTGGGAGAAAAGAAGTCAGCTGGAAGAGATTCTTGGCTCGCATCGGCGGGAAGGGTGTCCTCGGCCTCGAATATGTCTTCCAGTAGAGTGATTAGTTTCTCCAAGGGAGCTGTAAACGGAGGGTTATTACTGCAGCGATACCCGGGTATAAGGGGTGTATCACCTCGGTCATCTCGATCTCCTGTGCGCTTGGTAGAGGATCTCCCAGCCTCGGTCATGCTAAGACTTGTCTTCCTTAGCTTTTGAGGTGAGTCCTCTTCAGGACCGAATCCCCCAAGGTCGTCCTCGTCATCCATTTCCGTTCTGCCCTTGCTTCCGTGCGATACAAGTGGGGGTTTTGCTTTCACCTTCTTCCCAGGTTGAGAGGGTTGTTGAGCCGAAAGGAACTTGGGCGCAGGGGGTACTTCGATGTATGCCCGCATCTTGGGCTTATGGGACGGTACAGGTCGAGAGGAAGAAACACCTTGCGATGATACAGGTGTTGCTCGGGTAGATATGGAGTCCTGGGATGACGAAGCAGGTGTAGTTGGCGGACCTGAAGGCGATGAAGAAGACGGGGTTCTATGTAGTGTTTGTGCTCGCTTTACGGACGGGGACTGGAGTAGCTCTAATGATTTGCGCTTCTGCGGTGTGACAGACTGACTCAACGGAAGTTCGAGTGGATCGGGGCTGGGATATCGTGGTATACTGAAGCTCCTATCATGTCGCGACGGGGTGGGCGGGTTGGTGTACTTGGCCACCTGCGCACGCTCGAGCTCACGGCTAGACTTGTCGAGAAAGCTGCTGAAAAAAGCAGTGGACTCCTGTTGAGGGTGTTGCCTTTTGGGGGGGATTGCACGGTCGTCAAGTGCAAAGGCAAGGGAGGAAGAGGAGGAATGTATGCCAGGGGGAGGTGGAGCGGGATAGGAGAAGGATGGCACGCTCTGTGGAAAGACGGTCTGCACATTGGAGGGATAGGATGGGTAGGTATGGTAAGACGCGTATTGCATATGGTGGGGATATTCTTGATACTGGCTAAAGAAAGGAAACGCATATAGTCATCTACGGAAGACGTAGGAAGGAGTACCTGCCTGTCAGATTGCCCCACATGATACCTCGACGTGTCACCTCCGACGGTAGTCCAGTACCTTGATTCACCCTCTGAGTGCCGTAGGGGTTGTGGTCGATTCAACTCGGTTGCATACTCCGTGTATGGGGGAGGGTTAGGAGAAGGACAGTGGTAGCCATTCGCGTTGTAATATTGTGGCTGTGCATAAGAAGGCGTGTGCCCGCCCACGGACGGATGAGAATAGTGACGGGCCACTGTGGTATAAATTATGAGTGATTGTATCGGGGCTGTAGCAAAAATCGTCACCGTGTGTCGTTCGGGCGGCAGTCGCGAAAGAGTGGACCGCTGGGAGAGCCTGGGTGTTGTGAGCGCCAGTAGGGGTTAGCGTAGGTGCATTTGATGCGGGATTCTGTATAGGGTACGTATGCTGGTCGGTATTTGAACGCTGCAAGCTGTACCAGTTGTTGGGATTCTGCATCTTGTATCGATCGTTAACGTCGAGCGCAAGCAGGCACGCCGCAATGGCAGGCGCGCTTCGAGAGCCTGAGAACTGCCTGAGCCTGAGCCTGATGAGCCTGACGGTTCAGAGAGGTTACCCGGGCCGGGCTGCCGCTTGTCAGCTCGTGCTGTCAGTCTGTCACGCATCGTATTGTGGTGACGTTCAGTGTTGATGCAGAGGATTGCCTATCACTGATTTAATTCAAATATTTGACGGAAAATTGTGGTAAGTGTTCCGTTGGAGGGTCATTCCTCGATCCGATCTCTACTTTGGCTAATTCAGGCGATAAGAGGAGCTTTAGTTGCTCCCGGCTCCGACTCCGTGTCGGTGTTATCGCGAATGTGTTATCGCGAATGCCTAAACCGTAATCATTATCTGCAGTGTGTGCACTCGCACTTGTGGTGTTCGGTGACAGACTACTGTGCCGCTTTGTATCCGGCTTTACCGTTCTTGAGCACGGTGCATACTGCAGCATACACGATCCGACTAAATGACTACATGGAAGTCTACTTAACACACGCCCTCAGAGAGATGAGCTATTCACAATGCACGGCCACTGGCCCAGACATGGTGTCAGACCAAAATCGGACAATTTACGAGCAGTCACCCACTTAAACGAATCAGTATCGTTAAAGCACCATATTAGGGGACTATCGTAGAACGACGAGGGATCGTCTAATCGAAGGGGAAAGCAGCTGTCAAGTCAATCCTCATCCCACACCAACGACTCTGTGCGAGATCATCATGAGCCCATTGGGAACCAAGTAAGTGCAACTGGACAACCGTGAAATCACTTTCTACAGGTATACAGGAGTTTGTTATATGGATGGGTGACGTTGGCTTTCATGCGCCTGTCGGAGACCTGCCAGAACCGGGAAAGGTCGGGAGAGGTCGCTGAGCCTCCAGCGATTCAAGTATAGCGTATAGCGTATACAACGTTGCGCCGGCGTGATTACTGAATGCTGCTTTGAGCTCTGGAGAGAGAAACACTGACACTGTTACATTGAGGGCGTTCGAGAAACGGTCCCACCCGATTACGGTAAACCGAGCTAGCTTTTTTTTCTTTCTCGAACACACTTAGCAGTCGATGAAACCCAAGTCTTTTGCATCTATCATACTACAGTATGTATCGTTGAGTATGGCGACAAGCTGCAGTCTAATGATGTATCTACGTACACAGCAAAGGGTTTGGCTACATTGGGCCAGAGTCCAGGGCTGGACTTAGAAGGTGGTGCTCCGCAGTGCGCGATTGGACGAAAGGAGGAGGCCATTGAGATCGGAGGTACTGTATGAGCAAGTATGGACGCTGGCGGGGGAATCCGGGTTGTTACCCGGGTTTCTGAGATGTGCTTGCTACTGATTCCGTACTGTATCCTCCAATGTCTTTCACGGTTTCATGATCATCCGTTTCAGGGGGCATAACTGTGGACGGAATTCGGGCGGATGGGAAACAAACCCTTGAAATCTCAGCCGAGATAGCCGAACGTTGTGTGGGAAATCAGGGCGGGGTCGAGAAGCAGCAGGGACATTCAGTATGATATGGTACTGTAGTGAGGGAATGGTGCGGCCGTAAATGCGCACGTGGTTGGTTCTGAAGCCATGGGGCTGTGCGGTGAACGTGAAGCGAGCAGCCCGATATTCGGAGAACACAGAAAGAACGGCTTGAAGTGAGTAGTGCCGTTATCTCTTAGCCTATCTATCGCCTCGACAAGGGGGACAATATTCCAGGGATTCTGGTGCTTTTTCTTTCCCGACTCCAATTTGTATTCCGTGTAAGGCACTCAGCCAGACTGTCCAGGCCACCGTTCCTGCCAAGGTGGGCTCCAAACGGATACCGAGGGGAAGTAGAACGAATGAACAAGGGTACTATAAACAAAATGTCAAGAGGTTTATCAAGTGGTTGTTGTGGCCCAAATAGACGGCACAAGGCAAAGGAAGTACTGTAGGACGCCCCATCTTGGCGTGTCGCCGGGGATGGTGTCATTACGTAGGAAATTCGATTACCAGTCACCATCAGATGCACATGTGAGAAGAAGGGGTTACGAATACAGCCAAGAGTGTGCGCTACAGTACCCCTAGAGAAGAGGGCATGGAATACAGTATTGCACGTGGGGAAAAGCCGTAACAGTGTACGTCCACGACACGACGCCACGCACGGTCAAGCGGCTGTCCAGGGTCGTGCCAAATTCGGCAAACTGCGCCACAAACCTTATTCTCTTCGCCTCTCACTTCGAAGGACACAACTATCCCGGGCAAAGAGCCTGAAGGTGAGCCCTCTATATGGTTTCGTGGCCCCATGGCTGGGTGTTTTAAGAAGGTGGAGGCAATATTTTGCTACCATGATGAGAATGAGGGGTGGATGGAATGACGAGAGGACGGATGGCGTTCGGATGAGCTGACTCTGTCTGGCGAGCGGCAAGTCAATGACGGGTGCACTTTACTTCTGCGAGCCACATTGTGGTCTTTGTGGAATCTGGTTGATATCTCACGTTTTACTCGAAGGATGCTAACCCCGGCTTGTCGCATTCTCAGATATATTAAGAAATGGCTACTGCAAAGGGTGCAAAGACCAAGGCTGCGGCCGCAAAAAGTACGTCGTGCTACCGTTGGTATAGCGTGGCAGATAAAAATTGAGTGGTCATTGCACAGCGACAAAGGAAGTATCCAAAGCCAAGACCGCAAAGAAGGCTGCGCTGCAGGGCGTGCACTCGCACTCTTCCCGCAAGCCGCGTACGAGTGTGTCTTTCCATCGACCGAAGACCCTACGCCTGCCACGGGAACCTAAGTATCAGCGCAAGAGTGTTCTGCATGCGCCTCGTATGGACGAATACCGCATCATTGTTTCGTGCGTGACCACTCGCGGACATGGCTATCTTTGAACGCCGGATGCTTATTCTACTCTTCACTGCCAGTCCTCTGAACACTGAATCCGCGATGAAGAAGATCGAAGAACACAATACACTTGTATTCCTTGTTGACATCAAAGCGAACAAACGACAAATCAAGGATGCGGTGAAAAAGTTGTGGGATGTGCAAGCGGCCAGAGTGAACACGTTGATCCGGTTAGTGTGTTGAGACGTGTTGGATGAGATGCTGATGCAACGATGCTGTTGCACAGACCCGATGGAAAGAAGAAAGCATACGTGCGGTTGACGTCGGATCACGACGCGCTGGACGTCGCCAACAAGGTGCGTGCGGTGATTGGTTTTTACTTGCGATTAAGATGACCGACTGGTGTGCTCCTGGCACAGATTGGGTTTATTTAAACATTAAACAGTTGGCATGGCATTGTTCAGTACAGTACTGTAGTGTCTTGGACGCAAAAGAGTGTTTCTTTTTTTTCTTCTTCTATAATGACAAGTTCGTTATCATGAGCTAAGATGAAGAAAAGGAAGGAATGATCGTGATCAAGGCGTACGATATTGCGGTGATATGAGAGAACGAAGGGCGGTTATTTAAAATTTGAAAAGAAGGGTCGCACGGGTTTACAAAGATGGATGGGGATTTAGCGGCCGTTGTTGTGTACACGGCCGTGGAGCGCCAAGGTCGCTGGTCCCGCCCTGTCGCACTCCTGGTCGCTTTTCCCTCGCCCCTCCCTCGCTTGCCTGCCTCGTCTGCCTTCCTTTCTCTTTCTCTCTTCCTCTTCCTCCCCTGCACTCATCGTGCTCCCACACTCCTTTGGTTACCCCTCCCTTTAACTTTCGTGGCTAATTCTAACTCGCCACACGTATGACTATGTCTCCAGACCGCAAGTTTTCTTTCGTCGCTCTTCTTTTATTACTATTTCTTGTCTCGGTCGGTGCTGTCCACGGCCAACCCCCCCACCGCCGTCGTTCCCTCGCTCTTAAGAAAGGGATACATCGCCGGCTCGACATCCTCGGCGTGTCAGCTAGTGGTTTACCTGCTGGGCTCGATGACTTACTGAACGGTTCTCAAACACCGTCAGGTGGGTCGTCATAGTACTACCACATTGTTCCTTTCTCTAAACAGTACCCTTTATCATCTTTTATCCAGACCCAGACCCTGGTGGCTCCTCGTCGAGTAGTTCATCCTCCCCTCAGCCTTCCTCCACTGACACCTCGACTACTGACCCCCCATCGACATCCAACCCTCCGCAGACGACTTCTGCTCCTTCCTCTACTCCTGATCCACCCTCCACAACCGACCCGCCTTCCACTTCACCGACGCCTTCGTCTCCTCCATCGACTAGTGATCCGCCCTCCCCTTCGCCTTCCTCTGACCCCGCTACCTCAAACTCACCCGTGCCCACGAGTCCTTCGTCGGCCCCACAGCCTGAGTCCTCATCCTCCTCTCCCACTGTCAGCTGTCCGCTAGGTTTGGACCTTGCCGGCAATTGTGTCTTGCCTCCCGCGTCGTCTCCGCCCGCTAGCAGCACATCAGATACCCCTACGCAAACTCCCGCACAATCTACTCCTGCACCGACTTCCACACCTTCGACGCCTGATTCGTCGACATCGGCTCCAAACTTGCCATCAACAAGTGTTCCGCAGTCGGAGCCACCTCCGTCTTCGCAACCGCCTCCTTCGTCATCGAACCCTTCCTCACCTTCGCCAGTAGTTTGTTTATCCCCCTCGATCCTCATCAATGGTGTCTGTGTTCTACCTTCATCGTCGAGCCCTTCCTCGCCTCCAGATAGCGCAACACCTGCACCATCTTCGTCTCCGCAGCAGCCTCCTCCGTCTTCCCAGCCTCCGTCGAAGACCCCAACACCTTCGCCGATAGTCTGTGTCGCTCCCGCGGTTATCATCGATGGTGCTTGTGTAATTCCCCAATCATCTGTTCCGGGAAGCGCAACGAATGTACAGTCCTCACCTACGCAGCCAGCGGCCACATCCCAACCGGTGGTGACCTCTCCCTCACCGAAGGACCAGTCGTCATCACCCTCTCCAGCGCCATCGTCTTCTTCACCGATCGATCCTTGTGGACCCTTGGGCCGATCCTTGGGCCTCTGCTCCACCAACCCGAGCTCTACTCCGAGCTCACCTGGGTCGTCGTCGCCACCGCAGCCGCTACAGACGTCACAACTGCCTTCGTCATTATCTGGCGTTGTTTCATCTACACAACCTCTCGTGACGGTGCCCCCGCTGACGAGTTCCACTCCCGTCGAATCTTGTGGGCCCGACGGGATTGCCCAAGGCTTGTGTAGCGTCCCCCCCTCTGGATCGCCGAGTTCTAGCATTTCAGGTACACCATCAAGGAGTGGGTCGTCTCTCACCTTACCACCTACGGCTTCAAGTCTTCAAAACAGCGCCTCTTCGAATCCTGGCAGTATTAGCTCACCCACAAGTGTTCCCTTTACTGGAACAACCGGGATTTCATCCAGTGGGACTACTGGCTCTCTGACCTCGTGAGTCTAGTAGATATTTTCATCTGGTTACCATTTTCTAAATTTGGCCACTGGTATAGTTCGTCGTCTGGCCCTGTAATATCCTTCCCATCAGGTACAACCGACTCTCTTTCTCAGACGGCTAACCTCTCCACGACGGTGTCCGCCGGTTCATCCTCTTCGACGTTCACGGCTTCCCCGAACTCACAATTCTCTTACGTCACGATGACCTCGCTGTTGGGCGCATCTGTCTCAAGCTCGTCAATTTCCATCACACAGACCAATCCCGATGCCCCACTCACAACATTATCCCTTCCAATGCCGTCCAACACCATTTCAGGCCCACCGTCAGCACCTACCCTTCCATCGAACCTCCCTGCGCGCATATATCCTCCGACTCAAGTTGACCCTAGTACTGTGTCCAGTGGATATACCTTCTGTAGCCTCCTCTTCACTGCCGCCCTCCGATGGGATTTCGTCGCCCAATTCACCGAATCTCAGGGACAAATTTTTGCTTGGACTCCGATCGCCATCGAGCAAGCACTCGGTATGAACGCGTCCTTCACGTTTGCGTTGCAGGTTTTTGTGCCTAGTGATTACCAAGGTCCCGCCGACGTTGATATGTTGCGCACCGAGTACCTTTTCTTCCTCCAGAATGATCAGGTTCCTGTGCTAGCAAACCAACTCAAGGTGCTAACGTCACGTTTCTACCAAGTGGACTTCCCTTTCAGGCAAATCTCGATGAACGTTGATGCTTCGTTTGCGCTGACTTCAGTCGCGAATCCTGATGTGATTCCCGGATCCCCCACTGCTGCCACCTCCCGTGGGGACAAGTCACGGACGAATACAATCATCGGTGTCGTTAGCGGTCTCGGTGGACTTGCGCTCATCGTCCTTGGTGTGCTCGTCTTCAATGGTGTGAAACGCAGCCGTGAATTGCGTCACCGTCGGTTGTCCGATCCCGACGTGCCGAATGATCCATACCCAGACCGGACGGGCCGCGACTTTGACCAGGACAGCGTCGGTGGGCAGCGCAGACGAAGTTTCTACTTTGCGGAAGACAGTTTGCGGGGACACCAGACGGTGGGGCAATCAGCTGTACCACAAACACAAGCGCCGACACAGTACGTTGTGCAACCAGGATCACAGATCCAGTACAGCCAACGCACTAGCCCTGAGAGCATGCGCGAGCGTAGGCCCCCCGTCGGGCCTGTTTCCATCTCTGCGCCAGTTCTGACACAGAGCAGTCTCAATTGGTGAACTGGCGCGACTGGAATGTGATCGTGGTTTGGGACAACATTGCAGGATGATGATGGGTATGACCGCCTCAGGCCTTTGGAGTAAATGGACGATTTTCAGGTGTTGCAACTACCATCCGGGCTAAAAAGATTCACGGTCTTTTGCATTACAGTTATGTTGAACTTTGTCGCATTTCTTTATTCGGGCGTTTCACCGCGCAGTGACGTTTTTACACGTAACAATATTTATTCGGTTCATTTTTTCCCTCCCATTTCCCCATGGTCTCGGATTCGAGCTATTATACTTTAGAGTACCATCGTACCGCAGGACGTGTGCGTTTCTCTTGTGCGATGATGCTTTTTATTCTTATTATTCAGCATTCGCAACGTTTGTTCTGTTCTGAAATTTTGTATATGGGGTGGAACAAACGTATCTAGACTAACTGTGAGGTTATACCATTTGCACCATATCCGTCAATTACAGTAGACTGGAATCGGTGATGATGCGATGACGACTGGAGCGATTTGGGTTTTCAGATACGTTCCATGATTGTGAACGTCACCTGTTGAACAGAATCTATCCATCATACTGTGTCCGCACTGGCACCCGCCTGATGCGGGGGTTTTTCGATGAATCCCCGGGTGACCGGCCAACTAGGTTGTTTCTTAAATGGTCCAAAATGTGCCCAGCTCTTCTGAGTGTTCAATATAATAACCGGGACAGTAGGAGTGGCGTAGTAGTGTTCGTAAGCTAATACCTCGTAGACTGGCCGCATTCGAAATACGAGTACGATAATTGAACTCAGACTATAGTGTAAGGCGGTTATTTTCGACCTCTCGGTTAATACAATTTTGTTCTGGCCACTCCTCCATCAAAACTTGTCCGTTTTTTTTGAAATAAAGTGCATTCGGATCGCATTCAAAAGTAGAACA